>JACCED010156966.1_pt1 | contig 16337 bp, 15 predicted proteins | sample 7455021 | NCBI WGS metagenome assembly JACCED01 (sample SAMN15323456, study PRJNA562643) | freshwater metagenome | isolation source: river surface water | place: USA:Blue River Watershed | collected 2017-08-19 | reverse complement strand
CGAGGGGGTCAGGGGACAGGCAATTTGTTAACCCTGTTTGGAGCGGGTGAACGTAAGTGTAGACTAACCCGACTTCGCGGACTCGAGTGAAAAAGCGGCTATTTTCGAGCCTTGCGCAATTGTAAGCTGCTAATTTCCAGCGTTGGTTCTCTCAAAAGTGCTTGTAGTGCCGACCTACCCCCTTGCGAGAGTTTTTTAGACGGTGATTTGATGCAGGCATGTTCCTGCGCTGTAAAAAACGCCGTAAAGACGGCAAAGAACACCTCTACTGGAGTGTCGTTGAAAACCGCCGCATCTCAGCTGGACGCGTGCTTCAGCGGCAGGTGCTTTACCTCGGTGAACTCAACGGCCGCCAGGAGGCCGCTTGGCGCAAGACAGTCGAACTCTTTGGCGAAGATCCCAACCAACCTTCCCAGGTTGCTCTCTTCGATGAGAACCATCTCCCAAGTGTGGTTGCCGAAGGAGACGTTCCCATCGTGGCGATCCGCCTCTCAAGTATGCGGTTGGTACGACCCAGACAGTGGGGTGCTTGCTGGCTTGGGTACGAATTGTGGCGGCAGCTTGGTCTGGATACGTTCTGGCAGCATAAACTTCCCTCGGGACGGCAGGGGGCACGGTGGGATAAAATTTTGCAGGTGCTCACCCTCTATCGCTTGATCGCACCGGGAAGCGAGTGGCGTTTGCACCGTCATTGGTTTGAGCAAAGCGCGATGGCTGATCTTCTGGGCGAAGACTTTGGTCTGGCGGAAATCCATCGGCTTTACCAATGCCATGATAAACTGCTCGAACACAAAAAAGGCCCTGTTTGATCATCTCACCGAGCGCTGGCGCACGCTCTTTGCGGCCAAGTACGAGGCGTTCTTGTATGACCTCACGAGCACCTGTTTTGAAAGTGCCCCACCGGAGGATTCCGAGGACATCCGGCGGTTTGGATACTCCCGTGACAAGCGCAGCGACTGCGTTCAGGTGGTGATCGCTTTGATCGTCACACCCGAGGGTTTTCCAATGGCCTACGATGTGCTTTCCGGCAATACGGCGGACAAGCTGGCGCAAAGTGATGCTCGAGTTGCGAAGGAACGCGCGATGCGGCAGCGTCGTTTGCGCAAATACATCAAGGCACTCAAAGACATCAAAGTGCGCAAAAAGCCATTGAAACGAGATCAACTCCATCAGGCGCTTGGGGCCGCGCGCCTCACGACGATGGCGCGCGCTGCGGAAACGGAGCAAAAAGCGAATTCGCATCCCTCATAAATCCACACGCTGTATGAAACACAGAAATAAGCTGCTGAGCATGCTGCTACTGCCATTACTTGCATCGCTAAATGCCGCGGAGGCACCAAAACCGGAATCGCCTGCCGCCGGTGCAATCACCTATTCGCCACATCCTCACTTCCGGTGGCAGCGCGAGGAGGATGTAGGGATTGATGAGGTACACCACATTCAAGTCGCGCGAGATGAGGCGTTCGCAGAGATGGTTTGCGATGACCAGCTCGAAGTCGTATCGCGTTTTGTCTCCGTGAGGCCTTTGCCCCCATATAAGTATTGGTGGCGTGTGCGGCGTGGTGATGGCGATTGGTCGCAGGCCGCTGCATTTGAAGTGCGTGCTCCAGAGAGGGCCTTTTCCATCCGTGCTGGAAGCGATGAGGAGACCGTGGCGCGGGTGCTGCGGGAGGCGGCGGTGAGTGGTCCGGCACGAGTAGATTTTGAGCCGGGGAAATATGCACTCTCCGTGCATGATCGCACCGGGCTGGCAACCTTAGAGAAAGCGCATGATCTGATCATCGACGGCAACGGCGCCGAGTTGGTGCTCGCAGGCGAAACGTGTTCCCTCCAATCCCCCACTAACCTCATCTTTAGTCGAACGCCACATTTTCATGCACCACCGATTGCCATCCTTTATTCCTTTCGCGTTAATCCTAGGCGCGATCGCCACGCTGCGCGCTGCAGACTTCCAACTTCCAGCGCTCTTCGCCGATCACATGGTCCTGCAACGCGACAAGCCAGTCGCCCTCTGAGGTTGGGCCGAGGCAGGTGAGAAGATAACAGTTTCCTTCGCCGGGCAATCGAAGTCTGCCACTGTGAGTGCTGATGGCAAATGGTCATTGAAGCTCGATGCCATGGCGGCTTCCGCAGATCCGCGTGTGCTCGTCGTCACGGGCAAGGAGGGGCGCAAGGTCGAGGTGAAGGATGTGCTCGTGGGCGAGGTTTGGCTCGCGTCCGGCCAATCCAACATGGGGTGGAACTTGGCGAAGACCACGGGCGGCGCCGAGGCTGCAGCAGCCGCAGCCGACCCGCTGCTGCGTCTTGCCAAGATTCCGCAGCGAATCGCAACAGACCCGCTGCATGACGTAGCGAATGCAGCGTGGCGGCCCAGCACACCGGAAACAGCGGCAGCATATTCGGGAGTGGCCTATCACTTTGCGCGTGAGATTCGACGCACACAAGGCGTGCCGGTCGGGATCATCACAGCGGCGTTTCCCGCCTCGACTTGTCAGGCGTGGATTCCAGTGGACACCCTCAAATCCGATCCACTCCTCTCGGACTATATCGTGAAGTGGGATCAGCGCATTGCAGAATTCGACTCTGCAAAAGCGATGGCGCGGCAAAATGCAGAAACCAAACCTGACAAGCCCGCCGCTGATGACCCGCGCAGGATGCCAATGCGTCCGTCAGTGCTCTTCAATGGAATGATTCATCCGCTCGTGCCCTTTACCCTCCGTGGAGCGATCTGGTACCAGGCCGAGGGAAACAACGGCGACCCAAACTTTGAGCGATGCTTCCCTGCAATGATCCAAGCTTGGCGCGAAGCCTGGAACCAGCCGCGACTGCCATTCCTTTTCGTCCAGTTGCCAAAATTCAACGGCTTCGTGCCTGAGACCCGCGAAATCCAAGCGAGCTGCGCCCGTTCGGTGCCAGACACCGCCATGGTGGTGACAATTGATCTGGGCGAAGCGGAAAACATTCATCCCGCCGACAAGCAGGCTGTCGGCAGTCGGCTCGCACTCAAGGCACGGACACTCGTCTATGGTGAGAAAATTGAGCACAGCGGCCCGGTTTTCAAATCTATGCAGCGCGAAGGCGAAAATCTTGTCCTGCACTTCGATCACGCCGAAGGCATGAAGGCAGGCGATGGCGATCTGCGTGGCTTCGAGGTGGCCGGAGCCGATGGCAGCTACTCTTCAGCCCTAGCCGAGATCAATGGCTCGTCCATCCAATTGCGCAGCGCCGAGGTGAAAGCCCCAATGAAAGCTCGCTACGCCTGGTCCCGTGTGCCCGACGCCAATTTAATCAACTCCGCCGGACTCCCTGCCGCACCCTTTCGATCTTCTCTCTTGGAGACACCAACGACAAAAAAAGAACCCAACCCTTAGCGGCATATTTCAAGCGGAAGCGTGACCAACCTTATAACGTAATTGGCGTCTCGTTAATTGGTGTCTCGTGCCATTTCCGCAGCCGGCGCGCGCGGCACAGTCGCTGGGCGCGCCAAGCGGATCGACGATGTGAGCGGTAAGTGTCGTGGAAACAGAATTCATGTATCGGCGGTCCGAACATTAACCCCGGTTACATCCTCTTCGGCAACAAATACCACCCGATCATCGCCACCAACTACGCACGCACCTTCCGCTTTGTGAAAGCACAACCCGTAGATCTTTTCCTCGGAGCCCACGGGGGCTGCTTCGACATGAACACAAAACATGCTCGCTTGATTATGCCTGGTGCTCACGACCCCGCAATCGACCCCGCATGCTACCACCGCTACGGCGCCGAACGCGAAAATGCTTTCCTCACTAAATTGGCGAAATACCAGGCCAAAGAGAGCTTCGCACACTCATGCCATTTGCTTCATTTCGGCTTCAAATAGCGGCTTACCACATCTGCCTAGGTTCATGACTTTTGGTCGTGAGAGAAATTGCGGATAAACTGGGGACGTTCGTTTGAGCGTTGGCAATTCAGCGCTGAAACAAAAATTCTGCTGCCTCGTGTTCGCGCGCGAAATTGAGCAGTAGCACTCGACTTTAGCGAGCCCCCGCTACGACCCCGCGCCCCCCCCTCTCCTCCTTCAAAAAGCCGGACCACTCACTTGTCAAAACTCACCTGCTGCGCCTCCAGAGGCGCCTGGCGGCCAAACGGAGCGATGGGTGTCACCGGCCTATTGCTGATCTCACCAGTCGCGCGCTCGCTGTCAGCCGGTTGCCCCCCCTGTCTGGCCATGGCCTCGGCGGCACTCGAAAATTCGAGCCGAGGGGGGTTGCCGGACTGCACCTGCGTCTTGAACAAAAAGATCGCCCCCATGCTGACCACCGCAACCGCCGCCATGGCCAGCGTGTAAGTGCTGTCGCGCATGCTGTGCTCGCTCCAAAAAGTTGCAACACGCTCGCAGACGATCCGCCACAACGAACCTCTCAAAAGTTCCGACCGCTGGCGCTCGTGAAACCGTTTCAGCAGGGCCTCCGGATAGCCCTTCGGCATCTCGACACCGGAAGATCTCCGAAGCAATGTTTGGATTTCGTGTTCTGTCATGCAGTGATGATTGGATGGTGCTTTGTTAAGAACTCAGGAAATGAACCGACCGTTGCAGCCATCAAACGGCTGCGCGCGTGGAGAAGAAAACTTCAGAACGACGACTTGCTCGGTGTTTCAAGGAAGTCGGCGGAACATTCGCTCAAAAAACCCTGAAGCTGGCGGTGCGCGTAAAACAGGCGGGAGCGGACCGTTCCTTCGGAGATCCCCATGATCTTGGCGATTTCAGCGTGCGCCAGCCCCTGCACGTCGAACATGGTCACCACGGCGCGGTGCTCCGGTGTCAACCGATCAAGTGCGGCACCCAGCATTTTCTGAAGCTCCGAAAGATTCGCCTCCGAACGCGGCGTCTGCGTGGACACAAGGCTGCCCTCCAGCTCCGGGTCCAATCCCTGAAGGTCCGCAAGCGACGCATTCGAACCCGCAACACCTGCGTCGAGGCTGACCGCGCTCCGTCGGCTGCGCTTCTTGAGGAAATTCAACGTCATGTTCACCGCAATCGAGTGAATCCACGTTGAAAAACGGGAGGCTCCCCGGAAGCTGGGAAGCACCCGGAACACCTTCGCCCAGATTTCCTGCAGCAAATCGTCCGTGTCCTCGTGATTCCCGCACATGTGGTAGACAAGACCGTAGAGCTTCGAGGTGTGCCGCAGCACCAGCGTGTCAAACGCCGATGCATCCCCAGCCTGCGTGGCGGCGACAAGCTCGGTGTCGTCCAGTTCTGCAGTCCCCTCATGAAGGACGCTCTGGGCGCGCTCGGCACCGGCAGAGAACCCCTCGGCGGGCAGGGGCGCTGCAATCGCGAGCCGATCCGCGACAGGAACCGGCTGCTCCGACTGCTGCGCACGGTGCTGGATCTGTTCTTGAGGATGTTCTTGGAATTTTTCTTCTTCCATGGCTAGCGCGCCGCAGCCGCCGGAAAGATCGTCAGCCAGCCCACCCAAAAATGGACCTGGAGCCCTCCGGAAATCTGTGGGGCCCCCGATGCTATCACACGCGCCTCGGAGCGAATACGGGGATTTACCAAGCCGAGGTTGCCGGAGGGAACGAAAATCTTCCCCGCTCCGCCCAGCAGCTTTCAGCGCTGGGTTGGTGGCCGGCGCCACAGCCGTTGTCATGTCAGAGGTGATTGCAGAAGTGATTGCAGACGTCCGCGCAGACGTCATCGAGGACCTGCTCATCGGCTTTATCGCCGTCCCGGACCCGACTGCTTCGCCCGCTGGAACTAAGAGACTCTGGTGAGTGTTCACTTGAGGAATGCCTTTCACCCACTTTGACAGCAGAGGGGTTGATGATGTTCAAAAGACCCGTGGCGGAAAGACTCCGGGGTTGTATCAAGGCGCGCTTGTGGCGATGCTTCCCGCTTATGAACCGCCCCGACGGCAGAGCCGCAAACCAACTACGCCCCATTTCGTTCTCCCTTGAAATCGCCCCGCACGCCACCGGTTCCGTGCTGGTGGCCGCCGGCAACACCCGCGTGATTTGCAGCGCAATGATCGAGGAATCCGTCCCGCGCTGGATGAAGGAGCAAGGCGTCACAGGCGGATGGCTCACTGCGGAATATTCAATGCTCCCCTACTCCACCCTCGAGAGGAAGGCGCGCGATTCCTCGCGCGGAAAGCTGGACGGACGCAGCGTGGAAATCCAGCGCCTCATCGGGCGCTCCCTGCGGGCGGTCATCGACCTTGAGGCTCTGGGTCAGCGCACGCTTTGGGTGGACTGCGATGTGCTGCAGGCGGATGGCGGCACCCGGACTGCAGCAATCACCGGCGGCTGCGTGGCCGCTTACATTGCCTGCCGCAAGCTGGTGGCGGCAAAGAAGCTCAAGGCTCTTCCAGTCAAGCAGTTGGTGGCCGCAGTCAGCGTCGGGATTGGCGACGGCACACCGGTTCTGGACTTGAACTACGAGGAAGATCGCAATGCAGCGGTCGACATGAATTTGGTGATCACCGAGGGAGGCAGCTACGTGGAGGTGCAGGGGGCAGGCGAAGAGGCGGTTTTCACGCCCGAGCAGTTTCAGTCCATGCTTGATCTTGGCCGCGAGGGGGCAGCCCGGCTCATCGATGCCCAGAGGCTCGCGCTCGGGATCGGCAGCGAACAGCCCGCAGCCACCTAGCCCGCCATGCAATTGCTTCCCGGATTTCGTGATTTTTATCCCGAGGCATGCGGCCTGCGGGAGTACATCCTCCGCGTCTGGAGCTCTGTGTGCGGCCGGTACGGGTTTGCACAGTACGACGGCCCGGCGCTGGAGTCGGTGGATTTGTACCGCAAGAAAAGCGGCGGCGAACTCGTGGGTCAGCTCTTCGATTTCACCGACAAAGGAGGAAGGCATGTCGCGCTGCGACCCGAAATGACACCGACGCTTGCGCGCATGGTGATCGCTCGCGAGCGGGATTATAAAAAGCCGATCAAGTGGTTTTGCGCACCGTCCTTCTTCCGTTACGAAAAGGCCCAACGCGGGCGGTTGCGCGAATTCCAGCAGCTCAACTGCGACATTCTGGGTGAAGCGGGGCCTGGCGCGGATGCCGAGCTTCTGGCGCTTTTAATTGACATTTTCAGGGGGTTTGGATTCGGGCCGGGTGACTTCGTGGTGCGGGTGAGTGACCGGGATGCGTGGGCGCAGTTCGCGCTCAAGCACGGCGTTGAGCAGGAAAAGCTGATCGATTTCCTCGCGGTGGTCGACAAGCTCGAAAGGGCCCCGGAAACCGAGAGCCGCCAGAAGCTTGAGGCCTTTGGTGTGTCACTGGAGGCGGTTCGGCAATTCATCAGCGAACCCTCCGGCGAATCGGGAAAACTGGCTGGCGTTCTCGAAAACCTACGAGCGCGTGGGTTAGGCGACTACGTTGAGATGGATTTAACCATCGTGCGCGGTCTGGCGTACTACACAGGGCTTGTGTTCGAGGTGTTTGATCGCTCGGGCAAGGAGCGCGCGCTGGCGGGCGGCGGCCGGTACGACCAACTCTTGGAGATGATGAGCGACGGGAAAGTATCGATGCCCGCGCTCGGCTTCGGCATGGGGGACGTGGTGCTGGCGAACTTGATCGAGAGCACCCCGGCGGCGCGGGCGCGCAGGGACGAGTGGCTGGCCGCTCAGGCGGCTGTTGATGTGTACGTCGTGGTGGCGGACGAGGAGAAAAGGCCGGAGGCTCTCGGCGTTGTGCAGCAGCTCAGGGAGGGGGGCTGGCGCACAGACTACCCATTCTGCGCGACCAAAGTGGGCAAACAGTTTCAGGCGGCGGAGACGCTGGGGGCGCGTTTTGCGGTGGTTGTGGGATCGGAATGGCCGGATGTGAAGGTGAAAAACCTCAAAAACAGGACGGAGAAACTGCTTGCGACTAGCGGGTTGATGGATGCGTTGAAGCTCTGGAGTCCAGAAGCCCAATGACGCCCGCCCTCCTCTGGCAGAGAGGCGCCGGGAGGGACTTAAAATCATTGGAAAGCCGCTAAGATGGGTTGCTCCCCAGCGGCGTCCCTTTCATAATGGTCCTGCAAGGTCGAGGCGGCTGTCCATCCTTGGGAAGTCTTTGGATGGCGGGTCCGCACCTTGGCTGAACCCCATGCACAGCTATTCTCCAACCGTCCGGCCCAAAGCCATCGTGACCTGTGGTCCAGGTGTGGCGCCGGTTGACAGCGTCCGGAGGATCACCAATTACTCCACCGGGGAGCTCGGGGTCCGTCTCTCGGAGGGTTTGGCGGAATACGGCTGGGATGTGCTTTGCTTCAAAAGCTCCGCGGCAACTTTCAGAGACCCCGTGGGTGCTGGCGTGACGGTGAGATATTTTACCACCAATGAGGACCTCCTCCACGGGCTCAACGCGCATTCCGAGAAGGACGACGTGTACGCGGTTTTCCAAGCAGCAGCGCTTTGCGACTACGAAGTGGAATCCATTTGCACAACGGACGGGATCAACCTCAAGGAATGCGCTAAAATTTCGAGCGAATATCCCGAGCTTCACATCCTGCTGAAGCCGGCGCAGAAAATTCTTCCTCACATGAAGAAACTCTTCCGGAACGCCCGCATCGTCGGATGGAAGTTCGAAATGGACGGGGACCGCGCAAACAGTCTGGTCCGGGGGGCGAAACAAATCCAAGAAAACGGCTGCTCCCTCTGCGTGGTCAACGGGGCGGCGTATGGAGCGGGATTCGGGATCTTGGACTCGCACGGTTCGTGCAGCTGGGTTGCGACGCGCTCGGAGTTGTGCGCTTGGCTCACCAAGTGGGTGGGCAGCCTGGTGGTTACGCTGTAGCCAGCGAACGCTGCAGCCTCTGCAGTAGTGTGCGCCGCCGGCTGACTTCCTGCCCTGCATTCCCCTCGGACGGCTCGTGTGCCGGCGAGATGTGCCAGCGAGATGTGCCAGCGAAAAAGAAAAGAAAAAAGAGAGAAGAAACCGGGCTACCGGGGGCGATTCACCGCGACGGACGCCAACTGGACATGCTCGCGGATCGAGGTACGCAGCGATTTCTCGACGATCTCGACTCGCGCCCCGACATGGACGGCGTTGAAAACCTTCACCACATCGCTTGAGCGCATGCGGATGCAACCCCAGCTCACCGGCTTGCCCAGCGCTTTTTCCTCGGGTGTTCCATGGATGTAAATGCAACGCTCAAACGAATTCGCGTTGCAATTCTCCAACCCGCGCAACCAGAGGATTCTGGTTACAATCGGGTCGCGACCCGGGGCGTTGGGCCGCAGCACTTCGCCCGTGGGCTGCCGGGTCTTGAAGACAGTCCCCTCCCGAACCGCCTCCCCGATTTTCGCAGCGACCTCCAGACGCCCCAACGGCGTGGCGTAACTCCCCTTCCGGTCTCCTAGGCCGAACCGCGAAGTCGAGACGGGATAACGCGCAACCTCCGCGGCCCCGTTTAAAACCACCATCTTCTGGTCTGGGACGCTCACAATAATATACGGATCACCCTCAGCTGCAGAAATATTCAGACTGCAGAGCAGTGCCGCAAGCGATGCCGCAAGCAGTTTGGTTAGAGTCATCAAATTGTTCCTTTCAAAGCCATCGAGGGAAGACCAGAGGCTTCTAATGACACACTACGGTCCGTTTCGCAAAATTGTTTTAGGTAAAAACCGAATTTTTGCACGGCTGTTACACACTTTCCCCCAACGATTAATCCACTCCCAAAAATCCCGCTCCAAAACCTCTCTGCGTCGCAGCGCCCCGTGCGTAACAAAAAAACTTGCGCCAGCCCGCCCCTTAAACGATGCTCTTGAAAGTAAACCGCGGGGTGGAGCAGCCTGGTAGCTCGTCAGGCTCATAACCTGAAGGTCGTAGGTTCAAATCCTACCCCCGCAACCCCTTCCCACACACCCGTGGAAGGAATTCTCAGCGGAGAAGATCATGCGGAAAAGAAAGCCTGTCTGTCCACCTGCACCCCGCGCAGATTTACTTCCGGGCGAGCATGGCGCGGATCGCATCAAACCGGCTTCGAGCAGACTCCAATGACACCTCGGAACTTTCAAGCTGACCGAGGGACTTGCGCTCCACAAACTCCGGATCCAGCTCGTCCGAAAACGAACTGATGTTGCAGGGCGAAACGCTCCCGTACTTCATCCGGCTCTGGCACCAGGTGATTGAAAGCGTGCGCATCGCGCGGGTGATCCCGACGTAAAGCAGCCGCCGCTCCTCGTCGATGGTACCCTCCATTTTCGAGCGATCGTGGGGCAGTACCCCTTCCTCCAACCCCAGCAGATAGACGTACGGAAACTCCAATCCCTTGGCGGCATGCAGAGTGATCAGCGTCACGCCGGTGCCCTTGGACTTGTCCGAATCATCCTCCTCGCGCTCCTGCCGGAGCATCATCTCATCCAAAAACCCACGAAGACCAGCGTTGGAACGCTGGCCGAATTCATCAAAGGACTTCAACATTTCGCGCACATTGGTCTCGCGCGAAAGACCTTCCTCCGGCGTTTTGCAGGTGCGCTTCAAATCCTCAAGGTACCCCACCTCCTCGACCAACGAACGCAGGATCGCGGGCTGGTCCGCCAATGGCTGCAGCAAGCGCGTTTCATATCCATCCACGAGTTCGCAGAAACGCTCCACTGCGGTGCGGCTGCGCCCCGCGAGCTGCGCGCGAAACGCCGGCTCTCCGAGGGCCTTCCACACGCTGCACTTGGCCTTCGCACTGAACTCCACGGCAAGTTCAACCGTCGCCGGACTCATCCCGCGCGCGGGCGTGTTGATGATGCGCAAAAGCGAAACATCATCGTCCGTGTTCAACATGCAGCTCGCATACGCAAGGACATCCTTCACCTCGCGCCGGTCGAAAAAGCTCTTTCCACCGATCAGCCTGTAGGGAATCCGGAACTGCCGGAGGTGCTGTTCGATGAGCCGCGACTGCGCGTTCATCCGGAACAAGACGGCGAAATCATCCCACTTCGCACCCTCGGTGTTCTGCCTGCGCTGGATTTCATCCACGACGAACTCGGCCTCCTTGCGGTCATCCGGCATGGCGAGCAGCTGGACTTTTTCGCCGCCCTCGGATTGGCTCCAAAGGTTTTTCACGCGACGCCGCGGGTTATTGCGGATGAGCCGGTTGGCGGTCTGGAGGATCGCGTTGGTCGAGCGATAGTTCTGCTCCAGTTTCACCACGGCGGGGTTGGGAAAATGCGTTTCAAACTCGAGGATGTTGCTCACCTCTGCGCCCCGCCATCCGTAGATGGACTGGTCGTCGTCTCCGACGACGGCGACATTCTTGTTTGCATCCGCAAGCAGTGTCACCAAACGCAGCTGCAATTTGTTGGTGTCCTGAAACTCGTCCACCATGAGGTAGCGGTAGCGTTCCTGCCATTTCTCACGAACTTCGGGATGGTTTTCCAACAAATCAACGGCCAGCAGCAGCAGATCGTCAAAATCGACAGCATTCAATGTTTTGAGCTCGGCCTGGTACCGCGAGAAAACAGCGGCGAGCAGCGTTTTCTCCTCCCCCGGCGAGGGCTCGCGCCACCCGTTGTTCTTGGCCTTCGAAATCAGATTTTTGGCAAGATTCGGGTCAAGCTTCTCATCCTGCGCAGCGGTGCGGACGATGATTTTTTTGATCAACCCCATCTGGTCGCCCTCGTCGTAGATGGAAAAGTTTTTTTTGTAACCAAGCTTGTCAATGTCCGCGCGTAAAAGCCGCACACACAGCGCATGAAACGTGCACATCGTGACCTGCTTCGCGTCAAAGGGATCGGTCATCGAGCGCAAGCGCTCGCGCATTTCATCAGCGGCCTTGTTGGTGAAGGTGACGGCAAGAATGCTCGAAGGCGCGACCTTCTCAGCGATGAGGTAAGCGGTTCGCGCTGTGATCACGCGCGTCTTTCCGGTCCCCGCGCCTGCGAGGATCAGCAAAGGTCCTTCGGTGCTCAGCACAGCCTTCTGCTGTTCGGGATTGAGGTCAAAAAGTCGGAAGCCAGCCATGAGAGGCGTGAAGGAAACCCCCAGCGCGCCCACTTTTCAACTCCCGCGCACAACGAATTTCAAATCCCGCCGGAAAATCCGCCCGCACCGCTTGCGGGTCGTTGACCTTGCTGCTTCCAAGGCTAGATTTTGTGCCCATGCCACACCCCGCTTGTTTGCGTATTCTCAGGCGCGCCGTCGCCCTGCTTGTCCTGGCCTTGTGCACGACATCCTCCCATGCCGTGCAACTCGGCATCGACCGCCTGAAGGCCCTGGACTTCGAGCCGCTCAAGGGAAAGCGCGTCGGCTTGATCACCAACCACACCGGCGTGGACTCCAAGGGCCGCCTGACCCGCGAGATCCTCCACAAGGCCAAAGGCGTGAACCTCGTGTGCTTGCTCACCCCCGAACACGGCCTCGACGGAACGGAACTCGCCGGAAAATACGTGGCCACTCGCACCGACAAACTCACGGGACTCACCGCCCACTCCCTGTACGGCCCCACGCGCAAGCCCACGCCCCAGATGCTCAAGGGCATCGATACACTCGTGTACGACATGCAAGACATCGGGGTGCGCTCCTACACGTACATCTCGACCATGGCCAAGTGCATGGAAGCCGCAGGCGAACTCGGCCTGGAGTTTGTCGTGCTCGACCGCCCCAATCCGCTCGGAGGCACTCGTGTTGAAGGACCGCCTGTGGAACAAAAGTGGATCTCCTTCGTCGGACAAATCCCGGTGCCCTATGTCCACGGCATGACCTGCGGGGAGCTCGCGAGGATGCTCAACGAAAAACAATGGATGGCCTCCAAATGCAGACTGCGCGTCGTCACCATGGAGGGCTGGGACCGGTCCATGGTCTGGGAGGACACAGGCCTGCGCTGGGTCAAAACCTCCCCAAATATCCCGCGTGCCGATTCCCCGGCGTACTACGTCGCCACAGGGATCGTCGGATCGCTCTCCGGCCTTGAAACCGGGGTGGGCGGAAAAAACCCGTTCGAAATGTGCGCGGCCAAGGGCGTCGACGCTCAGGACTTCACCGCCTGCGTGCAGAAGCTTGAAATCTCTGGCGTGAAAGCGACGCCCTGCAGGGAGGGCGGCTTCAGCGGATGCAAACTTTCCATCGACCCGCATGCCAAGGGCAACCTGACTCACCTTGCACTCGGCCTGCTCAGCGAGGTCAACCGACGCTCGAGTCCAGACCTCTTCGCAAAATGTCCCAACGACAAACTGGACATCTTCTTCAAGGTCTACGGCAGCGAGTCCATTCGAGAGCAACTCCGCAAACGCGTGCCGGTGCAAACCATCGTGCAGTCGTGGAAACCCTTCGTGGATCGCTTCAAGTCGGAGCGCTCTCCTTTCCTGTTTTACTGAGCCCCCCTCTGTCTGAAAAACCGCCGCCATTTTGAACCCCGAGCGCATAGGCCTTTTTGGAGGCAGCTTCGACCCCGTGCACCACGGCCATCTCCTGCTCGCGCAGGACGCCCTGGAACAACTCAGGCTGGACCGCCTCTTTTTCATCCCGGCAGCAATCAACCCGCATAAACTCGACGCCGCGCCGCAAGCCCCCCCGCGCCTAAGGCTCGAGATGCTGCGAGAAGCCACCCGGGTGCAGCCCCTTTTTTCCGTCGACACCCTCGAGTTGGAGCGCGAAGGCCCGAGCTTCACCATCGACACCGTCGACGCCTTTCACGCCAGATTTGCCGGGGCGCAAATCTTCCTGCTCCTCGGGGAGGACAACCTCCCGAAGCTGCATTCCTGGCACCAATTTGAAAGACTCCGGCAGCTCGTTTCATTTGTGAGCTTCGGCCGCCGCGCATACGCACCGGAGGCGGCGGTGCCCGCGGTGGCGCCCGACAAAGACCTGAGGCTGGAGCGGCTGGTCCGGAAAATAGATATCTCCTCCACCGAAATCCGCGCGCGCGTTGCGAAAGGGCTTCCCATACAGTATCTAGTTCCTGAGTCGGTTCGACTCCTGATTCAATCTCATGCCCTCTACATCCAGCCTGTCTAGCGAAGCAATTGCAATTCACTGTGCCGAAGCTGCTTCCAATAAAAAAGCGGAGCAGCCCGTGATCCTCGACCTGCGAGGAATCTCCACCTTCACCGACTTCTTCGTGATTTGCTCGGGCGCTTCGGAACCGCAGTTGAAAGCCATTGCGGATGAAATCCAGGACAAACTCCGGGTGGAGCACGGGGTGAAACCGCTGCGCATGGATGGCTTCCCGCTCAGCCAGTGGGTGATAGTGGACTTCGGGTCGGTTTTGGTGCATATCTTCCATGAATCCAAGCGGTCTCACTACGCCCTTGAAGATCTCTGGAGCGACGCCCCCCGCTTGGCGACCGACACGCTCTCCGCTCAAACGCCCTAACACGGCGCAGCCCCGCCAGCGCATTCCACAACACCCCGACCCCATGGCCCGCATCAGGGACACCCGCCCCACTCCCCGCGAAGACCAGGAAAGCCACGCCCCGGTTCACGAATTCACCGGTCTTATCCTCCTTGCTTCCGGTCTGGTCATTTTTCTCTCCCTCATTTCCTACGCTCCAGCGGACCTCCCCGGCTGGATGCCTTTTCACCACGCAACGAGCAGCGCCTCCAAACAAACGCTCAACTTCCTCGGCGTGTTTGGCGCGATTCTCGCCTTCGTGACCTACTCGCTTCTGGGCAGCTCCGCGTATCTTGTGTGCGCAATGCTGCTAGGGTACGGATCGGCAAAATTGATCCTACCCGGAACCCGTCTCTCAAAGCGCGCGCTTTGGAGCATTTCGTTTGTTTGCTCCGGTGCCTGCCTCGCCCACTTGCTGAATCTCCCACTCATCGACGCCGACCGCCTCTCGCTCACCAGCGAAGGCGGCTGGTTCGGAAAATTCGTCGGCGGCACCCTTCTGCAAACCGCCCTCGGCTCAATCGGAGCGATCAGCGTGCTGCTGGTTGTTTACGGGGCCAGCATCCTTTACATGACGGGTGTCGAGCCGCGCGAGGTGCTCCAGCTCCTCATCGCGCTTCCGCCAAAAGGCCTTGAACTGCTCAAGGATTGGCTCGCTGATCGCGCCGAAAAGCGCGCCCTGCGCCAGGCCGAGATGGAAATGCCTGTCACTCGCACCGGCCGCATTCAGGATTTCGCGCCCGAGCCCCCGAAAAACACGCGCCGCTCTCCGCAACGTCCGGCCGCCGTTCCCGCAAACGAGGCACCCGAAGACGAGGCAGAGAAGCAGCCGAGCCAGCAGCTGCCTAGGAAGCGCGCACAAGAGATTGTCGAGGCGGAGATTCCCGCACCCTCCGACTCACCGGAGCACGCGTCCCCGTTGGATGCCTCCAAAGAAGCCACCCCCGAGCCGGCAGCGCCCCCGCAGGAACCCGCGAGACCCGCGCCAAAAATCATCGATGGCACCGCACCGCAGCCGCCGCGCCCGCGTGATTCCAAAAAGAAAACGGATTTTGCACTTCTCGAAAACGTGTCCTGTGAGGGCTATCAACTGCCACCGATCGACCTGCTTGACTGCGTGGATGAATCCACGCGCGAAGCGGTCGACCCTGCGGACCTGCTTTCGCTCCAAAACACGATTGTTGAGACCCTCCAGCAGTTCGGGATCGAAGTTTCCCCCGGAGACATCACCCGCGGTCCCACCATCACCCGCTACGAGGTTTACCCAGCGAAGGGCGTTCGTGTGGACAGGATCCTCGCGCTCGAACGCGATCTTGCACGCGCGACCCGCGCGGAACGCATCAACATTCTTGCACCCATTCCCGGCAAAGACACCGTCGGCATCGAAATCGCCAATTCGAAGAAACAAAAAGTGACGCTGCGCGAACTCTTCGAAAGCGAGGATTTCGCCTCGGCGAAAGCGAAGATTCCCATCGCGCTCGGCAAGGATGTTTATGGAAAGACGATCGTTGCAGACCTTGCCGCAATGCCGCATGGACTCGTCGCAGGCACGACGGGCTCAGGAAAGAGCGTCTGCATCAACGCCATCATTGCGTCGATTCTCTACAGGTTCACTCCCGAGGAGCTCCGGTTCATCATGATCGACCCGAAGGTGGTTGAAATGCAGATGTACAACACGCTCCCGCACCTCGTGGTGCCGGTGGTGACGGATCCGAAGAAGGTCCTGCTCGCGCTTCGTTGGGCCGTGGATGAGATGGAAAAACGCTACGCCATTTTTGCCAAAACCGGGGTGCGAAACATCGCCTCGTTCAACTCACGGCCAAAGCCGAAGACACAAAAGGAACTGGACGAGGAGATGAAGGCCAAGCAAGCCGAGCTCTTTGATGAAGCCCTGCGGCCCGCGGTTGCTTTACCCTCAAAAGTGGGAGACTCGGACGAGTCAGAAGAACTAGACGAGGAGGAAGCACTCGCATTGGCAAACGCGATGAATCCGAAGTCCGCCATTGAGGATGCTGGTGCTGTCCTTGAACCATCCGACT
>JACCED010254107.1_pt1 | contig 16339 bp, 19 predicted proteins | sample 7455021 | NCBI WGS metagenome assembly JACCED01 (sample SAMN15323456, study PRJNA562643) | freshwater metagenome | isolation source: river surface water | place: USA:Blue River Watershed | collected 2017-08-19 | reverse complement strand
ATAGTAATCATGAGTTAAACGACAAATTACGACTGCATTATGAAAAAGAAATCATAGAGTTCAAAACACGCGGACGCTTATGTACCTTAGCAATCTTTTTTGATGTGCTCGCTGGAGTCCTGATCTCGTTAACCGTACTGGAGCTATTTTTCTTGCAAACAGGCGCTGCACGAATAGTAGAAGTCGGTTACGTCGTCATTACGTTTGTGGCCGGCCTAGTTTCTTTTGTCATCTCACTCGCCTTGATTCTAGTAGAGGTTATTTTTGCTTATCGCTCGACAAGCTGGGATTTACCAAAGTAGATTTAATAAGCAAAATAAAAAAGTGAATAATAGATTTGGATAAATCTCAATTTCCACCTAGAAAAATTCGTTCTTTTGTTCGAAGGGCTGGAAGAACTACTAATGCTCAATCTAGGGCAATGAATGAGTTAGCCCCTCAATTTCTGCTTCCTTTTGATGGTAAGTTATTTGATTGGTCTATTTTTGATTCATTGTCCAGCCCAGATCAATATCAATTACCGCAGCGTATTCTTGAGATTGGTTTTGGGATGGGCGAATCCACAGCCCATATTGCTCAGGTTCGACCCCAAGATGTATTTCTAGGCATTGAGGTACACGAGCCTGGCGTAGGCGCATTGCTTAAGAAAATTGGCGAGTTGCAGTTAAGCAATCTCCGCCTGATTCAGCACGATGCTGTCGAGGTGTTGGAGCACATGATTGCTAGAGAGTCTTTGGATGGCGTGCATATATTCTTTCCGGATCCTTGGCATAAGAAGCGACATCATAAGCGTCGCTTAATTCAAGAAGACTTTATTACTCTTTTGGTGTCACGTCTTAAAAGTGGTGGGTATATTCATTTGGCAACAGATTGGCATCACTATGCCGAGCAAATGTTGCTAGTTCTAAATCAACACCCTAAGCTCGAAAATAGCTCTAAGCAGTTGGTGTTACTAGAAGCAATAGAACTCAGCAATGCCGAGCAAGAAATCGGTGGAATAGTATTTAGCCACGAACACTTAGCCAAGCCGCACGCTGGCTATGTGGAGCGGCCCGCTTATCGACCCATCACTAAGTTTGAGAATCGTGGCCTTAAATTGGGCCACGGGGTTTGGGATTTACTCTATCAAAAGAGATAACTCTTTATAGCCCAATACAAACGTATTTCATTTCGAGGTACTCATCAATGCCCCAAGAGCTTCCCTCCCGACCTAGACCGGATTGTTTTACTCCACCAAATGGGGCGACTTCGTTTGAGATCAGACCGGTATTAACACCCACCATCCCAAATTCAAGGGCTTCAGCGATCTTCCAAATACGACCAATATCCCTGCTATAGAAGTAAGAAGCCAATCCGAATTGACTACTATTCGCTAGTTTCACGACATCCTCATCGCTCTCAAAAGGAATAACTGGAGCCACCGGTCCAAATGTTTCTTCCACGGTGATGAGCATCGAGCTATTAACACCTGCTAGTACGGTAGGCTCATAGTAGGTGCCACCTAGACTGGAGCGCTTTCCTCCAATGACGAGACGCGCTCCTTTGCTGAGTGCATCGGCCACATGCCGTTCTACTTTCTCAATGGCCTGTTGATCAATCAGAGGGCCTTGTGAGATCCCTTGTTCAAGACCATTACCAATCTTGATCGATTTAGTAGCAGTCGCCAGCTTTTCCACAAAAATATCATGGACCTTTTTGTGAACATAGAAACGGTTGGCGCATACACAGGTTTGGCCTGCATTGCGATATTTAGAGACCATTGCACCCGCCACCGCAGCATCAATATCAGCATCGTCAAACACAATAAATGGCGCGTGACCACCTAACTCTAGAGCTAGTTTCTTGATCGTAGGCGCAGATTGGGCCATTAAGATGCGACCGACCTCGGTTGATCCAGTAAACGAAAGGTGGCGCACGATGGGGGATTCGCACAGCACCTTACCGACCGCAATGGATTCTTCTGAGTCTGCGGTCACGATATTAATCACCCCATCGGGAACCCCGGCCTGTTGGGCTAGGTAGGCAATTGCCAAGGCTGATAAGGGGGTTTGCTCAGCAGGTTTAATCACGATCGTGCAACCTGCTGCCATGGCTGGCGCAATTTTGCGAGTGATCATGGCAATTGGAAAGTTCCAGGGAGTAATGGCCACACAAACCCCAATCGCTTGTTTAAGGACGATGGTGCGTTTATCGCCCCAGGTGCTTGAGGGTATGGCCCCCATTACGCGTTTGGCTTCCTCAGCAAACCATTCCACAAAAGAGGCCCCGTATACAACCTCTCCTTTAGCCTCCACCAGAGGCTTGCCCTGTTCCAATGTCATCAGGGTTGCTAGATCATCGGCGTTAGCCAAAATTAATTCAAACCATTTACGCATAATCCCAGCGCGCTCTTTGGCAACTTTGCTCCGCCATGCGGGCAAGGCTATATCAGCGGCTTGGATCGCCTCATGGGCATCGGCAGTGTTGAGGTTGGCTACTAATGCCAGGTTCTGGCCCGTCGCAGGGTTGCGAACCGGGAAGCGCTGGTTGGCTGATGCCTTAATCCACTGCCCATTGATCAGGGCATCTTGCCTAAATAGGGCGGGATTTTTAAGAAGCGTGGCGGGGTTGGCAATCGATTCTGGGGCGTTCATGGCTAGGCGGTCTCGTTGAGTAATTATGGATAAGTTTTCAAGTGTAATACCTTGGCTTTCAAGGACAGAGAACTCATTTCATCCAAATCGATGGCAATCTGAAAGTCCCAATTACCTATTAATTTATTGTTCTCTGTATAGCTAATATAAAAACATAAGCACTACTAGCGGTAGTAGGTAAGGTGGAATTGACATCCTATAGGTAGTTTTAAATAGACATTTTTTCTTTCAAATTATGAAAATAACTCCGGCAATTTGGTGTTTTTCATGATGAGGAATAAGTGATGACTAACCACTCTAAGCTTATGAATTAAATGAATATTAAATTTATAGCACTGCATCATATTAGGGTTTTAACTGATTACTGCGTATAAAAGTAATAAAAATACACTTCTTTATGCTTGACAGGTTATATAGGGATTCCTAAGATGCCACATGTTTAATAAATGTTGCGTTGCAATATAACTAGATATCCAAACAGATATTTCTTTGTAAAGCAGTGTGACCCTGAGAATGAACCAATATATTTTTGACAAGTTGCAAGTTTTAGATCTTCACAAGATGCATCTTTTGGCGGCCTTAAAGCGATGGGGTCAATCGATGATTGCCTTGCTAGTGGCCGCTGTTTTGGCTGTCTGGCTGATTGGGCCTAAAACCGGTGCCGGGCTCTTTGATCTAGCTCATTACTTAGTGCCAGCCGAGGCGCGGGCATTAATCTTAGGTACTGATAGTGCAGAAATACTAACTGCTGATGAGTCCGCCGGCCAACTCAAGCTATGGAATTCTGCTGGGCGTGATATTCCTTCGATCGCCAGTCAAGCTGCTTTAATCCCGTCTCACTTAATCGATCACTCCGCTATGGACCGGAGTATTTTGCGAACAGAGTCTGAGAGAAAGGCAGTTTCATCCCATTTAGCTAAGAAGTTTCAGTTATCTCCAGAAGATACGGCTCACTATGTTGCGCAAGCGATTGCTGTCGGCAAGGAAGTCAACCTAGACCCTACCTTAATCTTGGCAGTGATGGCCACCGAATCAAGCTTTAACCCCCGGGCAGAGAGTCGGGCTGGCGCACAAGGCCTAATGCAAGTTCGCACCCACGTTCATCAAGAGAAATTTGAGCCCTATGGCGGCCCTCTGGCGGCATTTATACCGGAGGCAAATATACGCGTAGGTGCCTTGATCCTAAAGGCCTGTATTGCAAAGGCTGGATCTTTAGAAGCGGGTCTTAAGAACTACCTTGGGGCACCAAATGCTGCTAGTGGAATCAATACCTACACTGGTAAAGTATTTTCTGAGCGGGAAGAATTACGCAGTATCGCTCGGCGCTTTAGCAATAACGTTTAATACCTAATGGTAAAAGATCTCGCTATTCTGATTTAGCTGCTTGTTTCAGCATGGCGTAGTTTTTGGGCGAGTTGATCAAGAACGCCATTCACATATTTGTGACCATCCGTCCCCCCAAAGGTTTTGGTTAGCTCAACAGCCTCGTTGATGGCTACTTTGTAGGGGACTGACAGGTCCGCTGCGAGTTCATAGGCGCCGATTAAGAGGGCAGCATGTTCCACAGGTGAAAGCTCAGCAATGGGCCGATCGAGCTCTGGGGTAATGAGAGCATCCAGTTCTTGACTGCGATTCATGACCCCTTGGAAGATACTTGAGAACAAATCCTGTTGGCATTTCTGAAAAGCAGGATCTTCGCTCAATTGCTTGGTAACAGCACTAATCGCCAAGGGAAGATCATTCAGCTCACCAGCTATTTTAAGAACCAAGCATTGATAGACGCCCTGAAGTGCGTATTCGCGCGCACGACGGCGAGGTGTGAGTGAGCGCTTGTGCGCCCCAGTATTTGCTGTTTTATTACTCAAGCAATCACTCCGACTCAATTTCAATATCAGGAGTAAGTGCTAGAGCAAGGTTTGCCATTTCAACAGCAACTCTGGCACAATCGCGCCCTTTCTCACCCGAGCGAGCAGTCGCTTGCTCATCGGTATCGCATGTAAGAATGCCATTCGCAATCGGTACACCGGCATCTAGGCTAATGCGTGTAATGCCACTAGCAGACTCGTTAGAAACTAGCTCAAAGTGATAGGTTTCCCCACGAATTACTGCGCCTAAGGCGATTAAGGCATCAAACTCATCTGTTTTTACGAGTTGAGAAAGAGCAAAGGGTATCTCTAGAGCGCCAGGAACGGTAACAAGTTGTATATCGGCATGGGAAACACCCAAGGCAAGCAATTCATTAATGCATGATTCTGACAGGGCTTGGCAGTGCTCTTCATTAAATCTTGCCTGCACAATCGCAATCCGTAGATCTTGTCCGTCTAAGTCTGCCTCAAAAACATCGATGTCATTCATGGATGGCCCCTTTTAGATAGATTGGCAGAGTAGGGAATGTTCCCAGTAATTTCAAGTTTATAGCCAGATAGACTTGGTACACGAGCAGAATTAGCCAAGAGGCACATCTTTTGAACTTGCAAATCTTTGAGGATTTGGGCACCAATGCCGTAACTCCGAAAGTCGGTCTTTCGTTCAATGCTGGATTTAGTGTTGACACTTGACGCCTTATTGTTGACATCTGTAGCTTGTTGGCACAGCTTCTCAAATTGCTGTAGCCACTTCAGCTCAGAGGGTGCTGCAATTCCAGCGGCATTGAGAAGTACGGCAACCCCGCTTGTAGATTGAGCAATTGCCTCTAGTGCCTTACTGAGAGGCCAGGAGTGCGTGGAGCTCTCGGTGTCCAGAAGATCCAAAATGGTGACTGGCTCGTGCACACGAACTAAGACCTCTTGATGAGGCTGAGGTTGTCCTTTAATCAGTGCTAGGTGCAAACAGTTGCTCGGCTTGTCACGATAAACCACTCCCTGAAATTTACCCCAAGGGCTCATAAACTCGCGCTCGGATTCGCGCACCACAATACTCTCTGTTTGACTGCGATACTGAATCAGGTCGGCAATGGTACCAATCTTGAGTTGATGCGCTTTTGCAAACTCTAGGAGATCAGGCAGGCGCGCCATATTACCGTCATCTTTCATGATTTCACAAATGACTGCGGTCGGAGAGCAACCAGCAAGACTGGCTAGATCACACCCTGCTTCAGTATGACCGGACCGAATTAAAACACCGCCCGGTTGAGCCATCAAGGGAAATACATGCCCTGGCTGAACTAAATCATTGGGCTTAGCATTTGGCGCTACAGCCGCCTGAATTGTGCGGGCGCGATCAGCTGCAGAGATACCCGTGGTCACGCCGGAGGCTGCCTCAATCGAGACGGTAAAGTTGGTCCCAAGGGCAGTGCCGTTTTCACGAACCATTAAAGGGAGATTAAGTTGCTGACAACGCTCTTTACTTAAGGTTAAACAAATTAAGCCCCGTCCGTGCTTGGCCATGAAGTTAATTGCTTCTGCATTGACATGATCAGCAGCGAGCACTAGATCCCCTTCATTTTCACGATCCTCCTCATCGACCAAGATAATCATCTTGCCGGCGCGTAGCTCGGCAACGATTTCTTGAACAGGACTAATTGCAACAGATTGAGGATTTGGCATATCAGCTTAGATTCTAAATAGATCGCCATTTTAAGCCCTTAGGCTGCTTTGTAGGGGAATACAACAGAACGATCCGTAAAGCCTGATTTTGGAGTGCCATTCACTAAAGCAGAATGAATGGGAACATTCAATTTCTTCAAATCAGACAAATCAGTGATGTCGGTATGCAAAAGTTCAGTAACTGTAATGAAAAAGGCTTTGTGTTTTTAGAGCTTTTAATTGCCATGACTATCCTGGCAGGTAGCATCACAGCTTTGCACGGAATCTATGGAAATTTAGTAGTTAAGCAAATTAAGCTACAGAAAGCACAAGCTTCTTTGATCGAAAGGGTCAATCAATCAGAAACTTGGATTGCTCGAGAGCGTTTAAAGCAGGCGCCGCCACAATGACACTTCTATCATGTATTACCGCCTTAACTCTAAGCGCAGTGGTTATCTACTCACCGCTTAAATTACTGAGCGATGTATTGCTGAAACAAGCCGAGATTGAGGAGGATATCCTTTTAAACCAGAATATGAATCGTGCCATGGAGTTATTGATGAGGGCTATTCGTGAAGCAGGATATCGCTCTAACCAGAATAGTAAAAATGAGAATGATATTCAGATTAAGCAAGGTGGTTTATTTCGCGGATCGGATGCAATCGAGTTGATGCAAGATCTGCCCAAGCATTTAGCATACGACTGTATGGGAAACGTTCTTTCTAAGGAACGCACTCGTCATCGAAAAACGTATCAACACTTCTACCTCGAGCGAAGCCGTAATGATCCACGTAGCGCCATTCTGATTTGTCAGAGTCTAGATCGTCAAGGGCGTTTACATCAAGCAGAGCTTCTCAATCAGGTGCAATATCTTCAAATACATTGGGTCAATCCTCATGCAGTCGATATCAATAGCGTGAAACCTAAAGTAGCCTCTGGATTGATCAAAATCAGTCTTGGAGTAGAGCGTAAATCACAGGCAGGTAAGGGAAATACCTTGATCGAGCAAGTCCGTCTTGTTGCTCCACGACATATATGAAAGCGCCCTAATGATATTGCTATGGGTGATGAGTATTTTGATGTATCTAACATGGGCAATCACTCAGCTTGAGCAGTATTTAGTATTGGAGCTCAAAACGATCGCTGTCTACCAGGGTCATTTGGAGGATTTTCAGAAGACTGAGCATGTATTGCTGGCTTGTGAACAAAGTCTCCTCGAACCTGCTTCACTAGAGACCTCCCAATTAAAAATAACTTACTCTCAATCACCTGCTAAGAGTACTCCAATGCCATGCATTATCGAGGCTAGTGGTCTTGTTGAACCAAGAAAAGGATCGAGCAAAAATGTAATCCAAAACCCAAAGCGCCTTTATCACGTTAGGGTAGGGGATCGCATTCGTATGGAAAGTACGATAGTTGTGGATCATCTAGCTGGAACGTTGACACGACTCAATTGGCAACAGCTCTATGATTAACAGGGACAAAGAAAAAATATCTATCAAGTCTATATCCCAGCAAAGCGGCTTTACTCTGGTGGAGTTATTAGCAGTGATCACCTTATTAAGTTTGATGCTTTTTATGGGCCTACCGCTTATACAATCCCAATACTATGCGCGTGAGTTGGAGCATACAGCGAGGCAGTTTATTCGGCACGCTCAATTTGCTCGGCAACATGCTTTATATAGCGGGACACATACCGTAATTCATCCGCGAGAAGAGGGCGGAGATGGATGGGGTCTTGGCTGGCAGATCAAGGTCTTAACGCCAAACTCTGCTGATGAGATGACAAATTCCATATTGGCTCAGTATGATTTACCTACTTCTATTCAAATTGATTCGCATCGTTTTCGAGATCCGCATTCTAGGGTGATACAAATCATCTTCAATCCAGCTGGTGCGGCTAAGACCCAGCATGGAGGCTTTGTAGCCAACCGCTTAATCGTCTCCCATGCAAAGGCCAGCCACTTACAGCGCCACATTATTTTGGCAGCTAGCGGCCGATGGCGTATCTGTGATCCAAATACCCCAGCTTCTAAAAAAGATGTCTCATGTTGACCATGTAAGTAGATTGTCTAAATCGGGTTTAATAGAGGGATGGCTCAATTTAGTCCCTTTGATCAACAAATGATGTCCCTTGCTTTACAAGAGGCAAGGAAGGCTTTGTATCTCTCTAATCCTAATCCACGCGTAGGTTGTGTGATTTGTAAAGGAGACAAAATCTTAGGAAAAGGTTTTACGCAACGCGTTGGTGGTAATCATGCTGAGATTGAGGCAATTGCCAACGCGCGTCGTCTAGGTGCTAGTGACTCTGACTTACAGGGAAGCACGGTATATGTAAGTTTAGAACCATGCTCACATATAGGTAGGACACCACCTTGCTGCGATGCTCTAGAAAGGATTGGTCCTGCGCGAGTAGTCATTGCAATACAAGATCCAAATCCAAAGGTCTCCGGACAAGGGGTGGCACGTTTAGTTCAATTGGGCATTACCGTCCATTGCGGGCTTTTGGAACAAGAAGCTACTACGCTCAATCTTGGGTTTGTGAAGCGCATGACCCAAGGCTTGCCCTATGTGCGCATGAAGATCGCAGCGAGCCTTGATGGAAGAACGGCATTATTGAATGGACAAAGTCAGTGGATTACAGGGACTGCAGCCCGTGCTGACGGACATCATTGGCGTGCCCAAGCTTGCGCTATTTTGTCGGGTGGTGGGACTGTACGAGAGGACGATCCTCAATTAACAGTGCGTGATGTTGTAACCCAGCGACAACCTCTACGAGTAATTGTGGATTCTCACTTAGAGACACCCCTAAATGCAAAGGTATTAAATGATGCAAACGTATTACTGGTGTGCGCCAACCCTGAGCCCAAGCATTTGCGTGCGATGCAGGATGCCCTAAAAGAGAAGGGGATTCCTATCCTAGAGCTTCCTAACCCCAAGGGTAAGGTAGATTTACCAAAATTATTTTCGTATTTAGCCAAAGAGCGTGAGATCAATGAAGTTCATGTTGAGGCTGGTTTTAAATTAAATGGCTCATTGGTTCGAGAGAGTTGCGTGGATGAACTATTAATCTATCAGGCCCCCTGCTTTTTGGGGGAGGGACTGGGTATGGCCAATATCGCCAGTCTTAATCAACTATCCGATCGTCAAGATTGGACGATTATTGATCACAGCTTGATTGGCGGTGATCTACGTATTCGGGCTGTACCGAATAAAGCAAAGAAGTAAACACTGCTATAGTTTCTCTATGTTTACTGGAATCATTACCGCCATTGGTGAGATCACCAAGATTGCATCTAAAGGGGACGGCTTTCATCTAGAAATCTCAACACCAGCCACCTATCTCGATGATGTGGTGATTGGTGACAGCATTGCGATTCAGGGCGCCTGTATGACCGTTACCGGTTTAAGAGGCACTCTGTTTGAGTGCGATGTTTCTCAAGAATCAATTAGTAAGACCGCGGGCCTTGATAAACCCTCTAAGGTCAACCTAGAAAAAGCCCTTCGCTTTAATGATCGCCTAGGGGGGCATTTAGTGAGCGGTCACGTCGATGGGGTTGGCAAAGTTTCTGAATTCAAGCCAGTAGACAATGATCCCTATGCCTCTTGGAAGCTCGTCATTGTGGCTTCAAAATCGCTTGCCCCCTATCTTGCTTATAAGGGCTCTGTAGTGGTCAACGGCGTATCGTTAACGGTCAATCAGGCTGGATCCAAAGAGCTACCTGAGTGCCCAATTGAGATCAATATCATCCCGCACACACTTGCACAAACTACTTTGGGGCAACTAAAAGCGGGCGATGCTGTGAACTTAGAGGTCGATCTGATCGCGCGCTATGTAGCGCGTATGTTGGGTAAAGATTAAAGAAAGTCTAAATACTGATTTGGTAGCGGGTGGGATCAGGAACGCCAGCCTCTGCAAAGCCAGCTTTACGAAGTTGGCAAGACTCGCAAATACCACATGCCTCACCCTGACTATTGGCTTGATAACAAGATACCGTCTGGCTATAGTTAACACTCATCCCAGCGCCCAACTGAATGATTTGTGCCTTACTTAATTGAATAATTGGGGCGTGGATACGAAAGCGATTTTCTGGATCGGGCGATTCAATCCCAACTTTAGTAGCTAGATTCGCCATTGATTCAAATGAGCGAACATATTCAGGCCGACAGTCTGGATAGCCAGAGTAATCGACAGCATTGGCCCCATAAAAGATATCTAAACTTGAAATTGACTCAGCCCACGCCAGTGCCAGCGATAGCATGATGGTGTTGCGCGCAGGTACATAGGTAATCGGAATACTTGGCTTCTTATCACCTAAGATAGCTTGGTCCTTACTTGTTGGAATATGCAAGGAATGATCGGTGAGCGCAGAGCCACCAAACCGTGGAAGGTCTAAATGAATAATCTCATGTTGCAAAACCCCGATGGCATGAGCAATTTTTTTAGCAGCTTCTAGTTCTGAGGAGTGTTTTTGTCCGTAATTGATTGAAAGGGCGTAGCAGCGATAACCTAGCTGTTTCGCAAGGGTAAGGATTGTCGTGGAATCGAGTCCACCAGAAAATAAGACAACAGCTGGAGCATTTTGGGTTCGTGGTTTGCTTAGATGAAAAGCAGAGGTAGAAGATTGATTCACGGATAAAACTACAATCGATTACAACTCTAGTTTATTTAATGCTTGCCAAGATAGGCTTCGCTTCTTTTGCAGCATCAGAATCTGGATATTTAGTAATTAGATCCGTTAACAACTTCTTGGCTACAGCCTTTTTACCAGACTCCAGATTAGCGTTTGCCATAGTAAGGATAGCTGCTGGCACGCGCTGATGCCCTGGGTAGCGAGTAATCAGACTCTGTAATTGAGTGATGGCTGCGTTGTAATCTTTTAGGACGTATTTGGTATTGCCGGACCAATAGAGCGCTAGAGGAAGATAAGGACTCGATGGATATTTGCGAATAAAGGTCGTGAAATCACTGTCAGCTTTTTTACCTTGGCCTGCCTGAAAGGATTTGAGGGCGTCATCGTAGGCTGTCTTTTCTCCAGCCTGAACAATGCCAGTCACCCCCTCCACCTCGACAGTTTGTGGTTCTAGGCGCGCAAGGCGCGCATCAAGGTCTTGATAATAGGTCTTTTGATTGCTACTTAGATCATCACTTTGTTTTTGTAGGGTCTCAATTTGACCGCGCAATTGTGCATTCTCGGATTTGAGTTTATCGATCTGATTTTGGAGGTCCAAGATAGCAGCCTGTGATGCGCTAACCGATTTACGTAACTCGAGAATTGCTTTACGTGCCTCATCATCTGAAAATAGTGCCCATGTATTTTGTGAAAGCAGTAATAGCGCTCCGAACACATACAGGGCAGGTTTAAATCTAAAAATCACGATGATTACTAGCCTCTTTACTTGGTGAGGTAGATGATATCGGCACGGCGGTTTTCTGCCCAAGCCGCCTCGTTGTTACCTTCAGCCTTTGGCTTTTCTTTACCAAGACTAACCGCTTCTATTTGACCATCAGGCACACCGAGAGCAGCAAACGCTCTCCGAACTGCATCGGAGCGACGTTGACCTAGAGCAAGGTTGTACTCAGCAGTACCGCGATCATCCGTATTTCCTTGGATCATGATTTTTTGTTGAGGATTTTGTTTGAGGAAGGCTGCTCCTGCTTGCAGCATGTTTTGATACTGAGGTTTGATGGTGAACTCATCAAAGTCAAAATAAATACTGCGTTGGAAAAGGGGGCTCTTAGGATCATTCCAAGGCTGGGAAGCAAAGTTACTACTGTCGCTACCGCCGGCTTTGACGGTGCTTAGATCATCTAACTTAACGCCTGATGAGCAGGCGCTCAAGAAGCTTACTGCACTAAGAATACCGGCAAGGGCTAAACGACGCTGGGGTGATGTGGTTTTCATATGCTCTCCCTCAAGTAAATGCAACTTTATTTTTATTCGATCAATACAAATTTAGAAGTTGATTCCAAACCCTATTATGCCTTCTCATGATGACAGTCCCATTCAGAAACTATTGATCCATGAATGGGCCCCAGGAGGGCTGGCGTACATCCGATCCCGGAATGCTTAATATTTGCTTGACGTAGCCATCAACGGAGACTGCAGCCAATACCTTTTTACCACCGACTTGGGTGGCATAAAGAATATAGCGACCATTTGCGGCAAAGCTAGGAGACTCATCAAAGCTGGTATCAGTCATAGCGGTCGAATCACCAGTGAGTAAGTTCATTAAGTAAAGCTTGAATCCACCCCCAACACCAGCAATATAAGCTAGGTTTTTACCGTCCGGAGAAATGCGAGCAGAGGTTGCATAGGACTGCTTAAAGCTAATCCGTCTTGCGGACTCTCCTCGTTCCCCCTCAGCACTCATGCGATAGATTTGTGGGTTGCCACCGCGATCGCTGGTGAAATAAATGAACTTACCGTCTGGAGAAAACTGTGGCTCCGTATCGATGGTGCTGCCTTGGGTTAGGCGTTGTAAATTACTGCCGTCTGCATTGACCCGATAAATTTGAGTATTACCATCTTTGGATAATGAGATAGCAAGGGATTTTCCATCTGGTGCCCAGGAGGGGGCGCTGTTGTTGCCTTTGGCATTAGATAAAACAATACGTCTTCCAGAGGCAAGCTCATGTACATAGACAATCGGTTTACGATCCTCAAATGACACGTATGCAATCTTTTGACCATCGGGCGACCACGCCGCAGAAATAATTGGCTCACTACTATTCAGTGCATTGCGGATATTTTGTCCATCGGCATCGGAGATGACTAAGCGAAAGCGCTTGCCCTCTTTAATTACATAAGAGAGGCGAGTTGAGAACACACCTTTCTCGCCAAGAAGCTTAAAGATAATGTCATCCGAGATGCGGTGGGCCGCTAAACGAAGATTATCTGCGCTGGCAGAAACAATTAAACCATTGAGACTTTCGCCTTTGCGAATGTCATATAAGCGATACCGAACCTCATATTGACCTGGTGATTTCTCGGTGACGGATCCGACCGCGAGCGCATCAGCTCCGCGCGATCCCCAGGTCTTGAAATTAGGAATAAGCTGATCATCCTCAACGCCATTACCCACTTCTGTATTTTTGAAATAGCCACTGCGTGCAAGATTTTGTCGGACAACATCCGTAATGCTCACAGGGAGTTTGTTCTCATCTTTAAAGCGTGAGACTGCGACTGGGTAAAGGGATTGGCCAACACCCTTAATCTCAATGTTCATCTGTGCCTGAGCACTTGGCAAAGAGAGAGCAAATGCAATAAGCCCTAGAAGAAAAAAACTAATTCGATTTTGTGCCATGCACACTATTTTATGTCCTTCGCACTGTGAAAGGTTTAATCCTTAGGCTTGAAGGTTAATTTAATTTGGCGCATAGGGATCTTGCCGTTTTCGTCCCGAGGGAGGCTCTCAGCCCGCTCAATTGCTAATAGGACGGCTCGGTCCCAGGCTGGGTCGGGGCTTGCTGTGACCACAGTGCGTTTTAGGATCACGCCATCAGGCGCAAGATCAAGCAGAACCACTACTGCAGGATTTCCAGAAACAGCCTCCGCATTAAAGATGATGAGTGGTTTGATCTTTTTGCGCACCCTATCGGCATAGCCTAGAGGAGCATTACCTCCTGCACCGACACCGTCACCCACTTTACCGCCACTGCCCCCTTCGGCACCAGCGGCTGCTTTTAGACGAGCAAGTTGGTCGGCACGAGCTTTTTCAGCGGCAACCGCCGCTTTTTTAGCAGCAGCCTCTTCTTTCGAGTCCACTTTCTTCTCGGGTGGTTTTACTTCAGCCTTCTTCTCCGGCTTGGGCTCTATTTTTTTGATCACTTCTTTGGGGGGCTCAGGATTTACCTTTGTCTTCTTAATTGCAATATCTGCTGCTTCTTGTTTGACCTCAATCGTTGGCGCAGGAGTGATGGTTTGAGTTGGAACGCTTGCATCCCAGAGCTCTACTTCTAAGCCGGCGGGGCTACTGGTTTTCCAACTAATGCCCATGGTTAAGAGCGCCAGTAAGAGTAAATGTGCTGCTAAAGAGAGTGTGAATGCCTTTTTGGTACCAGGTTCACGATCTGCATGAAATTGCCAGGATGAGTTTAGGGCGCTAGTACTCATGGCATTTTATTGACTACGTACTGCTAATCCAACTCGCTTCACACCATTCTCTTTAAGACGCGACATGACATCCATTACCACTTCGTATTTGATCGATTTATCAGCGGCCAGCACGACAGGCTGCTCAGCAGACTTTTCTGCTTGAGAGCGAGCAAAAGCTCCAAGCTCTAACTTAGAAATGGTTTGCGCCGACTCACCCTCTTTGCGCACTGTAATGACTTCATCGGCACCAATGGTTAAAAAGATTGGGGGAAGTGCTTGTACTTTTGCGCCACCAACGGTAGGAAGATTAACGACCCCCGGATTTACTAAGGGCGCGGTGACCATAAAGATCACCAAAAGCACCAGCATCACATCGATGTAGGGAACTACATTGATATCCGATATCGCTCGGCGTCGTGAGGTTCTGAGAGAGGAGCGGCCTGCCATAAATCTTAGAGACGATTACCTTGACGTTGAAGAATATTGGTGAACTCTTCAATAAAGGTCTCAAAATGAATCGAAAGACGATCAATATCAGTAGCGTTGCGGTTGTAAGCAACTACTGCTGGAATGGCAGCAAACAAACCGATGGCCGTCGCAACAAGGGCCTCTGCAATGCCGGGAGCAACGGATGCCAAGGTTGCTTGTTGCACATTGGCCAATCCTCGAAAGGCGTGCATGATTCCCCAAACAGTACCAAATAGTCCGATATAGGGGGAGACAGAACCTACCGATGCCAGAAAGGGTAGATTTGCCTCGAGGCGATCCATCTCACGCTGGTAGCTTGCCTTCATCGCACGACGTGCCGCATCTATTTCTTTCGCCTTCACAAATTCCAACATGCCAGCAGCAAAAATACGTTCTAAGACAGCGGCGTTGGCAGCGCTGCTGGAGCCACTCATTTTGCGTTGGGCAGACGCTAGCAAAGAATTTAAATCACTACCTGCCCAAAAATCCCGCTCAAAGCGCTCGGTCTCGCGACGGACCGCCCTTAGGGTTGACCCCTTGCGAAAAATGATGGTCCAGGAGGCTACTGAAAGGCCCAAGAGCAATACCATCACCGCTTGTACAAGCAAGCTGGCATTGAGCACAAGGGACAAAATAGAGAGGTCTTGAGTAGGGTTCATAAGGACTTTGTATTATGGAGGGTAATTTTAGCGAATCCCCACTTGAAATAAAGCAATTTATCGTCTTTTATTGATATTACCTAGGAAGCCATTATGTTTGATCGTCAGCACACTTTAGCGCACATTGATCCCGAGTTATGGACCGAGATCCAAAATGAGAACCGTCGTCAAGAAGAGCATATTGAATTAATTGCCTCCGAGAACTACACCTCGCCAGCAGTCATGGCTGCGCAGGGCTCTCAGTTAACGAATAAGTATGCCGAGGGTTATCCAGGCAAGCGCTATTACGGTGGTTGCGAGTTTGTTGATATTGCTGAGCAGTTAGCAATCGAACGCGTTAAGAAGTTGTTTGGAGCAGAAGCTGCAAACGTGCAGCCCCATTGTGGCGCCTCTGCTAACCAAGCGGTCTTTCTGGCTTTCTTAAAACCAGGCGATACCTTTATGGGAATGAGCTTGGCCGAGGGTGGTCACCTATCACATGGCATGGCACTCAATATGAGCGGTAAATGGTTCAATGCTATTTCATATGGCTTGGATAAAAATGAAGCGATCGACTATGAACAGATGGAGCGTTTAGCCAGAGAGCAAAAGCCTAAACTCATCATTGCAGGTGCATCGGCATATTCATTAGCAATTGATTTTGAGCGCTTTGCTAAGGTTGCTAAAGAAATTGGTGCGATCTTTATGGTGGATATGGCCCACTATGCTGGTTTAATTGCAGCAGGCGTGTATCCTAATCCTGTGCCCTATGCGGATGTGGTTACATCCACTACCCATAAGAGCTTGCGTGGCCCCCGTGGCGGCATCATTTTGATGAAGGCCGAGCATGAGAAGGCGATCAACTCAGCAGTATTTCCGGGCATGCAGGGTGGCCCCTTAATGCATGTGATAGCTGCTAAGGCGGTCGCATTTAAGGAAGCACTTGAGCCGGAATTTAAGGATTACCAAAAACAGGT
>JACCED010300606.1_pt1 | contig 16342 bp, 10 predicted proteins | sample 7455021 | NCBI WGS metagenome assembly JACCED01 (sample SAMN15323456, study PRJNA562643) | freshwater metagenome | isolation source: river surface water | place: USA:Blue River Watershed | collected 2017-08-19 | reverse complement strand
GGTCAGCAGCACGATCTCATTAATCTTCTGCTCGCGGGCAGTAATCCCCTGCTCGATCTTGCCGGCCTCATCGTAAGCCATGACGCCGATCTGACTGTAGATGTCAGACCCGGTGAGGCTTTCGAGCAACTGAGCCCGTTCATCGGGCTTGGCCGTGAGAAACTTGGCGAACTGACCTTGGGCCAACATCACGCTACGCATGAAGCGCTCATGATCGAGGCCGCGCAGGTCCTCGATCTTACCATTCACCTCTTTCACCTGATCCGCGATGATCTTACCTGCGGCTGACATCACGCAGCGGCGGGCATTCTGAATATTTCCATCCAACTTACCCCGAGCTCGAGCCATGGACCACTGGGCGACGAAGACCCCTTTCTTGACCTCGAAGGTCACCTCAGCGGAGCAGTCTACCGCTCCGCGCGTCATCACGTCCTCCGGACTAGGCGCATTGCCATAGCGGGCGGCCTTACCGAAAAGGGCCAAGGTGATCGCATCGAGGATGGTCGTCTTGCCGGAACCCGTCGGTCCGGTGATGGCGAAGAGGCCGGCCGAGGCCAAAGGCTCTTTACCGAACTCGACGACATGGTCGCCCTTCAGGGAGTTGAGATTACGAATCGTGACTTTGAGAATTTTCATAAAAGGTAATCAGATACGGTCGACGATTTTGCGGAAGGCCAGGCGCAGGCTCTTCTTCTCGGCTTCCGGCAATTCCTCCTGTTGCTTCAGAAGAAGGTCAAAGACCTCGGTAGGTTTATCGAGCAGGCCCTCCAGCTGGGTATCAACCTCCTGCCCTACTCCGGCGCCGATCAGGCGTGGCACATCGGCCAGCATCACCTTGAGAACTTCGAAGGGTTGTCCGTGCGCGAGGGTTTGTACCTGGCCATTGGCGTCATTGAGGCCCGTATGACCGGAAAGCACCACCTCGACCCAAGTCGGCAGCTCGCCTGCCTTGACCTTGGCTTGGGCGGCCAAGTCCTTATCCAAGGTCGCCAGGCTCGTCTTAAGCTGCACCAGCTTACGGAAGACAGGAATAGGCACCGAGCTCTGGACAATGCCCTTCCCGGTCACATCCAGCAGGCGTACCTCCTTCTTGTCATCGACCTCGCTGAAGCTCAGCGCGATCGGCGAGCCCGAGTAGCGGACTCGGCCAGCCTTATCGGGCGCCTGTGGGCGGTGCAGGTGGCCTAGAGCGACATAGGCAAAGGTGTCGGGGAAGACCGTAGAGTCCACGGCACCGAGGCCGCCGATGTGGATATCGCGTTCGCTCTCCGATGAAGAGGCACCCGCGACCGTCAGGTGACCGGTGGCAATGACCGGGCAAGCGATCTTGGCAGACTTCACCGCCTTGGCCGTCTCTTCGTAGACTCGAGTAATTCCAGCAATGATCTCCTTACGGACAGCCGCTTCCCTGTCGCCGGACTTACCCATCCGGAGATCCTTCTCGCGCAGAAACGGGACCATCGCGATGACTACCTTGGGCGCATCGGCGGAAGGCAGGAGCACTAGACGATCAGCGGCATCATCAGCCACGGCGCCATGGACATAGGTGCGCAAGGCTTTCAAGACACGCTTCGGAGCCTCGAGCTGATTAGCAGAATCGTGGTTACCGGCGATCAGCACCAGGCTGGCCGACGACTTACGATTCAGCTCCGCCACGAAGTCGTAGTACAAAGCCTCAGCGGACTGGGGAGGATTGGCCGTATCAAAGACGTCCCCGGCGACAAGGACCACGTCGACCTCCAGCTCCACCACCTGCTTCAGGAGCCAGTCGAGGAAGCGCTTCTGTTCTTCCTCGCGGGACTGCTCATTGAGCATCTTGCCCAGATGCCAGTCGGCGGTGTGAAGGACTCGAAAGGCATCATCAGGCTTCTTACTCATAGGGTTACAGTATAATCTGCCCCTAAAGAGCCTGCTGTAAAGAGGGGAAGATAGCCAAGCCGCCCCCGATAAGACGGCGTCAGGCTTGAGAGGTTACTACGCTTAGCCAAGGAATGATTACGGGACTAAACCTGCCTGACCCCAATACCGCAAAATATCTACGAGTTCGGTATCGGCACCTAACGAGCAACGGCCTGCCCCCCTAGTCGAAATAAACAAAAAATCCAAAGGGACATAAACCTACCTAGCCGACTTGCGTAGGTTATGTTCCGCGCAAAGTGACTGGGCATTCTTAATGGATGTCTCTCCGCCATTCGCATGCGCGATGATGTGGTCAGCGTGCATATCACTTAACTTTCTCAGTTCACACCCGCAAATAGCGCATTTCTTGCCTCCCAGGATCCAGATCGCGCGCCGCTCTTGCGGGTTAAAGTCACGCTTCTTGTCCTTAAGTAAGAAATCAGGGTTGGATTCAACCACGACATTCATGAGCACATCAACCAATGGTGACATGTTTGAAGAGCTTCCGGTATTCTGCTGAACGTGTTGGTTAAACTTGGCGACGAGCGCATCGATTGTCTCTTCTTCATTCAACGACTCACGCACCCTCTTCTGCTCAAAATCGAAGAAGGCTTTCATCATCCTCGCCTCAATATCAGGATGTGCATAATCATCGAATAAGCGCGTCACAGCAATGAAGTAAATGTGCACCATCGCCTTGGTGAGGAAATCGCCGTTATTACGAAATACACGTTGCAGCCTCCTCAAGCCCTTGCGGACGTCGGCAGCAATCTTGTTGACCTCATCAACGCTCAACTCATTCCCCTTCTCGAGGAGAGTATCCAAAGACTTCGTGTTGATAGTTTTTTCCGCGTCGCAATCGTTCAAGGAGAGAAAAATCAACTTGGACACTAATTCGTTGTAAGCATAACGGATGTTTCCGAAGGCTAGGTATTGCGAGGTCTTGGGCGGAGTGAGTCCTGGGGTGGCAAAAAACTCATCTTTGTCCACCAGTTCGCGTATGAGATCAGACAGGGGCCCGGTCTTGGCGTTACGCTTCTCGGCTGAATTCAAAGGCTGACCGTTATTCAGTCGCTCGAACATGTCTTCAATCTCATCCTCCGGCCCCTCGGTCTCAATGATCACAACGTCTAACTCAATGCACCGGAACCAATCCTTCCAAGCATCAGAAAGGTCTTTATAAAACATCCCCTCACGCAGCGGATCCTTCGGGTAGTCTCGACGCGGAGGCAGACTGATAGATGGCAAAGCAAGCTTGGACTGATAGAAGCTCCAGATTGTAGATAAACGCTGCTTTCCGTCCACGACAGCGTAGTCGAAAGCAGCAGCGTTCGGAATCTTATGAAGATAGAATTTGGGGATATCCAGCTTGAGAAAAAGGGTCTCAAGCAGCGAAGCCTTCTTGGCCGAACTCCAGACATTGGCTTGGCGCTGATAAGGGGGGTTCAACTCAAAAGTCGCCCAATTTGTCATGAATTTACCGACGGTATACTTTTGTGTCGTGCAGATCATAGCCCATATATCTTTAATATAAAAAAAACCACAAGCGGATTTCGCTCTCTCCATCTTAAGGTTAAACCGATTTCAGCCTCTTAAAACATTTTTTTTAAACGGATGAGCCGACCGGCACATATAATCAGGTCTGACCACGTTTAGTGGGCGCGGCACTAACTTAATGGTCAGGACCGAAAGCGCATATTCAGTCCAGCGTCCTTATGCACCAGCCACACGGGACCAACCAATCCCGCCTCCACCAGGTCAAAGATCGCCAAGACCAGTAACAGCCTATCCAGCGCAATCCCCTTCCGGTCCCTCGCAATCTTGAGACTCAGCAGTCTGTTGACAACGGACCCGATCATTTCATCGATTAACTATAGATACTATATGGGCGAAAACTTCCCTGACCTCGATGAGTTTAGCTTCCATGCCCGTCCCCTCGAATTTCTCGGCCAGTAATTCCAAACACTGGTTGAGCGTTCGGGGGCATCGCAAGACTGCAGTCTGTAGATGCGCGCTGAGGTCGGACTTGTAGGCGTCCACCCATGCGTCCTCTGGCAATGCGGCCCAGTTTTTCGCCATCTCCTTTGCCTGATCGGGGTCTACGGGGAGCCCGGAAGCGACCACCGCAGGCAACTGAGGCTTGGCACCCGTGACAACAGCGTGGGCATACAAGCACGACCCCACCCCTGTCAGCGACTCACGGATGGCGGCATCAACATAACCATCGACCGCGGCATCCAATTCCGCCGCAATGGTGGCATTCACTTCGGCAAGCGGCGCTCCACCTTTCTTGCCTATAATCTTATGAAAATAGTCCGACTGGGCGAAGAGGAGCAAAGCCCTGAGTCGAAGAGGGATATGCGGATGCTGAGCGCAGGCATCGATATAACCCGCCGGAGCTGCCACGCCGACTGCCGTGGCCTCAAGGAAAGCCGCTACGTCGTAGTTATATTCAGTCTCCGGTAGCCTTACGGAGACCTTGAGCAGCATACGACAGGCCACCTCGACATCGCGGCTGGCGACCAGACCGATGCGATCCATCGCCAGCTCGGCATGACGCGAGATTCTCGCATCCTCCCAGCTGGCCGGACGCCCATCCGCCAGTCGTTCGGGCTGAACCGGAAGCAGGAAATGCCCAATCTCATGGCCCAAGACCTGGGCCAACTCACATGAACTGAAAAACGGAACTAAGCCCGACTGCACCTCCACAACCGCATGCCCTTTGATGTCATGACGACAGCAAGCGCCGACCTCGGGCGACGGGACTACGAAACCATGCACGTAGGCCCGCGGAACCTTGAGCCGTTCACAAACCTCGTCGAAGACACCGGACAATCGCGGTACTGTAGCCGCAGTCACAGGGACCGCGTATCGATAAGAAGGCAGATGCTGCTCGAGTTCCGCCAGCGGCACCTCCGTGACATTATCGAAATTGGCCGACAGGAAAGAGCACCCCTCCAGGTGCTGCCTAATCTTGGCGTAAATGGCTTGGGGTTTCATGACATTTTACTACCTGGATAAACCTACGTTTATCCACTGTCCAAGTCCCGGACCTATCACAAAACTCTTTCCACATCCGACCCCACATGAAGGCATACGACTGTTTATATACTCCTAGTGGGGGCAAGCTGGACGACTTTGTACGGCTGGAGTAACAACCTACAACACCGCAAGTATCACGGGGTCAGGCCGCACCCGAAATTAAGTGCACCTAAATTTGGCTTTTTAACCCGTTTTTAGGTGCGCACACCAAGAGGTGCGGCATGACCCCGCATTTAGCCCAGACCCTAGACAAGGTCGCCATGGTCATGGCCGGGAAGCACTGGGTAAGTTGATCAACAGTAGATAGACTAGTCATAACCAGCCACCTTGAGGAATGCTGGACAGCCAATGAGGGGAGCATTACCTAGAATCTATGTCGAACGTCACCCCGAGTGCAGAATTCATCGCATTAGCAAAGAAGGTCGTCGAGAGCGACGTGCCGCTGAAGTTAACCAAGCAGGAGCTCAGAGCCCACTTTGGCAACGTCACCAAACTCGGACGCCGAATTAAAGACGACATCAGTCGTGAACTTAGAAAGTTAAAGGTGACGACTGAACCATCCTTCCGAGGCAAGGATGTCCAGGAATTCAGCGTCATCAAGAGCCGGCCACGTCCTACGAGACAAAACGGTCAATCCAACCAAGAAGCCGCGCCGATCGTGCCCGAACAAGACGAGAACGGAGGAGACATCGGAGAACTGAGCATTGCGAACCAGTTCCCTTGCTATGTCCAAAAGGATGCAGATCCGAAAGTCCTCTTCCAGCGTCTGGTTGAGTCCGGAAAGAGAGGCATCGTGCTCGTCGTAGAACGCGTGGAAAACCTCCCCAAGCAAGGCGACCTTTCAAACCCAGCCCTGCGTAAACCTGTCGGAGTTGTCACATGGGAGAGTTACTCCAGGACCATCATCGACACGCCCGCAAACGAGACGAAGAACCAGCTTGTCATGCCCTCCCCCATCGAGGCTATGGACCGCGACATAGCCTTGGCTTACGGCACCGATGATTTGATCCACAGCTTGCAGCGCATCGAGAGGCAGGGCGTCCTCGTCGTGCTTAACAGCAACGACACGGTCGCCGGAATCGCGACTAAGCGCGACATCCACAACGAGCTCGCCGAAGAGCTCATCCCTTATCAGCTCATCGGACTGATCGAGAATCTCCTCCGCACCAAGATCGAGGAGGCAGATTTCACCCCAGAAGTCTTCGCGAAAGCCAGCGGTAATCCGGAAATTAACACTATCGATAAAATGGAGTTCTCCAACTATGTAGGCATTTTCTCCAACAACGACTGCTTCAAGAAGCTTAAGGTCCACGGTGCGGCCAGGGAAATGGGGCAACTGCTCGAAAAAGTCAGAATCCTACGAAATCAGCTCATGCATTTCAATCAGCAGGACGAAATTGACTACGCCTCGGAACTTAAAAAGCACTACGAAGCTATCCGCACGTTGCTCAAAGACGAGTAACTGACCTCGCCAGAAAAAACCGGAGAGCCCTGTTAGGTGCTGAGCACATGCCGGCGGTGCCAGGTGAGACGCCACCTCTATTCATAAAGAGCATCACCTAGGCCACGCTCTGGCGAATCGGTGTCCTCATCGTAGCCGGGGATGCTCATTTCTTCATCCTCTGCATAACCCATCGTCAACCTGAGTTCCATGTCCTTATCGACATCAGGAATATCAGGAAGATCAGGCACATAATCGGCCTGATCTTCAGGCTCAGTATCAGGCTCGGCATCATCATGCGTGCCATCCTCAAGAACCCCAGTGCTAGCTTCCATCCAATCGCCTTCTTCGTCTATCACCTCATGAACTTCTTCAGGTTCAAAAGGACCGAAAAACTCTTCACAGCGTCCGTCCGAATAGACCTTGCGGGTAAATTTTAATTCAAGGTAGTCGCCGTAAACATCGTGCGTGCGTATATAGACAGTATCAATAGTGACGAACGTCGCGCCTATCGAATCGAGCAAGGCAAGTTCGAAAGATTCTGAGTTGAGTTGAAGAGTTCGAGGTAGGTATTCGAAAAGTTTATTTGTGAAATATTGATACTGGTAAGCATCCATTCCGAGATCGGCAAAACCGTCGTCAAGTTCACGGTCGCCATAAAAAGTCCTCAATCTCCGAACATCGACGAAGCGCCGGAGCCGCCTATTGGCCTCGTCATTTTCATCGAAAAATGCCTGCCAAACCTCCGCATCAGCCCAATCCCAACATTCTTCCTCGCACACGGCCTCTACCAGAGCCTTTTTCTTCTCTGGGTAACTGAGAGACATCCAACGCTCAGGGGTCATCCAAGACGGACAGTGCGCTTAATCAATTGACCCTACAAGAATCGTTTTTAATAAAACGTCATGCCCCTCGACGCAAAAGTCATCAGCCTCGAACAACTCCTACTCAAGTACCCTTGCCTGGACGTACCGAACTACCAACGCACCTTCAAGTGGACTGAGGAAAAGATCACGACAACCTTTCAGGACATCCTTAACGGCCTGGACTTCACCGGTAGCGGGGACAATCGAGGACACTTCCTCGGGTCCGTGGTCATCTGCAAAGACCCTACCAACAATAAAATAGATCTCGTCGATGGCCAACAGCGCCTGACCACGCTCACCATCATGTTGTGGAGCCTGGCAAAACTTGCCGACAAACAAACCCTTGAGAAAGCTAGACGGACCATACTACAGGCTGACCGACAAAATCCTCGCATCCTGCATAAAGCAGGCAACAAAGAACTCTGTAGTGATCGGGATGCTTACCGCGAAGTGGCCACGAAACTCGAAGCGAACCATAGTCCTGAAACCGGCGACACTGATGACGAGGGCGTCATACAACGAAACGCCGACTGGCATGCAGCGCTAGTAGATACCCCGATCTACAGGGCAGGAGCCTGCCTGGACGATCTAGCAGCGAGGGCCTGCGACGCCTATCTGCGCGACACGAATACCACATCTCGAAGCAAAGCTGCAGCCGAAATCTACGCCCGACTCTCCGAGGGCGTCAAACTCATCATCATCGAGACGGACCAGAGAAAGGAAGGCATGCGCGTGTTTGCCTCGATCAATGCGGGCGGAACCCCACTCCAAACGTGGGAACTCATCATGAGCGCATTCTACACCCATGGACCGGAACCTAAGCAACAATCGCTTGTTGAACTGACCTTCGAGAGCGACCGCTATTCGATTTCTAAGGTATTAGGTACCGACAACGAAGACTCTACGGTGAATAACGGTTTGCGCACATTCTGGCTATCCACCCGTAGGTTCGCTCGAATGGACGATCTATTTAACGAATTCAACGAGACCTTATCCAAGAGCACAGACCCGAAGAAGACGCACTCTGATCTACTTAAACAAATCCTTTTCAGCGTGCCACTCCTCAAGGCATTTGATACCGCGCCTAACACGGTAGAGAATGTCGTCGCCGAGAAGACTTACTCTTTCGCAAGTATTTACCCGTTAACCGTTGCGATGAAGGATAAACTCGCCCGGCCGATTCTATTAAGCATACTGCTTCGACTAAACAAAGACCCCAAGGCTGCCGATGACGCGCTCCGTCGCGTAAGTTTCGCCCTCGAGAAAGCCCGCATGAAACTTATCATCTGCAAATATGGCGCGAATTTTATCGAGAAGCCGTACTCACAGCTGGCAGTTGAAATCTACAAGGGTAAACACTCCGAAGATCCCGAGGTAATCGAGAAGAAGGTTTTGGAATTCCTAAGGGAGATCAAGGGGTTCCCCGCCAAGGATGAGTTTGAGGCTGCCTTTCAACGTTATGCGCCTACCGGCAGAGACCAAAAACTTCCCAAGTTGATCGCCATCCGCCTGCAGGACGCGCTACGAAACCCCGATAAGATCCCCTTCCTCTATCTGAGCACCCCGAAGAGATCCGAAGACTCTTTCAAACTCATAAAAGGAATGAGTTTTGACGCCGACGCTAGTGACCACGAGGCCAAAAAACTTGGCTTTAAAAGCGCCGCAAACCTTCAGGCGATCGGCAGTTCGCTAGGTAACCTCTTCATGGCCGATCCTGAAACCTTGGAGATCGATCATCGTATCGAATTCAACGGCAAGACCGAAGTCGCCGACCTAGGAGAAGATGCGATGAAGGAAAGACGTGACACGCTTGCGGAGCTCGCCGCACGCATCTGGCACTTCTGACCAGCTCAGGCCCCCATCGTTTCCGAGATGGAAATGATAGATTCCATATCACCGATAAGGGTCAAGTTGGCCTTAGCCCTCGTCGTGGCCACATAGAAGAGCGGGTCAGGATTAACAATCGATCCTTTGATGTTGTAAATAATCACGGCCGGCGCTTCCAGCCCCTTGAACTTACGTACGGTCGAGAAACGTATGGTCTTACCGCGTGGCTGGGTCGACCAAGGTGCGACGCCAATGCCTGCGATCTGCCTCGCAGCGCTCAGCGACTCGTTATTTCCGCAATAGTCCAAGAGAACGATGTGCTGCTCTTTGAACCCAATCCGAATCAGTTCTTCCACCCTTTTGGCAACTTCTGCGAGCCTACTCGTAGGCTCGCCCGAGGCGTGACCACGCGTGGTAATCGCGTGACCGGGAATATCCATCGGGACTGCCTTGTTCTCCGTGAAATGGTTAGCGAACTCTGCGATAAGACGTCCGTTGCGCACGTTACGTCTAAGGCGGTATGACAATTGCGGAGGAGGGTTGAAGACTTCGTCAGACGAGTTGAGCACCGATTGGGAACGGTCCTCAAACCAAACCCAACGCCCTCCGGACCACCCCTTCCGGACAAGACACCCTAATGCTTCGCAGAGCTGTGGCATGCCACGGAGATCTTGCCCCTCATCAACGACCACGAAGTCGAACCTGCCGGCCGGATTTAAGGCAGCCCAGGCCTGCAAATCTCGCAGGCATCCGGCATGGTCGGCCGGGTCGACCTTAAGGCTTTCAGAATAATCGCGAAGCAAGGAATGGAGGTTGCCCACGAACACCCCGTCCGAGGCCAAGCTGGAAAGATTCTCGACCCTCAAATGATCCCCCAAGGCGAGGTTAAAACAGATGAAAGCAACCGAAGGGGCAGGATCCTCTCTCAAGAAGCTCTTGAAACGCAGATTGGCGATGGTCGTCTTACCGGTTCCGGCCGGCCCATGGACAAGCAAACGCTCGACCCCCTCAGCGGCCCAGATTGCATCGGCCTGATCGACGGTCAGGTTCCAGGTCAAGGTCTCGTGATGCTGCGTCGCATCGAACATCGACGGAATCGTCGCAAAGCTCGGGCGGATGATTTCCGCAAGTTCGGCGATCTCAGCGGACGACAAACCGCGCGGAATAGCCTTCCCCTTGGCTGCGGCGAGTTCGGCATCCTTGTCATAGGCATACTGAAGCATCTTCTGGACGGCATCAAAAGCCGACTCCCGGCTCAGCCTCTCGTCGTCACACATCATTTCCTTGGGCCAGTCGAGCGGGCCTGCCGTAGTGAGTTGGCAATCCGGGACGAAACAACCCCAGCCAATACCAATCTTGTTAAGAAGCTGCTTAGCGCGTGGACTATCCTTGAACCGGGCGTGAATCGCATGCCAGGCGGATTCGGCCTGCTGATAAGGAGATTCCTGCTTCAAACTAAACTGACCGTCATGGCGGGTGTACTTCCATTCACCGTCCTGCCGGCTGACTTGTCCGCCTTTCACCTCGACTACAAGCAAAGCTTTTGGCGAGATGATCAAAAAATCGGCCTCAGCGGAGCGCTTGTAGGCGTGCTTGTGAACATACACGGAGTGCAGTACGTACCAGTCAGCCGGAAGTCCCCGTAAGATCTGGTAAAATCGGCTCTCCGCTCGGCTCTTGGAGGGGTCGGGCGGGCAATCAGGGAAATAATTAGGCATGTCAGGAGATAAACGAAGGGAACCCCTTGCCGCCGACCAGCAGGGTGCGGTCAAGCATGACGTTGAAGAGTTCGCAGGAGGTCTCCGGCAGAAGCGAACAACAGTGACAAGCGGCAAGGTTAAGACCACCTGTGCCCTGCCCGGCGACCGTATCGACCTCTGCGCAAAGCGGGTCGTTCGAACACCAGCGAGCCGACTCGATGGCTCGGTCAAGCAATCCCTCAAGGCGTTCGGGGGCACCCTGGCGAACGAGACCGCCCAAGCTACCTTCGGAATCAGAAGTAGAAGTATAGATCAAGATTCCCAATCGATTAGCCGTCCCGGCCGCATCGGTCAGACAATATAATCTCTCCCGGATCGAAGAGGCTGAGTATCCAGATTCGAGCGCTAACTCCGCGATGACCATGTGCGAAAGCGTGTGCAGCAGGATAGTCTCTGCTCTGACTGGTAGCTCGGTTCGGGCGACCATCTGATTAACCCTCGCACGGGGCAGCAATGCACCGAGTCGAGCCTCAATTTGCTGCCGATTATTCGCCAACCATGCAGCCACCTGTGCTTCATCGAGCTGTAAGAATATACCCTCGCCTCGGACTTCGTTGGCAAGCATCCAGCGCTTTCCTTCAAAGACCATCTCGGTCTTTCGCATGCGATTTTCATCGGTTGAATACTCGATACGACTGAATCCACGCAAGGCCGTGACGAACCTTAGCCGCTTGACCAAAGTAACCTCTTTCAACCAGGTGCTGTGGCGCTGAGGAACGCCAGCCTTGACCGCGTGATAATGATCGCGGAACCCAGTTCCTTGCGGGGGGTGTGCCAAGGCTGCGAATTCGTCAAGTTTGATATCATCGGTCAACGCTAGACCTGAGACCTCACGTCGCTTGACCGCCAAGGCCTCCTCGAGTTCCTCAGGCTGCAGATTATTCGCGTTTGCATGCCTTGCGACGAATACGCTCCAGACAGCATCCCCAGGTTCCAACACGCTCATCGAAGCCCAAATCTTGTTGGCCACCTGATAAGCAACGCCTGAGTAAGGCGGAATAGAAACGGCACCATCTCGGATAGGAAAATAGACGTTAGATGCGCCTCGCTGCAGGACCTTCACCTCCCGGTCGCCACACTCTTCCGTGATGCCAGGCCCGGACCAGGGAGCTGCACCTATGCACGCATGTGCTCCGATACCAGCCAAGGCCCCAGGAAGCAGCACCCCTTCAAGACTATTCGATGCACCACAGTTACAGACTACTCGCAGGTCCGAAAAGGCGGTAGACTTGTTGGATGATACCAGCTTAAGGCGATTCTGGTCGCCGTTAAGGGTGCACGTGGATCGTGCGTGCGCCCAATTAAACCATGGGAAGTCGTCGATATGCCCATGAGAGCAGGCGATGATGAGACGCGTGGGCAGCATACCCACGCCCCCGCAGTTCCTATTAGGGCACACCGTCGGCCTATTCACTGGCCCCACCGAAGCGGCCTTACGCAGCATACCGCAAACAGGGCAATGACACCAAGCCGGGAAACGACGTGCCGGCACCCTACCCTCTCCATCCGGACGAGGAGTACGCAGACTATCCACTCGCAAGCGCAGGACCAACCGTGGCTCAGCAACCTCCAGGGTACGCTCATATGACCAACCCGCCTGAGATATCATCAGGGACATTCCAGGAGCATCGTAGACGGCTCCGATACCAAATACCTCGGTGAGTTGCGGGCGACGAATCTCTAATTTAGCCATAATTCAAGGAAGGACAGTGATACCGCACATCGGATCGACGTTGCGCATCTGGTTCATGGTCGGGAAGACGTCAGGGGGAGCCCCTAAGTCGGGATTAACCTCATCGAAATCAATCAGGAGATTCCCATTCGGATCCCGGTTCTTGCTATAACAAAGTCCTGCAGCGTAAGCCGATGACTTGTTCTGCCAGCGCTCGAGGATGTTTTCCATGTGCTTCCGTATATCCTCAGCCTCAGAAGGGTCCTGCGCCGACAGGCGTTCGACCAGATAGTCAGCGGTGAGCCTGACTTCCGCAAGATTGTCGCGGATACCAGCCGCACCGACGTCCTGAGCCATGCCGGCAATCGTATGGCGGCAAAGAATCACCAGTGCCGCATGCAAGGCGCGCTCGCGGGCACGTGATGCAAAAGGCGTGACGCTCGTGGCCTCGACTTCGGCATAAAAACTACCGTGATAGCGCTGGAAGTGCTCGTAGAAAGATCTGTCACGAGAACGAGAAGAGGAATAAAGCATGAACACGAGACCTGGGTGCATGCGGCCGACACGACTCGAAGCCTGGATATACTCGGCCGTCGTCTTAGGCTGACTCAGCATGAACATCAAGCTCAGGCGAGGGATATCCAGACCGACGGAAATCATGTTTGAGCAAAGGACGGCATCCAACGGCTTACCCGTAGTGAGCGTGACTCCCAACTTGGAGCGGGTGGTGATCAGGTCCTGTTCGTCCACTCGGCTAGTCAGTTCAAGGGGGGTGGAGCCGTCTCTTGCCCCCCGGGAACCTGGCAAGGCACCCAAAGCGCCGATTAGTTGACGGGTATCGTCCTGAACCCGAAACAAAGCCCCACCAAGCTCACGCAGGCTACCGAAGTAGCCCAGCATGGTCCAGTAAGGGTCCTTTGCCTGCGGCGTTGAGTCGAGCTCATGGACGCCCTGAGAGAGAGTGCCGGCAGCCTTGATCATGACGGTAGAGGCCGTCTTTCCCGAAGCAAAAAGACCGACATAACGGCGAGAGCGGTTGACGGCGTCTGCGCCCGTGACCTCCCTGGCAAAGAAACTGTCGCGTGAATCTAGCAACGGCTGGGGGAATTGCACGACCTCACGGGCGAACAGATTGGCGACCTGTTTATGGGCGTTTCGAATGGTGGCCGTCGAAGCAATCACCTTGGGCCTGACTCCATCTGTTCTCTCACACAGGCGGTCGATCGCAGTCTCATAGAGACCCGCGATGGTACCCAATGGACCAGAGATCAAGTGAAGCTCGTCCTGAATAATCAAATCAGGCTTACCACCGATGCCGAACGTGCCAAAAAGCCTGCCAGAGTCGTCCCGGTAGGCAAGCTGAGCAAACTTGTCGACGGTCCCGATGATGAGGGACGGCCTGGTCTCGTAGACATCGTCATCGACGACATGCTGAGGAAGCCCACCGCGGAAATCACAGCCAACCGAGGGACATGCCAGGACGATTCGGCGATTAGCATCATCAGCCCGATAGTGCTGATAGTTGATCTCATGATTACACCACGGGCAAGCCGTGAACTTGCATGGACTTCCGCCATCATCATGTACACCGGTCTGAATCAGCGAGCCCAAGGCTTGCTTTGCCTTGTTATAACTGTTCGGAGTAGCATCACCGCCCACGAACATGCCGATGGAAATCTCCGGGCTACGCTGAAGCGAGGGATGGCGTCTGCGGATGACCTCAGCGGCACAGATCATCCTGGAAGCGCGGACGAATTGATCGACGGTCAGCAACCTTAAGGTGTACCTCATCATCACGGCAACCCCGCCCGCCTCACGCGGGTTATCGACGTGCACAAGCCGTCGATAAAACAACACGAAGGCCGTTAACAGAAGATAGGCCTCGGTCTTTCCACCGCCGGTAGGAAACCACAGGAGGTCGCATACATTTCGGTCCTCAGATTCCGGCTTGGTGATCGAGGTCAGACACTGCAAGACGAACGCCAACTGGAATGGGCGCCACTTGCATTCGTCGATAGGCTTGGCAAAGGCAGGATCGTAGACCCTGCCGCCGGCACCATGTTTCCTTTCCCAATCCGAGCGACGTAACACCTCAACCATCGCGGAGTTCGCCATCCGGAAAGCCTCCATGGCCTGAGGCTTGGTACGAAGTTCCTCGATACCGGCCATGATACGCTCACAGGAGCGGCGGCAACGAGCCAACTGCCGATCAGCATCACGCGTGAAATCATCAGGCACCTGGGCTAAACGCGTAGCCGCGATTTGTTCGACCCACTGGGCATAACGTTGGGGAATCTCCTGGAGCAGCGTCAGCATCGATGCATCAGAATTGTCACCTGCTTGCCCATCAGTCTGGGCAAAACGACTCACAACCAAAGGAGAAGTACGATCTTCAGGGGCTTCAAGGGGCAGTACATCCGCATGCGGGAGAAATTCAGCGCGGATTAGCCCGGGCGATTGATGTCCGGGGTCCCATGTCGCCGCACAACCATGACCGATGGCATACTCCTTGGAATGAAGATGCAGCAAAAGCGCCTCACGACGATCCTCATCCATGCCAGCCAAATCCTTCAACGGACGCTCCAGAAAGCGCCCGCCGACGGCTTCAACACTGAAAGATACCTGAAAAAGAGAGGCGTGCGACAATCTGACATACTCGGTGGTGTCGAGGCGTGCATCATTAATGAGGGTAACCGTCACGGTCCGTGCCCCAAGTTCAGGGACACGCGCAAGCACTCTAAGCGTGACCCCCTCTGGCATGCCGACGGCGCGACCAAGCAATTGATCAGGATCGGCATCCAAGGAGACATTAACGTCAAAGTTAAACGGGCTACGCACCCATTCTTGGCCACCGGTCGCCTGTTGGCAAAGTTGATATCGTCCAAAAGAGCCTTTAACGACCAACCTCTGCATGTCAGTGGGCACATGGAAAGTGACACCGCAGCTCGACTGATGACGCGAACTTTGGATAGCGGAGTTTGCATCGCTATCGCCGGCATCCTCGCCTTTGCCCTGGTGCTTGGCTGAAGGCGTCAGATCGGGTTCTCCCCCCGGAGGTATCACGTTGATTTCGGGAATCTGCGGATAGAGAACCCCCGTGATATAATGAACGACCGGAGGCACGGAAAATCCAAAGGGCAGGACCTCTTGCTCGCCTAAGATCGGCCCGACGAACTGAGCCTTGAAATAGCTCAGCAACTCGTCGCGGCATTCTGCAGTAGTGTTTATCGGCATAAAATTTACCAGACAAAGGTCCCCATTCCTTCGACTTCGGGCACGACCCAAAGCCGGCCCTCGATGATTTCAGACGGCACACCCTCAAAAGGCTGGCCGGCCTGTGCGGGAGGGAGCGTAGTGTGGACGCCCCGAATCCAAAGGTTTTCAATCGAAGAAGGGAAAACAGTGAACCAACCTTGGGCCTCCTTCAGAGATTCACGGATGACATTGGCAAACCAACCTGGTGCTTCTCCAAGCTTTGCTTGGGTGGCTACGGTGTACAGGGAGTAAACCGGCATAGAGCCACCTGAACCAGGCGGCCCCTTAACCAGTTTAACGGCTGTTCCTGGCAAAGCTGTGGAAACCATATTCGCCTGCCGTTGGGCAACCTCACCAAGATTTGCCCCCTTCACGAAGGACAGTGCATCAAGGTCCCCTGGTAGTCCGATTTCCATGCCCCAGGTCTTTCTTTTATCCCCAAACCCGACGAAACCCATGGCACGGTCGCCCGAGACGCTCTTAAACGACTGCGGACCCGTGGCATGGATGCGAAAGTTGCGAACCTTTGCACGGGAAAGACCAACGAAGCGAACTCGCTGGTCATAGCCGGGCGAAGGCT
>JACCED011482702.1_pt1 | contig 16344 bp, 20 predicted proteins | sample 7455021 | NCBI WGS metagenome assembly JACCED01 (sample SAMN15323456, study PRJNA562643) | freshwater metagenome | isolation source: river surface water | place: USA:Blue River Watershed | collected 2017-08-19 | reverse complement strand
CTACTGGTTCAACTACTGGTTCAACTACTGGTTCAACTACTGGTTCAACTACTGGTTCAACTACTGGTTCAACTACTGGTTCAACTACTGGTTCAACTACTGGTTCCACTACTGATTCCACTACTGATTCCACTACTGATTCCACTACTGATTCCACTACTGATTCCACTACTGGTTCCACTACTGATTCCACTACTGGTTCCACTACTGATTCCACCACTGGTTCCACTACTGATTCCACTACTGGTTCCACTACTACTTCATTCGTCTCTGCTTTTTCAACCCATGGATCTTTCTTTTCCATTTGTTCTTTTGTCTTGATAAATTGCAGTTCTCGTTTACGTTCCTCAAAGAAATAATCTTTCTTAGCTTGGTTTTCTTTATATTTCTTCATCAATGTGTTTAGATGGGACTCGGCAAATTCTTGTTCACCAATATCATCAGGATTGGGACTCCATGGACACCAACAACCAACTTCCGCAACATAAACATGGAATCTATCATCAATTCTCTTAAGCACCTGAGCACGTACTTCAGCTTCACGAAGTGTATCAAATACACCTCGTACTTTAATACCTCTAATAGATGTTTGAAAATCATTCTTTTCATAGAATTCCTTATCAAGAGATTCACTATTTAAATTTACGAAATATTGATATTCATCTTGAATTTTATCAGGATCAAATACATATGAATAACGATCCTTAATCATTTTTAAAACATCTGCATCATCTTTGTATTTTTCTTGTAGACGTTCAAAAAATTCATTCATATCCTTTGCAAAACTTTGGAGAAACACCTCGAAGAAAAAACTATCTTTTTTCTTCAATGTATCTTCGGGAGATAAGAATGATAGACATACATAATTTTGACCTCGAAGCGGAGGATCTTGTTCTAGAAAATCACATTCCTTTACAGATACAACTGATTTTGTTGGTTGGGGAGTCATTTATTAAATTAATTAATAATATCTTTATATAATTTTGTAAAAACTATTCGCGGTAAAATAATTGCTAGAAATATTTTTTTCTTAAATTAGAATATATAAGATGTCTAACAGTTTTTCAGTTGATGGAAAAGAAATTCTAGTACGCATTATTAAGTATATTCTCGAAGGTTCAATGGTTGGTATTGCTGTTGCTCTAATTCCTTCCAAGAAACCGTCTCTAGAAGAAGTCCTAACCATTGCCTTAATTGCTGCTGCCACTTTCTCTCTACTTGATATGTTTGCCCCATCTATCGGCTCTGCTGCACGTCTAGGTGTTGGTTTCAGTGCAGGTGCTAATATTGTTGGCTGGCCTGGTCTAGCTCGTCCAGTATAAATTATAAATAACTCTAAATACTTAATCTAGTAATTGTGATGGGATAATTGTGATGGGATAATTGTGGTGAGATTATATAAAATTTTTAATATTATTTATTATCGTTTTTAAATGGAATATATTTGAATATATTTTATAAAATATTGTATATCAAAAAAATTTGATATAAAATCAATTTATATATTTGTATACACTAATTATTTATATCAATCATGTCGTCATATAATATGTACAATTCTGCTATTAACAAACAACATTCTAGAACATTTCAATTACCAAATAATAAAATGAAAATCGTTAATAGATATTTCATTAATAAAACTTCATCTGAATTTAAGAATTTATATTCTAGAGGTTATAACATTCATGATATATATTATGATGGTGACTCTGAAGTATATACACAACCCGAATTCAAAACATGTGAATTAAAAAATACCAAAAGTGAGATTGAAATCCTAATGTCAAATGGATATTCTGTTTATGATGTATATTATGATTCAAATGAATGAATTCAAATGAATTACCTTATGGTAGAATATATTCTCTTTGCTTATATAGATTAAATACTATATTATCTATATTTAATAGTGAGTCATTCCATCCATTTTTTTTATCCATGACATCATGTAATATATATCCTTTTTTGGGTTTAATATGCCATTTTAAATTATCATTTAAATCGACTACACCACTCATATTAAAATCAAATAATTTATAATTATCAGAAACTGTAGAGTAACCAATATTATCTTTTTTAAGATCAATATATACAATATTCAAACTATGTAAATGATCTAAAGCATTTTTAATATCAAATATATGACTATCATCCAAATACATATTTGTATCTAATAATTCCATATCAATCATATATCCATGAATTCCATAGATTTTGACACAATTGGGATGAGGATTATTAATTAATAAATTCGCAATATATCTTTCTACATCATCCTCAGCATATTTTCTAAAGAAAGATTGTACATTATATTGAGATTCCTCTTGTCTTTTATGAATACAACCATATGGATCTAAATAATAAATTGTTTGTAGATTCATTTTTTAATACATTTATTTTTATATTATACTAAATCAACCAAAGTTTCATATAAAATTTGAAATTTAAAACTATAGATATAAGTATATATTTAAATATTGGAGTATCAAATGTCTATACTAAGATATCCTGGTGGTAAATCTAAAGCTATAAAATTTCTTGAAAAATATTTACCAGATATTAATTCATATGATACTGTTATATCACCGTTTGTCGGTGGCGCATCATTCGAATTATATCTAAAAGATAAATATAATAAAAAAATTATTGCAAATGATAAATTTAAACCCTTAATTAATTTTTGGAATCTAGCAAGTATTAATAATGAAGAACTAATTAATGTAATAAAATCATTAATGCCTATTAGTAAAGAATTATTCTATAAAATTAGGAATGAGTTATTTCAATCAGATATAGATCCACTTATAAAAGCTGCATATTATTATATTATTAATAGATGTTCATTTAGTGGTACAACTTGTTCTGGAGGATTTAGTGAACAAGCATCCACTAAACGTCTAAATAATAATTCTATTAATAGATTAAAAACTTTTAATCATAATAATATTAGTTTTAGTAATCAAGATTTTAAAGATTTTCTGAATAATCATATGAATTTAAGCAATTCATATCTAGTTTTTGCAGACCCCCCATATTATCTAGGTAGTAATTCAAAATTATATGGAAAAAATGGAGATCTTCATGAATCATTTAACCATGAAGAATTTTATAACATTATTATTAAATTTAAAACATTTATGATATGCTACAATGATTGTGAATATATAAGAAATTTATATAAAAATTATAATATAATCGATCTATCTTGGAATTATGGAATGAATAAAACAAAAAAATCTTCAGAAATACTTATTATATCTTACTCTATCTAATTGTAGTTTTTTTGAATAACACATCCATGTTTAGTATCTTTGTATCAAATTTTAAACTAATATTCTTGGATATAATACTCGAGGCATTATGTAATCTCATACTAATTTTAATACCATTATTGAACTCAATATCTAAATAATTTGATTTTCTTTTATTTATTATAAATTGAGTTGGAATATCTAAATTTTTTAATTCATATATATTTAAATTTTTTTTACGGAAATCATACCCAATTATTATAGTGTCCGTTGATATTAAAAAGTTATAGAATCTATACACATTAGTAGATACTAATGAAATTTTAACTAAATATTGATATACAAGATCAATAATTTGCGAATATAAATTATTTTTAAGATTTTTAGGTAGATCTAAAAATTTTTTATAAATCTTTAGATTATTATATATTGATGATATACAATCATTATATTCTTTTTTAAATAATAATGATAGTGATTCAGATAAAGCTAATTGTTTGTATAAACTAGATGGGCGTTGATGTTTAATTGATATATTATTATATTTACAACTTATTGGATATATATTATTTTCATCATCATACAATATAATATCAGCAGATTTACATTGTTGTCCATCTATATCAGATGCTAGTTTATATGTATTTAAATTTTTGTTATGTAAATATGCATCATAAAATTTATCAAGTTGTAGGTCAATCTCTAAAGTGGATGCACATTTATTTAATAATTTATCTTTCTTATTTTGTGTAAATTGATCATAACAAGTTATGTTTTTCTTTTCAAGATAATTTATTATAGTAAATTCAAATTTATCTCCTGATTTTCTAGAGTTCATTTTAAAGTAAATACAATTTCTTAAAGTAGTTTTTGTAAATCAAATTTTTAAAAAGCTAAATATTACAAGTTTAAAAGTATATTTTTTATTTTGTCCATCATAATAATAATTATGGAAAATTTGATAAATAATTGATAATAATAATTTATATCTTTGTAATCTAAAATGACAGATCAAATAAAAAAGAAGAAACTTGCTGATTTGGTTGAGAAAATGATGAAAGAAAAAAAAATCTGTCCAGAGGGTAAAGTTTTAAATCCAAAGACAAATCGTTGTATTAAATCAAAAACAGTGAAAAAGATTGATGAGAAAATAGAAAAAAAATGTCCAGAAGGTAAAGTTTTAAACCCAAAAACAAATCGTTGTATTGCTGATAAAACTATAAAGAAGAAAGTTGTAGTTAAAAAGAAAATGGAAGAATCTGAAAAGTTACCATCACCCAAAAAAGAAGAGTCTGTTAAATCTCTTCCTAAATTAAGTTTGCCACAACCACAAATACATGAAATACATGTTGTAAATGAAGAGAATAAACAAGCCAATACACAAGCTACTAAACAAGATAGAAGACAAGAATTAATAGATGCATTGGAAAAATTACGGAAGAAGGAAATAGCTGATAAACAAGTTTGGAAAGCCCGTGCTTATCTAACAGTTATTAAACAACTAAAATCAATGACGGAACCTATATATGAATATGAAGATCTTAAAAATATTACAGGTATTGGAAAAAGCATTGAAGGTAAAATAAAAGACTTCTTTACCACTGGCAAGATAAAACAACTTGAAAACTATAATGCATCCGGTAAAATTAAATTTATGGATGATTTAATGAAAATTCATGGTATCGGTGCAGTAAAAGCCAAAGAACTAGTTGAAAAACATAATATTAATTCAATAGATGACCTTAAACAACATCCAGAATTATTGAATGATGTTCAGAAAAAAGGTCTAATGTATTGGGAAGATTTTGAAAAACGCATTCCTCGTAAGGAAATGGAAAAACATGAAGAACAGATCATTAGTATAGTAAAATCTATCGATCCCAAATTAAAAGCAACAATAACAGGTAGTTATAGGAGAAATGCACCTGATAGTGGGGACATTGATGTATTAATAACTCATCCAGATGATCCTGAAGATTATGAACCATTATTCAAACAAATAGTTGAGAAATTCCGAAGTGGAAAAGATGCATATATCAAAGATATATTAGCTTTTGGTGGCAAAAAAAGTATGGCTGTATGCAGATTACCAAAACATAAATTATTCCGTCGTTTTGATTTGCTTTATACGAGAAAACATGAATATCCATTTGCACTATTATACTTTACAGGATCTGGTGACTTTAACGTGAAAATGAGAAATTTAGCATTATCATTAGGGTATACTTTAAGTGAATATGGCATTAAATATGCAAAAGGACCTAAAAAAGGAGAATTTGTTGATCATGAATTCGAGACAGAAGAAGACATATTTGACTTTTTAGGACTAAAATACATTAAACCAGAATTACGTAATCCTGCAATGATTGATAATATGAAAAAGTAAGTACTTAAATAGATTCTAATTAATTTTATTATGAAAAATGGAAAAAAATACAATTGTTGATCATTTAGCATATAATAATCCCTATGAAAGATTTATGATAATGATACTAGAGAGACTTGAGAAATTAGAAGATAATATGGAAAATATTGATAACAAAATGTCTATTGTTATGGGAAATTTAACGAGTAATAATAAAAATATTCATCTAATATTTAAAATTATTTTAGATCGTAAACTTGATGTGAATAAAATGGAGAGTGTTTATAATTTTTTACATAGTGAACTCGCATGTACACAATGTTTTTTTTCTTTAGATTTTCATACGAGTATACAGATAATTTGTACAGATAATAGTGCATTACAAAAATTCAGTAATGTTATAGACAAATTCAAGAGTGAACTTAAAATTATGATATCAAAAATTTCTATTGAACCTGATATTGCATTTGATAATATACATGAAGTTTATATGTTGTATAAACAAACTGATTCAGCTGTAAAAAAAATAAAATTACATACAATGACATAATCATCTAATGTCAGAATCATCATGTTAAAAATTTATAATTTTTATTTTAAAACATTCTGAGTAAGGACATTAATTTAAAAGCTCTAACAACCACTATTGCAATTGTGCCACCAATTAATATATTTTTAATTGTATTATTAATCCAATAAGGATTAATTTTTATATTTGCATCAATTGATACACCACTTGTCTTCTCTAAATCTTCTTTATCCATTAATTTCCATCCACCTTGAATATGTTTATTAAAATAACGTATAGCATCTCTATACGATTCTGTATGTTTTATATAATCCATTCCATTATGAAACACCGCCATTGTAATTGTTTTATCATTTTTCTCTTTTACAATCACGAGCGCATGATTCCAGTCAAATCTATTCGATAGTGGACTTCTACATCCATAAATAAAATCTAATTGCGGGTGTTTTTGATTAATGATCACCGATTTAAAAGAATATTCAATAGCTTTTGAAATTATTTTTTCTTTTTTATCATCATCATTACATTTTTGTTCTACCATTGTTATAAAAGCGAAAAGAGTGTATTTATCTATCAAGTCATGCACTTCTTGAACATTTGAACCTAATAAATAATCATCAAACAATTTATCAAAATCTATATCTTCATTTACTTCTTGTACTTCTTGTACTTCTTGTACTTCTTCATTTACTTCTTCCTGTATTTCCATAAATATAATATTATAATTCAATAAATATCTTTTTATGTATCTTTAATTAGATCTTAATTAAGTATTCCAAATTAATTATCTATAGGTGTTAGAATATTTGGTGAATATCCCATTTCACATACATTATAAACTTGATACATATCACCATTTTCATGTTTTATCTTAACACCATCACGATAAATAGGTGCATTTTGGTTATTATAATACAGCGGTGATCCATCTGGATATGTGTATGTAGCTAGCATTTTTCTAGACTGTGTATCTAAAAATGCATACGTTGCATTTACAACAATATTATTTTCGTTATTAGATGTATCATTATTGGATGTATCATTAGATGTATCTGACTTTGGTTGAATTGATAAATATATATTTTTCCCACATTGAAGTAAGGGAAACCCAGAATATGGAAATGGATTCATAATACCCGAATCATTTCTAAATGAATAAACTATTTTATAAGATCCTAAAAAATCATATTGATATAGCTGCGCATTATCAAATACACCCGAAATAGATACATACAATAACAAGTCACCATTACGCGGAAATGTAAATAATAAACATTCAGGGTCATCACAATTTAAATAATTTGGTTTAATAGTTACCGTATGACATGGAGTATTATAAAAGTATGTAAATACTCCTTTATCATTAATTTCACATGTTTTAGAGCCTTCTTTCTCTATGATATCAAGTTTACTAAATATATTTTCTAAATCATCATTCATCATTTGTTAATATGGTCATTATAAGTGATATGTTTAAATAATATTTTGAATAAATACAAATAAATACTACAAATAAAAAATTGAATATAATAGAATACATAAATATTTTCTCATGGAGAAATACAGGGAAAATCTAGAAATTGAAAAGTGGTGTAATTGCAAATATGCAATTTTATATCACGGTCGTAATGCAATTGGATATTGCATCACAAGTCAAGAAGCAGACACTATATGTGAACAGATCCCAAGTTTACAATGGGATTATAGTAGAAAAATAAATGATTTACCATTGTTGACAATCAATAGTATTAGAAGAGAAGAGTTTATATGACGTTTAACTCTTGATTAATTTTTAATTTAATTTTACAATCATAAAGATTAAAATATAAAAAGATTTGAATTTTGTAATTCAAATGGATGATTGGGAAATTGTAGATGATAATAGATATAAATCTTATAAATCTAATGTTGATACAAATCATTATAAATTTATAGAATCCTCCTCCGAAGATCGAGATAATAGAGAATCAGAATCCGATGAAGAGAAAGCTAATAAAATACTAAGTTCAAAACTTGAATTAGTACGAAATAATATTGAAAAAACATACGATAAATCACAATCATCTATAACAATTTATACATTATTAGCTAAATATATTCGTAATATTATAATCAAATACAAAGATATAAATTGGAATACAAATGCAGGTATTGTTGTTTTAAATATTGAAAATATTACATGTACAATACCTATTTCATTTGTTTATTAGCTAAAAATGAAAAATAAATTATTTTATAATAAATGAATTTGATATTAGCTTATAGTGTATCTTTGTTATTTGTAATATTTGTATCTATAAGTGGACAATATTTTACATCAAAAAATGTTAAAACCCCTTGGTACGATTGTATTAGATCAAGTATTACACCCCCAGGCTGGGTATTTCCAATAGTATGGACTATTCTGTATATTCTAATAGCAATAGCGTTATCAAGAACATTATTGTTAATTAATGATCGTACAAAAATAATTTTATTAGTTTTATTTACCTTAAATTTATTGGGTAATATAAGCTGGTGTTATGCATTTTTCTACAGAAAATATACATTACTAGCTCTATTTAATTTGATATTCTTAATACTAACTGGTGTACTTATTATTTATTTAACACCAGATACAGTTACAAAATATATTTTAATCCCTTATGTTATTTGGTTATCATTTGCAACAATACTAAATAGTTTAGCAGCCATGAAAAAATGCTAATTAAATACATTTTTTACTTTACCAATGAAATCATTCGGATATTCGTCTCTATATACTTCACCAATACATCGATCCATATCTATTACTTCTAGATTGTGCATTATCTTTGCATGTACATATAATAATCTACATGAATCAGCTGGTGGTAAATTATTATTAAATGGATGGTTAATTAATTCTTCAATATGATTCCACAGATCACACATTATATTCATAACATCATTATTACCATAGAAAAATATGTCATATACACGATTTGGATAATAGTTTTTTTTATTATTAATATGCCATAATTTATTCATACCATCAGATGGATTTAAACTTAATAATGGATGAATATATTTATCAGGTATCTTTTCTATTAAAAACATATCTGGTCTAAATCTAATCACTACATCATACTTGAAATTATTTTCATTCTCATAATCTTGTTTTAATCTATTTGCATCCCATAATTTATAAAATTGGGGATATGAAGTTGCCGGCCATATTTTTTTATTACCTAGAATACCATTATAAATTCTAGATTTAGAATCTTTTAATTTATTTAACCAATTTTCATAATCTTCTATATTAGATTTCTTTAAAAACCGACCATATACACTTTCTAGATTTGATTGTTGAACAATATTATGAGAATATTGTTTATTATATTGTTGTCCATGATAAGGCGAATACCCACATTTAGACCATGTTGATACAAATAAATCACAATTATATAGATCAAATAAATGTTTTAAATTAGATGCTAAAAGATCTTTATTAAAATAATTCCTCATTTCACCTGCAACTAATACTGCAACTCTAACAGCACGTTTCATTGTATCTATTCTGAACCGACGATCAAAACCTATTTTAGGTCTAATATTATATTGGTAAAGTAGTATATTTAGAATGGATTGTTCTTGGGTATTCCATAAAAAGTCTTTACCTTGTTTTGCTCTATCACATCTATAGGTTAATAATTCATCATCCATACATAAATCTAACCATCTTTTAACAAAATCTATAGATCTATCTGTCTTTCTGCATATAAATAGAGAAGCATTTGAAAGAAATTCATTATATATTTCATGATTTAAATCATCTATACCTGTAATTCCTTTAACTGCTTCTGATTTAACATTATGTCTAACTTTGAGTCTAGGGTAATCATCAATAGGTGAAAATATATCAGTATCTCTCAATACATATTCACAATTTTTGTAAGTATTTTCAATATGTTCTAATATACATCTATACTTGATGACATTACAATCTCTATAATAAATTATATCACCATCATTTGCAGATTCTAATTCTTTTAAAATAATCCATGGTTTCCAACGTAGAAAACCGATTGCATGTGTTCCAATGTTCTCACGAGATTCTATATCAAACTTTTTAACCATTAATTTCATTTCATCGGTTCCATTTTTAAATTCTCTAGCATTCCAAAATCGAATAGTATCAACATATGGTCTGATAGCATTTTCATAAATATTTTTAGACTCGACTATATTTAATGCTTCATCGTGAGGAGGACCCTCAGTATAAAAAGATACAAATCTTAATGTTTTAATATTATCTATTATATTGAAGTTTCGTAATTTAAAATGTACTAGTTTATTGTATTGATCGGCTATAAAAATTACAAACTGTTTCTGTCCTTTTACAAATTCAACATCTATTTCTATATGCGTCCATATATTCCTTTCACAATTATTTAACCAATTATCATATTCTGTAAATGGGTGATGGACTCGCAAATGAAATCTTTCGCATTGTTTAGGTACTTCACTTAAAAACAGAATGTCAAATGATATACGCATACATATTTTTGTAGGTACGAAATTGAGACCAAACCAACTACATGGAATATAAGTATTTATAGCAGGTTTATAAAATATAACTTCATTTTCAGCAGTCTTTATTAGTGTCGCTAAATTCTGTGTTGTATATTGTATATGTGGAATCAATTCATGTTCGTTTAATACAATACCTGTTAAATTTCGTTTAATATCTTTAATTTCACGATTAAATAAATAAAAAGATCTTTGTTTTGCTATTTCATATGAATTTTTATCCAATACAATTGTAGGTATATTATTTTGTAATAATTTTTGATAAAGTAAATGATGGAGAAGCCTACCTTGAATCTTGGAAAATTGATCTATAACTTCATAGAACGATTTATATAACATGGAAGGAACTATTATTATATTATCATCCGTATAAACATTTTGCCTATTATCTGAAGAAGCAAACGAACAGAATACAATATTACCAAAGATATCTATATTTTTAAAAACATTATTCCAATAATCCTTTAATAAAATATCAAAACGAGTCATAATTATTATATCATATTCTTGATATTTATCTGAAACTAAATCTAATACTGTTTTCATACCATTGATAACATATTTATCATTATGTTGCAAAGTATATTGAGTATATAATGTTTTTTTGGGTTTGAACATAAATTCAAGTTCATCTGTATATTCATGTTTATAAGTTGTATAATAGGTATCTACATCAAAACCTATATTTTGTAATGAATTTATAATAGTTGACTGAAAATTATCAAAATTCATTCTAAAGTCAATCATATTACCTTTATAATTTTCCATATAACTAATCCCTCGTAGTAATAATGCTGCTTTCATTTTTCTTTAATTAAGTTAAGAAATGTATAATCTAGTTGTAGCGAGGTATAATGAAGATATTAATTGGATTAATGATATTCCATTGGGTAATATGCTAATATATCTATATAATAAAGGTCCTGAAGTAGATCTGCCAGAAAAAATTAGTTATAATATTTATAATAATCATTTATCAAAAATAGCAACACGATATAATAAATTTCATGCATTTAAACAACCAGTTCCTACATTTATAAAACTAAATGTTATAAAAGAACAAGTCCCGAATATCGGCAGAGAAGCACATACATACGTATATCATATTGTAAAAAATTATGCAAATTTAAATCCGGATGATATTACAGTTTTTACACAAGGAAGATATCATGATCATGTCGGATCCATGGAAAATTTTAAAAATATGATCTTGGAAGCTGATCAAACTGGTTTTTGCCATAGTCGAGCAAGATATCATGATATACCCATGTCCGATCAACCGTTACCATCTTTTAGACTCTTAGAGTGGCCCAAGGGTAATTTCTTGGAAAAAAATCGGTATGATCAATTTTTTGGAGAATGGTTCAATAGATTATTAAATAAAGATGTACCAGAGTTATCACAATACAAATGGATTCCCGGTGCAATCTTTGCAATAAAAAATAGTATAATTCTAGAAAAACCCTTGTCTTTCTATGAAGAATTATTAAGGGAGTTTCATACAAATTCTTCACAACCTGAAGTAGCTCATTTCTTTGAAAGAGCTTGGTATTATATATTTTTTTGATGGATATTCTAATGACAATATTCTAAATACATGTCATGTAAATATTGTTCTTCCCCATATTTGAAATGAATCATATTGCCATTATAAATTTTGTTAACTTTCAAACTATGTATATCAAGTGGTGTATGAAGTTTATGTATCATAAGATATTGTATCCATTTACTATTAACTGAATCAGCATCACCTGCATACCATGCTCTTTGAAATACACCATTTACAAGAGATGGATATTCGATACCTGAAAAAGTTCTTGTTAATTTATTATGAGTTGTAATCAATTCTTGAACATCTTCAACAATATATTCATTTTCTGACAATTGAGATAGTTTTACAGGTATACATATATCTTGTGATACGTAACAAAGTCCTTGCATGATTATAATGATTATAACTAATAATTATAAATAGTAATAGTTTTAGTATCAAATTTTTACTACTATATTAAAAATTGAAATATTATATATAATAAACTTTAGTTTTATAAATGGATCAAGATTGGGAAATTATAAATAATGATACTAAATCTAATAAATCTCCATTTTTAAAAATATCTACGTGTAATGAAGTTGATAAAATTAAAGACGATAATATTATACTAGAATTTAATAAAATCGATAATGAAATTAATGTAGAAGAAATTGATAAAATAGAAGATGAAAACATAGACGAAAGTGAAGCTGATAAAATATTAGAAGCCCCTCTTGAGATTGTTAAAAATTTAAAAGAAAGTTCAACATCTATCATATCATCTGATACTAAAAAGAAATTAACAAATAAAATTATAAAATCATCTGTTCTATATGTACTTTCATCTGAAAAACTTTGGTTAAATGCATCTATTGTTGCTTTGAAATGTTATGGAGATATTGATTGGAGAATAAATTGTATATGCCTAACCATAAATGCTGGAATTATATTATTCAAACATAGAAAACTAATCAATAATATTAGAACTTTAATTGTATAATATGTGTGAGGCAATTTTAATAAGCGAAATCTGAAATTATATTATCACTGCTTCCCATAAATGTCCACATATGTTCATGATTATTATAATGATTATTATAATATTTAGTAGGGTCATTACTATTATCTTGAATTTCATAAATTTCTATCGTTGAAAATTTTAGATTATGAAGGAATTCCAATACATTTAATGTTTTACAACCTTGATATACAATTTCAAATTTCCAATACTTGTTAACTTTTATCTTTGTAATTGTTAATATATCTTGCGTGTTTGTATCAGTCATCTTTCTATATAAATCAAAAAAATGTTTAGCTAATTCTAATACTATTTCCTTCTCATTATCACTATCTTTTTTTTCAATATAAATAAGAATATTAATATTCTTTGAAAATAATGTGTTAAGACTAACTATATGGGGTGGAATATCTAATAATTTTACTTTTTTAGTTAAATTCATATCATCTAATTCTTTGATTCTTTGTTCGAGTTTAAAATATTTATCACTTAAATCATCTAGTCTTTCTAATAGCATTATACAAAATTTATCACGTGGATCAACACTATCCGGTGGTAATAAATCTAACATTAATAAATATTATGAGATTACATTTATATAATTTTGAATATTTATTTTTGAATATTTATTTAATCTTGTCTATATCTGGGTTTGTGTAATCGGTATAATTTTTTTAAATCTATCAAAGTCTATATTTGTATAGTCAAACATATATTTATGGAATATATGTTCACGTTCCATAGAAAATGAAACATATCCGAGATATCCAGTTTTAAATAATCCAATATCTTCCAATACTTTTACTGGTAAAACAAAGAATATATTTTTAAATAATGATGTATTACTATTAGCATATAACCAATAATAATCATTATCGTCTTTTTTATAATGATTTTGTGGAACTTGTATATGATACCAATCAGAACAATCATGTCTCTTTTTAAAAGGTTTATCTTGAATTGTGTAATCATTAAAGAAACAATCATTTTTTGAACTATCGTATTCGGGATATGTAATTTTGTATAAATCTTTAAATATATTTTCACGTAGAACTCTATTATTATGTTCAATAATAGATCCCATAGCTTTTGGAATGTTTAGATATTCTTTTGTATATTTAAAAATATCTAAATTATTATATTTTTCTGTGTCATAAATAATTTGTAATGTCTTTACTAAATCTTTTTTATTAATTTCATATTTACCATATTTTGATGTCTCTTTACCGATACTTAATGTGTTAATTTTTGTTAATAATGAACCATTAAATATCCAAATTTTAGTTTCAGGAATATAAATACATATTACAATCATATTTGGATATGATTTAACTTTACTAAAGCTATATTGTGAAACATTATTACAATTATTAGTTTTTAATTGAATAGGCAACCATTTATTATCTGTTATACCTTTTGGTTTAATTAAAAAGTCTGATACACAACCTTCGTTATTTTTCTCAGTATCAAAATACATATTGAGTATATCTTTCAGCATAATTATTGTATTTCCTTCATTAATACATGATTTTGAAGCATTTAATTCATAATTATAATTATTTTTAAGTTTTTGTATAATGCAATCATTACATTCGTAAACGCATTTTCTTGTAAATTGATTATAAGTTGTGGTATATTCATGACAACATGTTAATCTAATTGTTATTGGTGTTTTTGTATTTCTGTATGTGTCTTTAGAACTAATCACGGTACATTCTTTTTCCTTTACAAGATCTTTAATTTCTTGAAATGTATATTTTATAGTCATCGGTAAAATCATGAATTAATTTATGAAAATCAAATTTTAAAGAAAACATCTAGATTACTATAAATGTTTCGTTGAAAAATTAAACGCTGGGGTGATCGGGATCGAACCGATGACTTGCTCGTAACAGACTATATAACAGCGAGCTACTCTGTCCAACTGAGTTACACCCCATTTTTATGTGAGAACCCCAATTCAATATAAATTGACAATTATACTAAATTGTATTCTAAATAACTAATTATAACTTATTTTTATATAGTTTTCAAATCAAAAGAAAAATCATACTAAAATTAAAAGTATTTAAAGAACAAAATTTATTTTTTGGGCATTAGTTTATCTGCAAAATCTTTACCTTTTGTTAGAAGGAAAAAGATTGCAAAACTTGCATAAAATAGATACAAAACTGTCAAAATCCATGCCCAAAAATAGCAATGACCTGTTTGGACACAATTTACATTGTAAGCCATAATAGAAAAGATCAGTAGTATATATAATCCTAGGAATACTCCATAAGGTAATGTAATTGATACGGTTAAAGCTAATATAACTCCAGCAATTAATGTTAACATTGCTTTAAAAGTAATCTTCTTTTGTCCGAGTTGTACCATATGTGGTTTATAAGATTCCTGCATAACTGGGGGTTGAAATTCTGTCATTTTATAATCATTAAAATTCATTTATTATTAAAAAAGATAAATTATAGGATACGTAATTTCTTTTTAATTACTTTTTAATTACTTTTTAATTACTTGTACTTCATTTTGTTAGATACAAATATCTTTTAATCAGGTACACATCAAAAATACAAATCATTATTTGTATTTAATTTATTCTGTAATCAGGATATGTTTTTTTAAATGAATTAGATTTTTCTGTTAAATCACTAATTTTTGAATATTCTTCATAAAATTGAATACATTGATCTATACCAATATATTTTTTTCCATCATTCGTTTCAATTGATGGAAGATTAATTACCCATTTTGGATGATTTCTTTCAATACAATATATTGGTATTATATCATTAATTCCACAATAATGAAGATATTGTACTATTGTTAGTGTATCAAGTTGTACAGGGTGTTTGTATAATATATATTTCATATTAGTATTTTAATATATTTAATTTTTGTACAAATTTTATATAGATTTCTTCATAACCAACCACTATATACTTCTTAAGAATTGCCAGTTTAATTCCTCACATATCTTCTTCCATATCATATCTTGTTGGTGTAATTTTTCACGAGATTTTAATAAAGGGAAATACTGTAAATATTCATCTTTACCTAATAATTGAATAAATTTATGAAGAACGAATGAAT
>JACCED010881354.1_pt1 | contig 16366 bp, 12 predicted proteins | sample 7455021 | NCBI WGS metagenome assembly JACCED01 (sample SAMN15323456, study PRJNA562643) | freshwater metagenome | isolation source: river surface water | place: USA:Blue River Watershed | collected 2017-08-19 | reverse complement strand
ATGAAGCCGGTGAAAAAATCAGAACCCATCATTTTAGTTTAGATAGTACTGGGTTGTACCGCATTCCTTATCGCATGATTCGCGACGGTGTTCGATTCCCACAGCACGGAAAGGTGGATGAAAAATCAGATTTGCCATCGGGAATGGAAGTGGCACCGGGTAAATATAAAATGGTCATCAGAAATGAGGGCGATACGTTGAAATTTGCAGATAGCGTGTGGGTGGAAGTGAAAGAATCGGGTCAGTCGCCTTTTTCGAGTGCTGATTACAGTAAAAAATTGGTTAGTGCGGCTGATTTTGCGAAGGTGGTTCAGCTGGCTTATTCATCGTTCGAGGCCTTGAAGGAGGCTGAGCGCTCTTTGGAAACAATGGGCAAGTTGCAATTTGAGTCAGATACTTTGAAGCAGCGTTACTTGAAAGAGAGCAAGAAAATCACTGATTCTTTGGCTCAGTTGAAGTTGAAATACATGTTGGAGGAAGGGTATCGTTTTTACGAAGATGCCACCATCAGGTTGAACGATCATTTGAACAATGCTGCGGGCTTGTTGAACGGTTCCGAGCAGGTAACTGAGAATGTTCAGGTTGCCATTGACAACGCAAAAAAGCAGACAGAGAAAGTGACGTCAGAGGTTCGGAATTACTTGAATGGCACGGTTTCTCCATTCTTAGATAAACTGGATTCCGAAGGAAAGCGCATTAAGTGGCGTTCGGAAATGAAGAAATTTTAAGTCATGAACTATCTTTTACCCAATAAAAACTTTTGTGCCAACACTTGGGAACATTGGTTGGCGGTTTTTTTCGTGGGACTTTTATGCGGTGTATTGACCTACAGGGCTCGCAAATTACCCGAAGATGGTAAACATAAAATCACCCAGATTTTTGCTTGGTTGTTGGTTATAAACGTATTGATTTGGCAAGTCGTTAAAGTTTACGTCTCACTACTTCCCTCTAATGACCCTGCATTTGTACCCTTTAATTGGGGCGAAGATTTACCGCTCAATCCGTGTAATTGGTTGGCCTTTGTTGCCTTAGCCTACAGTTACAAGCGCAAAATTTGGATGTGGCACGTCTTATACTTTTTTGTTTGGGTATTCACCTTCAACGCCATCATCACTCCGGCTCTTAATGAAGGATTCCCACACTACAATTATTGTAAGTTTTGGGTATCGCACACTGGTTTGGTCATGTTTGTGATTCACTTATTGGTTTTGGGGATGCCCCGAATCACGTTTAAAGATTTATTGAAATCATACGGCTATCTTCAAATATTCACCCTCATTGCCATTTCTGTAAACTATTTGGTGGTTTCCACGGGCCGCGAGGCCAACTATTTCTTTTTGATGCACAAACCGGAAACTGCAAGCATTCTCGACATTTTGGGTCCATGGCCTTGGTACATCATTCAAGGGGATGTGATAGCGTTTGGGTTGTTTGGGGTTGCATGGTCTGTGGTATATGGTCGATGGTCTAGGGTCGTTGGTCGGTAGTCGGTAGTCTGTGGTCGGTAGTCTGTGGTCGAAGGTCGATGGTCTAGGGTGAATTCACTGAAATTGTATGTAAATTGGTGAATGTAATCACCGAATTCACTATTAAATTGGTGAATTCACAAATTAATTTCTACCATCACGGGATAGTGATCAGATAAATATCCCAAGGAAGGGCCGTCTGCGCGGAAGCGGTAATCGACGGAGCAGGAAGTGACATTTAGGTTTCTGCTGGTGAAAATGTAATCAATGCGGGGGCCGGGATTGAGGGCGTGCATCAAAGGGTTGAATCCGTTGAATGTGCCGCGAGGATCTTGGTCAGAGTATGAGTCGCGCATGCGCTTGGAAATCCATTTTATGGGTTTGGAATCGGGAGGGAGGTTCATGTCCCCCAAAAGAATGACCCCGTCGAAAGAGTGCTGATGGCGCGTGATGATTAGGTAGATGAGGGCCATGCTTTTTTGACGGGCGGTGGCGCCTATATGGTCAAAGTGGGTGTTGATGACGAGGAGGATTTTGCCGGTTTGGAGGTCTCGAAATTGGCCGATAGTGGCGATTCTGGGCAGTGCAGCATCCCATCCTTTGGATGGAATTTGCGGAGTTTGCGAGAGCCAAACGGTGGTGGGAATGTTTTCCATGGTAATGAGTTCATAGCGGTGAAAGTTGTAAAAAAGGGCGCAATATTCGCCGCGTTCATCGCCGTGGTCTCGGCCTACGCCAATGAAATGATGGGTTTCGCTGAGCTGTGAGTCGAGATATTTTACTTGGTGCGAGAGTCCTTCTTGAATGCCCAAGAAATCGGGATTTTTTTCTTTCACGAAGGATGCTATGGCGGACTTTCTTTGTGGCCAAGCATTGATGCCATCTGCGGGGTTATCGTAGCGGATGTTGAAAGAGACTATGGTACATGGTAGCTGGTAGGGGGTAGGGGGTAACTGGTATAGGGTAACTGGTAGGGGGTAGAGGGCGGCGGGTCTCTGGTAGGTGTTAACTGGTAGGGGGTAGAGGGAGGTGGGGAGGATGGAGAGTAATATGGGTAGGAGGAGTTTCATACGGGTTTCGGGTATCGGGTATCGGGTTACGGGGTGCGGGTATTGGGTATTGGGTTTCGGGGTTTGCGAAAATATGAATGATTACACAACAAATAAATTTTAATATTACTTTAATGAAAATTGATTTATAATTGATTTTCAATTCGATGGGAGTAAGGTTCGAATCAAAAGATACCGAAGGTCTGATTTTTAGACAAATCAGGGCCAAGGCCAATGACTATTTTAGTCGAACGAATCAATCGCGGCACGCGAATGCGAAGTTGTGGGCCAAAGTTTTGATACAGACTGCCATCATGATTTCGGCAGTGGTAGCCATTTATAGTTGTTCTTCATTTTGGGTCTTGAGCTTTTCATACACAATTCTTGGACTCATTTTGGTGATTTTGGGCATCAATTTGGGACACGATGCGGCGCACCATTGCATTACCGGCAACCGAAAACTGGATGATTTCTTGTTTGAGTTTACTTATGCATTGCAGGGTTCTGCGGGATATGTTTATCAGATGCGACACAACCATGCCCACCATATTTATCCCAATATTTTTGATAATGATACAGATTTGGAGTTAACTCCATTGGTGATTTTGAATCCCAAAAGACAGTTCCGAAGCATTCATAAGTACCAACACGTTTATGCATCTTTTTTGTACATTTTTGTAACCATATTTTATCTGTTCGTTGAGGACATCAAGCACTACGTCCATTTTGGGAAGAGTCATTTCAAAAATAAAACTATACCGCCTTTTGAGTGGGCGAAATTGGTGTTCATTAAATTGATGTATGTAGTGAATTTTTTGGTGCTTCCTACACTATTTACAGGGTTTTCATTCTTGCAAATTTTGGGTGCTTTCTTGATCATGCACGCCATTACATCGTTGTTTTTGACCTTCACATTTTTCATCTCCCACCATGTAAAAGAGGTGAATTACGTGCGTGCCGATGAACAAAATTTGACCATTCCCACTTCTTGGGCGGAGCATCAAATCAGGACCACCATCGATTTTCATCCGAACAGCGAAATCGCTCATTTTCTTTTCGGGGGATTTAACACCCACATCGCGCACCACCTTTTTCCAGAGATTTGCCACATTCATTATCCCGCATTAAATGAAATCATCAAAGAAACACTCAATGAAAACGGCGTAGGACATTGGTACAAGTCGTTCACATTTTTCGAAGGGGTTCGCTCACATTTGAGCCACTTGAAAAAGACCTCGAGGGAGATTGAGGAAATGCAGATGGTAGTTGGTAACTGGTAGTTGGTAGGGGGTAGTTGGTAGGGGCTAAGTGCGATTTTTATTTCTGTCTTGTAAAGTCGAAATTGAAAGTTGTATTTACAATAATCCCATTATTGTATTGAACTACGTTTCTATTTTTAACTTCTCGTCCTAGTTGAAGTATTTGGTTTAAATAACCTGCTTCTATTCTAACTAAAGGGCTAATTTCGTATCCAATCAAAATTCCTAATCTATTTTGGTCAAAAATATTTTCGTTCACATTTTTGCCGAATCCCAAAAAAATTTCATCGTAAATAGAAAGGTATGGTGATTTCCTTTTGGTTTCTATTTGTTTCAAAGGTATTTGAATGCGAAACATATATCTAAATCTATTCATCAAAGGAAATACATCTTCCTTTGTCAGATTCGTGTTTGAGTATCCTCCTATCCAACGTTGCTCCAATATAAAGCGGTGTGACAAATCAATCATAGAAACTTTGTCTGTTATGGCTACCATTTGAAATAAACGATGTTCGGTAAAATCTTTGCCCATTCCGTTGACAGTAATTTCGCCGTAAGGGAATGTTTCTATCCATGAATAACCAAGTCTAAATTGTATTTTGGGATTAAGTTGGTAATTAACTCCAACTCGTAACAAACTCTGTTGCCATTTGGCGATCAGGTCATTTCTACGAAATTGATATTCAGTATGAACTCCAAATTTCTGTGATACCTTAAACGTTCCAAAATAGTTATACCAACCAATAGAATTGTAATTATTCAATCTTGTATTTTGAGCTTTTAATGAGTTTGAAGTAAAAATATTAATCCATAAAAAATAAAAGACCACTCTATTCATAATTGACATATTTTATTTTAAAAGCAATAAAGTTATATGTTTGATTTGATGGATATTGACTTTTGCAGGAGCAGTGAGTTTGGAATGGTTATCAATTCGCCGTCTTTGGTTTTTAGATGGACAAACAGATAGGTCAAGTCAGACACCTCACCTTCGAAGGGGAAGTCTTTGTCTAACACTTTGATGGTATCTCCAATTTTTATAGGATGGTTGAACAACAGGAGAAGACTGGAAGTTATATTCGATAGGAGAGACCATTGAGCGAAAAAGGCGATACCCAGTGCGGTTAAAATGGTACCAACAAAAACGGCAATTTGATCTTGATCTAGTCCCCAAATAGCAGCCAACAACACCAGCGCGGCAATTAAGGTCAGAAGTTGAACCGACTTTACTATTATTTTCCTTCTTCTCCGATCTAATTGGGTTTGTTTTAATGTGTTGTTAATAGATCGTTTGGTAACAACATGGGAAATTATAAATCCCAATATAACTAGAAGTGTTTCTATGATTTGAATTTTGTGTTTATCCATGAATTTATTTATGTAATTCCGACTCTCGTCTGAATATCAAATCTAAAAATTAAAATTACATAAATAGGTTTTTTGTTTGGTCAAAATAATGAAAGTGTAAACTGCCCAAAATGAAAAAAGCCTCAGATTTCTCTGAGGCCTTGATTTTACTGGGTCGGGATGGCGAGATTCGAACTCACGACCCCTTGCACCCCATGCAAGTGCGCTACCGGGCTGCGCTACATCCCGATTTTTTGATTGGATTTTTCTAGATAGAAATACTCCTAATCCCGGTGTTCTTGGTGCATGGGAACGGGTCACCCTTTTGGGGACTGCAAAAGTATTATCTTTTGACCAATCTTGCAAATCAAATGATACTTGGTACCTGGTCTTTGGTACCTGGTACCGGGTACTAGGTTTCGGGCTTCGGGCTTCGGGCTTCGGGTGTCAGGTTTCAGACCACAGACCATGTACCAGGTACCAAGGACCATGTACCAGGTACCGAGGACTTCGGACTACAGACCACGGACTATGGACTAAAGGCCAACATCTCTTCCAACTCATCGTAACCCGATAAAATTTGGGTGCGGTTTTTTGAGAGGCGGTCGAGGGCGGCGCTGAGGGTGGGTATGGTGAGGTTTTGAAGGTGCTCTTCTATAAGCTCCCGTTTTAGTAATATGTTCACTAAACTTACGTGTTTGATACCCAAAAGGTACTTTCCTACCCAATAAGTCATGGGATGAACTCGGTAGGCTACAATTTGTGGGACTCTGTGCAACGCGGTTTCTAAGGTAGCTGTGCCCGAGGCAACGAGGGCATATCCCCCGGAAATAGATGCCTCGTGTAAAATCTGGTGCGTTGATTGAAATAAAATATCTGCGTTCAAGTGGTGCTCGGTGAGAATGTTATGATAAAAGTCTTCGGTAAGACTCGGTGCACCAGCGATTAATATTCTCGCACCTGGACTGTAATTCTGTGCGGTTTTGACAAAGATGGGCAACAAATGTTTGACTTCGTTCGGACGAGAACCAGGTAAAAGGGCGATGGTCTGAAGTCCGTGGTCGGTGGTCGATAGTCTGTGGTCGGTGGTCCGTGGTCTGTGGTCCGAAACCTGAGACTCGCTACCCGGTACCTGAGACCCGATACCCGGTACCTGAGACCCGGTCTCCGCCTCCCGAAACCCTTTGATAAACTCAAGCGTGGGATTGCCAACGTAGGTGCAGGGCATGCCGCGGGAGGTGAAGAATTCGACTTCGAATGGGAAGATGACGTCGAGTTGGTCAATGACTTTGCGCATGGTTTTGATGCGCCCTTCGTTCCAGGCCCAGGCCTTGGGCGCGATATACCAATGTACAAAGATGCCCAGAGAATGGGCGTATTTGGCTAGTGGAAGGTTGAAGCCGGGATTGTCAACGAATACGACTTTGTCGGGGCGGTGGCTTAAGATGTCTTCGCGGGCTTGTTGCATGAACCGGCGAATGGTGCCTAGGTTTTTAAGGACTTCAATCAGTCCCATGACGTTTCGATCGCGGTAGTGGGAGAGCAGGGTGGCACCAGCGGCTTGCATGAGGTCGCCTCCCCAACAAACGATTTCGGTATCGGGCTCAGATTCTTTGATTTTGCGAATCATGACCGAGGCGTGTTGGTCGCCACTGGCTTCCCCGGCAAAGAAAAAGAGCTTTTTAGACATTAGAAATGGGGTTTAGAATCCTTCGGCGATGCGTACCAGAGCGATGGTGGCCATAATCATGGTGCCAATCATCCAGCCGCGGGCCCAAAAAATGTGTTTATCTTGTTTCATCAGAAGGAAGAAAATTCCCACATCGGCAACTACGCCCACTTGAAATGCGGTATTGTATGCTTGGCTCAGGCTTTTGATGGCTTTGAGAAAATTAATGGGTTGGATTCCTTGGAAATGTGCAATGGGCATGCCCACCAAAAGGGGTACAATCAGGGCTGCTATGATTCCAACCAGAATGTGAGTAACGTTGGGTTTCAGGGGTTGATTATTCATGAGTGTGTAGATTCCATTGGTTGATGAGGGAAATACGTTGATGGTCTGTGAGGTCAAACATGGTGGGTACCACAGAAACGTAGTCGTTGTTCAAGGCCCACTGATCAGTATCTTCACCTTTATCCATGTTTACAAATTGACCAGTCATCCAATAATACGTGCGTCCAAAAGGATCTTGTCGGGCATCAAAGTCTTCCTTCCATTTGGCTTGAGCTTGACGGCAAACTTTGATGCCTTTGATATTATTTCCTTCTTTGGGGACAGGGATATTGACATTTAATAAGGTTCCATAGGGTAAACCTCTTTTGAGTGTTTCGTGGGCAATTTGTTTGATGTAGGGTTTGATGGATTCGAAATCGGCTTCCCAGCGGTAATCGCAAAGGGAAAATCCGATGGCGGGCATTCCATCGATGGCGGCTTCTACGGCTGCGGACATGGTACCTGAGTAAATGACGTTGATGGAGGCGTTTGAGCCGTGGTTGATACCTGATACCATGAGGTTGGGTTTGCGTCCATCAAGTACCTTATCAATGGCGAGTTTCACGCAATCTACGGGAGTTCCAGAGCATTGGAAGGCACGAACGCCTTCGTACATGTGCACTTCGGTAAGGCGAATGGTTTGGTTGATGGTGATGGCATGTCCCATAGCGCTTTGGGGTTTATCTGGAGCAACCACAATGACTTCGCCGAGTTCTTTCATGACTGAAATCAGGGCTTGAATTCCGGGAGCGGTGATACCGTCGTCGTTGCTGATGAGAATGAGGGGGTTGTTAGAAGTGGAGTCAGACATCCCTCAAAAATACAAAAAAAGGCCGCCACTCGAAAGTGACGGCCTCGTATTAAACGTTTAAGTTTAAGTTAGAACAAGTAACGAACGCCCAATTGCATTCCCCAAGTAGAAGAAGTGCTAACAACGTCGCGGGTAGTGGCGGTTGGTAACAAACCATTCACAGCGTTGAATTGGTAAGTGCCATCTGAATTGGTTTTTAATACAGCACCATTGTTTACGGTTAACTGTTGAGCAATACCCCAAGATGAGTTGATCATGTTACCAATGTTCAAGATGTTGGCGCTCAACTGCAATTTGTGGTCGGTTTTACCAATTTTTTGGGCAATATCTTGGTAGATAGCCAAGTCAAAACGGTGTAACCAAGGCATGGTAGCAGCATAACGTTCTGCAAATTGACCTACGTTTTTGCTCAAGTAAGCATCTTGTGCTACGTAAGCATCCCAAGCAGCAGCTTGCTCTTCAGCAGTGATGGTTTTGCTTTGACCAGATACAGTCACGTTGTAGTTTTTAAATTTAATGTCTTTTGATTCGTGGATGAAGATCAAGTCGTTTCCACTTATTCCATCGTTGTTGATGTCTGTTGAATAAGTGTAATTGAAGCGACCAGCGTTGAATCCAGCATAAGTCAAAGAAACAGTAGTTGCAAAACGCTTTGCGTATTCAAACTTGTAAGACAATCCACCTACAACACGGTGAGGAGTTGAATATTGAGAGAAAGACAAATAAGGCGTGTTCTGATTGTCACCCAATGTGGTACCGGTAATGGCATTGTTTTGGAAAGCAGAAGCTGCCTGAGAACCTGGGTTCGCGGTGATGTCGCGAGTGTTGTTGATTGAGTAGCTTAAGAAAGTATTGAAACCATTTTTGAAAGTCTTGCTCAAAGTAGCTGCAAAGCTCAGGCCACTTCCTTGGTTGGTATTTGCCAATACAATCGCATTACGAACGGTTCCAGTATAGGTGCGTGCTGCAGATTTGGTATAAGCGGCTCTTTCCCATTCTGTTCCTTGGAAAAGCATGGTATCAGAAGGTTTCATGTTAGCATCATATTGGTAGATATCTCGAACTGACTTGGTGTAGATGATATCAGCAGTGAAATCAATGTCACCAGGAAGTTTAAAATCAACACCCAAGCTGGTTCTCCAAACTTGTGGGAAGTTGAAGTTAGGGTCAACCAAAGCGTAAGAACCACCTGTTGCTGGTAAAGCAGCGGGAGTTGAAGGGAAAGAATCAAAATAAGCAGCAGGATCTGCTTCAAATTGAGTGATTCCGTATTTATCTAAATCAGCTTTCTTGGTGATTTCTAATGTAGACTGCAAACCGTATGCATTTGTAGGTTGGTTGGTGTACCAAACGAAAGGCAAACGACCGGTGAAGATACCTGTTCCTCCGCGAACCACTAAACTCTTGTCACCCTTCACGTCGTAGTTGAAACCAACACGAGGAGAGATCAAAGGAGTGGCAGTAGGCCATTTTGAAGGATCGTACATGTAATTTTCGCCTTCTGGGTTTTTAAATACAGGCTTAGAAGCGTCTGTGTATTTATCAAAACCTACGTTAGCCAAAGGCTCTGTAAAGTAGATGGGCAGGTCTAAACGCAAACCACCAATCAACTTGAAGTTTTTATTCAAACGGTATTCGTCTTGAACGTAAGCTGCTGCTTGACCAAATCCTAATTCTGCAATTGGATTTTTATTTCCGTTATATCCATAGGTGATAGCAAATGCAGAAGGCTGTGCATCGCTAAGGAACTGACTCAAAGAATCGTAACGGTAGTAAGAAGAACCGTAACGCATGAAGCTGTTTCCAACATACATGTAGTCAAATGCAACACCAGCAGTCAAAGTATGTTTGTTGGTGTTGTAAGTGAAGTTATCAATGAATGAGTAGGTGTTGTTGATTACTTTGTTGTTCCAAGAGAACAATTCGTATCCAAAAGAAATGTACTGATCTCCGTCTTTTTTGATGTCAACGAATGGGAATGGAGAAGAATTAGATCCACGAGCGTCTACAACTTGGGTACCAGTTACCAACAACTGATTAGACATTTTGCTGTTCAAGTTGCTCTTTAATTCTAAAGACAATGAACCCACGGTGTTGGTGAAATTGTACAAAGAATTTGCATAACTCATGGCGTTGTTTGACCAACGGTTAGAGGTTGAACGTGGAGCGGGAGCTGAAGTACCATTGGTAACTTGATCATTGGTATTGATTACATAGTTATAACGAGCGCTCAATTTGTGTTTAGCGCTGATGTTCCAGTCTATACGTCCTAAGAATTTGGTGTTTGCAGTGGCAAAGTTTCCAAGATCTTGATAGTCGCCGGTTTCGTAATTGTATTTAGATTTCAAGTGCGCACGTACTGCATCAAGATCCGCTTTGGTTACACGTGAGAGGTTGGCATCTGTAGGGTCTGAACTAGCATCTGTAGCTTTCCAAGTCAAACCTGGGAAAGAACGGTTTTCTTGCTCAAAGTTTACGAAGTAGAAAACTTTATCTTTTTTGATGGCACCGCCTAGGCGGAAACCGTAAATATTTGCAGTAGAGGGAGGAATGTTGGTGATTTCAGTTTCGCCTACTTTAGTTCCATTCATTGATTCATTTCTGAAGAATGTGTAGATTGAACCTTCGGTTTTGTTCGAACCGCTGCGGGTGATCGCGTTAACACCGGCACCGGTAAAGTTGCTTTGACGAACATCGTAAGGAGAAACGTTTACCTGTACTGCTTCAATCGCATCTAAAGAGATGGGCTGAGCATCACCACCAGGCATGTTGTTGGAACTCAAACCAAAGTTGTTGTTGAAGTTAGCTCCATCGATGGTGATGTTATTGAAACGACCATCACGACCGTTGAAACTGTTGTTTCCGCCAGCTTGAGGTGTGAACTTGGTGAAATCATCAATAGAACGGTTGATAGTTGGCAATGTGTTCAACTGCTTTGAAGACAAGTTGAAGTTAGCACCAGATTTGGTACCGCTGTTTCTCGAAGTTAATACCGAAACCTCTCCAATTTTTTCTAGCGAGGTAGAAAGATCTAAATCTAACTTGTAGTTTTCACCCAAAATGAGGTATACGGTTTCAACTGTTACGGTTTTTTGGCCAGGAGCGGCAATAGTAACTGTATAAGGTCCACCGGCTTGAAGGTTGAAGATGTCAAACGCTCCACCTTGACGTGTTTGCGTCGCATAAGTTGCATTGGTTGTTGTCAATACCGCTGTAACAGAAGCGTTGTCAACTGCATTTCCATTGGAAAGAATCGTTCCACCAATAGATGATGTTGTAACTTGGGCAAAAGTAATTGCCATGTTGAAGGTTACTAACATCCAAAGTGCTAATTTTTTCATTGAATTTAAGAATAAGTTTGGTTGTTATTTTATTTTACAAATCAACATTGTTTGGATGTTTCAATTGTTAACAAATTGTAAAGAAACTGATTGTTGAATTTTAAAGTGTCAAAGTGTACCTTTGACGCTAACACAGAGTTTTGAGTTTGAAAGTCTTATTTTTCTTAGTTGCTTGGTTTTCAGTGACCTTGAGCGCACAATTTGCAGAGATTGAAGCGAAGTCTAAGTTGCCAATAGGTGATTTGCTTAGGCGTGCAAACTCAGAATTAAATCCATTAATTGGCGGCCAAGACATTCTAATGTCTGAGGCTGATTATGTAGTCATAGGAGATACTTTTTTTCTAAATCCGCACGGCACACATTATTTATTTGCTTACACAAAAAGTTGGAATGAATTTAGGCGCTTGGATAGGTCTATATTTCACGGCCACAACTTTGGAAGAAATCTATTCACGTATAAAGGGGATATTTATTGTTTCGGGGGATATGGATTTTGGCATTCTCACTCTAAATTAATCAAGTTTAATAGAAAAAATAGAGAGTGGGATCTCATGAAAATAAAAGGAGATATTCCTGATATTTTTTCATCCATTGGAGTGTTGATGGGAGATTCTTTAATGGTATATGGAATCAGAAATGTAGACGGGTTTCAGGTATTAAACGATGCAAAGTCGAGTTTATTCTTCATCAATATGAAGACACTAAATTCAGTTGCTTACGACTATAAAATAAATACTGAGGCGGTCATTCAAAAGAACGTGATAAATAACCAATTTTCAAGGTATGCATTGGTTGCGCAGGCTGGAATGATAGACCGAATAGTTGACAAGCAAACGGGTAAGGTTTACAAGAATTATTCCTGTCCCAATTTATTTGGAGAAGAATTTAGGTTCAGAAGCGGCAAAGACAGTAACTATATTTTTGCAGTAGGAGATGAGTTTTTCACCTATAGCCGAAGCGGTGAAGTTAGTAAATTTAATATTCAGGAGTTTATTAAATTATATTTTAACGAAGAAACAGAAATAGGCCAATTTTCGCCTTTAGAAGCTGAAAAGGATTGGGGATTTGATACTGATTACATTTTGTATTTCATAATAGAGATCTTGTTGATTTTCATTGTTTATTTCATATTCTTGTATTACCGCGGAACGGGCATTGTAAATAGGCGAACATTGAATGATTATACTTCTTTGGTTGATCAAAAGTTTGACTTTACATCTATCAGGTCCCTGTCAAACGGTGATTATTCAGAACAAGAAATTGATATGGCTCTGCAGATTTTCCATTTACGGCCTTTGGTACGAAACCTAAAACGCAGTCAGATGTTGTTTGAGCTCAATGAAATCTACCCTGGATATGTAGTCAAAATACCTCATCCCAAGAAAAAGGACCAATTTAAATATAGGATATCGCGGACTTACTCATAAATCCATTGCTGGTCAAGTCGTTTTATGCTGATGAAAACGGTAAAGTAATATGGAGACGTTTCAATGTTTAGGTTGAATTGAAACAGATTCGGATATTTACGATTCAGTAAGTTCAGACGTTCGCTTACCAATTTAAGTCCGATTTGTGTTCCGGGTTTGGGCTTTCTTTTTCTGTTGATTTCATTTCTGATGGTAATAAGCAACAAATGGGGCGATGCGAGATCGAGATTTAAGGAAATATTAGTAGATGTGCTGCTCATTAGAGCACCGTGTTTGATGGCATTTTCCAATAGGGGTTGAAGTATTAAAGGTGGAACATACCAACTTTTAGCATCGAGAGACTCGTCTTTATGAATTTGAAACTGAAACAACTGATCAGATTCAAATCTCATTTGTTCCAAGCCAACGTATTTTTGAGCATATTCAATCTCTTCTGAAAGTTGAACAAAATCTTTGTTAGAGGTCTCTAGGAATAAACGGTTCAGCTTTGCGAGTTCTGAGGTAGCTTTAAGGGCTTGTTTTACATTTGCTCTCACTATCAAAGACTGGATTAAATTCATGGTATTGAAAATGAAATGGGGATTCATGTTATTTTTCAACGTTGCAAGTTCCATTGAGAGAAGTTTCTCCGAAAGTTTGAAGCGTTCTTTTTGATTAAATACTAATACAAAAACGAGTAACCCTATACCTAAAAACAAAAGAAACCAAAATGCGGGTACTTGAAATAATGGTTTGTTGACTCGGAAAATAATGTTTTTTTGATTGTTGCCATTGAATAATTTAATTTGATAAATACCAGCATTTAAATCATTAAACCAAATTGGTGTATTATTCGGATAAATACTTTGCCTAATTAACTTTTCATTTTCATCAAAGAGTTCCATTTGAATATATCCATCTTGAAATTGAATGAATTTAGGTGTTTTAATAGCTATTTGAAAATTTGAACCTTGCCAAACTCTACCTGTAATTGAACTGGAGAAGAATTTATAATTGTCTAGATTAACAGATATGCCGCCTTTATTTGAGCATTGATTTTGGGCATTAAAAGGCAGGTAATCTATAGAATTTCCTGTAAGAATAAAGCAACCATTATCTGTAAGGTGAACCTTGTGTTTTTCATTCGCTCTTTTTCCTAAGTAATATTGCCCCACAATTTGTAAGCCAAATTTTGGGTCTCTAAATGCTAACTGAATTAACGTACTGTTTGTAAAAATCCATATCCCATGCATATTGGTTTGAATCCAATCAATTTTCTGATTGTAAAACAGATTTGCAATATTGATTTTATTTAATGATTTGTAATTAGCTTCTGAATCGTTGTATTTGTAGAAGATGAACTCTTTGCCATTTTCGGAAATGAGTAAATTTCCTGAGAAGAAAAAGTTGTTTTTCGATTTGGGTTTTTTGTAATCTAGTGTTACGGGTTTTATTGTTTTATCGTGAATCAGAAAAAACCCATTATTTTCTGTTTGAGCTAGAACTTTATTTTGTATGGGTTTAAGTGTAATAATTGATCGCAGTTTTGGGTGAATATTTGAAGTAAACTGCAGATTTTTAATATTTAGTGCATTTACATGATGAAAATACTCTGTTAAATAAAGATAATCACCTACCAATTCACAGAATTGATAATGTTTAGGTGAAATTTGGTTGATAGTTGATTCATTGATATGGTATAAACCCTTTTCGCAGTGAACAAAGATATTTTGGTCATTGAAATAAAAGCAGTTTTTAATATTTACTGGTAATTCATGTTTTAACCAAACATTATTTTTTTTGATAAATAGCTCGTTTTTAGTCCATCCTAAAATGTAATTTTTTTCAGCAATAAATCCATTAAATCGAGTGGGTGTAGAAATTCTCTTACCCAAATCGGGTATAAAAGAAACCCCTGAAATGATAGAATTTAACCACAAACCATTATTAAGAGTGTCAACCGTAATACCCCAGACGAAGGGAAATACGGGTAGTTCTTCAATTGTGGGTGTTTTTCTATTGTTTATATGGTGAACAATAACAGACCCCTCATCAAAGTTGAGGTGGTTTCCAAGAGCAAAATATACTTTATCCTCATCAGATTCAATGTCCCAAATGGCATAAGATTTTTCAGGCCGTTGAGCGAATACGAATGAATCACATGTTTTCGCGTTATAGAAAATTTTATATTGATTGCTTTCCATTCCGACATACAGTTGGTTATTAAAGGTTTTCGCACATATGGCAATTTGACCCGACTTTTTGATTTCGTTGGTTACGATTGATTCATCTTTATGCCAATCTTTGCCGTTTTGAGAAGATAGAATATTTCCTTTACCGTATTGGAATACATAATAAGTGTTTTTCCAAAAACACATGTCTAATGCTGTGGTCTTGCTGGCTGTATTTTGAGTTAGTAGCCACCATTTGGGATTTTTTAATGAAATTTCGGCAATTCCTTTTGTTCCAAGAGCAAATAGTTTGCCGTTAATTTCTCTGAATCTTCTGAATTTTTCAAACCTTATTTTTCTTGAAAACTCTCCTGAATTTTGGGTGAATACCAAAATGTGAGAATCTAAAGTTCCGATGTAAACAAAATTCTTGTGAAAATAAATATCCCAAACGGGAACAGAACCTACTCGTTTAATGATGGATTGATGAATGTCTGGATTTTCAGGAATGATGCTGATTCCCGCGTCTGTGGCAATCCAAGCCGTACCGTTTTGATCAATCCGTGTTTTACGGGTAATGTGTGAAGGTAAACCGGTTCGGTTATCGAAATAGTTATAGTCTTGAAAACTGGGCGTTTGTGCAGAAGCACAAAGGTTCATGAAGATTACAACTGCTCCTGCAATTGTTTTCTTCCAGTTTTGGAGACGGATATGTGTTGGCCGTTTTTCAGGCATACATGTGAACTGCTGTAACTCTTAATTTGATGTAAAGGTACAATGTATGAGCGATGCACGCGAACAAAGTCATTGGGCAACAAATCTTCAATGTGTTTGAGTGTTTTAGATGCAATATAATTTCTTTTCTCAGTAACTATTTTAGAATATGCACCACAGGCTTCAATTACGTGAATATCCCGATAAGAAATCATGATGCTTTCTCCACCATCTTTAATGATTAAATTCTCTTCTCTGGCTTTGTAGGTGGACGAATTTTTTGGTGAGCTTTCTAAGATTTTATGTTCCAATCGGGTGCGGAATCGTTCAATTTCAGATTCTGTCAAAGGTTTCAAAAGGTAATCAAACACATTTTTGTGTATGGCTTCTAAAGCATACTGGGAGTGCGCACTTACAATAACAACAGGCACTGAATCGTTGAGATCTTGATGTATTTGTAATCCATTTTCGCCTCTCAATTCAATATCTGAGAAAACAATATCTGGTTTGAAAGAGTCTATTTCTTTTCTTGCTTGACAGAGGTCTGATACTGCAACTGTTTCACCTATAAGATCAGATAAATATTCTTTCAGGTAAAATTCTATCATAGTACGACCTGAAAGTTCATCGTCAATGATTAATGCCTTTAGTCGTTTATTCATAGTTTTATTTTTGGGGTTAGTCAAATGTAGCATTTCTTTGCGGTTAATGACCAACGCTACACTGCAAAATACACATATTTTGGTAGAAGTTAACACCAAAGGAGCTGAAATTTTACAATTTCGAAACCTGTACAAAACACAAGAAGT
>JACCED010602875.1_pt1 | contig 16368 bp, 17 predicted proteins | sample 7455021 | NCBI WGS metagenome assembly JACCED01 (sample SAMN15323456, study PRJNA562643) | freshwater metagenome | isolation source: river surface water | place: USA:Blue River Watershed | collected 2017-08-19 | reverse complement strand
GACTCATTTCGGTGAATCGATCAACTTTGGGTGTCAGAAAGGGGGCAAAATATATGCCATCCAAGGAAAATAGCAATAAGCCGCAAAAAATAAGGCTCTTGAGCAATAAGAGAAATTATTTTAAACGTGCAAAGCACCAAATGTGATCACGATTTTTTCAAAACGCGCAATTATGGTGCACACCATTTCACACTTTTCTTCCTGATCCTTCGCAAGTACCGCAAGGTTGCTAGTGTGCCAGCAGCCTGCTCCAAATTGCACCACTTTTTACCTGTTCTTTATTTAGCTTTTACCTAATGCATCCATAGCCAATACCTATAGGGTTGCTGTCGATTGGCGTTAAAAATCACTGTAGCCTCGCTCCCTTCGTCAATCCCATTGGGCGGCGAGTACAGGGTGACATTTAAAAACAGTAACAATAGCTATAAAAATGAATGAGTTAGCACTATGCATATGACAACTACAGAAGTTTTTCTGATCGCGATGGTGATCATTTTCACCATCCCTTACCTAATCTGGCGCTTGGGGCGCACTGATTATTGGGCGCCATTGGTAGTGGTACAAATTATTATGGGGATTGTGCTGGGCCCGGGAGTACTGGGTAAGGCTTTTCCCGAATACTACACCTTTGTCTTTACCCCGGATGTCATCAAATCGCTCAACGGTATTGCCTGGTGGGCGGTGATGATTTTTGTGTGGATTGCCGGAATTGAACTGGATCTGAAAAAAGCCTGGCAGTACAAACGTGAAAGCAGTATCACCGCAGGCTTGGCCCTGGGTACACCGCTGCTCTTTGGCTGCGCAGCGGCAGTAGCGCTTATGTCATTCAGCGACGGATGGATGGGGCCAAAAGGGATGACCTGGCAGTTTATTCTCGGTGTGGGTATGGCCTGCGCAGTGACAGCATTGCCGATTTTGATACTGCTAATGGAAAAACTGGAAATACTGCGGCAGCCAATCGGCCAGCGAATTCTGCGTTACGCGAGTCTCGATGATATTGCCATTTGGGGGGTTCTGGCGCTGATCCTTCTGGATTGGGAGCGCGTAGGCCGCCAAGGAATGTTCCTGCTTGGTTTTGCCATAGCCGCGTATCTGTTTCGCAAGTTGATGGTCGCAATTCAGGAAAAAGACCGCTGGTATTCCGGTTTTATCTGGTTGGCGATTATTGGTTTGGCGGCGGACTGGGCCGGGCTGCACTTTATGGTGGGCGCGTTCCTTGCCGGTGCGGTGATGGACGCCGACTGGTTTAACCAGGAGGACATGGACAAGCTGCGTCACTTTGTACTGATGATCATTATGCCGGTGTTCTTCCTCAGCACCGGCCTGCGCACCAATTGGGATGTGGGCGGGTCTACTGTGTTTATCGCCGCGGCAATACTGTTAGTCGCTTCGGTATCAGGCAAATTGGCCGGTGTTCACGCGGCGGGCAAGATCTTGAAATGGGAAAAAGGCGAAGCGTCGATTATTGGCTGGCTGCTGCAAACCAAAGCGCTGATCATGATCATCTTCGCCAACGTACTGCTTGATAAGCAAATTATCACCAGTGAGACCTTCACAGCGCTGCTGATTATGGCAGTGGCCAGTACCATGCTCACTGTGCCAGTGGTATCGCCGAAACTGAAAAAAATGCGGGAAATAATATTCCGATCCAAGTAGGTAAGGCAGTTTTAAATAGGGCGCGATAAATCGCTCCCCTGCCGGTATAATGCGGGTACACGGAGGGGGCGCGATTTATCGCGCCCTTTTTCATCGCATCAATACACAGATACCTAGCTCCAGAGCCCGCCATGCATTTCATCGTCAAAGTATTTCCCGAAATCATTATCAAAAGCCCACCCGTGCGCAAAAAGTTCATCAAGCAACTGCGCGATAACCTGCGCGTTTTGCTGGCTAATGTCGGGGTGGCGATCGATGTACAGCGCGACTGGGAAAAGATTGAAATCCGCTGTCCGGAAGCGGATACACAAGTGACGGCGCAAGTGTCCGATGTGCTGGCACGCACCCCTGGTATCGCAAATTTCGCCTTGATTCATGACTACCCTTTGGGTGATCTGGATTCGATTTTCCAAAATACGTTGCGCCATTGGCGCGATCAACTCGCCGGTAAAACCTTCTGTGTGCGCGCCAAACGCGTGGGTAAACACGAATTCAGTTCGGTGCAGGTGGAGCAGTATGTCGGCGGCGGTTTGCTACATAACTCGGAAGCCAAAGGGGTCAGCCTGCATAAGCCGGATATTATCGTCCCGCTCGAAATTAAAGATGGTCGCCTCTGGGTGCTCACCAGCAAAACCCAGGGGCTGGGCGGCTTCCCATTGGGCGCTCAAGATCCGGTATTGTCATTAATTTCCGGTGGCTTCGATTCCACGGTTTCTACTTATCTGTGCATTAAACGCGGCCTGCGCGCCCACTACTGCTTTTTTAATCTCGGCGGTCGCGCCCATGAAATCGGCGTGAAAGAAGTGGCTTATTATTTGTGGAATAAATACGGCGCGAGTCATCGCGTAAAATTTGTCACTGTTCCCTTTGAAGACGTTGTGAAAGAAATTCTGGAGAAAGTGGATAACCCCTACATGGGCGTAATCCTCAAGCGCATGATGCTGCGCGCAGCGGAAAAAGTGGCGGAATCATTAGAGATTCCCGCATTGGTTACCGGTGAAAGTGTGGCTCAGGTTTCCAGTCAAACCCTCATCAATTTAGGTGCGATTGATCGCGTGATTGATACCCTGGTACTGCGCCCACTCGCCACTATGGATAAAGGCGATATCATCGATCTATCACGCAAAATCGGTACCGAAAGTTTTGCCGCGAGCATGCCCGAATATTGCGGCGTGATTTCGGTAAACCCCACCACCAAAGCGCGCATGCATAAAATTGAACGCGCGGAAAATAGGTTCGATTTTTCGGTGCTGGAGCGCGCAATTGAAGAGCGCCGCGCGCAAAATATCGATGAGATTGTCGATGAACTGGATGCAGATTTATCGGTGCCAGTGGTCGGTGATATCAATCCCGGCCAAATTGTTATTGATATACGTCACCCCGATGAACAGGAAAAAAATCCATTAAGTCTGGCTGGCGTTGAAATTAAAGTTATTCCCTTCTACTCGCTCAACAACCAATTCGCCCATCTGGACATGAGCAAACAATATTATTTGTATTGCCAGAAAGGCGTGATGAGCCAATTGCACGCTGCCAATTTAAAAGATGCCGGGCATTTGAACGTAGGCGTATACCGCCCTGAGCCGAAGAGTGCTTGCGCCATTTAACGAGATTTGGCCGGTAGATTTCGTGAATTTTGCGCCCATCTTGACGATGGGTGCTTAAAAAACCGGCAACTTTTCCCCGATTGTCATATCCGCGCCATGTCCAGATAGGTATAATGCGCGCCTTTTTACGTATCCCCTTTAGCCTTTTGCATGCGCATACCCAAGAGAAATCCCACAGTGACAGATCAATCAGCAATCGAAAAACTGCGTAATATCGCGATTATCGCCCACGTTGACCATGGTAAAACCTCTATGGTTGACCAGTTGTTGCGTCAATCCGGCACCCTCGACCGCCGCGATGACACCGGCGACCTGATCATGGACAGCAACGATCAGGAACGTGAGCGCGGTATTACCATTCTGGCGAAAAACACCGCCATTAAATGGAACGACTACCGCATTAACATCGTGGATACCCCCGGACACGCCGACTTCGGCGGTGAGGTAGAGCGTGTTCTGTCGATGGTTGACTCGGTATTGCTGATCGTGGACGCCGTTGGCGGACCAATGCCACAAACCCGTTTCGTAACCTCCAAGGCCTTCGAACAGGGTTTGAACCCGATCGTGGTCATCAACAAGATCGACCGTCCGGGCGCTCGCCCTGAGTGGGTTATCGACCAGGTATTCGACCTGTTTGACCGCTTGGGTGCGACCGAAGAACAACTCGATTTCCCTATTGTTTATGCCTCCGCACTCAACGGTGTGGCGGGTTTGGATCCGGACAATATCGCTGAAGATATGACCCCGCTGTTCCAGATGATCGTCGACAAAGTGCAACCGCCTAAAGTTGACGTTGACGGCCCATTCCAAATGCAAATCTCTGCGCTGGACTACTCCAGCTACGTGGGCGTTATCGGTATTGGCCGTATCACCCGCGGCAGCCTGTCACCCAACCAGCAAATTGTTGTGGTTGATCACGAAGGCAACCAACGCAAAGCCAAGGTGCTGCAAGTGATGGGTTACCACGGCCTGCAACGTATCGAAACTGACAAAGCTTTCGCGGGCGATATCGTGTGTATCACCGGTGTGGATAAGCTTGGCATTTCCGACACCCTGTGCAGCCCCGATTGCGTAGAAGCCCTGCCCGCATTGTCGATCGACGAGCCAACCGTAAGCATGACCTTCCAGGTAAACGATTCTCCGTTTGCCGGTAAAGAAGGCAAATACGTGACCAGCCGTAACATCAAAGACCGTCTGGATCAGGAATTGATTGCCAACGTGGCGCTGCGCGTACAACAAGGTGAATCTCCGGACAAATTTATCGTGTCTGGCCGCGGTGAATTGCACCTGTCGGTATTGATCGAAAATATGCGTCGCGAAGGCTACGAACTGGGCGTATCCCGTCCTGAAGTAGTTCAGAAAATTGTGGACGGCGTGGTGCACGAGCCGTTCGAGCAAGTAGTTATCGACGTTGAAGAAGAACATCAGGGTAAAGTGATGGAAGAACTCGGCCTGCGCAAGGGCGAGTTGACCAACATGGAGCCGGATGGCAAAGGCCGTATCAAGCTGGAATTCCTCTGCCCATCGCGCGGATTGATCGGTTTCCGCGGCCAGTTCCTGACCATGACTTCCGGTTCAGGCATCATGACCAGCATCTTCGATCACTACGGTCCCGTGAAAGAAGGTGAAGTGGCCAAGCGTCAAAACGGCGTACTGGTTTCTATGGTGAAAGGTAAAACGCTCGCTTATGGTTTGCACCCGCTGCAAGACCGCGGCCGTTTGTTCCTGGGCGCCGGTGTAGAAGTTTATGAAGGTCAAATCGTGGGTATTCACTCGCGCTCAAATGACTTGGTAGTAAACCCAACCAAAGCCAAGCAATTAACCAACGTGCGTGCTTCCGGTACTGACGATGCACTGACTCTATCACCGCCAATCCGTCACACTCTGGAGCAGGCGCTGGAGTTTATTGAAGACGACGAGCTGGTAGAAGTAACGCCACAATCGATTCGTCTGCGCAAAAAACTGCTCACTGAAAACGAGCGTAAGCGCGCAAACAAGTGATGCATGATTGATGTGTGAAATAAAAATCCCCGAAGTGAAAACTGCGGGGATTTTTTTTAACAGCGAATTTTCTGTAGCGTAACTGGAAACCGGAGTGTCAACTATGACGGAAATAAAAACCCTGGCGAGTAAAACAGTTTACGAAAATAAATGGATGCGGGTACGCGAAGATAGAATCCAACGTCCCAGCGGCGCCGAAGGTATTTTCGGAGTCGTGGAAAAGCCGGATTTTGTGGTGATTATTCCCATCAGTGACCGTTGCATCCATCTTGTTGAGCAATATCGCTATCCGGTACAGGGCCGCTACTGGGAGTTACCGCAAGGAAGCTGGGAGGAAAATTCAGATACAGACCATGCCATTATCGCCGCGGGCGAATTGCGCGAAGAAACCGGATTAATTGCCGGGCAGATGCAATATGTAGGGCATCAATATCTGGCCTATGGCTATTCAACTCAGGGCTACCACATTTATCTCGCTACCGATTTGCAGCAGCACAACACCGCACTGGATAAAGAGGAAGAGGGCTTAATTGCCCAATCATTCACATTGGCACAATTCGAGGAGATGATTGTTTCCTGTGTTATTATAGATGCTACGAGTGTGAACGCATACAACCTCGCGCGTCTGAAAGGTTTTATTAAATAGTTATCTCTTGTAATAAACGCATTACGAGCTACCAAGGCTATGGATTTTTCGTTTCTGTTTTATTTTTTATTGCTCGGCGCCCTTACCGGTATTTTTGCCGGTCTGTTCGGTATTGGCGGCGGTGGCATCATGGTGCCGGTGCTCACGTTTATATTTGCTCAGCACCAATTTCCAACTGAGCATGTGTTACATATGGCGTTAGCGACATCTATGGCAGCTATAGTACCGACCGCAATCGCCAGCTTGCGCGCACATCACCAACACAATGCGGTTATTTGGCCAGCTGTACTAAAAATCACACCGGGAATATTACTCGGAACATTCGCCGGAACATTTGTCGCGAGTTATTTATCGGCCAAGCCGCTAGCGATTTTTTTCTCCTGTTTTATGGCCGGCGTAGCATTACAAATGGTACTGAATCGCAAGCCTCATGCTTCACGGCAATTACCAGGGATGATTGGTTTGAGTTCTACTGGTGCAGGTATTGGCGTTATTTCTGCCCTGGTGGCGATCGGTGGCGGTACCTTAACGGTTCCGTTTTTGGTGTGGTGCAATGTGAGCTTGCCTGTGGCGATAGGAACTTCTGCAGCCATTGGTTTGCCTATCGCAATTTCCGGTGCGCTGGGCTACATCCTGAATGGATGGAATCAAATTAACTTGCCAGACTATACACTGGGTTATGTTTATTGGCCGGCCGTTATCGCTATGGCGTGCATGAGTTTTTTCACCGCTCCATTGGGCGCAAAACTCGCACATCGCTTACCAATCCCGCAACTTAAAAAACTATTTGCCCTTTTGCTGCTCGGGCTATCAATACAAATGTTAATTACGGTCTTTGGTCATTAATGCTATGAATATCCGCGAAGCTATTGCCGCTGCGCTCAGGAAAAATATAAAACCGGGCCTGGTGTTACAGGTTTTTGCGTTAGCCGTCTTGCTGGTTTATTTTTTTGTTCCTGCGTCAAAACCAGTGTTCGTTTGGTTTGGTGATTTAAAGGCACGCCATGGCTTTAGCTATTCGTTTATCTCTACAGCGATTTTTGGCGGCTTGATTCCTTTTTTATATCTATGGCTTAGCAAAGCCTTCGCCGGTAGAAATGTATTTGTGCTGCTGGTTTTTTATCTGCTCTTCTGGGGTATTAAAGGTATGGAAGTGGATTTGTTTTATCGCTTTCAAACTGAATGGTTCGGCAGTGGCAATGATTGGCAAACCATACTGATCAAAATGGCTGCGGATCAATTTATTTACAGCACCTTTTGGGCTGCACCAGGCATCACTATTATTTATTTGTGGATGGAGTCCGGCTGGAGTATTTCGCGTTGGCGCGCCGCCATGAATAAACAATTTTTCTGCGTAAAAATCCCCACGGTGATTTTCTCCAACTGGCTGGTATGGATCCCCGCCGTCTGTGTGGTCTACGCCATGCCTGCAGAATTACAAATACCGCTGTTTAATCTGGTGTTGTGTTTTTGGGTGCTACTGTTGGCGGTGCTCAATAAAAAATAACACCTGATGAGTGGCACTAGAGCGGGGACTTTCTTAGCGAAATCGATTGCCCCAAACGGGGCAATCGAAAATCAGCCAAACTTACTTCGCTTGACGTCTTCTTGCTGCGCCCAGGCCCAACAAGCCTAAACCGAGCAGCGCCAGACCTGCAGGCTCTGGAACTTCACTAGCACCCACAGAAATACGGAAAATCAAGTACTCGTCGTGATCGTGACCACCAAGGGTAGGATTGCTGCTGCCATTGTTGTTGTACCATGCCCAACGTGCAGCGGCATCAATCTCAGGGCGCAAACCCCATGGTGCAGCGCCGTTGGCCTCGCCGGCACTGGTAGCAACCCAACCACCAGATGCATTGCTACCCGCATTAGCCAATACGACTTGCGCGCTTAATGCGGACAAATCAGTAGCAGAGCCTGTATAAGGAGCTGAACCATAAAGCCCGGTTGCAGTTACCTGCCATTGCGAATCATGGCTGTAAAAGCGGCTGTTATTCAACAAGTTGGTAAATTGTGCGAGGAAGCCCTGTGCAACCGCCAAATCCGATTGGGTAACTACATAAATGAAATTGCTGGTCGGCAAATCAAAGGTGTAAGTTTCTGTGTTGGTCCAATCACCATTGCTACCCACAAAGTTTGTCGCAGCAGTGCCAGTACCGTAGTAAAGCGCGTAGGAGTTATCAACAGTAATATCTACTTCGAAGGGAATTGCGTTGGCTTGCAGTGCGCTAGCGCCCAGCACCAGACCTGCAAACGCAGAAGCCAGTTTTGCGATTTTCATAAGCTGATCCTTGATATAAGAAGGTAAGTTAGAAGCCGTGCTTGCTCCCGATAGTTACCCCTATATCGGATTCATTACATAACGGCGCGGCCATTCTAGAGGGATCCGCTGATGAAAAATAGTTGTCGAGTTTTCTTACAAAGCGCTATTCATTTTTCACCAAAGCAACCAATGCCGCAATGTGATCAGCGCGATCATTCAGGGCGGCAATGTAGTCATATTTTTCACCGCCGGCATTGATAAAGATATGGCGATTTTCCACCATCAACTCTTCCAGAGTCTCCAGACAATCCGCGCTAAATGCGGGCGATAAAATGGCGATATTTTTAATACCTTCTTTGGGCAAGTTTTCCAGGGTTTCATTGGTGTAGGGCTTTAACCATTCAGCCTTTCCAAAGCGCGATTGAAAACTGGTAATGCAAATATTTTTATCCAGCTGTAGTTTTTCCTGCACCAGACGCGTTGTTTTCTGACAAAAACAAAAATAAGGGTCACCGGCGGTAAGGAAAAGTTTTGGCATGCCGTGATACGAAAAAATAATTTTTTGCGGCAAACCATTTTTTTCTATATGTTCGCGCACCGAATTGGCTAATGCGTCGATATACAAAGGGTGATCACAATAATTATTGATAAAGTGCAATTCCGGCACCCAGCGCCAGCGATTTAATTCTTTGGCCACTGCATCAAAACTGGAGCCCGTTGTAGGACCTGCATACTGCGGGTAGAGCGGCAGCACGATAATTTTGCGCACACCTTCTTTTTGCAATTCCTGCATCGCAGAGGCAATGGATGGGTTGCCGTAACGCATGCCCAACTTCACGCTGTAACCCTCTCCCAATTGCTGCTGAATAGCGAGTTGTTGTTGCTTGCTAATCACCAACAACGGGGAACCTTCACTGGTCCATACTCCTTGATAAAGTGCTGCGGACTTTTTTGGACGCACGCGCAAAATAATTCCGTGCAAAATCAACAGCCACAGCAGACGGGGGATTTCCACAACGCGTGGGTCGGACAAAAACTCTGCAAGGTAGCGGCGCAACGCTGGTGTCGTTGGCGCGTCAGGCGTTCCCAGGTTAATCAGCAACACACCTATTCGCGGCGCAGTCCTGTTTGCCGCATGAAAAACGGGGTCGATATCGTAATGTAAAGCGGTAAAGCGACTCATGCCTTGCTCCAGAGAGTGATCCAACCCAATTATGCTACGTAAGTATATCTGGAAACTACAGGTTCCCAGCGATTAAGGACGCACATTATGCCATTACCTTTGCCCATCCATTGCGCCCAACTCTTTTACGATGGCCGCTGTAGCCTTTGCGCAAGGGAAATGGCTTTTTTACGCAAACACAAAAGCAATCGATTAGTGCTGACAGATATTCATCACTTGCTCCAGATAAATGAGGGGGAGCGTGAAAGATTTTTGCTGGAGTTGCATTTACTCCAGCCCGACGGAACCTGGTTGCGCGGCGTTGATGCGACTGTTGCCGCCTGGAGTTTTACCGCCTTCGGGTTCCTTGTGCGCCCACTGCGTTGGCCGCTGGTGGCCCCATTGGTAGACAAGCTCTATCGCCGTTGGGCGCTGAATCGCTACTGCAAACTTTATCGTACCTGTCACATCAAGGAGACTTAATCATGCCGCAACTATTTTCTTCGGCCGGACAAAGCCGTGCATTGGTTTTTAGTTTTAGTGATTGCGCACAATATCTCGTTGGTTTCACCGAAGAGCCGGAGGGTCAGTCCAATCACGTTCAGTTGTTGCGTGATGGCAATGGGAAACCGCAAAAATTTCCCAGTGCATATCGAGCGCAGGAAACATTGAAATCCATGGGGTTCGAGCGCGCGTGGCTGGTAATGCAGTCACCCTACGATGAAATGATTGGCAACGACGGCGGTCAAAAGTGTGAAATGCCGCTGGTGCTAAACAGAATCGATGCCTAAAACAACTGTGGTCAGTCAGGGCGCAACTAAGGATTGAGAAAATCGCCCGAGGCAATAAGCGGTAAATTCTCCAGCGGACGTTGCCAGGCATACACCCAGACCTTGAACGTTTCGCCGTTGGCGGTCTGTGCGTTAATCACACAACGCTGGTACTCCTGCTCTGGCGATGCGGGGTAGGTGCATTCTTCGTAGGCATCCAGCCGCGCAAGTTGCTGCTCGTTGTGCAGACGATAAATCTCCCCCTGAACCCATCCACCATCATCCAACACCAGCGCGGGATAATAGCTGACGCGATAGAGCTTTCCTCGTACTTGCGCACTGGTGATAAATTCCGCGCCGGCTAAATATTGCGGATGTGCACCGTTGGGGCAATCGCGTCGTAAGGTGCCATAAACAAAAAGCAGATCAGTGATCATAAGAGTATTCGACCGAGGTAAAAAAATCCCGCCAGAGCGGGAGTTTTTGTCAATTTATTGCGGTGATAATTGCAGGATTTTACCCTTGCTTTCATCGGTTACCAGATAAATTAAACCATCTGGCCCCTGCACCACCGAGCGCAAGCGCTGCCCTAACTCTTTTTTCAACAAGCGCTCCTCTTTAACAATTTTGTCCCCATCCAGCACCAGTCGCACCAGTGTTTGCTCTTTCAAGCTACCGAGCAGAATATTATTTTTCCACTGCGGGAATTTATCGCCAGTGTAAAACATAAACCCCGCAGTCGCGATCGATGGAACCCATTTGTACGCGGGTTGTTCCATTCCTTCCTTATGGGTGCCTTCACCAATTTTTCCACCACCGTAATTCTCGCCATAGGTAATCACGGGCCAGCCATAATTTTTTGCCGCTTCATCGATATTTAGTTCATCGCCACCTTGTGGTCCATGTTCGCCAGTCCATAGTTTTTTAGTGAGCGGATTGATTGCAGCTCCCTGCATATTGCGATGACCATAAGACCATATTTCCGGTAAAGCGCCCGGAGTTTTTACAAAGGGATTATCCTTGGGAACTGTTCCATCCGCATTAACGCGAATGACTTTACCCTGATGGTTGTCCAGGGTTTGGGCCTTGTCTTTTTCGCTGTAGCGATCACCCAGAGTAATAAACAGTGTGCCGTCTTCTTTCCATACCAGACGCGAACCGAAATGCGCGCCGGAATCTATTTTTGGCTGCTGACTGAATATGCGCGTGACGTTTTCCAAGGTGTTGCCATTAAGTGTGGCAAAACTTACCGCGGTACTGTTTTTGCCTTTTTCGTCCGGCTCTGAATAACTGAAGTAGATTTTTTTGCTGGTGGCGAAATCCGGTGCAAGTACCACATCCAGCAAACCGGCCTGGCCCTGATTATAAATTTTTGGCAACCCCTGCAGTGGCTCACCCACTTTTCCCTGCGCAGTCACTATGCGCATGCGACCGGGTTTTTCCGTCACCAGCATATTGCTATCGGGCAAGAAGGCAAGGCTCCAGACATTCTCCAACCCTTCGGCAATGGTATTCACCTGGATATTGCCGGTATCAGTTTTTATATCAAGCGGTTTGGCCTCAGCCAAGGGCTGCGCCAGCGCAAAACACAGTGAGGCACCTAGCAGGGAATATTTCATCGATAAGCTCCAACGAATGGCTACAAAAATGAACAACAATAAATTGAGGGGATGTGCTTGTGCCAGGCATGACCAATCTTGCGCTCGATTGCTGGAATCCAGCGATTGATTCTATAGTGAGGAGAGGGTAACAAGCCTGCTCAGGGCAGGCAATTCAAGGAATGTTAAGCAGACTGAAGTATCAGAGTTTTTTGGCCAGCGTTGCACACTCCTTGTATCGGTAACAGCCGGCAATGTGGTCGTTGACCATGCCACAAGCCTGCATAAAGGCGTAGCAAATCGTAGTGCCCACAAAGTTAAAGCCCTTTTTCTTTAACGCTTTACTCATGGCATCGGATTCGGGGGTACTGGCGACAGCATCCTGCATACCTTGCAACTTATTCTGGACAGGTTTGTGATTAACAAAGCTCCACACAAAGTCGCTAAAGCTTTCGCCATTTTTCTTCATGGCGAGGAACGCCTGAGCATTTTTTATCGCGCTTTCTATTTTTAATCGATTGCGAATAATTCCTTCATTTTGCATCAGCTTTTCAACCCTGGCGGGAGTGTAGCGAGCAATTTTTGCGGGATCAAAATCATCAAAGGCGGCGCGATAATTTTCCCGTTTGCGTAATACGGTAATCCACGACAAGCCAGCTTGCGCCCCTTCCAGAATAAGAAATTCAAACAGCTTGCGCTCATCATGCAGCGGCACGCCCCATTCTTGATCGTGATATTCGCAATACAAGGGATCATCGCCGCACCAGCTGCAGCGGCATTTTTGTTGTTGTGACATACCCAATTTTCCTTCAAGGTTAAGTGAGATCGGTTTGGATTTGCTCCGGTTCTTGTTCGCAGCGTTCTTTCATCAGGTTTAGAAAATGCTTGAGACTTTTTTGATCGCCCGTCGCAAAACTGTTATCGGTTATTACGGTGGATTGAATACGGTCCAGGCGAAAGGTGCGATAGTCGTTGCGCAGCTGGCACCAGGCAACCAGCGTCCAAACCTTACCCCAGAAAATTAACCCGAGAGGTTCTATGGTGCGCGAACTGTGCTCTTCATCGGCGCGCACATAATCGATAATGACACAGCGATGCAGGCGAATGGCTTCGCGCATAGGCTGGCTGTGGGCGGTGTAATATTTCTGCACCTCTTCCATATTGGGCACCAACAACGGCAAGGTTTCATCGCTGTGGCGCAGATGGTCAGGCAATACCGCGAGAATTTTCTGGATCGCCTGATTGGCGTGGATTGCCATATCTGTATCGCCCCAGCTACTAACCATGCGCGCGCCCAACAACAATGCCTCTACTTCTTCGCGATCAAACATCAAGGGCGGCAGTTGGTAGCGATGGGACAAACGATACCCGACCCCCGCCTCGCCCTCGATGGGAACGCCGGACAGGCTCAGGGATTGAATGTCGCGGTAAATAGTACGCTCAGACACTCGCAAATGGTCGCTCAACTGCTTTGCAGTCAGCACTGTGCGGCGGTTGCGCAATAAAGTGGTCAGCTGAAAAAGACGTTCCGCACGATGCATATAAGCTCCGGGGCCAGGGGTTTTGGGCATGCTAATCGAGGTTACTGACAGTTTATGGCAGCAAGACTGAAAGTACCGCAGAAAAACCGGGTCATGATTGAACAATAAATCGCCGTGGCGCCAGAATTTGTGGCATCTCACTGCTTTTCCCTGCGAAAATAACGCGCTTAAAGCAGCCCCTGTGCTACCTTTAGTGGACGTTATACCCGCACCCTCTATGCGATTGACCCGAACAAGGCGAGTTTATGCAGATTTTTTATCCCGAGATAAAGCCCTACCAGCGTCACCAAATTGCCGTAGAACCACCCCATGAATTGTACGTTGATGAGTCAGGCAACCCCGACGGAATTCCCGTCTTATTTGTGCATGGTGGCCCGGGTGCCGGTTGTGGAAAATACGATCGCCGCTTTTTTGATCCCGAGGTTTATCGCATTATCCTGTTCGATCAACGCGGAGCCGGACGCTCTCGCCCACACGCAGAACTTCAGGGTAATACCACCCAAAAACTGGTTGAGGACATTGAAGTTATTCGCACCACCCTCGGAATAGACAAGTGGGTATTGTTTGGCGGCTCCTGGGGTTCGACGCTAAGCCTGGTTTATGCACAAGCCTATCCCGAACGTATATTGGGGTTGATTCTGCGCGGTATTTTCCTCTGCCGCCGCGAAGATTTGTTGTGGTTCTACCAGGAGGGCGCGAGCCGTCTGTTCCCGGATTACTGGGACGATTTCATCGCCCAAATTCCTGTGGATGAACGCAGCGATATGATGCAAGCCTACTACCGCCAGCTCACCGGTGAAAACCAGATCATGCAAATGTCAGCCGCGAAAACCTGGGCTGGCTGGGAGGGGCGCACCGCCACTCTCAAGCCCTGTCAGGATGTGGTGGATTCCTTTACTGAACCCCATCGCGCGCTATCACTTGCACGTATTGAAGCCCATTATTTTGTGAATGATGCATTCCTGGAGACCAACCAGATCCTGCGCGATGCGCACAAGCTGGCAGGTATTCCCGGGGTGATTGTGCACGGTCGCTATGATGTTATTTGTCCGCTCGACAATGCCTATGCCTTGCACAAAGCCTGGCCAGGGTCGGAGCTACTGATTATCCGTGAAGCCGGCCACGCATCGCGCGAACCCGGTATTGTTGATGCGCTGATTCGCGCAACCGACGACCTCGCCAAGCAGCTGCTTAAAACCGGTGACCAATTAGCCTGATTGCCCAAATGATATACCAAACTATAAATTTCAAATAAAACGGGGCCTGCAGGCTCCGTTTTATTTTGGGCGGGCTATTTCTGGCTTTTTTAGTTCGATGATATGATCCCAATACTATAGCGCCCGGAACTCCCTTTTATCCGGGCCAGTGAATCCGAAAGTGATGCACCATAACAACAATAGCAACGCATCTGGCTGAATTAGAACTCTAATAATGTTGTACAGCCCTAGAGGAGCGATCCCATGTATGAGGTCATTTTTAATACTCACGATGTAGTGCTGTTAATGACAGCCTATCAGTGTATTTTATTTGCGCTCCTACTTCTGACTATCAAACGCGAACACTATAGTCGCAATGTGTTTCTCGCATTTTTCCTATTACAGCAGGCAGCCATTCCGCTCGACATCCTGATCAGTTTTGGCGCGGAGTTTCGTCATATCGCCATTGATTGGTCTCCCAATTTATTTTACGTATTCGGTTTTGGCTATTGGTTGGAAGGACCGCTATTGCTGTGGTACACACGCTCGCTGATTTATAAAGAGTATCGTTTGAAATTAACCGATCTCATGTATTTGCTGCCGTTTATCCTCTATGTCGGTTATCAACTGTTGTTTTATTACAGTCTCGATGTAAGCGATAAAAAAACAATCCAGGAACAATATGATCTCGCACTCGCGCCTGAGGTAATGAATTACGTCACTCTGTTCCGCGAGGCTTTTCGCGTGGCGCTGGGAGTTATCTGCCTGATTGAAATTAAACGGTATACCCAACATATTCGCACCAATTTTTCTGACATCGACAAAATCGATTTAACCTGGCTGCGGATTCTGGTGATCGGTTTTCTGGTAATTCGTTTCTGGGCAGTATTGGTGGCGGCCATGATTATCCTGTCCATCAGCTTTGGTATCACGACTGATTTTGAAACCATGGGCCTACTGGGCAACTACACCACCTTCCTACTGGTTAGCGTGCTGATATTTTTTGGCCTGGGCCATTCCAGCGTGTTCGAAGGCTTGGAGCAAAAACCCGCCAGCGAGCCGGAGCCAGTAAAAGATGAGCAGGAACCGGAGCTGCAAAAAGATAAAATCAAACCGGAAATGATCGAGCAAATCCGCAAATATATGGAGAAGGAAAAGCCCTACCTGACACCGGCGTTGACCCTGGAGAAACTGGCCGGGCAACTCAAAATGCAACCGCGTTTGCTATCCAATATTATCAACCGCCATTTCGATTGTAATTTCTTTGAGTTTATTAATTCCTATCGCGTGGAAGAAGCCAAGCGGATGCTGGCCGACAGTGCCCATGCCGACAAAACCATGCTCGACATAATGCTGGATGTAGGCTTTAACAGCAAAGCGACCTTTAATACGCTGTTCAAGAAAAAAGCCGGCATGACACCGAGCGAATACCGCAAAACGGTTCAACCCGTGGTTTCATAGCCCCATTAAACAGGATTCCGAATGCTCGGCCTTATTCAACGCGTTAAACATGCATCAGTCACTGTCGATAATAAAATTGTCGGAGAAATTCAGCAGGGCATACTGCTCTTGCTTGGTATTCAAAAAGCCGATACTGAAGAAACCGTGAATAAATTAATTGATAAATTACTCAGCTATCGTATTTTTTCCGATGCGGACAACAAGATGAATTGCAATGTGCAACAAATCGATGGTGGAGTTTTGGTGGTTTCACAATTCACCCTGGCCGCCGACACCAAAAAAGGCACACGCCCCAGCTTCTCCTCCGCTGCACCACCTGCGCAAGCGCAAGCACTCTACGATTATTTTGTGACGCAATTACGCACCAAACATAACAAGGTCGCTACGGGAATCTTCGCTGCCGACATGCAGGTCAGCTTGCTCAATGACGGGCCAGTTACCTTTATGTTGGAGATGGAATAGTT
>JACCED011531982.1_pt1 | contig 16374 bp, 14 predicted proteins | sample 7455021 | NCBI WGS metagenome assembly JACCED01 (sample SAMN15323456, study PRJNA562643) | freshwater metagenome | isolation source: river surface water | place: USA:Blue River Watershed | collected 2017-08-19 | reverse complement strand
GCGAAGTTCACGCAGCCGCCCGAGAGGAGGTGCTGCACGGTGGAGTACCCGCGCTCCGCGACGTGGCACAGGGGCAGGTAGCAGACCGACTCGAAGGGCTTGTCGGTCATCTGGCGCGCCACCATGTAGGCGTAGGCGGCGTAGACGAAGTTGCGGTGCGTGAGCATCGCGCCCTTGGGCGGACCGGTGGTGCCCGAGGTGTAGACGAGGATGTTGACGTCGTCGGGCGAGAGGTCGTCGATCTGCGCGTCGAGCCAGCGCTGGGCGTCGGGGTTCTCGCGGGCCTGGGCGTCGCCCAGCTCCATCAGGTGCTCGAAGGCGTGGGGCCTGCCGGGGGCATAGCGGCGCAGCCCCTTCATGTCCACGCAGAAGATGTGCTGCAGGTGGGGCAGGCCCGGTCCGTTGGCCAGGGCGTCCAGCACCTTGTCGGTCTGCTCCTGGTCGCCGGTGACCGCGAGCTTGGCCTGGCAGTGGGCGGCGATGTACTGCACCTCGGGCCAGGGGTTGGTGGGGTAGATGCCCACCACCTGCACGCCGATCATCTGGGCGCCCAGGTCGGCGTAGAACCATTCCGGCACGTCTTCGGCGGCGATGACGATGCGGTCGCCACGGCCCAGGCCGAGGCGCGCCAGGCCCAGGGCCACGCGGCGGGCGTCTCGGTAGTACTCGGCCCAGGTGCGGCCCCGCCAGACACCCTGGTCCTTTTCACGCAGGGCCACCTGCCCGCCGCGCTCCTGCGCGCGCAGGCGTAGCAGGCCCGGCAGGGTGGCCTCGCCCCGGATCCACTGGGCGTGTTCACGCATGGGACGCCTCCTCGCCGAGGTAGGCCTGCAGGACTTTCGGATTCGCCGCCACCTCGGCGGGCGTGCCCTGCGCGATGAGCGAACCGAAGTCCAGGACGTAGACGCGGTCGGACAGGTCCATCACCACTTGCATGTCGTGTTCAATCATCAGCACCGCGATGCCAAATTCGTCGCGGATGTCCAGGGTGAAGCGGGCGATGTCCTCCTTCTCCTCGCGGTTCATGCCCGCGACGATCTCGTCCAGCAGGAGCAGCTGCGGCTCGCAGGCCAGCGCGCGCCCGAGCTCGACCCGCTTTTGCTGGCCGTAGGCCAGCTGCGAGACGGTCTTGTCACGCAGCTCCTCGATCTCGAGGAACTCGATGATCTGCTCCACCTTCTCACGCGCGGCGATCTCCTCGCGGCGCGGACGGCCCCAGAACATCAGGGACTCCAGCACCGAATAGCGAAAGTGGATGTGGCGACCCACCAGCAGGTTCTCGACCACGGTGCCGTGGCGGAACAGCGCCAGGTTCTGGAAGGTGCGGCCGATACCGAGGCCTGCGAAGTCCGAGGATTTCAGGCCGGCCACGTCCCGCCCCTGGAAGAGGATCTGGCCCTCGGTGGGCGGCAGGACGCCACTGATCAGGTTGAAGGTGGTGGTCTTGCCGGCACCGTTGGGGCCGATCAGGCTCACGATCTCGCCCGGCATCACCTGCAGGCTGACGTCGTTGACCGCGCGCACGCCGCCAAAGCGCTTGGAGATGCCGCGTACGTCGAGGACGGGCTTGACAGCGGCGTTCATGACAGCCACCTCTTGCGGCGCTTGTAGTGCTTCACGTCTTTCATGCTGGTGCGCTGGGCCTGGGTGCTCATGCCGAGGTAGAACTCGCGCACGTCCTGGTTGCGGCGCAATTGCTCGCTGTCGCCATCGAGGACCACCCGGCCGTTTTCCATGATGTAGGCGTAGTCACAGATGGCCAGCGCGCGGCTGGCGTTCTGCTCGACCAGCAAGATGGTCAGCTCGGTGCTTTCGCGCAGGCGGCAGATGGTCTCGAAGATCTCGCCGACGATCAGCGGCGCCAGGCCCAGGGAGGGTTCGTCCAGCGCCAGCACCTTCGGACGGCTCATGAGGGCGCGGCCGATGGCCACCATCTGCTGCTCGCCGCCCGAGAGGTAGCCGGAGATCTGCTTGCGCCGGTCGGCCAGACGCGGAAACAGCCCGTAGACGTACTCGCGCCCCTGGGCCAGGGCGCGGGCATCCTGCAGATGGGCACCGACCACGAGGTTCTCGTCCACGGTCAGCGAGGCGAAGAGGCGTCGCCCCTCCGGCACCTGCACCATGCCCCGGCGCACGATCGCCGGGGCCGGGGCCCGCTCGATACCTTCGCCGAACAGCTGGATGGAGCCCTTCTCGATCTCGCCGTCTTCGGCCTCGAGCACACCGGAGATCGCCTTGAGCACGCTGGACTTGCCCGCGCCGTTGGAGCCGAGCAGGGCCACGATCTGGCCGGGGCGGACCTCCAGCGAGACGTCGCGCACGGCTTCGATGGCGCCGCCGTAGACGATCTGGATGTTGTGCACGGCCAGGGCGGGCGGGGAATTCGCGGGGGCGGAAGAAAGAGCCATCGGGTGAATAATTAGTCCGTCGCGTCGGTCTTTGTTTTCGGCGGAATTATCGAATTGCGATGGCGTTTTTCATTCAGGGTTTACCCGTGCGGCTGAGCTGCGTTTGATGCCTCGGCGAGCAGGTCCTTCAAGGGCAGGGACACCTCGGCCAGGGCGTTGGCCGCGATACGCACCTCACCGGCCAGTGCCTTGCGCACCGCCATGAAGTCCGCCGGACGATTGACCGCATCGATGGCCAGCAGGCGATCGCCCCGCAGGTAGAAGGCGCAGAAGCTGCGCGCTGCCGGTTCACCGCGCAGGACGCATCGGTCGTGGCCCTGCGCCAGGCCAGCCATCTGCAGCTTCAGGTCGTACTGGTCGGACCAGAACCACGGCACCGAGCGGTTCGGCCGGGGCTTGCCCACCAGCCAGGACGCGGCTGCGCGGGCCTGCTCCAGCGCGTTGGGCACGGACTCCAGGCGCAAGGCACCGGGGTAGGGCGCATGGTGCTGCAGGGTGCAGTCGCCAGCCGCGACGATGTGGGGGTCTGCCGTGCGGGCCAGTTCGTCGACGGGGATGCCGGCCTCCTGCGCCAGGCCGGCGGCGCGCGCCGCCTCGATGTTGGGCAGCATGCCGATGCCGGCGACCACCAGGTCGGCCGGCAGGCGCTGGCCCGTGGTGGTGTGCACGGCCACGATGCGACGGCCCTCGCACTCCACCCGGTCGATGCCGGTCCCGGTCAGCACCGCCACGCCCGCCTGCCGGTGCACATCCTCATAAAAGCGCGACACGGGCTCGCCCGCCACGCGCGCCAGCACGCGCGCCTGCGACTCCAGCACCGAGACCTCAGCGCCCTGCCCGCGCGCCGAGGCGGCGACTTCCAAGCCCACATACCCGCCCCCCACGACGACGATGCGCGCGCCCGGGCGCAGCGCGGCGCGGATGGCGTCGGCATGGGCGCGGGTGCGCAGGTACGCGAGGTTGGCCGGCGGGTGCGCAGCGTCCAGGCCCGCGCAGACGAGCGGGCGCGGACGCCCGCCGGTGCACAGGGCCAGCTTGTCATAGCGCAGGGCGCGGCCGTCCGCGAGGGTGACGCTGCGCGCGGCCCGATCGATCGCCGCCATGCGTACCCCCGGCATGCGCTCCACCGATGCGGCCTCGTAGGCCGAAGCGCCACGCAGGGCCAGGGCCGCGGCATCGGCACGCCCCAGCAGGTAGGCCTTGGACAGCGGCGGCCGCTGGTAGGGCAGTTCGTCTTCCTCACCGAGCAGGACGATGCGTCCCGTCCATCCGCCCTGGCGCGCCGCCAGCGCCAGCTCGCTGCCCGCGTGGCCTGCGCCGACGACGATCAAGCCGCAATCCTGTGTCCCCATGCTTACCCCAATTCACGAAGGGCCGGACCCCCTATATAGTCCGACACGTCGGTCGAACTATAGGCGCAACCGCCGGGCTGTACAAGCCACCGGCGCACAGGAGATCCACGCATGACACGTGTGCGGGCAGACGACTACGAGGACAAGAAGCAGGTCATCCTCGACAAGGCAGCGGCGCTGATCGCACGCAAGGGTTTCGATGTCGCGACGATGCTGGACGTAGCCAAGGCCTGCGGCACGTCCAAGTCGCACCTCTACCACTACTTCCCCAGCAAGGAGGAGTTGCTGTTCGCGATCGTGCACGAACACATCACGCGCCAGTGCGAGGAGCTGCGGCGGATCGTGGCCCAGCCGCTGGATGCGGAGACGCGGTTCGCCCAGTTCGTGGACAGCTTCGTGCAGGGCGCAGCCCGCTCCCGCAACGAGCACCTGATGCTGATGAACGACATCAAGTTCCTGCCCAAGCCGCAGCTGGACAAGATCCGGCGGCTGGAGGTGGAGGTGACCGAGACACTGGAGGACCTGCTGCGCGAAATCAACCCGGAGCTGATGGGGGAGGCACGGGTCAGCAAGCCCTACGCGCTGCTGCTGTTCGGGATGATGATCTGGACGTTCTCCTGGTACCGCCGCAACGGATCGATCTCACCCCAGGAGCTGGGGCAGCGCATCGCGTCGCTGTTCGTGCACGGGTTCAAGCGCCAGCGGCCGGCGAAAGCCGCGGCGCGGTCAGCCGCGTGACGTCGGAGTCAAGGCGAGGGCGCGCTGCCCACCACACCCTTGTCATGCAGCCGGCCGAACTCGGCGGATCCGATCCCCAGGAGTTCGCCCAGCACCTGCTCGGTGTGCTCTCCCAGCCGCGGCGCGGGCCCCGGCGGTAACCGTCCGCTGCCCTGAAAATCCAGCGGTAGGCCCGGCGCCAGCACCGAGCCCACGCCCGGCTGGTGGATGGTGGCGAACATCGGGTTGGCAGGTGAGCACTCCGGGTCGCGGGCGACCAGCTCACCCACGTCCTGGTAGCGCGACCAGCACACGCCGTGGCGATCGAAGGCCTGCGCCAGGTCCGCCACGGGACGCGCCGCGATCCACGCTCCCACCACCTGCGCAATCTCGCGCCGGGCCAGGAAGCGGTCCCCCTCGCGTGACAGGTCGCACCCCAGGCGCGCCCCCAGCGCGTCCATCTGCGCGCCGGCCCCCGTCGCATCGCAGATCGCGCGCCACTGCTTGCCGGTCAGGCCCACCACCATCACGCGCACGCCGTCCGCGCACAGGAAATCACGACCGAAGGCACCGAACAGGTCGTTGCCATGCCGCTGGCGTGGCTGCCCCTGCTGCGCCTCGGCGAGGAAGCCCAGGTGGCCCATCACCGCCAGGCCCACGTCCTGCAGGGCTAGCTTGATGTGCTGACCCTGCCCGGTGCGGGCGCGATGCCGCTCAGCAGCCAGCAGGCCCACGGCGACCATCTGGCCGGTGATCAGGTCCCAGGCCGGCAGCACATGGTTCACCGGATCCGGGCTGCCCTCTGGCCCGGTCATGGCGGGCACGCCCAGGCGCGGATTGACCGTGTAGTCCACCGCCGACCCGCCATGCCGGTCGCCCTGCAGCGTGAGCTGGATCAGGTCGGGGCGACGCGCGCGCAGCGCATCGTGGTCGAGCCAGCCGCGCGGCGGAAAGTTGGTGAGGAACAGGCCCGCGTCGTCGCCGGGCGCGGTGATCAGCGCCATGGCCAGCTCCCTGCCCTCGGGCGAGGACAGGTCCAGCGTCACCGAGCGCTTGGACTTGTTGAGGCCGCACCAGAACAGGCTGGTGCCCTCGGGCGTCACCGGCCAGCGCCGGTAATCCAGGCCGCCGCCGAGGGTGTCGATGCGGATCACATCCGCGCCCATCTGGGCCAGGGTCATGCCCCCCAGGGGGGCCGCGACGAAGGCCGCCGCCTCCACCACGCGCAGGCCGGAGAGAACGCCCTTCATGCTGCGGCGGGGGCCAGGCCCAGTGCGCGCTCCATCAGGCTGCGGGCGATCACCTTCAGGGCCAGCGTCTCCTCGGCGCCCTCGAAGATGGACAGCACGCGCGCATCGACGAAGTAGCGGCTCACGGCTGTCTCCTCGGCATAGCCCATGCCACCATGCAGCTGCAGGGCCTCTCGGGTGACGAGTTCCGCCGAGCGGCATGCGAGCAGCTTGACGAGGCTGGCCTCCATGCGGCCGTTGCCGGCGTCGACGATGCCCGCCACCGTATAGGCCAGCCGCCGGCACGCCGCCAGGCGGGCCGCCATGCGGGCCAGCTTGGCCAGGGTGAGCGGGAAGTCGGTGAGCGGGGCGCCGAAGACCTTGCGGTCGGCGGTGTAGCGGATCGCGGCGCGCAGGGCCGCGCGCATCACCCCGCTGGCGCGCGCGGCGGTCTGCATGCGCCCGCCCACCATGCCGGCCATCGTGAAGTAGAAGCCCTTGCCCAGGCCCGCCTCGCCGCCGATCACGTTGGCATCGGGAACGAAGAAATTCTCGAAGGACAGATCGAAGGAATGCATGCCCCGGTAGCCGATGGTGGGGATGGCGCGCCCGGTGAGGGTGCCGCCGCCGTCCTGGACGTAGCGGAAGTCGTGGCCGTCGTACGAGGGCTTCTCCACCAGCAGGAGGCTCAAACCCTTGTGCCCGAGCGAGCGGTCCGGGTCGGTGCGGGTGACGACCATCAGCACGCCGGCCTTGCCGGCAAAGGTACACCAGGTCTTGGCGCCGCTCAGGGACCAGCCGCCCGGCACGCGCGTGCCGCGCAGGCCCAGCGAGGCCACGTCAGACCCGTAATCCGGCTCGGTGATGGCGATCGCACACAGCGGATCGCCTGCGGCGAGCCGGGGCAGCCACTGCGTCTTCTGCTCGGACGTCCCGCCCGCGATGAGCGCGCGGCCGAGGATCTCCGGCCGCGTGATGAGACTGCCCGCGGCGGCCAGCGAGCCCTCGGACAAGGCCTCGGTGACAACGACCATCAGCAGCGTGTCGTCGCGATCGTTCGGTCCGCTGCCCCCGTACTGCTCAGGGATGGCCAGTCCGAACACACCCATCTCGCGCAGCGGCTGCAGCAGCGTCTCGGGCACGGTGAGGTCATGCCGGTGGATGGCCTCGGCCTGGGGCGCAACCACTTCCTCGGAGAAACGGCGGAACGCGTCCTGGGCCAGAGCGTGGGGCTCGTCCAGCACGATGCCGCCCACATCGCCATCGCCCGCCGCGACGGCACGGCCTGCGGCCTCCAGCGCGCGGGCGCCGCCAGCCTCGCGGCGCAAGACGATCCAACTGGGGCTGCGTCGCAGCGCATCCAGGGGCGACGCCTCCAGACCGGCCTCGGCATAGACAACCTCCAGCTTGTCCAGCACGGACGACATCGCCTCGACCGCGAAGATCAGCGCCAGCTGCACCTGCAGGGGTAAGGTGTCGTCGGTGAGCGCGCCGATGCTGGCCTCGGCCGCCAGCAGCTCAGCACCGGCCCACGCCATCTCGAAGCTGGCGACCTGCTGCGCATCCAGCTTGCGGTTGCTCAGTCGGCCCTCGCTGCTGCAGGCGCGGGCCAGGGCCGCCACGCCGGCATCAAAGGCGGCGCGCGCCTGCGCCAGCACCTGGCGCGCATGTCCGACCTGGAGCGTCATCGTCTCTTGCATCCCGTCGATCCTCCGGGCCCTCAGGCCGTTGCCATCAGGGCCAGCGCCTTCTTCGCCGCCTCGCGGCCGGTGTAGGCGCAGGCCTGCGTGCCGCCGTCACCGTAGTCCTTGACCGCGTCGCCCACATGCCAGAGGTTGGCCAGCGGCGTGTCCTGCGGCATGTCGAACCCCGAGCAGGAGCGCTGGGCCGGCCAGTCACCGCGCATGACGCGCACCGACAGCATCCGGGCGTCCTTGAAGCCGGGGAAGATCTCGCGCAGGTCGGCCAGCGATTCCTCGATTTCCGACTTCTCGTCGAAATCGCCGATCGCCGGGCGCGGCACGGCGTAGGCGACGTACTGGTACCAGCCCGCAGGCGCCAGCTCCGGGCAGGTGGCGGTGAGCTCGCCCATGTTGCACAGGCGCCGGGTCTTGCCGAACGTCACCAGGCCCGGCACGTCCAGCAGCCGCTCCCGGGTGGCGAAGTTGATCACGATGTTGGCTGCCGGGCGCGGCGCAGTCTGGCTGGTCGCGATGTACTCGGCACCGAGCGCCTGCGCGCCGGGCAGCATGGCCGTGGCAGTCGGGCCGATGTTGCTGATGAAGGCATCCGCGGTGACGCGTGTGAGCGCACCCTCGCGGTCGATGTCCACCGCGGTCACGCGCCCGTCCTGCGTGTGCAGCGCTGTCACCGAGGCGCCCAGCCAGATCTCCCCGCCATGGCGCCGGATGCCCTCACCCAGGTCGTTCCAGAGGCCCACCGTTCCGCGCGGGCAGAAGCCGAAGCGCTTGAAGGCACCCTTCTGCGCGAAGTAGACGAGGAAGGCGCGCGCCGGGACCTCGTCCGCATTGGCTGCGAAGATCGCCGCGCAGAGGTTGCGGAAGATCGCATGCACGGTGTCGTTGGAGGTGTACTGCTCAAGCCACTGGCGGGTGGTGAGCTTGGCCTCGGGCAGCTCGCCGCCGCGCGCGTCGGCGAACTTCGCACCGATCTTGGCCGCCTGCTTGGTGAAGGTGCCCAGTAGCATGCCCCAGCCGCCCTTGGCCACGTTGATCACCTTGCCGTCGATGTAGAACACGGTGGCGGGATTGGGCTCACGGATATCCAGGGGCACGCCCAGCATCTCGAAGGTTTCCTCGAACACGCCGCCGCGTTCGATCGCGATCGCGCCGATGTTGACGATGTGGCCGTCGATCACCTCGCTGGACGCGCGCCCGCCCAGGCGGTTCAGGCGCTCGACCAGCAGCACCCGCTTGCCGGCGGCTGTGAGACGGGCCGCGGCGCTCATGCCTCCCGCGCCCGCGCCGATGACGACTGCGTCATACCGGGTTGTCGTTGTATTCATATCCATCGCTCCTGTGTGATCTTGAAATCGGTGGTTCAGACGAAGCTCGCCGAAGCCTTCATCCCGATGAAGCCGTCGGGGCCGCGCGTCCAGAGCTCGGCGCCCTGCCCCGCCGGCTGGCCGCACACCGCCAGCGGCACGCCGTCGAAAGCGGGGCGCAGCGCGCGAAACGAGAAGCTGGCGAGGACCGCGTCCCCGCGCTCGGCCTGGAGCAGGTCCAGCAGCAGCGTCGCCAGCAGCGGCCCGTGCACCACGAGCGCGGGATAGAACTCCTCGCGCACCGCGTAGTCGCGGTCGTAGTGGATGCGGTGGCCGTTGTAGGTCAGGGCCGAATAGCGAAACAGCAGGGAGGCATCGGGCACCAGCGCGCGCTGCCAGTCGGCCCGCACGGGGGCAGGCTCGCCGGGCGGCAGGGGCGCGGGGCCCAGGGGCGCTTCGCGGTAGACGATGTTCTGTTCCTCCTGCAGGCACAGGCGGCCGTCCTGCGACAGCGCATGGTCGACGGTGACGAAGACCAGCGGGCCGCTCTTGCCCTCCTTGAGGTCGACGCTGCGCACCGTGGACACCTTGCGCGCGGCGTGCCCGATCACCAGCGGCGCATGCGGCTGCAAGCGGCCCGCCGCCCACATGCGCCGAGGCAGAGGCACCGGCGGCAGGAAGCCTCCGCGCTGCGGGTGGCCATCGTGTCCGATCTGCGCGCGCGCTGGGGTGTCCAGGAAGTACAGCCAGTGCCAGGGCAGCGGCAAGGCGTCGCCCGCACCGGGCGCCGTGGCGCGATCGAGCAGCCCGGCCAGCGCGCGGACCGGGAAAGGATCCAGGGTCTGCTCGCTCACCTGCTCACGGCCCACCCAGGTGCGCAGGTGGGCCAGGTCGATGGCGGGGGGGCTCATCGCGCCGCCTCCGGCGTGACCAGCGGCACGCCCATCGCCACCCGGCGCGTGAGCCAGGGGCTGGGCCGGTACCGCGGATCGGCGGTCGCTGCCAGCTGGCCCTGCAGGATGGCCAGGATGCGGTCGGCTCCCAGCTGGTCGCCCCAGCCGAGCGGCCCGCTCGGGTAGCCCAGGCCCAGGGGCACCGCATCCTCCAGGTCGGCGACGCTGGCAATGCCCCGCTGCGCGATGTTGGCTGCGATGTTGACGATGGTGGCCATCACGCGCTGCGCGATGAAACCAGGGCTGTCATTGATCACCGTGACCGGCGTACCATCCGCGGCCAGCAGCGCCTGCGCGGCATCACGTACCGCAGGCGCCGTGGCGGCGGTGAGCATCAGGGTGCGGCGCAGGGCCAGGGGCGGCAAGGGGTCCAGCGCCACGCAGCGGGCTGGATCCACGCCCGCGGCCAGCGCCGCGTGCGTGGCGTCCTGGCCCCAGGGCTGGACGATGGCGAGATCGGCCGCGTCGGCCTGCCCGGTCACGACCACACCCGCCGCGCGCGCGAGTTCGCGCAGGCCCTCCGCCCCGCTGGCGGCCGGATCGATCCACAAGGTGAGCCCGGCGGGCAGGGGCGGCGCCGGGCGCGCGGGTGGCGCGAGCTTCCCGCCGCCCTCATAGCGGTACCAGCCCTGACCGCTCTTGCGGCCGAACAGGCCGGCGGCCACGCGCGGCGGCACCAGCGAGGACGGGCGGAAACGCGGCTCCTGGTGGAACTGCTCGTAGATCGAGGTCATGACGCGGCCCGACACATCCAGGCCGGTCAGGTCCAGGAGTTCGAAGGGGCCCATGCGAAATCCCATGGCATCGCGCAGCACGTCATCGACATCGGCAGGGTCCGCCACCCGCTCCTCGACGATGCGCAGGCCCTCGGTGTACAGGCCCCGGCCCGCATGGTTGATCAGGAAGCCGGGCTGGTCGGCCACGACCACGGCGCGATGCCCGGCGCCTTCGGTCAGCGCCCGCAGGCGATCCACCACCTCCGGCTCGGTGCGCACCGCGGCGATGACCTCGGCGACCTTCATCAGCGGCACCGGGTTGAAGAAATGCAGCCCCGCCACGCGGCCAGGCCGCTCGCAGGCCGCGGCGATGTCGGCGATGGTCAGCGAGGAGGTGTTGCTCGCCAGGATGGCGTCGGGGCGTACGACGGCCTCGAGCGCGCGGAACACTTCGCGCTTGACGGTCAGGTCCTCGACGATGGCCTCGACGACCACGTCGCAGCCGGCCAGGTCCTGCAGCCGCTGGCATGCGTGCAGACGCGCGCCCATGGCGTCGAAGTCTGCCCGTGACAGGCGGCCCTTCTCCACCAGGCGTTCAAGCTGGGCGGACACGGCCGCCACGCCCTGTGCCGCCGCGCCCGCCTGCGCGTCATGGCAACGCACGGCGTGGCCGGCCTGGGCGAACAGCTGTACGATGCCGCGGCCCATGGCCCCGGCGCCGACGACGCCGATCACGAGAAGGTTCGATGCGGCCATGATCAGCGTCCCTGGAAATCGGGCTTGCGCTTGTCCAGGAAGGCACGCATGCCCTCGGTCTTGTCCTGCGTGTCAAAGAGCAGCAGGAACTCGCGGTTCTCCAGCGCGAGGGCGGCGTCCAGCGGCAGGTCGGCGCCCTGGCGCAGCGCGCGCTTGGTCGCCTCCAGCGCCTTGGGCGGCATGCGCGCAGCCTTGCGCGCGAGCTCCAGCGCGCGCGCCAGCGCCTGCCCCTCGGCGGCGAGTTCGGCCACCAGCCCCAGCTGCCAGGCACGCTCGCCGGTGAGGGGCTCGCCCGTCATGAGCATCAGGCTGGCCACCTGCTTGCCCACGCTGCGCACCAGGCGCTGTGTGCCGCCGGCGCCGGGCATGATCCCGACCGCCAGCTCGGGCTGTCCCAGGCGCGCCGTGGGGTCCGCCACGATGAAGTCGCACATGAGCGCGAGCTCGCAGCCCGCACCCAGTGCGAAGCCGCTCACCGCTGCGACCACCGGCTTACGCGCACCAGCCACCGGCGCCCAGTACTGGCCCAGGTCCAGGGCCGCCACGTCCTGCGCGCCCTTGTCCACCAGCAGGGTCAGATCGGCCCCCGCAGCGAATACCGTGTCGCTGCCGGTGATGACGATGGCCTGCACCTGCGGGTCCGCCTCGAGCCCGCGCATTGCATCGGCAATGGCCGCACGCATCGTGAGGTCCAGCGCGTTGCGCTTGTCCGGCCGGTTCAGGGTGAGGACGCCGACAGCGCCCTCGCGCGTCACCACCACGGGCGATGTGTCGTTGGCTTGGCTCATTTGCGTAACCCCGGGCGGGCGATGAAGTCTGCGCTGCGCTTATTGCGGAAGGCGTCGAAGCCTTCCTGGAAATCCTCGGTGAGCAGGCAGGCCGCCTGGTCGTCCTCCCCGCGCGCCAGCTCCTCGGCCAGGGTGGGAGAGGGGTGGGTCAACCGCCCCTTCATGCGGGCGTAGGCCTGCGCAGGCAGCAGGGCCAGGGATCCGGCCAGGCGCACCGCCGTGTCCATCACCTCGGCGTCCTCGCACACGACATCGGCCAGCCCGGTGCGCAGGGCTTCCTCGGCGCCCACGGGCTGGCCGTCGCAGAACATCCGCTGCGCCACGGGCAGGCCGACCCGGCGAGGCAGCGTCATCAGCAGCCCCCAGTCGGGCGCGAGCCCGAGCTTCAGGAACGGGAACAGCACGCGCGCCTGGCGGCCCATCACGATGCGGTCCCCCAGGAGCGCCAGGCCTACCGCGGCGCCCGCGGTGACGCCTTCCATCGCGCTGACCACCGGCAGCTGCACGTCGGCCACCTTCCGGCACAGGATGTGGATGTGGCGCATGCGCTCACGCGCCTGGGTCTCGGTCAGGCCCTCCATGCTGGAGACGTCGCCGCCCGCGGAAAAGACGCCCTGGACGCCGCCGAACACGAGGGCGCGCACCGCGGGGTCCGCCAAGGCCTGCGACAGCAGGTCCATGAACTGCTCGCGCACGGCGTAGTCGATCGCGTTACGCTTGTCGGGCCGGTTGATCCGCAGCCGCGCCACATGCGGGGCGGGCTGGTCCAGGAGCACCACGGGCGTGTCCATCTCAGGCTCCTTCCCGTCCGACGATGGAGATCGAACACACGTTCTGCGAGGGCTGCCCCCCGAGGTTGTGGATCAGGCCGACGCGCGGGTCGGGCAGCTGGCGCGCACCGGCGCGTCCCTGTAGCTGCAGGTACATCTCGTAGAGCATGCGAATGCCGCTGGCACCCACCGGGTGGCCGAAGCACTTGAGGCCGCCGTCGATCTGGCAGGGGTTGCGCCCGTCGGCGTCGTAGGCGCCGTCGAGCACATCGCGCACCGCCTCGCCCTCGCCCGAGAGGAACAGATCCTCCATGGTCACGAGTTCGGTGATGGAGAAGCAGTCATGCACCTCGGTCATGCTCACCTCCTCGCGCGGCTTCTGGATGCCCGCCTCCTGGTAGGCCTTCCTCGCGGCGATGCGGGTGGTGTGCACGTAGCTGCCGTCCCAGGCGTTGGACTGCAGCTCCCAGCCGTTGGAAACGGCGACCTGCAGCGCCTTGAAGGTCACGAGGTCCTGCTTGCCCATCGCCCGCGCGATCTCCGGCGTGGTGACGATGACAGCGGCGGCGCCGTCAGAGACGCCGCAGCAGTCGAAGAGCCCCAGCGGCGCGGCGATGGTCGGGGCCTTGAGGCACTGCTCCTCGGTGATCGGCTTTTGCAGGTGGGCCTTCGGGTTCTTGGCGCCGTTGGCGTGGCTCTTGACCGAGACATGCGCGATCGCGCGTTTGAGCAGCGCGGCATCGATGCCGTGCTTGGTGCGGTAGGCGCTGGCCAGCTGCGCGAAGTTGGCGGGCGCCACCGCGTTGGGGTACCACTGCGGGATGTAGGTGCCCACATTGGCCATGGGCAGGCCGCCGTAGCCGGTGTCCTTGAGCTTCTCGACGCCCAGGGCCAGCGCGATGTCGCAGGCGCCGGCCGCCACCGCGTAGACCGCGGCGCGGATCGCCTCGGAGCCGCCAGCGCAGAAATTCTCCACCCGGGTCACGCCGATATTGGGCAGGCGCAAGGCGATGCTCATGGGGGTGCCGCCGCGTCCGGTGCCCACATCGTCCATGTGGGTCGAGTACCAGGCGGCGCCCAGCTGCTCGGGCGTGATGCCGGCATCGGCCATGGCCTCGTTGTAGGCCTCGAGCATGAGGTCCTCGGGGCTGTCATTCCACCGTTCGCCGAACTTGCTGCAGCCCATGCCGAGGATGGCGACCCTGTCCTTGATGCCTTGTGCCATGGTGTGCTCCTTAGTCGCGCGCGGGCGTGGCTTTCCAGAAGTACCGCGTGAAGCCGCGGCGCTCGTCGATGTCCTTGATGCGGAACACCATCTCCATCGGGGTGCCCGAGTCGACCTCGCCGACCTCCAGGTCGGTGAAGTCCATGAGGATGCGCCCGCCGCCTTCGAAATCGATCTGCCCGTAGTGGTGCGGGGGCGACGGATGCCAGGACAGGTATTCCGCCGACCAGCTCAGGATCCGCGCAGGGCGGTCCGCCAGCCTGTAGGGCCTCTGCGTGTCCTGCAGCGGCTTGGCGTCATAGGTCAGGCGCGAGGGCGGGAAGTGCACGCTGCCCGTGACCTCGCAGCGTCCGCCGACCAGCCCCAGCAGCGCCGCGTGGTGACGCCAGGCCGTCGACAGGGCGGTCTTCTTGTCCTGCTCACCGCGCATGCCGCGCTCCAGAGCGAGCTGGCCCTTGAAGGCCAGGAACTTGGTGTAGCTGCGTTCCTCCACACCCCGCGCCAGCCAGCGGCCTACGCCGCGCGCGGGCTTGAAACGGGCGATCGCGTCGGTGACACGCAGCACCAGAGCCTGCGCACCGCTGCCAAACTGGGCCAGGAGCAGCAGGCCGTGCGGTACGCCGCTGTCGCCCACCGTCTCGGCCAGCGTGTCGACAACGGCCTCGGGGCGGATGCCGCAGGCCTTGGCCAGTTGCTGGTCCATCTTCGCGAAGGTGCAGGGGAAGATGAAGCGATCCACCGCGCCAGCCTCGACTCCGGCCTGTGCCAGGGCGGCACGAATGGCGCGGGGCACCAGCTTGGCGATGCCCTCGTCGCGCACCCAGCGCTCCTCCCAGTGGTAGTCGATGTCCTCGCCCGCGGCGCGGAAGTGATCGACGAAATCGGCGGTCACGGTGCCTGCGCCCAGGTATTCGGCCAGCACCTGGTCGCGGCCCACGACCATGGCGGCGGCGGCGTCGGCGTATTCCAGTTCCTGCGCGCTGCCAGCGCGGGTGCGGCGCTGGTCAGCCGCCAGCACCAGGGTGTCGCCGGCGCCGGCCAGCACGCGGGCCACGGCCTGCGTGAAGGCGGTGAGCGCCGCGCGCTGGCTGCCGCCTAGATCCACCGCCTCGATCCCCTCATCCAGGGTCAGCGCCCCCGCGACGACGCCCGCGTTCAGGCGCTCCGCGAAGGGCAGCGTGCCGGAGGCGAGAAGCACCGCGCGGATGTGGCTGCGGTCTTCGGCGGGACCGAGGCAGTCGCGCGCTGCGGCGACGGCCAGGGTGATGCTGTCTTCGTCCCAGTTGGCGAACGCGCGCGTGCCCTTGCGCTGGGCGAACTGCGGGGCGTACCAGGCATTGGACTGGCCGACGGCCTGGCGTGACAGGCGTAGGCGCGGCACATAGCCGCCGTAGGCGGTGATTCCGATCATGGGGAAGGCTCTCGCAAGAGGCTGCGTCCGAGGTGGGACGCGAGAAAGCGGCCACCCGCCGCGAGCGCGTCACGCGCCTGCGGCAGGTCGCCGGGGAACTGCTGGAAGACGTGGATCATCCCGGGCCAGGCCTCGCACCGGGCCTGCCCGCCGGCCTCGCGCACCCGCCGCGCGAACACCTCGGAGTCGCTCAGGACAGTTTCGAGATCGCCCACCTGCAGCAGCAGCGGCGGCAGGGCCGCGAGTTGGTGCGGATCGGCATACAACGGCGAGATCAGGGGGTCGCGTGGGTCGGCGGACTGACCCAGGAAGTTGCGGGCCATGGCCAGGAGCATCGGCCGCTGGTGGATCGGGTCGGTGGCGGCGCGGGTCTCGTAGCTTTCACCGGTAACCGCCAGATCGGTCCAGGCGGACATCAGGTAGGCGGCCGCGGGCAGGTCCTCGCCCTTGGCCAGCAGAGCCAGCAGCGTGGACAGCGCCAGGCCGCCGCCCGCGGAGTCACCGGCCAGCGCGAGGTCGCGCGCGTCAAAGCCCTGCGCGAGCAGCCAGCGCATCACCGTGAGGGCATCCTCCTGCGGGGCCGGGTAGCGGTGCTCGGGGGCCAGGCGGTAATCCACGCCCAGGACGCGTACGCCCGAGGCGGCGGACAGGCGCGCCATCAACTCCCGGTGCGACTGCAGCGAGCCGACCTGGAAGCCGCCGCCGTGGAAGTACACGACGGCCTGGTCGCGCCGGACACCGGGCGCCTCGACCCAGGCGCAGGGCACGCCGCCCGCCTGCACGGGCTCAAAGCGCGCATCACCCTGCGCGGCAAACAAGGCCTCCCAGTCGGCCCGCATCTGCGCAAGCGGGGTATCGCGCCGCCAGCGCCCGTACACAGCCCGGATGCGGGCGACCACCGCGTCCACGGCGGCCTGCGTGCCCGCCTGCGCGCTTGGAGACCGGTTCATGCGCCACACCCCATGCCACCGGAGACGCCCAGCACCTCGCCGGTGACATATGCGCTGGCGTCGGAGACAAGGAAAGCGACCGTCGCGGCAACCTC
>JACCED010603423.1_pt1 | contig 16375 bp, 18 predicted proteins | sample 7455021 | NCBI WGS metagenome assembly JACCED01 (sample SAMN15323456, study PRJNA562643) | freshwater metagenome | isolation source: river surface water | place: USA:Blue River Watershed | collected 2017-08-19 | reverse complement strand
ACCCTTTTGGTCATCGGACCATCCCATTTCGTTAGGCCTTATTCTAGTCGATGAAATTAGACCGAACAAATGAACAAGACGTCACAACCGCCGCGATTATGGCGCTTGGCTGGGTGTTGGCAGATGATGCTCGTGCCCAGCGCTTCTTGGCTTTGACCGGATTTTTCCCCGACGATTTACGTTTACGGCTGGCTGATCCGGGTCTTCACGATGCGGTCAGACTTTTTTTAGAAGGCCACCAGCCTGACCTATTGGCTTGCGCCGAGGCCATTGGTGTTGCACCGGCCATATTATTGCCACCACCACGGGAGAATTGGGCATGAGCGGGCGGCCTTTGCTGATTACAGATTGTGATGAAGTGCTGCTCCACATGGTCGTGCCTTTTGCCGACTGGGTGGATGAGGCACACCATATCCATTTCGACCTTGAAAGCGGGGAGTTCGTCAACGCGCTGCGCCACAAGGCGACGGGCATTGCCTTGGGGCATGACGAAATTTGGCCGCTGCTGCGCGGCTTTTTTGCGACAGAAATGCACCGCCAATATCCCATTGAGGGCGCGTTGGAGGCCATTCACGAGATTGCACAAGTGGCGGATATTGTGGTGCTCACCAATTTGTCAGACCATGAACGGGAAGGCCGCATCCACCAATTGCGCAGTGTCGGCGTGGAATTTCCGGTGTTTACCAATCAAGGCGGCAAAGGGCCTTTGCTGCGCCAAATTGTTGCAGATTATGCGCCAACCAGCACGGTTTTTGTCGATGATCTGGGCCATAATCACAGCTCAGTGGCAGAACATGCGCCTGATGTGTGGCGGTTGCACATGGTGGGCGAGCCCCGGCTTGCCCCGCGCATTAAGCCGCATCCCCATGCCCATGCCCGCATTGACGATTGGCCCAGCGCGCGCCAGTGGATTTTAGACCGATTTGAAGAAGGAATTCCCAATGGGCAGTGATCACGCCGCATCTGCATCATCCCCCGAAGCGCGTTTGGCCGAACTGGGCATTATCCTGCCTGAGGCTGCTGCCCCTGTTGCGGCGTATGTGCCCACAGTGGAAGCTGGCGGCCTGCTGCACATTTCTGGCCAGCTGCCTTTTGACAATGGCACAGTGATGACTGGTCGGATCGGTGAAGATCGGGATCAGGCCTATGGCGAGGCCGCGGCACGGGCCTGTGGTTTGATGTTGATTGCCCAGATGAAGGCGGCGCTTGGCAGCCTTGATCGGGTGGCGCGTGTTGTGAAGCTGGGCGTGTTCATTAACTCGCATGGCGATTTTACCAACCAGCCGCTGGTTGCCAATGGCGCGTCTAACCTGATGATTGATGTCTTTGGCGATGCAGGGCGCCACGCCCGCTCGGCAGTGGGTGTGCCAGTGCTGCCGCGCGGTGCGGTTGTTGAGGTCGATGCCATTGTCGCCATCCGGCCCGCCTGATCCGGGCATCAGCGCCCGTGTGGCAGAGGGCGTTACCCAGATTGACGCCGCCCAATGGACGGCCTGTGCTGGCACGGGCAATCCTTTCATGTCTCATGCCTTTCTGGCCGCGTTGGAGCACTCTGGCAGTGTCGGGCCGGGCACAGGCTGGCAAGCTGCCCCCATTTTAATTGATGGGCCAGATGGGGCCCTTGCCGGCGCTGTGCCCGCCTATTTGAAATCGCACAGCCAAGGCGAATATGTTTTTGACCATGGCTGGGCCGAAGCCTGGCAGCGGGCAGGGGGGCAATATTACCCCAAGTTGCAGATTGCGGCCCCGTTTACGCCAGTGCCCGGTCCACGTCTGCTGGCGCAAGAGGCCAGCGTGGCCCGCCAGTTAATTGCGGCAGCCGAAGCGCTAACGGACCAGAATGAGCTATCCTCTGCTCACGCCACTTTTGTGTCGGCTGACCAGCTAGACCTGTTTCAGGCCGCGGATTGGTTGATCCGAGAGGGCATCCAATATCATTGGTTTAACAACCACTATCGCGACTTTGACGATTTTTTGGCGGCACTGTCATCCCGCAAGCGCAAGGCCATCCGCAAGGAACGGGCGGCAGCCCAAGCCGGGCTAGAGATTAAGGCACTGCGTGGGCCTGAGATAACAGAGGCGCATTGGGATGCCTTTTGGTATTTTTATCAAGATACTGGCGCGCGCAAATGGGGCCGGCCTTATCTCACACGCAGTTTCTTCTCAGAAATTGGCGCGACAATGGGCGACCAAATCCTATTATTTTTGGCAGAGCGCGCGGGCGTGCCCATTGCAGGTGCGCTGAACTTTCTTGGGTCTGAGGCGCTTTATGGCCGCTATTGGGGCTGCACGGAGGAGGTGCCTTTCCTCCATTTTGAGCTCTGCTATTATCGCGCCATTGAAGAAGCGATTGCGCTTGGCCTCGCGCGGGTCGAAGCGGGCGCACAAGGCGAGCATAAGCTGGCCCGTGGTTATGTCGCAACGCCCACTTATTCCGCGCATTATATTCCGCACCCCGGCTTTCGCGCTGCCGTTGCCGATTTTCTGGACCGGGAACGCCGGGCGGTTGCGCGCGATAGAGACTATTTGCAAGAGCTGACGCCGTTCCGCAAAGCTGATTAAGCGGCCTTGCGGTTGGTGCCGACCAGCCAGTCCCGCGCAGCCCGCTGGGCCAAAGCAATCTCGCGGGCTGACATTTCCGCTGCCAGATCGGCGCGATATTGCTGGGCGCGCTCATCCCCGCTCATTGCCGCCAAGTTAAACCATTTATGCGCCTCGACATAATCTGGGGCGATGCCATCCTGCCCCGAGGCATAGGCTATGCCCAATTCAAAACAGGCATCGGGCGCGCCATTGGCTGCATCTCTAAGCCAACGGTTTATCTTGAACACCCCAGTGATCAATGTGTCTGCCATGATCGTTCATCCTCTATCCGCCTTGGATGAGGTGATTGGACCAAAATGGTTTAAACAAGCAGTTAATGGACTAACAAATTTATGCAGCGGGCAGCACTGGCAGATTGTCTATCAACCGCGCCTTGCCAATGCGGGCAGCCGCAAGCAGCCGGCCAGGGCGATTGAGTTTCTCAAGCGGAACAAGGGTTTCGGCGTCGACCAACTCGACATAATCGACTGAGGAAAAGCCGGCTTTCAGCAAGGCGGGTGCAATGCTGGACAGCGTCCTGGCAATGTTGTCACCGCCCTCAATGGTCCGCGCGGCATGGCCCAAAGCACGCGGCAGCGATACCGCAGCGGCGCGTTCCTCCGCCGTCAAATAGGCATTTCGCGATGATAGGGCGAGGCCATCATCCTCGCGCTGGGTGGGAAAGCCAACCACATCTATGCCCATGTCCAAATCAGCGGCCATGCGGCGGATAATGGCCAATTGCTGCCAATCCTTTTCGCCAAAAATCGCAATGTCGGGCCGCACTTGGTTGAACAGCTTGGCAACTACCGTTGCCACGCCATCAAAATGGCCGGGCCGTGCGGCGCCGCACAGCCGATCGGGCAGGCCTGCAACGCGGATATTGGTAGCAAAGCCTGTGGGATACATTTCGTCGACGCTCGGCATCCACAGCACATCGACGCCGGCAGTCAGCAGCTTGGCAGAGTCTGCCTCGGTCCGGCGGGGATAAGCCTCAAAATCTTCATTCGGGCCAAATTGCTTGGGGTTCACAAAGATAGAGACGGCAACGCGCGTGGCCCGTTTTTTTGCCTCCGCCACCAAGGCCATATGTCCGGCGTGCAGCGCCCCCATGGTCGGGACCAAGGCAATCGTCTCGCCAGCGGCGCGAAAGCTGCCCAAATGCGCGGTTAGCGCAGCACGATCATGGATGGTTTGCACGGTCTTTCCTGCACGGCTATTAAGGGCTTTCGTCTCTAGCGAGAGTAAGGGAGGCGAATCAAGGAAGGATCGCAGCAGGTTCATGTCGGGGGCAAAGCCGCACATCATCGTTTTCGCCAATGAAAAGGGCGGTTCAGGCAAATCGACAACGGCAGTGCATACTGCTGTGGCGCTTGCTGTGTCTGGGCATAAGGTTGCCGCGATTGATCTGGATACGCGCCAGCGCACATTGGCCCGCTATTTGGAAAACCGCGAGGCCACAGTGCGCCGCCGCGATGCGGATCTTGAGTTGCCACTTTATTCTGTTCTCGACCCACTGACGGAAGCCGCGCTCGAGGCAGAAATTGCGCGCTTGAGCGTGGGGCAAGATTTTCTGATTATTGATACGCCGGGCCGGGATGATCCCGTGGCGCGCGCCGCCATTGCCCGGGCGGACACAATAGTGACGCCCATTAATGACAGCTTTGTTGATCTGGACTTGATTGGCCAAGTTGATCCGGAAAGTTTCCGCGTCAGCAAGCCCAGCTTTTATGCCGAGCTGATCTGGGATTTGCGCAAAGAACGCGCCCGCGCCGATGGGGCGACCGTGGATTGGGTGGTGCTGCGCAACCGGCTGCAGCATCTGGATGCGCATAATATGCGACGCGTTGGCGCTGCCTTGGGTGAATTGTCCAAGCGGGTTGGCTTTCGCACCGTGCCGGGGCTGAGCGAACGTGTGATCTATCGTGAGCTTTTCCCCAAGGGGCTAACGCTGCTCGATAAGAAAGAACTGGGCGGTTTTTCCGTCAGCCATGTCGCGGCGCGGCAGGAATTGCGCGAGATGATTTCTGCGTTCGCGCTGCCCACACATGATGCCGCCCAACGCGAATTGGCGTTTGGCTGATGCGTTTTATAATTTTTTTTGCTGTCATCGCGGCCATAATTTGGCTGTGGCGCAGCGCCAAACGCCCTTCTGAAATCATGCGCCGAGACGAGGCCGCACGCCTATTGGGTGTGGCGGAGGATGCAACAGCCGATGAGATTATTGAGGCGCATAAAAGACTTATCGCCAAGGTGCATCCCGATGCCGGCGGAAGCGCAGATTTGGCCGCCCAAGTGAACCGCGCGCGTGACGTGTTGTTAGACGCCAATCAAGGCTGAACGGGGTTAGCAAATCCGCCCGGAGGGGTACTTGATTCCCCGTGCCGATTTGGGCAGGCCGTGAAGATCAATTTTCCAAGGAAAGCCGGGCCAAATGACGCATGAGTTCCACGCCACAGCGCTGCGCGAATATGATATTCGGGGAATTGTTGGCGACACGCTGACGCAAGCGGATGCTTGGGCCATTGGCCGCAGCTTTGCGACCATCGTGCGGCGTGCAGGCGGCAAGACAGTGGCTATTGGCTATGATGGTCGCTTGTCCTCCCCCATGTTGGAGGCGGCCCTGATCAAGGGCCTGACAGAAAGCGGTGCTGATGTCGTGCGCGTGGGCCTAGGGCCAACCCCAATGCTCTATTATGCGGAGGCCGCTTTGGAGGGCGTAGATGGCGGTATCCAGATAACCGGCAGCCATAATCCCCCCAATTACAATGGCTTCAAGATGGTGCACGCCCATGCGCCCTTTTTTGGGGCAGATATTCAAACCATTGGCGCTCTTGCCGCTGCGGGGGATTGGGAGGCTGGGGTCGGCACCGTCCGCGATCACGATATTTTTGACCAATATGTCGCCCGGCTCGCCCAAGACTTTACAGGCGGCGCCTTCCGTGTGGGGTGGGATGCCGGCAATGGTGCGGGCGGCGCTGTCATTGAGGCTTTGGTCAAGCGCCTGCCTGGGGAGCATCACTTGCTCTTTACCGATATTGATGGAACTTTCCCCAACCATCACCCAGACCCCACAGTTGAAGCCAATTTGGAAGATCTGCGCCGCCTTGTCGCAGAGAAGAAACTCGATTTCGGACTGGCTTTTGACGGCGATGCCGACCGGATTGGGGCGATTGATGGCGAGGGCCGGGTGGTATGGGGGGATCAGCTGCTCGCTATCCTGTCAGAAGCCGTGCTGAAGGATGTGCCGGGGGCAACAATCATTGCCGATGTTAAAGCCAGCCAAGCGCTTTATGATCGCGTGGCCGAATTGGGTGGCACACCGCTGATGTGGAAAACGGGCCACAGCCTCATCAAAGCAAAGATGAAAGAGGTCAACTCGCCCCTCGCAGGCGAAATGTCGGGCCATATTTTCTTCAAGCATCGCTGGTATGGCTTTGACGATGCCATTTATGCGGGCTTGCGCCTGATTGAAGCTGTCAGCGAATTGGGCGGTTCTTTGACGGCCCTTAGATCTGCCATGCCCGCCATGATCAACACGCCTGAAATGCGCTTTCAAGTTGATGAAAGCCGCAAATTCGCCGTGGTGGAAGAAGTTTTGGCCCGGCTGGAAGCCGAAGGCGCAGATGTGAACCGCACCGATGGCGCACGGGTGAACACGCCAGATGGTTGGTGGCTGCTGCGCGCGTCCAACACGCAAGATGTGCTGGTGGCCCGCGCCGAGGCGAAGGATGAAGCCGGATTGGCCCGGCTCTTGGCGCAAATTGATGCGCAACTGGCGGCATCCGGCTTAGAGCGCGGGGAAAATGTGGGGCATTAAACCCGCTTGGCCTTGGCCCGCACTTGCGCGGTGATGGGGCGGACAATGCCAATCCCCAAATTGCCTTGGGCGTAATCAGCCACCAACTCTTCAGTTGGGTAGCGGGTTTTCAGCTCATCCCAAAAGCGATGGACTTCAATTTCGGGGTCAAATCGGTTGGGGATGACATCATGCAGCGCGATAAAGCCATTTGCGGCAACAAGCGGAGCGTAGAGTGCAAAATCTTGCCGAACGCCTGCATAGCTATGGTCAGCATCAATCATCAGCACATCAATTTTGCGCCCCGCCAACAAGGTTTCGATGCGATGGCGCGTTTCCACGAGGTGCGAATTTGCTCGCACCAGGTGCAGCGTCTGGCCGGGCTTGGTGAATTTGCGATACAGGGCCTCTTTCCAGCGTGGATAGCCGCCGCCATTGCGGCCATAGGGCAAATCAAGGCTGATGATCAGCGCATCTGGTGCCGCGTGCTGGCAAAACAGGAATAAAGTGCCCCCTTTGGCTGTGCCAATTTCCACAATGACGCGCGGCTGCTTTTCACGCACGCGGTGCATAAGCTGACTAATTTCCCAAGGGTTTTGCAACGGGCGGATCGCGCCGCCGCTTTCCTGCATCGTAAACTGCACAAGCGCCGTTGTATCGTCTTTGAACGCACGTTGCTGCAACAGCCGGGCCATACGCCCCGCGCCCAGCCAATCTCGAAAATTCTTCGCTTGATAATTAAGATAGGCAAGCGCGTTGATGAGGCGGACTGCCCTGCCTTCACGCCGCATTTGGCGCAGCCGGGTTTTTAGAAACGCAATCATCCATCTCTCCGCACTCTATGGGGTAAGAGCCATAGGCTATCATGCAGATCCGCCGCCTGAGCGTGAAAACTTGGTTAGAAAGGCAGCGAGACGCTGATCTTTTTTACTGGAATGACAGGGGCGGAGCGGTGCAGAGAAGGTGTGTGTCAGAATTACCCTCTCTTCTTCAAAATTGGTTCGCCAAACGGGGCTGGTCGCCGCGGCGCTACCAAATGGAGATGCGCGACGCCTATATGGCGGGGGAGCACGCCTTGCTGGTTGCACCAACTGGGGCGGGCAAGACGCTGGCCGGGTTTCTGGCGACATTGGCTGATCTGGTCGCGCATCCGCGTGACGGGCTGCATACAATTTACATCTCGCCATTAAAGGCGCTGGCCGTCGATGTCCGGCGCAATTTGCTGCAGCCCATTGAAGACATGGGCCTCGATATTCGCGTGGAAACGCGCACGGGCGATACTCCGTCAGATCGCAAGGCCCGGCAGCGGGCCAAGCCGCCCCATATCTTGCTGACCACGCCGGAAAGCCTCAGCCTGCTGCTCTCCTATCCCGAAAGTGTCGACATGCTGGCCGGGGTGCAGCGGATTGTGATTGATGAGGTGCACGCCTTTGCCACAGGCAAGCGGGGGGATTTGCTCAATCTTGCCATGGCCCGGCTGCAGGCGCTTGCCCCGCAGATGCGCCGGGCGGCCTTGTCTGCCACTGTGGCCGAGCCAGGGCTGTTCCAGCGCTGGCTTGCCCCCAAAGGCGGGACGGTGCGGCTGGTGCAGGGTGATGCTGGGGCCCCGCCTGATCTTGCCATTTTGCTGCCGGAAGATCGCGTTCCTTGGGCCGGGCATAGTGGCGCTTATGCTGTGCCGCAGGTCATGGCCGAAATTGAAACACATCAGACCACAATTGTCTTTTGCAACACACGCGGCCTGTGTGAGCTGATTTTTCAGGAATTATGGAAAATCAACGATCATAAGCTGCCGATTGGCATTCACCATGGCAGCTTGGATATTGAGGCGCGCCGCAAAGTGGAAAATGCGATGGCAGATGGGCGGCTGCGGGCCTTGGTTGCCACGGCCAGCCTCGATCTGGGGGTGGATTGGGGCAATGTCGATTGCGTCATTCAAATGGGTGCGCCCAAAGGCTCGTCGCGCCTGTTGCAGCGCATTGGCCGCGCCAATCACCGTTTGGACGAGGCGTCTGAGGCCATTCTCGTCCCCGGCAATCGCTTTGAATATCTGGAGGCTTTGGCCGCGTGGGATGCCATTGGGGAAGGCGTGCTGGATGGCGAGCCCTTTCGCCCTGGCAGCTTAGACGTGCTGGCCCAGCATCTTATGGCTTGTGCCTGTGCCGCATCTTTTGATGAAGCAGCCATGCTGGCAGAAGTGCGAGGGGCAGCCCAATATGCGGATTTAGAGGAAGAGACATTCTCTCGCCTGCTCGATTTCATTGCGACAGGGGGCTATGCGCTGCGGGCTTATGATCGCTTTCGCCGGTTGACGCGAACGCCCGATGGCCTGTGGCGGATCACGCATCCGCAATTTGTGGCGCAACACCGGCTGAACGCCGGCATTATTGTTGACACCCCCATGCTCGATGTCAGCTTTAAAAATGGGCGGCGGCTGGGCCAGCTGGATGAATATTTCGCGGCCAGCCTGATGCCGGGCGATAGCTTTTACTTTGCAGGGCTAAGCTTGGAGGTAGAGCGCACTGACGCACAGGGCCTGACCGTTCGGGCGACCAGCAAAAAGGCCCGCATCCCCAGCTATATGGGCGCGCGTATGCCGCTAACGACGCATCTGGCAGATCGTGTCCGGCATTTTCTGCATGATCGCGCCAGTTGGGCGCGTTTTCCCGATGATGTGCGCGATTGGCTGGAGGTGCAGGACCGCGTCTCCACCCTGCCCGCACCCGGGGAGCTGCTGGTCGAAACTTTCCCGCATGAGCAGATGCACTATATGGTCGTCTACAGCTTTGAAGGCTGGAATGCGCACCAATCGCTCGCCATGCTCCTCACGCGACGCATGGAGGCCCAAGGGCTCCACCCCATTGGCTTTGTGGCCAGTGATTATAGCTTTGCGATTTGGGGGCTTGAGCCCATTGACGATCCAGCAGCCCTCTTGTCCGCCGATATTTTGACTGACGAGTTTGTCACTTGGGTGGAAAATTCAGCTCTGCTCAAGCGCGCGTTTCGCGAAGTGGCGGTCATTGGCGGGCTGGTGGAACGGCAAATCCCCGGCAAGCGCAAGACGGGGCGGCAAGTGACCTTTTCAACGGATCTCATTTACGATGTGTTGCGCCGCTATGAGCCTGACCATCTGCTCATGCAGGCGGCGTGGGCCGATGCGCGGACGCGGATGACGGATGTGGGCCGCTTGGGCGCGCTGCTCGACCGCGCGGCGCAAACCATGGTCCATAAAAAGCTAGATCGGATCAGCCCCTTGGCCGTGCCTGTTATGGCAATTGTTGGCCGGGAAAGCGTGGCGCAGGGGGCAGCCGAAGATCAGCTTTTGTTTGAGGCTGAGGCCTTGGCCAAAACCGCGATGGGCAGCCGGACCTAGTCTTTCGACTCATTGCGCTAAGGCCCGGCTATGATAGGCTTGCCAAGCGTTGCCCAATGGCACGCCAATCATGGAGATACCGATGCACGCTTTGGTGCTTGCGGCCTTGCTGTTCAGCCCCAGCCCCGTGCTGGCGCAAGAAAGCCGCGACACATTTGTTGCCGAGGCGACGGCCTCTGCTGCGGCAGATGTGGTGCCCACGGGTGATGATGGCGCGGCTCGCATGACAGTGCCTGTTATGGTCAATGGCGAGGGGCCGTTTTCCTTTGTGATTGATACGGGCGCGGATCGCACTGTTATTTCGCGCGAATTGGCAGAGCGGCTGGCCCTGCGCAAAGCAGGCAATGTGCGCCTGCACGCCATGGGCGGCAGTGGGCGGGTGGATGTGGTCAAGGTGGATCATCTGCAAATCTCGCCGCGCGTCTCGCGCCGGTTAGAGGCTGCCGCCTTGCCGCGGCAATATATTGGGGCAGATGGGCTTCTGGGTCTTGATAGCTTGAAGGGCCAGCGGATCATTATGGATTTTCGGGCCGGCACAATGACGCTGGAACCCGCCACCCAGCGTGAGCGTGACGTTGACTCTGCCAGTGATGTCATTGTGGTGACCGCCCGGTCGCGTCTAGGGCAATTGGTGATGGTGGATGCTGATGCCAATGGCCAAAAAGTCTGGGTCGTGGTGGATACGGGCGCCCAGAATAGTGTGGGCAATTTGCGGCTTAAGCGGCTGATGCTGGCGCGCGACCCGCGCACGACAACGCGCCCAATTGAGATGATTGATGTGCTGGGCCAGCGCACCCCGGCAGACTATACCATCGTCAATCGGCTGCGGATTGGCGGCGTGTTAATGGGCAATGCGGCCATTGCCTTTGCCGATGCCCATCCCTTTCGCCTGTTTGATTTGCACAATAAGCCATCCATGCTGATGGGCATGGAAAGCCTGAAAAGCTTTGATCGCGTATCCGTGGATTTCATGGCGCGCAAAATTACATTTTTGCTGCCCTCTGGCGCGCCGCGCGCCGGTGCCAGCCAGTCAGCTGGGGGTGCCACGGGGGCAGGGCGCCCCTGATTATCGGCGGATGCAGCCAAGGGCGGCGGCATCTATGGCAGTGGCTGCGCCTTGCAGGCGATAGCTATCTGCAAAGGGCCGGCCATTTACATCAACAGTTGAGATGCTCATGCTGCGCGCTGCGCGGATTTTAGCAACAATAAAGGCATCATGACGGGGGCTTGGCCCCCAAGCGTCATATTCCCCCGCCATCAGCCGCCAGCGCCGGTCCCCCACGCTCAGCATAACATCGGCGCCTGCCTGGCGTTGCCGGCTCAGCCGAAAATGGACTTGGCCACGGATCGCCTTGTCCGGCCAATGGGAAATGGCGGCAAAGCCCCGCCATTTGCCTGTGCCCGGTTCAACGGGCGTTGCAATGGCAAAGCAGCGCAGTGGCTGGGTGTCTCGAAAGCTGCCCCAACTGCCAAACATCCCCAGCGGCTCGCGCGCCATGGCCGGGCTGGCGCTCAGCCCCCAGAGCGCAAGACAAGCGGCCAGACTGCGCATGAGGTTAGGCCAGATGCCCGCCGCCGCCTTGGCGGACAATGCGTTCTGCGCCATTTTCGATGACGACCATGGTCCCCTGCGGCAGGCTGGGGGCAATGGGGGCTTTCCACGGATCAGTGATGGGCAGGCCCAGCAACAGCCCGCGCAGCACCCGGCTCGACATACCGTGCATGATCACCAGCCGGTCGTCTTCAATATGCGCCGTCTCTTCCAGCCAGTGCGTCAGCCGTGCGGCAATCTCATCATACCATTCGCCTTTTGGCGGCCGGACGCTGAACAACCCGGTGTCTGCGTCCATAATCGGCCCGATTTCGCTCATAATATCGGCATAGGTGCGCCCCGCCCAATCCCCCACATTGATTTCGTACAAACGCGGCTCGTGCGCGGTTTGGTGCCAATCATGGCCAATATGTTCCGCGACAACGGCCAAAGTCTGCAAGGCCCGGCCCGAGGGGGAGCACCAGAGTTGGAGTTTTTCGCCCGGCTTGAGCCAGTCTGCCAGCGCGGCACCCATGGCATCGGCTTGTGCGAATCCGGTGCGGGTCAACGGGGTGTCGAGCTTGTCGCCCTGCATCCGTTTGGCAAAGTTGAAGACTGTCTCGCCATGGCGAGCGATGAAGATGCGACCTTTAATGTTCATAGCCCGCTTTTCCCACAATTTATTGCTAGTGCAAGCGAAAGGCGGGGGTTGCCGTGCCCGCCAATCTTGTTCATGACCCTAGAATATTGATAAGGCCGACTCCCATGCGGCCAGTAGACGATTTTCGGGGGTTTGAATGAAGGCGACGATCGAACGCGCAAATCTGTTGAGGAGCCTCGGCCACGTCCAGTCGGTCGTGGAGCGCCGCAACACTATCCCCATTTTGTCGAATGTCCTGTTGGAAGCCACAGCAGATGGCACCATCCGCCTGATGGCGACGGATCTCGATTTGCAGATTAATGAGTCGCTCGAAGCCGTAAGTGTCGACGTTCCCGGCGCCACCACAGTGTCGGCGCACACGCTGTTTGATATTGTCCGCAAGCTGCCCGAAGGCACGCAAGTCTCGCTGACGGCAGCCGATGGCAAAATGCAAGTTGTGGCCGCCCGCTCGCGCTACAGCCTCAACACGCTGCCGCGCGATGATTTCCCGATGATTGCGGAAGGCGATTTGCCGACCCGTTTTGAATTGCCCGCCGCTGCGCTGCGTCAAATTATTGATAAGACGCGCTTTGCAATTTCGACGGAAGAAACCCGCTATTATCTCAATGGCATTTTCTTCCATGTCGCAGATGACGGCCAGCCTGTGCTGAAGGCCGCTGCCACGGATGGTCACCGCTTGGCTCGTGTCACCATTCCGCGCCCGGAAGGGGCCGAGGGCATGCCTGACATCATCGTGCCGCGCAAATGCGTGGGCGAATTGCGCAAGCTGCTGGATGAAGTTGAAGGCACAGTGGAAGTATCGCTGTCGGCCACCAAAATCCGCTTTGGCTTGGGCACTGCTGTCCTGACGTCTAAGCTGATTGATGGGACTTTCCCAGATTATAGCCGCGTTATCCCAACCGGGAATGATAAGCTGCTGCGGATTGACCCGAAAAGCTTCATGGCTGGTGTGGACCGCGTGTCGACCATTGCGTCGGATAAGACTCGCGCAGTTAAAATGGCGCTTGAGCCAGATCGGATTACGCTTTCGGTCACCTCGCCGGAAAATGGCACCGCGGCGGAAGAAGTGCCGGGCAGCTATTCCTCCGAAGCTTTCGAAATTGGCTTTAATGCCCGCTATTTGATGGACATTCTCAGCCAGGTGGAAAGCGACAGCGTGGAAGTGCATCTGGCAGACGCCGCTGCGCCAACGCTGATCCGTGAGAATGATAAGTCCGCCGCGCTCTATGTGCTGATGCCAATGCGCGTCTAACCCTGTTCAGCCGCCCCGCTGTGGCTGGGGCGGCGTGAACATGCGGTTCAGCATCCGGCGGGCAGCGGCCATCAACGCCAGTGCGCCGAAAAGCAGGATGACCGCGGTCAACGCTGCGGCAACGGGCGCGTTGAAGATGAGAAGCACTAGCCCGGCTGAAATTACATCTTCGCCTATTGAGACTGCGATATTGCTGAACGGCTCTGGGCTCGCATTGATGATGGCGCGTGTTCCCGCCTTGGCACTATGGCTGATAAGCGCACCGCTGCCGCCCAAAAGCAGGGCAAGGATTTGCCACACGGGTTGCACGGGATCCATCACGGCCAGCGCCAACAGCGCGCCGCCAAAAGGCCGAACAAGGTCGTGCACCACATCCCATAGCGAATCGAACCACGCGACCTTATCGGCAAAAAATTCCAGCATAAGGCCAAGGCCCGCTATCCCAAGCACCCAATGATGCGCCAAAATCTGCAAGCCCGCCACATGTCGTGGCGCCTCAATCATCCCAAAGTGCATGGCAAGGCCCGTGGCAAACACGCACAGATAAATCCGCCAACCCGCCAACAGGCTTAGGCTTGCGGCAATGCCCAGCATGGGGATGATGTCCATCGCTTTTGTCTCTCCCTTGCGCGCGCTTCCGGCTTGCCCGCTGGCGCTGGCTGGTTCAAGACAGGCATACCAAGCGATTGCGGATAAAGGGAGTGGTGCGGCAGTGAATATTGATATGGCTGAAGCCGGAGAGACGGTTCCCGCAATTCCCGCGGCCACTTTGGTCTTGTTTCGTGAACGCGCTGATGGCCCGCCTGAATTGCTGCTGGTGGAACGGTCCAAAGGCATGGTGTTTGCCGGTGGGGCAATTGTGTTTCCCGGCGGGCGTGTCGATGCAGATGACCATCACTTGGCCAGCCGCCACAGCCATATTGAGGCAGAATGTGCTGCGGCCCGCATTGCCGCCATTCGCGAGACAATTGAAGAAAGCGGCGTGCCTGTGGGGCTCGCCTCTGCGCCGCCCTCGGGCTGGTTGGAAGAGGCACGCAAGGCACTCCACGCGCGTGAAAAATTCAGTGCGCTTCTCGATGCAGCAGATTTAGCCCTAGATTTGGAGGCGCTGATCCCCTTTGCGCGCTGGCGGCCCAATTTTAAGGAAACGCGCGTGTTTGACACGCGCTTTTACATTGCCCGCGCGCCTGATGATCTGCCCGAAGCCATTGTCGATGCGACGGAAAACGTCCGCACCTTTTGGGACAGCGCACAAGCAACAATAGAGGCGGCCTTGCGGGGTGATGTCCACGTCATCTTCCCCACGCACCGCAATTTGGAACGGCTGGCCCTGTTCAACACTTTTGAAGAAGCCCGCGCCCATGCCGAGACGGTGCCCGTAGAAACAGTGACGCCATGGGTGGAGAAGGATGGGGAGAATATCTTCCTCTGTATTCCCGAAGGCCTGGGCTATCCCATCACGCGCGAAAGCATGAAGACGGCCAAGCGCGCGGGGGATTAACGCCCCCGCAGCGCGGAAATGGTCGTCCCCACACTAATCCGCTCTGCCTCGGTTTTCAGATGCAGCAGACGCAGGCCTTGATGCTGCATGGCCTCGGCCAGTGCGGGGGCAAATTGATCAGTGGTGTCCACAGTCGCCGCCCAGCCGCCATAGGCGCGCGCCAAAGCGGCAAAATCAGGGTTGAACAGCCCCGTTCCGGAAACACGCGTCGGATATTCGCGCTCCTGATGCATGCGGATGGTGCCGTACACGCCATTGTCCACCACCAGCACCAGCATATTGCAGCTATAGTGCATCGCGGTGGCGAGTTCTTGCCCATTCATCATAAAATCGCCATCGCCTGCCAGGGCGACGACCATCTTGTCGGGACAACGCAGGGCGGCCGCAACAGCGGCAGGCGGGCCATAGCCCATGGCACCCGCCGTTGGCGCCAATTGCGTCCCCGGCCCGCCATAGGGCCAATAACGATGCCACCAGCCTGAGAAATTGCCCGCGCCATTGCACAGGATGCTATCCGCCGGCAGCGCATCGCGCATCGTCGCCACGCATTGGCCAAGGTCCAGCTTTGTCTCAAACGGGGCAGGGGTGTTCCACACCAGCCAGTCCTGATGCGCCTCCGCCCCAGTGGGGGAGGGCGAGGCAGGGGCAGGCAAGGCGGCAGCCGCCTGTGTAAAGCGCGTCATATCCGCGCAGATCGCCAGATCGGCTTTATAGACGCGGTTCAGCTCATTGGGGTCAGGGTGAACATGGATCAGCGTCTGGCCCGGATGATCCGGGGTGATCAGCGTATAGCCATCAGTCGTCGCTTCGCCCAATCGTGCGCCAATCGCCAGCACAAGGTCTGCCGATTTGATCCGCGCGACGAGCTTAGGGTTGGGGCCATAGCCCAAATTGCCCGCCCAAACGGCGGAGTCATTGGCCATGGCATCCTGACGACGAAAGGCCGAAGCAACGGGAATGCCCCAGCCTTCGGCAAAATTCTGCATCGCCTGTGCCGCCTCAGGCGTCCAGCCCGCCCCGCCAATAATGGCGACTGGGTTCTTTGCGGCTGTCAGATGCGTCGCCAGCGCCGCCATCTGTGTGGGCTCTGGCGCTTGGGCAATGCGTTCGACGCGCGGCCGGTCCATCGCCTCTGCCAGTTCGCACAGCATATCTTCGGGCAGCGCAATGACGACCGGGCCGGGGCGGCCCGACATCGCAACTGTAAAGGCACGGGCCACATATTCGGGAATACGCGCCGCTTCATCAATCCGCACGGCCCATTTGGCAAGCGGCGTGAACATCGCAGTAAAGTCCACTTCCTGAAAGCCTTCGCGGTCCTTCATTCCCCGATCCACATCGCCAATGAACAGGATCATCGGCTGTGAATCTTGCATCGCGACATGAACACCAATGGCGGCATTGGTTGCCCCCGGGCCGCGCGTCACAAAGGCAATGCCCGGCCGCCCGGTCAGCGCCCCATCGGCACAGGCCATGAAAGTCACGCCACCTTCTTGTCGGCAAACGATGTTTTGGATTTCAGGCCGATCATGCAGCGCATCGAGGACAGCCAGAAAGCTCTCCCCCGGCACGGAGAACAGGCGATCAACGCCTTGGATCACCAACTGATCCACCAAAATTTGGCCGCCTGTGCGCAACTGTGTCTGTGTCATGCCCTGTCCTTAGGCGAGGCTGT
>JACCED010373535.1_pt1 | contig 16375 bp, 13 predicted proteins | sample 7455021 | NCBI WGS metagenome assembly JACCED01 (sample SAMN15323456, study PRJNA562643) | freshwater metagenome | isolation source: river surface water | place: USA:Blue River Watershed | collected 2017-08-19 | reverse complement strand
TTATTACCATGAATATGAATTATATAAAAACTATTAGATAATTTATTTAAACAATCAAATTTTATTTTATTTGAACAATTATATTTATCTGTTCCTAAACCATGAAATTCAATAACTATTTGTTTAAATTTATCCAATTGTTCATCTTTTAAATTAACTAACCAATTATATTCTCCTCCTTCTATATCCATTTTTAGAAAAATACTATTATAATTATTAATTGTATTTAATAAATTATCATTACGATCATCATTAAAATTATTAATATTTTTTTTTATAAATGTTATATCTTTAGTATAATTTGGTGGAAAATTATTTATTGTGCCATCAAATGCAAAAGAATTATTTTTATTCATACCGTATCTTAATATAAAATCTCTGGTAAAACTTTCTTCTTGAGAAATACCACATGATATATAACAATCATATGGATTATTTGTATCATCTAAATTTCCAATAACATATCCTCCATCAGATTTTACACCTAAGCGTATTTTTTTTTCAAATGAGTATACTGTTAATGGTATAAGAAATGATTTAATTTCTTCTCTTGTTATAATTAATTCATTATAAATTTTATCAACATAGTTATTTAATAATTTTAATATATTATTCCATTCATAATTAGTAGTTATTTTTTCTCTAGAAAGTCTACCATGATTTTCTAATAGTTCTCTATTATCAAAATATTTTATCAGAGCATCAGTAAAATCAGATGAGTTACAAATTTTTAAATAACCTCCATGAAAATCTATACTATTTGTAATATAATATTCAGAAACTGGATTAATTAGTATTGAATAATCATTCGTGAAAATATCTCCCAAAGCACCTACATTACTTATAATTTGAGGTCTTCCAATACCTCCGTGTTCTAAATTACATAATCCAAAACCTTCTCCAGAACAAGTATTAATTCCTATATCAGATGCATTATATAAAAGATTTAATGTTTCATCACTATAGGAATTAAAATTCGATGGATTAATAAATATATGATTATTTATTATATCATCATAGATAAGATTATATTTTAAACATGAAATTTTTATTAAATTAATTATATCATAACCTTCATTTAAATGAGATGTAGTAAATACAGTATTTAAAAATAATTTAATACTTTTATTATTATTTTTTATTTTAAGAAAATTTAAAAAAGCATCAATTGTTTTATCTAGAGATTTTCTATAAGAATTTCTGTTAGAATTTAGAATAATAAAATCATCTTTTAAAAAGTTAAATTTTTTTCTTGCATAATATTTATCAATTGGATAAAATTTATCATCATCAAAACCATGTGGAAGAATTTCTATTTTTTCTTCTTTTATACAGCATTTTATAAGATTTTTTTTCCAACACTCACTAAAAACTAATATTAAATCTGAAAATTTATTAACATGATCTATTAATTCTATTTTCTCATATTCATATACTAAATCTAAATAAACAATTGTCTTAAAATTTATATTTATTTTTTGTTCAATAAAATTATTAATAATTCTACTTATAACAATTATATCATTATATAAAAATACAATGTCTGGTTTAATTTGTTGAATTGCTTCTATTATTACATTTACTCCATATAACTCATTACTATCTCTTTTTTTCTCTTCTTCTAATGCATCAATTAATTTTATATTTGGGTGAACATATCTTTTTATTATATTTGAACCTTTAAAATTAGAAATACCAAAATAATAAATATCATGATTTTGTTCTGCTAGATAATTAGATAAAATATTACCTATTCTACTATAACCAGTGCTAATAGTTGGATATGTAGCATAAAATAAAATTTTCATTATAATATATTTATATTATAATTTTTAATTAAAAACACTAAACATAATATAAAAATTAATTGTACTCTGCAATATTCCACTCAACCGATCTATAATACCATTTATACAGATTTCTATTATTAACATAAGCATATGCAAATAAATTCATTACCTTTTTAACGGAAATTTGTTCGTTTTTCCATTCATATTTATAACCAAAATTATCAAGATTATATTCATCAATATAATTAATTAAATCGCATAATGTTGATGCACTAATTTCATTATCATCTTTATTATGTTCACACCATATATCATAAAAAATAAAGTTATATGAATTTACTGCTTCAAAAATAAATTTATCTAAAAAATCTTCTAGTTCATTATTTATGTTTAACTTTTTATATACATATTTCATATATACATTATCTATGTATTTTTCAATATCTATTTTATTTTTCATAATTATAATAATTATATTATATTATTTATAATAATCAATTTTTATTAAAAATAATTATTTTTTTGAAATATAAGTATATGGTCCATCTCCACAAAGTTCATAATCTTCTTTATTTGGTTCTGTCTCTATATGATTTCTTTCACCAAATACTGTCCAATAAAAACTACAATTATAACCATAAACTTTAAATTTACCATCAATAATTTCTGTAGTTTCTAATGGTTGTCCAAATAATTTTGGTGAAGAATATATTTTTGTTAATTGAATAGTAAAATTTCTTCCAATATGATTAACATAATCTGGTAATTCAATTTCTACATAAATATCATTTGTTATTTGACCCCTTCCTCTGTAATAAATACCTGCTTCAGGTCCTTCTAAACATGCATGTACTAAATATTTATTAGCATCTTTAGGATGATCTATAACAAATGTTTTATTTGAAGAAGTTTGTGTAGTGGTATAATATACTTCGTATGTTGAAGCATCATACATTAATAAACGATTACTTCCAACTGCTTCTCTAATAGGTCTAATTTTTAAGGATGAGTTTGCATCTGGATTGACAATTGAACCAGATGCATTAATTATTGTATAATTAGTATAACTATTACCATTTTCACCTGCATTTTGACCTATACATATAGAATTAATTCCCTGGGAAACTAAACCTGCACTAGATCCGATTGCTATAGCATTTTCTCCTTGTGATGCAAAACCTGCTGCCTTTCCAATAGATATAGAATTAAAACTTTGATTTGATATTCCAGCATTTTCTCCTATAGCTATACCATTTAAACCTTGATTTAAATAACCTGAAAATTTTCCTATGGCTATTGATAAATTACCTTGTGATGTAGAACCAGCCAGAGAACCTATAGCTATTGAATTTGTACCTTGTGATAAATATCCAGATGAAGTTCCTATTGCAATTCCTTCTGTACTTTGATTTGAAAAACCCGCCTCTTGACCTATAGAAATACTTCTATCTAATTGAAAAGTTTTACCAGCACTATTACCAATAGCAACACTATTAATACCTTGATTTATATTTCCTGAATTAACACCAATTGATATTGAACTTACTCCTTGATTATTTTGTCCACTTGATATACCAATAGCAACTGTATTTTCTCCTTGAGACAATACACCAGCTAAAGTTCCTAAAGCTATCGCATTTTGTCCTTGATTTGTAGAACCAGCTCCATTTCCTATAGAAATAGCTTGAATACCTTGTTGAGTTACTGCATTTAAATAACCAATTGAAATTGCTCTACTTCCTTGAGAATTTTGACCTGCAGTATCTCCAATTGCAATTGAATTATTTCCTTGTAAATTAAATCCAGTGTTAGGACCAATCGCGACCGATGCTATTCCTTGTGATAATTTGCCTGAACCATAACCAATTGCCACTGAAAATTCTCTTTGTGAAGTAGAACCAGAATTATCCCCTATAGCAACGGCATTAGATCGTTGGTTAACTGAACCTGCAAAATTACCAATAGCTACAGAACTACTTTCTTGATTATCATGTCCAGCATAATCTCCTATTGAAATAGCATTAGGTCCTTGATTTGATGAACCTGCACCATATCCTATGGCTACTGCATTTGATTGTTGTGTAGTATTTCCTGCATCATTACCTATTGCTACTGTATTAATACCATTAGAAACTTTTCCAGCATTTTTTCCCAAGTGAACAGTTTCACTTCCAACTTGCCATTTAATTAAATTATTATCCCAATATAAATAATCTGAGTAAAAATTACCATTTGGACTTGGTCCTGTTGGTCCAGTTGAACCTGTCAAACCCTGTGATCCATTTATTATAATAGAAATATAATATTGTTTACCAATATCCCATGTACCCGAACCATAAAATACTGGTGAATTACATGTAACTGTATATTGACCACCATTACCTGGATCATTATATACTAATGAATTTATTTCGTATAACCCTATATTATTAGTATTAGTCGTTTCTATAATTTGTAAAATTGGTATTTGATTTCTAATTAAAGCATTACTTATTAAATTCCAAAATCCTTCAGATGATATGTTGTTTGTAAAATATGAAAATACAAAATTACTTGTATTTTGTAAAAAAACATTACAACATGATGTAAAAAGTGATGACCCTGATACATTTCCACCAGTTGTAGTTTCTAATGTATATGTTAGAGTTGTTAAACCAGAATTACCTTTAGATCCTTGTGGTCCTGTATCTCCTTGTCCCGCTGGACCCGTTGGTCCTAATTCACCCGTTGGTCCAATAGAACCATTTATTAATAAAGAAATATAATATTGCTTGCTTGAGTTCCATATCCCAAAACCAGACAATGCTGGCAAATTACACGTAACTGTATATTGACCACCATTTCCAGGATCATTATATGATAACGAATTAACTTGATATAAACCTGTATTATTATTATTTGTTGCTTCTGTTATTTGTATAAAAGGTACTAAACCATTTAATAATGCTGCCCCTATAATATTCCAAAATCCCTCAGATGGTAAACCTCCTGTTAAATATGCAAATACAAAATTGTTAGAATTTGCTATACTAGCATTACAACAAGATGTAAAAAATGAAGAACCTGATACATTACCTCCACTTGTAGATTCTAATGTATATAATATACTTGTTGTGCTTAAATTACCATTTACACCCGAAAGTCCTGTAGGACCAGTTGCACCTATTTGTCCAATTGCACCAGTTTTACCTATCTGACCAGTTGGTCCCATTTTACCTGTTGGTCCCATTTTACCTGTTGGTCCCATTTTACCAGTTGGTCCCATTTTACCAGTTGGTCCAATTGGACCAGTTGATCCAATTGAACCAGTCGGACCTACAGAACCTGTACAATTAATTTTCATACCATTAACAAAAATTTCTCCATCACAATAAATATTTCCTTTATTTTTAATATTACCATTATGATCAGTTTTAAATACAGTACCATTTAAATTTGAAATTTTAATATTATCTTTGGCTTTTAATTTACAAGTATATATTTTTTTTGAAGGATTTTCCTTAGATTTTGCCATATATATATTATGTATATAAATTAATATTAATTTTTTTATAGTAATTGGTTTAATTATTTATAAACAAAATATTATTATTATTATTTACATAAAAATTTTATAATTATATTTTATACAATATAAACATTTTATAATGCCTTATAAATGTGAAGAATGTGGTTTTCTTGGAGTAAAAATAAATCATATTATAAAAAAAAGATTATGTAGAAATTGTTTATTAAGTAATAAATATAAATTAATTTGTAAATCTGATATAAAAAAAATATATAAGTTTAATGATGAAGATTTTATTAATTATCCATATATCAAAATTTATGTAAATAATCCATATAATAGAAATGCTCAAGTTATGACTTTATTTTATGAAAAAGATGTAAAAAGATATTTTTTAAACAAAAATAATGATATTATTATTAATAAATTAAATATTAATGAAATAAATATCAATAATATAAATGATGAAGATATTAATATTATTTTAGAAGAACTTTTATATTATTTTCAAATTATAAAAAATAATAAAAAAATTATTATATTAGATAAAATATTAAAAAAATATGATATACAAAAAGAAAATTTGCCTAATTATCTTATAAATAATATTTTACAAACTGAAAAATTAAAAGATATTAATTATTTAGTACAAAAATTTATAAGAGAAGAAGATCTTTATAAATTATTGAAAAAACATAATTTAGAAGAATATATTAATTTAAATATTTGTAATGAATTTATTGAAGGTAAATTAAATATTAAATCATATGAAATTAAAGATAAAATAAACATAATGTTAATTAAAAAAGAACAAATTAAAAATTTAATTAAGGAAAATAATTTACCAAAAAAAAAATATATTCATTTTTATAATAATTTCATAAATTCTGATAATAATGATATTGATAAATTATTATTATTTATAAAAAATAATTAAAACAATTTAAATAATTATTTTTATTATATATTACCATCGTAGTGTAGTTGGTAGCACGTGTGGCTCATAACCACAAGGTCACTAGTTCGAATCTGGTCGATGGTATATAATTAATATAAATATTATAATTAATATTTACATTTTATTTTTTTTAATTTCATAACATTTCACTCAATAATTTATTTTGATAATCATTTAATTTATTTATATCATTTAACAATTCTAATACAGTATATTTAGTATTTTTCCTAGTATCTGTAATAATTTTATTATATTTTTCAATACTTTTCATATGTTCAATACTTTCTTTACTTTTTAAGTCTGAAGAAACCCAATTATACTTAATTTTTACAGTTTTAAAGTTTTTATAATTTAATAATCTTTCTTTTTGGCAATCATCTATTTTATTTTTAGCATTTACTTTATTGTAATCTCCTTCTAAATTAAATTGATAAATATTAAAAGTCATCGTATTATTTGAAAGGTTAGATTGTTTCCAAACTACATCAATCGCATTTGTATATTCATCTGATTTAATACCTAACATATTTTTCTTTGAATTATTAACAATAAAAAAAGGAACAGTTACATCTATATTTTTTATATGTAGTGGTAGTTTGTCAATTAAATATTTTTTATTATTTAAACCATAAATAAATTCAAAATTAGAACTATCTACACAATTGATTTCATCAATTATAAGATCATATAATTGTGGATATTCAACTAATCCAATTAACCATAATGGTTTAAGACGATATGATAATGCTAAACCTTCATTTAAGCCATGTATACATTTATCTTGTTCAATATCTTCTGGTGAACAAAATTTTGAAGTTGCTGGTATAAATACTGCATCATTGAGTAATCTTGAATTATCAATTTTTTGTAAATTAATAGCGCTAATTTGAACACCATCTCTAAAATATTTCATATTATCATAATTTCCAGAAGATATATTTAGAGCATTTGGAAAATATCTTAATAAATTACGTTGTGTATTTACAATAGAAAATATATTTATAACCGTTAAACCACTATTAAAAGGTGTACTTATTGATTGTGACATGTTACGATTATCAATAAATTTTTCGGAAAATCCCAATTTTCCTTTATCAATATGTACCCATTGTTTCTGATTATTACTAAATTTATTTACTATTGGTTCATATGGACATAATTCATTACCTACTTTTTCAGATTTACATTCTTTATTTAATCCCCATCTGAATAAAATTTTATGAGACATATTTTTAATTGGTATAACAGATAAATCAAAATTCTCATTAATAAATAAGATTGGATTATTACCAGGATCTATTTTTTTTTCTTGACAAGCTTTTTTATATTCTTCTAAATTATTATCTGTTAATAATCTATTATTTATATTTGTCCAAAAAATATTTTGTTCTGTTTTAGTTTTTAATGAATTTGATGGACTACTATTGTCAAAGTTTATGATGAATGGTCCTGATATAATACCTTTCTTTATTTTTGTAATTAAGGCTTTTAAAATAATATCTAATATATCAACTAGTTTTATAGGTTCTCCTTTATTACTAAACATATGTGATATGATAACATCATCACCTTTAATACCATATGTATCTATTTCAACACAACCACCTGCATATACCATATATTGTAATCTATAGTAGCAAACACTTGTTATATCTGTATTTTGATTATATGGTAAATATGTGTTATGAGACGAACTAATCCAATAACTAAATAATTTTTGTGAATAATAAAAATTCTTATATTTTTCTGATGTTGGATCAATTTTAGAGGTAATTAATTCATTTTCTGTAATAATACCACCTAATTGTTTTTTAAGTGCTAAATATTTAGATTTATATTTACAAGCTTTTTTTTGCCATTTATTCATTGAATATATATATTTAATAATGAATATTTATTTTTTTTAAATAATATATTTATAAAAAAAGTTTTATTTATAACTATTTATTTCTTATATAAAAAAAATTAATTTATAACTGGTGTAAATCCCAGATTTAAAAACTTTTCTTTAATCAAAGGATCTTCAATTAAAAAATAAAGCATTCCATTATCAAGTAAATATTCTCTACCACCTGGTTTAGAATTGAAAGCATGTAAAAATGATGCAATACTTTCTAATAACTCCACGCCATATTTTTGTTTACTCCAAGCATTTGGTGTTTCAAAATAGATAGTAGAACCTAAATTAAGTGCATAATGTAAAGAACCATTGCCAGCAAACTCATAAAATGGTATTGCAAAAATTCTTTCACTAGAAAATTTATATGAAGTAATCAAAAATTTACCATGATTAATAATAAAGTAATGTTCAAAATTTTTGTTAGAAATACTTTTTTCAGGTATATTACTTCTTTGTTTCCACGCCGATCTTGAATATAGGAGATCAAAAGTTGAACATGATGTTACACCTTCAGATTTTATAGGATCCATAGAAATTGATGTTGTCATTAGTAACTGATATATATAGATAGATTAATATATAAAAATTCAATTTTTAATTAATATTAGTTTTTTCTTTAATATATAATTCTTTCTTTTTATTTATAAGAGCTAATTTTTCTTCTTCTGTACATGTTTCTTTATAATCTTTATATATACCATGGTCGTATACTTTACCCAAATATATAGCATCTTTGAAATGTGAAATTTTTCTTTCTTCAGAAAGTTCGGTAACTTGAACACAATTAAAATCAGTAGTAACATAATATATATTATTTTTAGTTATTTCATGTTGTGTTGGTGAAAACCATGCATGACATATAATTTCATTCATTATATAATAAATAAATTTTATAATATAATTAAATCAATTTTTATTATTAAAATTTGAAATTTTTATTAAATATTATTTTATATAATAAATCATGAACTTTATATTTATTAATTTAATAAATTTATTTTGGAGTATTTATAATTTTTTATTTATCATAATTAAAAAGTATAAAAATGATCAAAAAATACAATTTGAAATAGATGATAATAATAATTGTGAAAAAAATGTTATTAATAAATTTGCTGATTTATCACCACAAGAAATTAAAAGAATATGTACAGAAAATGCATATAATTATGCAAATCTTTCATTAAATATACATAGTAACCTTAATATTGGTAACATGATTAGATCTAGTAATCTATGTGGATGTAAAAAATTTATTATTTTTGGTAGACGGCAATATGATAAAAGAAGTGCAGTAGGATCATCAAATTATATAGAAGTTGAAAGAATTAATGGTGTTAAAAATGGTATTACAAATTTTACAACAGAATTAAAAAAAGAAGATTATATTTTAGATGAAAATATATTTATAAAATTTATTGAAGATAATAATTATTTACCAATTTTTGTTGAACAAGATTATAGTTCTATTATTGCAAATGAAGAAAATTTATTAAATATTATAGATGATTCTATTAAAATTAATAAAATGCCATTATTTATTTATGGAAATGAACATTTTGGTATACCTCAAAATATTTTAGATACAAGAAATAGATTTACTAATTCTTATACTATTGAATTAAATCAAATGGGGGCAGTAAAATCTTTTAATGTAAGTAATACATTATCTATAATTACATATAAAACAATGGAAGCATTTAATAAAATAAAATTACAATAAATATAATTATTTTTTATATATTTAAAAAAATAATTATATTTATTATATAATGGAAACACACGTAGATAAATTTTCATTCTTACTAAATAAAATACAAAAAGAATTAAGCGAATTAGAATTGTTACAGGATATCTCTAATGATATACATCTTCTAGAAAAAATAAAAAAAATTAAAAATGAAATAAATGAAGCTTCCTTAACAAAAGATTTTAAGGAATTGGATAAAATATGGAAAGATTATTTTTTTTATACTAATTCACAAAATAATGGTGAAGATGAATTTATGTAATTAAATTAAAACAATTTAAAGATTTGTTTTTATACTATATTACCGTCGTGGCGCAGTGGAAGCGCGCGGGGCTCATAACTCCGAGGTCACTTGATCGAAACAGGTCGACGGTACATAAAAGATAATTTTATTAATTATTTTTTATATAATTAATATAAAAAAAAAATTGAAAAAAAATACATTTACTGCCATATCTACATTTCCAACCATCTATATAATGGCTACCATTAATAAACTAACTATCAAGGAAGCAATCGGTGAATTCACCAAGAGTTTTATTGAAAAAACACAAAAACCTTTGACAAATTTAACTGGTAAGACATGTAAAATTCTTATTGTTGATAGATCTGGATCTACTGGTAACAAATATAAAAATTCATTGACAATTTTAGATAAAGAAATGTTTATTGCTATGAATATTATTCAAGAAAATACTGATCCAAATATCCAATTTGTAGTCATTTCATTTGATCATACAATGATTAATCATGGTGTGATTGAGGTTATGCGCGACGATGATGAAATTGTTATTGGAATGCCCAAATTATCACCAGGCGGAAGTACTTGTACTGATCTTGCATTAGCTGAAGCTGTTAAAGTTATGGAACGTGGTGTTAAAGTTACAGATGTTATTATTATTACTGATGGACAAACGAATAGTTCTACATTTTCATTACAAGGACCTGCAAAGAAGTTAGATGATAATGGTGTTTCAATTAAAATTATTGCAGTAACTTATTCATCTTTAAATCCAGAAACTCTGTCAAAAGCTGAAGAAAGAAATATTCCAGGTATGGATGTTGTAAATATGTTACAAAATTTTATTTCAAGATTAGAAATTTATACTCCAGATTTTGAAGAAACACCATATATTGGAGCTGTTTCATCTAGAATTGTTCCTAATAAATTATCTTGTATGGATATCCCAATTCCAACTGGTACAATTCTAATTAATTATATTCCAAAAGCAATTGATGCCATTGTTTTACATAAACTATCTGGACAACTTTTTACAACACTACCTGAATTTCGAAGTTTTTGCATTGATATTGGTAAATTAATTTCTCCATTCTTTGTTAAATTGCCTGAAAATAATGAATATCCATGGTTAGATTTAATTATTAATAAACTTTCTGAAATTTATCCTATTGATAATATTGTTCAAAAAATAAAACTATATTTAAATTATGGTTTCAAATGTTCAAAGGAAAATACACCTATTATTAATACTAATCCTGAAGATAAAGTTAAAGAATCCAGTGTAAGAAAAGCAGAATTTTCAGAAGCATCTAGAACTCTTGAAACACTTGGAACTACCGCTGGATGTGATAAAGTTATTAGTCTACCTATTAATGGAGTTTGTATTTTAGCTGATGTTTGCGAAGTTAAGTTAACAACACCCCTTGGTAAATTTCCAAATTCAAAAGATGGTTCAGGAACAATTTATTTACCTGCTAGTGATAATCCAGCCTTAGGACAAATTAAAAGACAAGGTATTCGAGGAATTTTAAATGAATTACGTTTTCCAGATGCATCTGGTTGTCCAGATGTTATCTTTTATATTGCTAATCAATTATTTTTAATGTATCTTAATGGAATGTCCCTTGATACTGAGCATACTCAAATATTAAAAGAATTAGCTATTACACAAATGTCAATGAATGTTCTAGTTTCTCAAGGTAAATATTCTTCAGATGGTGTATATCAAATGTGGTCTAAAGGTGAAGTTCCAAAAACACATTTTAGTAAACCAACAACTCATTTAGATCTTTATACTAATAAATGGATTAATCCTCTAGGTTTAAGTCAACCCATTTGGTGGGCATCTATGATGTCTGTTGTAGATTTATTTGATAAACAATTACCTAATTTTAAGGTCGCACTAGAATCAATTGGCATTGAACTTTCAAAAGATGCGTTTCTACAATATATGAAAAATACCTATGGAACTAGTGTTAAAGGATTAGTTAAATTAATTAAAATAAAATCAAAGCAAGATTCAATTATCACTCTTTTACCATTTGAAAAAGATGCTATTCTTTATAAATTAAAAGATCATTCTACACCTGATAATACATATATCTGCAAAGTTGGAACAATTTATGAACGAAGTGAAAAAGATTATGTTAAAGGTTCATGTGGTTGTGTATGGTGTCACGCTCCAGTTACTGAGGATCAATTTGAATTATTTGTACAAGAAGATAATACTGAAATGCTTAAACAAGCATATAGAGAAGCAATTCCTTTAGTTGTAAATGTTAATTCACAAGTATTGCCAACATCAGCTCCTGCTATTTCTGTAGTTCAAGCTCCTGTAGTTAATCAATCTGAAGATAGAAAAGTTGTTGTAGTTTTAACGGGTATCACAGGTGCAGGTAAATCAACTACTTCAGAACTTATTAAAAAAATGGTTACAGAGAAAGGAGGAAAATTTCATAGAGTTAGTGCTGATGAAAAAAGTAAACAAGGTTATAAAGGTAAAGCTCTTCAAGATACTATTTCAAGAGAAATTTATACATTTGATAGGGAAGATAGTAAATTAAAAGTAATAGTTCTTGATCTATGTAATGAAAATGGAGTTGGTAATGAAATTTTCGGTTTTAACTTTGGAAAATATGAACGTTTTGATCTACCTGTAAATTATATCCCAGGACAATTTGAATTATTTGAAAATTGGTGTCTTTTTAATGTTCTCTCTAGAAAACGTGATACACCACAAGTATCTTATTGGTTAAATCCTGAAAGTGCCGGAGTAAATACATGTATCAAGGTTCATAATGCAAAAACATTAGCTATTCGTAGATTATATAAGCTAACAACTACAGTTGAAAACTTTAATGAAAATAGCTCAATGACACAAATCATGAATAAAATTACTCCAAAGGCTAATGCTTATGCTGAAATATTAAAACAACATCCACTAGAACAACAAATTCGTAATGTTTTAACATTTTTATAATTTTATGCCTATATATATTATAGTAAAAATTGAAATTTTAAATATGTTGCAATTTCACTTGCACTAAAAAATTATTAGGAGATATGCCTAGAAATAGATCTCGTGAAATTGCAGAATATCTGAGTGATGGATATCACTCTGAAGGAGGAGAAGGTTATGGTTCATTAACACAAGCCTACAGTAGAGCTTATGGAAGGCTAAAAAGGGCTGAAAGAGCGCGTGCAGCACGCGCAGCAGCTGAAGAAAAAGCAAAAGCTGAAAAAGCACCAGAAACAACTGAAGAAAAAGTCACAGCTGAAAGAGCGCGTGCAGCACACGCAGCAACTGAAGAAAAAGTAAAAGCTGAAAAAGCACCAGAAACAAGTGAAAAAAAAGTCACAGCTGAAAAATAGTACAAATTAAAGTTTTTTATAAATATAAATATAAATATAAAATTAAAACAAATATTCTTAAAATATAGATTATTTATTTTTCCCTGAATAAACTATTTTTTTATATTATAATATTAAATGCTTAATAATCATATAATTTTTTTAAGACACGGTGATACATATCATAATCAAACGTTAAATTATGAAAAATATAATAAAAAAGCAAAAAAAATTAGTAAAAAAATATTTGAAATAATAAATAATAGTTTAATAGGTGAAAAAATTATTTTTTATTCATCACCAGAAAAAAGATGTATAGATACTTTATATTTACTAAAAAAAAATCTAATTAAAAGAGGTATTAAAAATGAAATAAAAATTAAAATTAACAAAAATTTAATAAGATGGAATAAAAAAGGTAATGAACCTAGATTAGCTTCTAAATCTAGAGCACTTACATATGGAAAAAAATTAAAAAATTTCTTTACTACTACAAATAATACTATAATTATATATTGTACACATAGTAGTATTTTACCAAGTATAATAGAAGGAATTAATAACAAAAATCCGGGTTATCTTAAAGAAGGTGCAATGTTTTATTATAATGTAGACAATAACAATTTTAATATAACAAATTATTAAAATATCATTAATCTACTAAAGATTATATATAAAAATATTTTTATATAAATCAATTTTATTATTATTTAATTTTATATAAAATTATTTTCTAAGTATAATATATGAAGAAAAAAAATTAACAAGTTTTTTTTAAGACTTGTATAAGTCAATTTTAATAATTGGCCATAAATTTAATATTTATGACTATTTAATCAGATTTAGGCTATTTATAATATAAAGAATAAAAATTGAAATTATAATTATCTCATGCCTCTCCAATTAAGGATATTAACCTAGGCTATAATGGATAGACTTTCTTCAGAACAATATAGAATTGACTCCCATGGAGAGGAAGTGCGCTCTGCGCAACTTTACAACGATTATACTCCGTCTGCGATAGAGTATGCTCATGATCATAATATTCCATTAGATGAAGCTTTTCAACATGTTCTACAAAGTGATGGCTATGATGCTGAAGAAATTAAGTGGACACGAGTACCTCTAAATGAAACCGACACAGTCGTTGGGGCTGAAATTAAAGCTAAAAATCTTTCAATTGTTTGTAATAGTATTTTAACTGGAAGGTATAATGATACTTATGTAGCAGCGATCAATGGTGAAGATTCTACATCAGTTACTTTTCGACAATTATCAAGTCAACATAATACTCATTCAGGTGATAAACATACTCCCTATGGTGGAAGAGGGTTACGTCATGTAATTAATTTTAGAAAAACAGATGAACCAAATATTAGAACATTTGTAATGTCAGCTCCATGGATTTCAGGTAAAAAAGATAAGGTAGAAACGTTAACTGAAACAAAACCAATTTTAGAAATTCGTGTTGATAATGATGGTGAGTTAAAACGTTATATTATTCCTCAAGATTTTAGTGGGGGTGAAGGGCATACTGCTTGTGCAAGTGCAATGGTTACCAGAGATGGAGAATTTTGGAATGTTAAAATTTTACAAAAATTTATTGATGGATATGCAGATGATGTACCAACCTCTATTTCAGATTTAAAACAAATTAATTTTCAAGTAGATGAACCTAGTGTTGTATGTGATGATGAAGTACCAAGTTTTGTACTTTGCGATGATGTTCCTAGTTCAATGCCTCATGTTGTATATTGTGATGAATCGCCAAGTTTTGTACCAAGTGATTGTTATTCAAACCCAGTATTAGTTGAACATAGATCTAGTGATTATGATGTAGAATTCTAATTATTTTTATAATATAAAGTAAAAATTGAAATAATATTTTTATAAATAATCATTACCAATATGTCATCATTTAATATTAATTTACCTTCCTTTTGTATACATGGTGAAACATCATCCAATGGTTTGTCCTATAATGAAGATAGGATAGAACATATAATATTACCAAATGGTATAATATTCTTTATTGTAATTGATGGACATGGTGGAGATGAATGTGTAAAATTAATTCAATCAAATATCTATAATATAATAGACATTTTATTTACTTCTATTGATATTACAAATGTTCAAGAAATATATGAAAAAATAAAAAATTTGTATTTTGAACTTGATAATTTAACTAAAAATGTTCAAAGTGGTGCTTGTATATCTATAATTACAAAATTACCAAATAATTATTTATTTCTATCTTATTTAGGTGATTGTAGAACTTATATTTTCAATAAAACACAACTGGTATATATATCAAAAGATCATGATCCAAGTGATGAATATGAAGGTAAACAAGTAAAATTACGCGGTGGACGTGTTACATTTTTTAATGGTCCAAGATTGTCTGGAAAACTAGGTGTTTCAAGAGCATTAGGTGATTGTGAAATTAAAGGAGTTGGAAAAGAACCAGAAATAAAATTATTTTCACCTGATATGTGGACACATTTCCTTGTTAATAGTGATTGTTTAACAGACGCTATACGACAAACATATATTTCAAATAAACCATCTTATGATGAAAATGGATTTCCATGTTTATCTCCATTACATATTTTACAACAAGAGGCTGAACCAAATGTTACAGAGGAATTATCTATAATAATTACTAACTACATGGTAAATTCATCTTCAAAAAATGAAGCAATAGAAAATATAATTAAAATTTTAATAGAAAAAGCAAAAATTTATCCAGATAATTATTCAATTATCTTAGGTTCATTATTATAGTGTTAATAATAAAATCATTTTTATAAAAAGTGTATTAAATATATAATTATATATAATAATATATGGATATAGAAAATAATATTAAAAATA
>JACCED010457717.1_pt1 | contig 16379 bp, 1 predicted proteins | sample 7455021 | NCBI WGS metagenome assembly JACCED01 (sample SAMN15323456, study PRJNA562643) | freshwater metagenome | isolation source: river surface water | place: USA:Blue River Watershed | collected 2017-08-19 | reverse complement strand
ACCTGAAGCGCGGCCTTTTGCACCTTCAGCGCCTCGCTGGCTTGGCTGCTGTTCTGCGCTTGAGCCACAGGGTCAAAGTTGAGCAGGTCAACCCCTTCAGACACGCCCAAGGCCGTGCGCACCAGGCTTTGGGCCTGCGCCTCAGTCTTGCCCGACGCAATGGCCGACTGCACCAGGGTCGTCAACGGGTTGATCACGCTGGAGCCGCCGGGTGCGCTCAGGCTACCGACAAAGGTCTTGCCTGTGGAGAGGTCAACGGTGGGCACCAAACCGTTGGCGTTGTACAACCAGGCTTCGATCTTGAGGTTACCGCTTCCGCTCAAGCCTTCAAAGTTGCCCGAAGCATCGGTGATGTCCCAGGACTCGGCATCAAACACACCGTTGTTGTTGGCGTCGACAAACTCGCCCGCCTCCACTTGCTGGTTGTTGTTCTTGTCCGTGAAACTCTCATGGGCCCACAGGCCATCGGCATTGGTGTCAATCCAGACCAGGGCCTTGGCTACATAGCCGTCTTGGGCAATGCCCTTTTGCAAAACGGTGAAGCTGCGCTGGGTGGGGACGACACCGCCCAAGCCATCCACGATGTTGTAGCTCAGCGTGACGGGGCCGCTGTAATTGTCGGGTGGGGTGTAGGTATAGCCACCGGCAACAGGGGCAGTCAGTGTGCCAACATCCGCCTTGAGGCCCGTCACATTCAGGGTGTCACCGTCCACATCGGTGAAGCCGGCAATCAGTTGTGTGCTGGTGAAGGAGTAGGCTTGATTGGTCACGCCCGAAGCCCATGCGGCGGGGGCTGCGGGAGCAACGGGGGCATCGTTCACAGAAGCGACCGTGATGGACACCGTGGTCGTCTCGGAATCCAAAGCCCCATCGTTCACTTTGAAGGTGAAGGAGTCTGTGCCGTTGTAATTCGCCACCGGCGTGTAGGTGTAAGCGCCCGTCGTGGCGTTAACCGTCGCCGATCCATGGCTGGGGTCGGCCACTTTGGCAAAAGTCAGCGTACTGCCCTCGACATCGGTGCCCGTCAAGGTGCCGGTCTTCGCCGTGTCTTCGTTGGTCGTGATACTCGCCAATGTCGCCACCGGCGCGTCGTTGACGGCACTCACCGTGATGGACACCGTGGCCGTCTCGGAATCCAAGGCGCCGTCATTGACCTTGAAGGTGAAAGAGTCTGTGCCGTTGTAGTTCGCCGTTGGCGTGTAGGTGTAAGCGCCTGTCGTAGCGTTCACGCTTACCGTGCCGTGGCTAGGATCGGCCACTTTGGCAAAGGTCAGCGTGTCGCTATTGGCATCGGTTCCAGCCAACGTCCCGGTCTTCGCGGTGTCTTCCTTGGTGGTGATGCCAGCCTGAACAGCCAAGGGAGCAACATTGCTGGAAAATCCCGTGGTGGCGATGAAAAGGCTGCCCGCCAAAGCTGTGGCAGAAACTTGGGTCAAGTTGTGTGAAGTGGATGTGAAAGCCACCAGCTTTGCATTAGGCGAGAGTGTCGCTGCAATGACGCCCTCATCGGAAAGCGCGCCTGAACTGTCAACAGAGACCACGTTGGCCTGGCCTAAGGTCAAGTCGCTGACTTGCAGTTGCAAGGCTTCGCTGGCCGCGTAGCCAGCCGGAATATTCGTCAGCAGTGAGATAAAACGACCGTTTTCGCTCGCAGCGGTAAATTGATCCGCGCTGTGGCCCGTGCTGACAGAGTCAGAAGCCGTCGTATTGAAGTAGGTTCCGTTTTGGGTGACTTGCAAGCTTTGATCCGGGTTGACAAAACCGGCAGCTTGGCCATTGGTGCTAAGCGACACCAGGTCAAAGGAGCGTGAACCCGACAAACCCGAAAGGTTATAGGCACTGGACCAGACATAGGCATCGGTTCGCGCAGCAGCGGTGTTATCTGAAAGCTTGGAATTTTGGTCCGTAGATTTAAAGTAGCCCTCGGAAGAAAACGAAATTTTGACGACACCGTTATCGGTATACACATTACCCAAGTAAGCGGCTTGTGAAACCTCGCTGCCCGCCACTTGCGTGACCAGCTCCACCTTCTTCGTCAATAGGTCCAGCAAGTAAATGTCGCTGACTTCATCGGTGTCTATGCTGGTGGCCGGGGTTAATACTGCACTGTCGGTTTGCAACGCTAAAAAACGCCCATCATTGCTCAACGCCATGCGTTGCACAGCAGGCAAAGCAGCATCTTGGACGATGGCCGAGAGGATGTCGGCCTGTTGCAGCGTTGTTTTCTGAAAATAAGCCAGCCGGGTCACACTGGGGTTGTCGCGCAACATCACTTCGGCGGCGATGTAGACCGCGGAGTCCTTCCCCACGATGACGGCTTTGGAAATTTCCAGATCACTGGCAACCACGCCCGCTGAAACTGCCAACGCATTCAGGCAACCCGCGTACTGCTGATTGGCAACGTCGTACAGCCACACCCCGGTGTGCAGGGTGGAAGCCACCGCATCAGCGTCGTCAGTGAAAGTTCCCCTGACTAACAGAAATTTTCCGTCAGCACTGAAGCTCAGCCCTTCCATCAAAAGAAGGGTGGCTCCGCCTCTGGCAAGGCTGCTTACATCAGGCGCTGCAACTTGATAAAGGCTCATTCAAAGATCATCAAACTGCAATGAAAAGATCGGCGCCATTGGTTGCGGCGTCAACGATGCCCACAAATCTGACGACATCCATGGCGGCCAACGGGCCTGCGCCATCCGGATCAAATTTAAGCAAGCTCTGTGCGGTGTCTAGCAAGAAGTAATCGTTCGGATCCAGGGCACGGATTCCCGGTCCCTTGACAAATGAATCGGCATTGACCGTTCCAGAAGACAGCAGTTTCAAGTTGGACGAAGAAATTCCAAATGAAGCCAAGTCGATGACCAGCAAGTCCTGACCAGAAACGAAATCGGTAATTTGGTCTGCAACGATGTTCAGTCCGTTGTAACTCAAGACATATTGGTCGCTGCCAGCGCCGCCGCTCAAGGTGTCAACGCCGCCCTTGCCCTCCAAAATATTGTCACCCATGTTGCCCTGCAACACGTTGTCGGCGGCGTTGCCCGTGGCAGTCGCATCGGCAATGCCCACCAACTCGGCGTTCTCAAAGTCGGTTGCTAAAACAATGTCCAGGCTGGAGCGAATCGTATCGATGCCGCCGGCATCCACCAAGGTGTCCAGGTTATCGCTGAGCACGTAAATGTCGTTGCCCAAACCGCCCACCAGCGTGTCTTTGCCCAGGCCACCCGCCAACACGTTGTTGCCTGAGTTGCCTTCCAGGCGGTTGTTCAATGAGTTGCCACCGGCGGAGTAATCGCCACCCTCCTGGAGTATCAAAATTTCTAATTGCGATGGCAGGGTGTAACTTGCAGAGGCGTACACCGTGTCTGTGCCTTCATTGGCGAGTTCCACGATGACATCCGATCTGGAATCGACATAGTAGGTGTCATCGCCCAAACCACCCGCGAGTCGGTCAACACCGGCACCGCCATCCAGGGTGTCATTGCCTGCGCCACCGATGAGGGTGTCGCGACCCACGCCACCGGCCAGGCTGTTGGCCAGTTCGTTGCCGGACAAAATATTGTCCAAACTGTTGCCCGTCAAGTTCAGCGCTTGCCCAGGTAAAGCTTGGAGCGATTCGATGTTGGCAGGCGCTGTCAAACTGACAGAAGTCACGACCAGGTCCTTGCCGCCTGCACCACCCGAGATAACCTCCAACACCACATCCGATGTTGAATCTACAGTGTAAGTGTCATTACCGGGTCCGCCGCTCAGGGTGTCGTTGCCAGGGCCACCATCAAGCTCATCGTTTCCGCTGGAGCCATCCAAAACATCGTTGCCTGTTCCACCCAGTAAAGTGTCGTTACCCAGGCCGCCCAGAAGTCGGTCGTTGCCGGCGTTTCCGACCAGCAAGTCATCGCCGCCCATGCCATACAGCGTGTCTGCCGCAATGCTGCCGTACATTGCATCGGGGCCGGATGTCCCGGTGTTGTTGACGTTATTGCCTTGCACTTCCAAGGACAATGTCCAATCGGTCGAAAGGCCTTGAGGGTCGGTTGCACGCACAGTGACCCCACCAATGGGGCCATTGACGTTTTCAGCGAGCGTGAAGCTCAATCGGCCCAATTGCTCAAAGCTGAGCACCTGATTCAAGGAGACGGCCACAGCACCCAAGCGCACGACACCCATGGCTGGCAGATCAACGATGGTCACTTGCGACAGCGTTGACTCCGGGTCGCTTGGTTTTGCCATGTCCAAAGTGACGGCCTGGGTCAGTGGGTACTGGACCATCAGCTTGCTGCCTGATGTGGCAAAGCGAGGCGCATCGTTCACTGGGTCCACAAACAAATGCACAGCAGACTCGGCAGTCACCCCATCTTCATCGATGGCTTGATAGCGGAAATAGCCCATGTCGCCGTTGACATCGGCTGCCGGCTGGTAGTGGACTTCGCTCAAGCCGTCTGCGGTGAGGAAGGCGTCCACTGTCAGCGGATTACCCTGCTTGTCCAGCAACTTGCCTTGCGCAGGAATTTCCAGCACTTTGACACGCACGGCTTTGCCTTCGGGGTCGGTTGGAACATTCAGGGCAAGGCTGGTCAGCGACGCATCTTCCTGCAAAGAGAGCTCACCAGGGGTTGCCAGCAGCGGCGCCTGGTTGTCTCCAAATTGAAGCGTCAGAATATCGGAGACCGACTGGTTGAAGTCGTCGACTGCGGTGACCAGCAGTTTGAGCTGGCCTTGGTAGTCTTGCGGTGGTACGCCGGAGAACGAGCGCGTTGCCGGGTCGTAGGCCAACCACTCGGGGAGCTCTCCGCCGGAAGCGCTGGTGACGGTGACTTGCAGATCGGCGGCGTTGCCTTGCTCGGGGTCGGTGAAGGCCGACTCGGGAATGGCGTAGTCGATGCCCATGCCTTTGCCAATGGTCACTGGCTTGTCAAACAATGATTGCGTTGCAATGGGTGCTTGGTTACCCACCTTACTGGCCAAGTTGATTTCGCCATCTCCAAAGACAATTCGCTCAATACCCATGAGCGAGTCTGTTCCTTCATTGCCGTTGTCGAGTTTGCCATCCACAACAGTCACAGTTTTGAGCGTAGGATTCCAGGAGACATTGAACTCGCCTATGGCACCGCTGTAGATGACGGTGTCAAAGCCTTGGCCGCCATCCAGTGTGTCATTGCTCAAGCCCCCTTGCAAGGAGTCGTTGCCTTCGAAGGTGCGAATCAGGTTGGCACTGTCATTGGCAATAACGTTGTCAGCCCCCGTACCAGTGATGATGTTTTCAAGCACCGACCAAGGCGCTACGGTGTAGGTAACGCCTTCAGCCGCAATCAAGCCTTTGGGCAAATCGACGTACATGTCGTGCTGCATGGGCGCAGCATTCAAGGTATCGGTGCCGTTTTCATCACTGAGCACGCGGTTGGTGGACGTTTTGAAGCCCTCTTCGGTGAAGACGTACACATCGTTGCCAGTGTCACGCTCGCCATAGACGCGCAGTGACAAGCTGGACAGCGTGCCAGTTTGTTCGGCGCGCACGTCCTTGAGGCTGATGGTCCAGTCTCCTGCTGCCTCTTCGCCCCAGAATTGAACGCTGGAAAAATCCCACAGGAGGTGGGTAGGTACGCCGCTGTCTTCACCGCTCAAGCCGAAAGGCTGTTCGGCGTTGACGGTGGGGCGGTCCATCAAGCGAGACACGGTGCCGCTGGGCGATGTCACCTCCAGGATCAGATCACCCAACCGGGTGTGCCGCAGGTCCACACCGAGCTCTATGTGTTCCACCCGCAGATCGCTGTCGATGCGGAAGGTTTTGGTGTAAGCGCTTTCACCGTCGGGGATAGCCGCTTGAATACCAAAGGCACGGGCTGACGCTGACACTTCGTTGATGGCCGTGTCGGTCTGCGTCCAGGTTTGGGCCAAACGAACGGCACTGTAGGCATCGACCAAGCCGAAGCCCAACGAGTCGTTGAACTGCATGCCCCCTAAATTGAAGTTAGAAGCACCATTGACTTTCCAGGACATGCTCTCTGGGTGGGTGGCCGATAGCGCCAAGACCTGTTGCACATCGCGGTAGCCCAGATGCGGATTGGCCTCTAGCATCAAGGCCACCACGCCAGAAACAACCGGCGCAGCAGCCGATGTTCCAGAAAAGGTCGTGTAATTGCTACTAAGGGCATATCCCCAGCCCGGTTGATGGCGATCCGTGGTCAACAAGTCAACGCCATACGCTCCGACCAGAACGCTGGCCCCCGGTGTTGAGAACCCTGCAACACTGCCATCTTGGTTGGTGGCTGCGACGGTGATGACTTCGCGCGCATTCTGGAAGTTGTGGTAGTTGGTGTTTTCACCATAGGAGGCACTGTTGCCTGCTGAAAACACAAACACAGTACCCAGTCCGTGGCGACCATCTTCCACCCCGGTGCGCAAAGCTTGGTAGGCAAACGTGAGCAAGGTGCTGTTGAAGTTGTCTGCGAACGGGGCAGTTGCACCCCAGCTGTTGTTGCTGACATCGAACTGCGATTGCAAGGTCAATGCCTGCGTGATTTGATCCCAGGACCATTTGACACGCGTGGAAACCAAATCGGCATCCGGTGCGACGCCAACGATACCTGTTTCGTTGTTGGCTTGTGCTGCAATGATGCCGGCCACTGCCGTACCGTGGTTGTCCGGAGGACCCACCAGGACAGGGTATTTGGGCCGGCCATCGGCCGTATCAAACTGCGTGTCAAATGCCAGCGCAGGCAAGAGTTGTTCTTGCAAGTCGGGATGGCTGGTGTCAATGCCCTCGTCCACCACGCCCACGGTGACACCGGCGCCCGTGATTTCGCCACGCAAACTGTCCAACCCCAATGCGGACAAGTACCATTGCGCCGATTGCAGCGGGTCAGCCACGCCACTGTACAGCTCACGCACACGCATGGTGTAGGTTCCGGTTTGCGAGTTGTTGCCGCCAACCTCCAGGTAATAGTCGCCTGTGTTGGTGACGGTGAACTGCAGGTGTGCATCGTTGCCGGCACCACTGTTATCGTCTTGGGCCAGCTCGTTGCCAGAGGCATCCAACAACCTGAGCGTGCCGTCTTTGAGCGTCCCCCCCGAACCACTGCCATCGCCCAAAACATCAAAGACATAGACCTTGCCGGCTTGCAAGTTGGTTTTGATCCAGTCAAGATCATCAGCGTAATTGATGCGCCCTGTCGCTGCCCGCCCTGGCTGCGCCTGTGCGCCCGACCGCGTGTCTGCAGTGAGGTCATCCTCTAATGGCGTACTCAGGTCGCGTTGCCGCGTGTCCAGCACATAGGAGCCCGTATTGCCAGGCAAGTTGGCGGCAGAAACCGCCAGGTAATAGCGCCCCGTGTTGAAAACGGAAACCGCCAGCTCGTTTCGACCCGACAGCGCGTCAAACTGGCCACTGCTGACCAGAGCGCCATTGCCGTCGACCAACTTCAGGCTGGCTTGTCCAAGGGTTCCCAACCCATCCGAAAAACCCTTGACCGAGAAGTCATAAATATTGCCCGCGGAAAGGTTGATGGCAAAGAGGTCCACATCGTCCAGCGCATCGACTTTGCCTGACTGGCTTTCATTGGCGGCCATCAAGCCGTCGCGACTCACACTGTATTGCCCGACGGCATCGGGTCGGTCATCGTCTTGTGCAGCGCCCAGGTCAACGACTCGTATTTTGTAGTTGCCCGTCTCATTGGCATTGACCGCAGCAACTTTGACGTTCATGGCGCCAGAGACTACGGCCTCGTAAAGCATGGCATCAAATGAACTGGGCGTGGCAACATCTCTGACCACCGCAATGTTTTCTGACGCCGTTGCACCAGAAGCTTGGAAGTCCAAGGTCATGGTCGCTGCAGTCAGAGGGGCGCGTGAACCATCACGCACGGCAAGCGTTTCGAAGCGATAACTGTGCCCTTGCTGCAGGGCAACCGTAAAGTTATCCGTATCGCCAGACAAGCCAATGCGGGCCGTGCTTTGTGCTTGAGCCACTGGGCCTGCACTGACAAAATTCAGGGCGACGGCATTGACAGCATCCTCGTCTGAGGCATCACCTTGGCTCAGGGTGATGTTGTAAGCACCGGTCGCACCAGCGCCATCGATGACGCGAGCATAGTAGGTACCAGAAGTCATGGCTTTGAACGTTGCCAAAGCCTCGCCGCTGGTGGTTTCCAGTCCATCGCCAATGGCCAAGGAACGGCCTTGCGAATCTACGACCTCAATCATGGGTCGGCTGAGCGAGCTTCCTTGCGCTAGCTTGACGCTGAGCGAAAGCACCTGATTTTGCGTTGCATCGAACTTGAACCAATCTTCGTCCATGTCGGTGGCGAGCCCCAAAGAGTCGAATGCACGTGCACCGAATGCACCATCCGACCATTGAATGGCACCATCGAGTGTTTGGTTCAGAGTCAAGACATTTGCAGCGGCCTTGGTGTTGCTGTAATCATCTGGCGCGCGAACCACCAGGGTGTAGGTGCCCGTGTCGGTTTGCGGGGTGGCTGACTTCACGGCGAGGTAGTAGGTGCCGCTGGCCGTGGGAGTGAAAAGCGCAGCAGGGTCGCCCGTGGTCAACTGCAAATCAACCGTGCTCAACAAGGCACCATTGCCCGCATGAATTTCAAGAACGGGTGCAATCAAAGTGCCGCCGCCGCTGTGAGCGCCGTTGAGCAACATGACATAGTCTTGGTTGGCCGTCAAACGAACGCCAAACCAGTCCTGGTCGCCATGCGTCAGCAAATTGCCGATAACGCTCTGGCCAGGGCTGATGGATGCTTGGGTAGAGAGGTCGCCGGCCGCATCATCTGGGGGAAGGTCACGCTGCAGCACCGAGACTTTATAAGTTCCCATGCCACGGTCGTTGTTGGACGAGGCTTCGAGGTAATAAGTGCCCGATTGGGTAGGCGCCAAATACAACTGAGCATCGTTCCCGTCCCCACTGTTGTTATCGAAGTCTACGATTCGTCCTTGCGCGTCCAGCACACGCAAATAGGGATCGGCCAATGTGCCTTGGTGTCCAGAGAGTCCTTGCACATTGAACTGATACACATTGCCCGCCTGAAGCGAGACTTTGAAGGCATCGCGGTCCCCGGGAATGCCAATGGTGCCAGACAATGCCGCTCCCACGGTGAGCGCCTGTGTGGTCTCATTCAAGGCTTGCCCATAATCGTCTGCGGGGGCGGTGTTGATACTCAGCTGATAGGCACCTATGTCGTATTTGAAGGCGCTCTTGGCTTCAAGGTAATAAAGGCCATTGGCGGTGGGTGTGAAGTAGGCACGCGAGTTCAAAGTGCCGCCAAAATCGTCGTACACCGAAATGACCTTGCCTGTTGCGTCCCGTAACGTCAGCAAAGGATCTTCCAAGGGGTCTAGCTGCGCGCCATCGCTGACGTCGCCGGTCAGGTCAATGATGTAGGTGCTGCCTTTGCTTAGGCCAACGCGTATCCAATCGCTGTCACCGTTGTAGGAAACCAGCCCATGCAGGGGTGTTCCTGGCGCTTGCGCCGTACCCGCTTGGATCAAACCTTCGGTCAAAAGATCGTTGCTGTAGTCATCCTTCAGAGTGGAACCAGAAACGGTGTACGTGCCCTTGCCTGCGTTACCAGATGCGCCTGCGTCTAAGAAATACCAACCTGATTCGGGGGCCGAATACACTACGCGCGCATCGGCCCCGCCGCCGCCATTGTCATCCTGGCGCAACAAAATGCCTGTAATACTGCGAAGAGACAACTGGGGATCCGCCAGGGTGCCGCCGGTGGAAGTACCCTGGGCACGGAAGTTGTAGGTCATGCCTTTGTCAAGCCAGACGCGGAACCAGTCATGGTCGCCAAGCGTATTGATTTCACTGCTAAAGCTCAGCGTTTTTCCGGCAGACCACTCGGCCCGCTCCACGGAGCTCAAGTTGCCAGGGATGGTGTCCAGGCTGGCTTGGGTCAGAGTCCATGAGCCTTTATTGATCTTGGCAACATCGGACACTGCCAGGTAATAGGTACCCGAGGCATTGGGCCGGAAAATCAGCACATCATCATTGCCAACAGCATCGCTCGCCAAGTCGAATACGCCGGAAGATTGCTCCAATGCCCGGCCATTGCCATCCAGCAAAGTCAGCAACGGGTCCACTAGCGTGCCGCCCCCAGAAGCCAATCCGTTCAAATGGAATTCGTACTTGGTTCCCGCAATGAGCTGGGTGCGCACCCAATCCACATCGCCGATGTCGCCTATGTAACCTTTGACTTCCCCAACCTCTGCATTCATAGCCCCCAAGGTGCTGGTGCTGCCTGCGTAGTCGTCGAGGTAGTTCAGGGTAAATGCAAAATCTGTGACGCCGTTGGCCACAGTGGGGTCGGTGCTGACGTTCACTTGCAGGACCGCTTCACCTCCGGTGTAGGGCTGCATGACGCCATTCACATTCACCATGGGCAGCCACTTTTGGTCGGCCGACATGTTGCGGTTGTATTCTCCGCTGGTCCATCCATAGACGAGCGACTTGAATTGAAGCTGCTGCCCCGTCGCTTTGTCAGTAAAGTTCATTGACCACCAATTGCCATTGGGCGATGAGGCATCGACAAACAAGGGTGAATTGGGTACCAACGTGACCGCGTAGACATCGGTATCACTCGCATAATCCTTTTTGATGGACATGCGCTTGCCGTAGTCAATTTCTTTCAATTGGCTGTAGGCGGGTTCAGTTCGGTACTGCCAAGTGTCGTTAGGCGCATCATCAATCGCCAGCGTGGTTTCGGCGAATTGAAGGTTCAAAACACCTGTCACCGAGTCCGTGCCATCTGCCATAGAGCCACGCTCTTGCTTGATGGTCAGGGTGTTGCCCGAGCGCACCACGCTGTAGTCAGCATAGTTGCCGGTAAACACGGCCGTATCAATATTGGAAATGTTGTCGTTGCCCTTGCCGCCTTGGAAAAAGCCCGTGCCATCGCCGGTGAAGTTGTCTGCTGAGGCTGAACCGATGATCAAATCGCCAGTTCTCAAAAACTTGGCGCCCGCGCCATCGAAGGAAAGTGTGTCAAGTTGCGCCTGACTCACAATCAGCGTGGCAGCACCGTTCTGGATATTCTCGATGCCCAACAGGGAGGCACGGGAGATATCGGTCAGGCTGTTGTTACTGAGGTTTAACGTGTCTGTACCCAAGCCACCGGTGATGGTGGCGCGTAAATCGCGCACGTTGTCCACACTGATGACATCGTTTCCTGCGCCCAGGTCGGCGGTGAACAGGTTGTCGCCGCTGACGCGCAAGCGGTTGTCGCTGGCTGCAAGGGTGATGCTGTCGAAATTACTGACTTGAATGTAGTTGGCCCACTGCTCCAAGAAACTAGAAGTCGGACCGATATTGATGTGCGTTGCATCAATATGGGTGAAATTTCCCTGGAGGAGCAGGCGCTCCAGCTTGCTCGAGTCTGTGATGCCACTGAAGTTGATATCCTGCCCATCACCCTGAACGATCAACTTTGGCCAGGAATAGCGGTAATCGGCATTGCTGGCATTGAAATCCAATACAGAAAATTGCCTGAATACTTCTGCTTGCAAGTCGACAAATTGTTCCCACCCCGATGAATTGACTTTCAGCGTCTCTACGTTGGCCAGCGCGCCCTGCGAAGCAACGTATCGAATGCCAGAGGTTGAAGAAAAATTAACCTCTAACAAATCGTTGCCACTGGAGCCATCTATGCGATCTGCGTAGACATAACCGCCGCTGCCACTGGCTGCGTCGAATTCAGCTGTGTCGACTCGAAAAACGTCATCGCCCCCTCCGCCGACAAGGGTGTCCACACCGCTGCCACCGATGAGGGTATCGGGTCCTTGGCCGCCGTCGATGTAATCGGCACCGCGCCCCCCAGAAATCAAGTCGCCATCGGGCCCACCCGAAATCACATCGTCGCCACGCGAACCCAACACGCCTGTGCTGGTACTGGTCAGCAAAGGATCGAACTGGGGCATCAGCAATTTCGCGCCATTGGACAACGAGAGGTTGCCCAAGCTGAATGTGGATGCTGTTCCCGTCAGCATGACGGACACACCGTTGAGTGCCTGCAGACTCGCCACTTGCGCGGGCGACAGCGTGACCGTACCGTTGCCCCGCAGCACCTCCAGGTCCGACAGCGTGGCCAGAGACAAGTCTTGCCCGTCTTGCACCCAGAGGGCGTCTGTTCCGGCGCCGCCACTGAGCAGATCACGTACCGTGGTTTTTTGGGTCACCAACAGTGTGTCGTTGCCTTCGCCGCCATAAAGAGAGTCAACGCCAGCGCCGGTCACCAAGCGATCCGCGCCACCCAAACCGAGCAGCAAATCATCGCCTGCGCCACCTACCAGGATGTTGTCGCCAGCATTGCCAGTGAGACGATCGTTGCCTTCTGAACCTGTCAAGCCAACGTAGGACGACCCCTCTTGCAGCGTGACACTGCCGGGAGCACTCACTGACAAAATGTAGCTGGTGTTGGCGCCATTCACCCGATGCACCATGCTGCCCCAGGTCGACCACTGCGCTTCGGTCATCGACAAGGATTTGGCCGATACCGAAATAGACTCAATTCCGGCAAGCGTGGCGCCAGAAAGATCAACGTCCTCTCCACGGATTGTGAGCACATCGGTACCTGCGCCTCCAATCAGTGTGTCAACCACCAAGGCTTTGCCATCAATGACAAACTCATCGTCACCTGCACCGAGGTTGACATTCATGACGCCAGAATTCAGCGTGAGGCTGTCGCCGTTTTGGGTGCCCGTGACTGTGTAGGTCAAGGCGTCGCCGATGCGCCAATTAGTGATAGAAAGGTCTGCGAAGTGCGCTACGTCGATTGATCCCCCGCCGACAATAGAAACTGCTTTAAATCCGCTCGCATTGCTAAGGTCACGAATTTGAGTCGCAGACAAAATGATCTCGGTAGGTGACTCCCATGGGCGCTCGGCAAGATCACCTGGATTTTTGATATGAAACTTTTCAATATTGGCAATATCCCATTGGCTGAGATTGAGGTACCAAACGGGCGTGGTGGCGCCGGAGTAGTAAAGAGCATCGCCGCCCCATGCATGTGCCCACCAGGGATTCGACAGGTCGATAATGATTGAGTCAATGCCCTCTCCGCCATCTACGACGCCCTTTTCAAAATAGGTTCTTGTGGAGAGATCGTAGGAAGAAAAAAGCTGATGCCCAATCGGTCGCGTGACGGTTCTACTGACGCTTAAAACAATTTGATCATCGCCAGCGCCCGCAGAGACGCTGTCTATGCCGTAACCTGAGCCCAGGGCTTCTTCCGCCCCCAGGTAAATGATGTTGTCAGCGCTATTTCCCTTGAGGAGATCGCTTTGATTGGTCCCCCGGAGGTTGTAAGCACCAGGCAAAGTGACGGCATCAATCGTTCCGCCCGACTCTGAACTTGCCGCCAAACTGAACGTTATGTTTTGGGCCGAGGAAAATCCAAGCTGCTTGACTTGATCAATGGATAAAGATGTCCGCCCTGAACTGCCATCCAGCACTTCCAGGCTGGTAAGAGACAGTCCGACAAAATTCGTATCACTGGTGATCTTAAGAGTGTCGGTGCCATCGCCGCCATCAATGGTGTCAGTGGGAGACGCAGTACCCGAGACATCAAAAATATCATTGCCCAAACCACCTTTGAGTTGATTGCGACCCGCACCATCTGTGAGGGTGTCATCCCCCAAGCCTGCATCAATGGTGTCATCGCCCGCACCCCCAACGATTTCTTCCGACAAAGCACTTCCGGCAACAGAATCATTCCCTTCCTTGGCATCGATGAAAGAGGACTTGCCGTCCGCGATCAAAGTGTCAGCTGAGGTTGTCCCCAATTGAACACGGTCTACGACAATGCGGTAGCTCAATCCACCGGCTATGTCTTGGGTTTGCGACCATCCAGAGATACGCACATCCACGCCTTCTCCACCAAAGTCAGTTCCGCTGGCGTAACCTGTAGGCTTGACAAAGTAGCTGTAGGTTTGAGTGGCAGTTCCTAGCCAGCTGCCAAAGCTTGCATACGTTGAATTATTTCCAACGTCTGCAAAGCGCAGCAGATCTTGAGAGTCACTCGCCAAGAATTCCACTCGCAAATCGCCACCAGTGGCATTGACGGAGGTTTCTTGAACTTTGATCCGCAACGTTGTGGAGGTGGAAACGCCTGTCAGCTTTTGCTTGAAGTAATCTGTGTCACTACCCCAAGACGTTCCAGACAAAGTGCCCGTGATCGTCCCGCCCAGAGCGACCACCTTGGCCCCCTCAGGCGTGTTGCTCTCAGCATCAATGACAAGATCACCATCACTGAAACGAAGCGTTTGAATGTTTTTAAGCGAATCGTTACCATCGGTGCCAGCATTGAGATGGGCAACGCTGAGGAAATAACCCCCCTCATTGCGCCACTGGATGCCGTCGGATGCGTTTTTCCACTCAAGTACATACTCAGAGCGTTTACCAGAAAAAAATGCGATGTTCGATGTCCCGCCTCCGCCATCAATTTCGTCGTTACCTCCTCCACCGGTGATGAGATCGTTGCCCGATCCGCCCAATAACAAATCTGATCGGGCAGAGCCCAGCAAAGTGTCATCCCCTGCATCCCCATGGAGGTATTCGAAGCTTGCACCCGCCTCCAAAAGATCAGACCCTAAAGTCCCCTCCGGGGCCATCCGTCGCATGATCATGCTGTAACTGGCGGCACTGGTGGTCGCGGTGCTTGAGGGATTGCCCCAGGCACTGCTCACACTCAAGTCATAGATGCCAGTTGACGAAAAGTTCAGAATGCCCCGTTCATCCACATTGCGATTGATACCCGCATCACTTGAAAACCTCACGCCGCCATTTGTGTAATAGCCCGTGAACATGACCTTGTCGCCAGAAACCGTGGCCAATTGAAAATGATCTGAGTCGGTGAAGTAATTGATGCGGCCTGTGACTAGCGTGCCGTAGTGGATGGCAATATTGGATCCGTCTGCAATGTTGCTGTAATCGTCAAGGGTTTGAACCAAATCGATACTGCCGTCCGGCTTAACGAACTTGATGATCTGGATGTTTCTAAGCGTATCTACACCTTGGTTGCTCCCATCGATGGGATCCGACCCATCAGTGAGCATGTCCGTGACAATCCAGTCGCCACTGGCACTCACTTTGCGACTGAAGAAATCTGCTGTTCCTTCAATCACAACAGTGTTGAAACCGGCCCCGCCATCCATCAAGTCATTGCCAACGCCACCTTGTAAAGTGTCATCACCAACTGCCCCAATGAGCGTATCGTTTCCGGCCAACCCCGACAAAGCATCAGCGGCTGCACCGCCCGTCAATGAATCGTTCCCACTGGTACCAATGTAATCAGCCATGCTCACGCCCTCAGGTATGCAATAAATCGTTTATGCTAGTTTTGATCATTTTCTTACAAGCAGGGCTTGTAAGCAATCATTTGAGCAAACGACGCGGTCTCAACGAGGATTCGTACTGTCAATCCCAAGGGATCGTAGCCCCCCCACCCGTCATTGCGAGCAAAGCGCGGCAATCTTGCGAACCGCGTCATTGCGAGCGAAGCGTGGCAATCCCTCTCCAGCGCAAGATTGCCGCGGCCCTTTGGGCCTCGCAATGACGGGGTGGGGGGGTTAGAAGCTCAGGCCTAGGCCGGCGGAGACGGTGCCGTATTTGACGCCAAAGATCGGTGAGGTGATGCTGTTGTACAAGAACGGGATGTCGCTGAGGAATTGCCGTTGCATGAATTGCACGCGGGTGTAAGCGTGCACGGTTTGGGTGAACTTGTAGGACAGGTCGCCCACCAGGGTTTGGTTGCGTTGGTAGGAAGTGTTGCCCAGGCTTTGCACGGCGCTGTCAACCGCGGGGCGGCGTAAATAGGCCATGACGTAGCCCAGGCGGTACATCCAGGGGCCGGTGACGTAGCTGGCATTGGCGCCGACCTGTTGAAATTTCAGGTTGTAGTTCAAGGTGCCAAGGTGTTCCGACACGCCGGTGATGCTGGTGAAGGCATTGGTGGTCGGGCTGGGGTAGGTGTAGGTGCCACCGGCAAAGGTTGACTCGACCACCGGTATGCTCACATGGCCCGCCCCGAGTCCGGCAAACACCGAGCCGGACCATTGGCTGGCGTACCAGGAGTTGATCAGGTCGATTTGGTATTGCTGGTCTTTGGGCTGCAAGGCAGACACACGGTCGACATAGATGCTGGTGCTGTAAGCCCCCAAGTCCAGCAAGAAATCAGACTTGGTGACATTGGAAGAGCGGTTTCCCCACAGCGCTGCCCGCACTGCCAGAGCCGACCCAGCATCGGCCTGTTCGTGCACTACCTGCTGGGCACTGATGCGCCAGGAGGTAATGGGGTAAAGGTCGGGCCCGACGGCGATGTTGCGCTGCATGTAGGCGCCTTCAACCCAGGCACTGTCCCCCACTTTGCGCCCGGCCCGCAAGGTGT
>JACCED012055672.1_pt1 | contig 16394 bp, 12 predicted proteins | sample 7455021 | NCBI WGS metagenome assembly JACCED01 (sample SAMN15323456, study PRJNA562643) | freshwater metagenome | isolation source: river surface water | place: USA:Blue River Watershed | collected 2017-08-19 | reverse complement strand
CTCGCGATTCATTCCGCGACGCTACCGCTCGCGATTCATTCCGCGACGCTACCGCTCGCGATTCATTTCATTTCATTTCATTTCATTTCATTTCATTTCATTTCATTTCATTTCATTTCATTTCATTTCATTTCATTACTGTATCCCATCCATAAAGTTCACCGGCAACTCCGTGATACTTGTCCCATAATACGTCTCAATATCCTTCTTGATACGCATATCACGACGAGTGATAAAGTTGATACCGACACCCTTTCGCCCCCAACGTCCCGAACGACCAATACGGTGAAGATAAACGTGGCCGTCCTGTGGCATATCAAAGTTAATCACAGTGCTAACCTGCTGAATATCAATACCGCGAGCGGTCACATTGGATGAAATGAGAACACGATGAACGCCTGCCTTGAAATCCTGGTATGCTTTCTCACGCTCCCCCTTCTCCATACCACTATGAATACAGCAAACAGGGAAACCATCAAAAAGCATCGCCTCGTGAAGGTCCGCTACACGTTTCGTGGAATTACAGAAGATAATACATTGTGAAACCGAAATTGTCTTAAACAAGTCTTTCATCGTGAGGTATTTCTGGACGTCGTCGTCCAATGCGATATAGTGTTGCTGGATACCCTCAAGCGTCAACTGTTCGGCTTTTACCTGAATATTTACGGGCGAGCGCATAAACTTCTCGGTTAGATTATACAATTCAGGTGGCATTGTTGCGCTAAAGAGAACGACCTGAATATCAGATGGCATATACTGGAAAATGTTATAGATTTGGTCATTGAAACCAGCGGAAAGCATCTCGTCGGCCTCGTCCAATACAATCATATTGACAGTGGCGCCCTGAATATGATTACGACGAATCATATCAAACACGCGACCCGGGCAACCCACAATAATGTGAGGGACAGATTTACGCAAATCGGCTGCGTCGTCTGCAGTGGATGTTCCGCCAACAAGCAGGCGGATCGTAAGTCCGGTCATCATTGCACCGAGTCCAGAAATAACGTCGTGGATCTGTTTAGCAAGTTCGCGAGTCGGTGCGAGAATAAGAACTTGTGTCTTGGCGATGGATACGTCAACGCTTTGAAGTGCTGCCACGGTAAATGCGCCGGTCTTGCCCGTTCCAGACTGTGCCTGGGCGATGACGTCGCGTTTCTGAATGATAGATAATATTGATTTTTGCTGGATATTACTGGGCTTTTCAAAACCGTAGGCGTAAATCCCGCGGAGGAGATCGGGGGATATTTCATCAACGTCTTCCCACTGCTTGAATTCGGGATACGACGCGGAGCCAGAGTCAGTCGTGGAAGCGGGACCGGGGCCGGAGCCGGAGTCGGCAGTGGAGGCGAAGCCGGAACCGGAAAGAGTATCGTCGGAGGATGACATTGTATATCGTAAGGGTGAAATCGCGAAAAAAAGTCGGATATGTCTGATAATAATATCAAGATATGTTTAAGTCTGTTTGTAAATAATGTTCTAATATTATATATGAAATGGCAAATCCACTGACCGCAATCAACGCCGATGTGAATGAACAACGTGTAAATACATTGGTAACAAATATAATGAATAGACCAGACTTGTGTGGAATTACGTTATTATCAAGAGGATGTTATGGTTTTGTGTTTAGCATTCGTTTATATGATGAAGTAATGGGTGAACAAATTGATAACCCATTTGATACATTTACATTTGGTACTGATGGAACATTCATTCATACATCTTACGCTACAGATGAAAGAGGTAAGCATAGCACATTTTGTTGTAAATTAGTTCCAATATTAGAACATCCTTTAAGTATTTCAATTACTCTTCCAGGAGAAAGTAGCGACATACAACAATGCACAACTACGAGATTAGCATTTAATAATGAATGTAATAAACAACGACAGATATACGCGTTAACGAATCACAATCTAAATTCGGTATGTTTACCATTGTTTTATTTCAATATAGTAAATTTATCAACTGACTCTATTTGTAAAGAGTTTATTCGTTTTATTTTTGAAAAAACAGGAATAACTATACCATCACCGCCACCGGAGTTACATTATGGTATATCATTTATGCCATTCTCTCCCAATACATATTCAACACGCCAAAAAACAGAAATACCGCCAGCTATAGCATTTATAACAGGAGATCGCCCGATAGAAATCATACGAGAAAGTCTACGTGAATCATATTCGCTGGATACTCTGATTGAACCCCGTGTAATTGAGATATTCCAAAGTAATCCATTTATATATCCATTTGTTTCAGTTGTTTCATTACTTATGCGCCTTTATTCTGTTGGATATTGTCATGGAGATCTTCACGCCAGAAATATTGTTGTATATCCTAATCCATCTGGTATGACATCTGGTATGATAGATGATGACATATCTATTATTTATTTTACGCCAACAATTACTTTGATAGATACTGGATTTGCGTATAAACACGGCCAGCGTGTTCCAGACAATTTTTCAACAAATTATGAGTCATTTAAATTAGTAATAATGGATATTATAACTAGACGAGCACCAAAATTACGTCAGAATATGCTTACACATCCACCATATCATTGGTTTCCGAAAGTTTTTATGGATACGGATAAAATAGACACCTCCTCCTCCCAAACACCGGAATTAAATGATGATATGTGTCGTGTTATTTTTATATTACTTCAGTATCATAATAAATATAGAAGCACTTTTGAAAGACGTCAGTTGAGTAATTTTTCATCAGATATAAAACAACTTACAGATCTACGAGCGCAAAATGATGGTATATCAAGATCTGTAGTAGCATATATTCAGTCATTAAACTCTAAAGGAAACCCGTTAGAATTATTTAATGTATACGGCGGTCGTCGTAATTTGCGTTCACGTTATTGCCATTTTACTCGTAAGAAAACCAACAAAAACAGGCACAGAAAGAAGCACCCTCGCAAATCACGTAAGCGTGGTCGTAAATGACGCCGCAGTCCACCACCCCTCCCGGAAATACTCAAACATCCGCCGATCCGTCTGATACGCCCCCCACTTCGTCGCGCGCACAATCGCAGTAAATCGCGGCGAATTCAGCGCACGCAACATCGCCTCCCCCTCCGCCACTGACCCCCCTGTCGGCAACCCGAATGAAAACTGCCCCATCCCGTATTCCCCCGTGTGGTCCAAATAGGGATATAATTTTTCATTGAAGTTCAAAATGACTTTCGCCTTCCCGAAATGCCCCGTCCCCCGCGTCTTCGTATTAGAATACCAGAGTCCAAGCCCGCGTCGTGTCATTGTATGGACGACCGGATAAATAAATTCCCCGGCGCGGTATTCCGGCGCCATATGCGGGAGGTCACTGCCGTAGGCGGAGCGGTCGTAAATGACGCGCCGTGGGTCGGGTCCTTTTGGGTCAAGTAGTTCTTTTATAGATTCAAATTCCGTGTTGGGAAGGAACGGCCAATCTCTCGGAGATATCAAATTCAAAGTATTTCCGTCCGCCTGACTTGTGATAACACGGCATTCGCCGTCGCCGTCGCCGTCGCCGACTCGGACGATAAAGAGGTCCATTCGTTGTTGGACACATAAATCCCGTATTGCGGTTTTCTTATCAATCATATGAATATACTGTAGAGAACAAGGTTCGCGTGTCATCATCGTCCATAATCCGTGGGGGCTATTCGGTTTTCGCCACGCGGGTGGAGTGATGAAACAAAGAAATCTCTCGGCGCTGGTTCCTGGGCCAGTCGGAGGAGTCTGGCGAAGTATTCCGAGAGATTTTACAATGAACTTATCCCACAGGGTCTGACCTCCCTTACTACTGGTGCGTGCGGTTTCTCTCGGAGATTGGAATGGGGGATTCCCGATGACAATGTCTGCGGACACATCGGCGGACGCGGAGAGAAAGTCCGCGCACGTTATATTCGCCAACGGCCCGAATAAATCTCTCGTGCGGGCTATATTCTCTTCATTGAGTTCTATCATAAAAAGCATATTCCGCAATATGTGTTCGTGGCGCGCGACTTGGTCGGGAAATGCGACGAGCCCGTCCATCAGGCGCATATATACCACCAAACAGAAATTCCCGATACCGGCGGCAGGCTCCAACCAGCGCAAACTGGGGTCGCGCCAGACCCGCGCAGGAAGCTGATCCAGTAAATCGCAGATATAAGCATACGGAGTGAATACTTCGCCATATTTGTTCTTTTCAAAGTCACGCACCGAGAGATTTGCTTGGATGTATGTCCCTGCGCTGCCGTCGCAGCCGCCGCCGCCGCCGGATTGACAGTATAATTCAAATACTTTACTTACAGGATTCGCCATATAATTGATATAAAACAATCATATATATTATAATAGACGCATCGCACGCACGGACGATTCTTATTCTTATGGCAAAAATAACACACCGTTACGACCTTCCTGATTATGCTGCGTTTATGAATATGGGCTTTGATTTGAAATTACCCGATAGTGTTCTAAAATCGGTCTCGGATTTAGCAGATTTGGTAGGTGCTGCAACATATATTAAAACACCAGTCTTTCCGGTTCGTGCTGGGGGCGAATTCAGGTCTTCTTCGGGTGTTCCCGCGACAGATGCTGGAGCCGTCGTCGCGTCCTCTTCTGGATATCATATCGCAGGAAGTAGTGCAAATACATTTCAAAGTAGGTTCGGATACGACGCGGGTGGCGGTGGCGGCGCCGGTCATTCTATCACGCGGCCGTCGTCATCGTCATCGTCGTCGTCGTCGTCCCGTCCACAACAAATTCCAAATCACGAATGGGAGACAATTCTATCCTTTCAAAAGACAGAGCTGAAGAAGAAGGAAGGTATTGAACTGGGGATTGACAATATTCGGTCATATCTCAACAAACTTACCGACAAAACATACGCGACAACGGTTTCCGATATTTTAAAGGAAATCTCGGAATTATTCACCGCATCCGCCGATAATACGTCCGAAGAGCATAATACGGTCGCGGTGATGAACCGTATTGCATTATCCATCTTCAATACTGCGAGTTCAAACGCATTCTATTCCGAGATTTATGCGCGCCTGTTCCGCGACTTGATGGCGCAGGAGAAGGAGGGTGGCCCCTACGCGGTCTTTCGCGAAGTATTTGAACGCAATTTGGCGTCATTTATGTCCCTCTTTGAAACGATTGAATACTGCGACCCGAAGAAGAATTACGACAAATTTTGCGATATCAATAAGGCCAACGAGAAGCGAAAGGCAATGTCGCTCTTCATTGTGAATTTGATGAAATTCGGAATTGTGGAGAAGACACAGGTTATCGCATTGATGCGCCAGATACAAGAACTAATGTATACAAATATGCGTGTGGAAGGCAAGACAAATGAGGTGGATGAACTCGCGGAAAACCTGTATATTATGGTGAAACACAGTCACGCATCCTTCACGGCCACGGCCACGGCCACGGCGGACACCGAGATTTCCGAGTCGTTTAAAACCCGCGTAGACCAAATAACCGAGATTTCCAAGTTGAAACTCAAATCAAAACCGAGTATCACGAATAAAACCATCTTTAGGCATCTGGATATGCTTGACGAGATCTCAGGGAAGGCGAAGAAGTAAACAAATATAGAGGGAAAATGCGCTATTAGATCAACGCCACGCGCAATGACCACGACGACGACGACGACGACGACGACGAAATTCATTGTCTCATTTACGACGAGTCCGACACGTATTAATAAATGTGGCCCGATGATAAACAGTATCTTGGACCAAACGCGCAAACCCGATTTATTTTTATTGAATATTCCGGAGACATTTGCGCGCACAGGCGAGACGTATAATGTTCCGAAGTATATCCGGAAATCTCTCACCGTAAATCGTATTGACACGGATTATGGCCCTGCTACGAAGATCCTGCCGACGGTTATGTATTTACGCGAACGCGAACGCGTAAGCGCACGCACCGGCGACTATGACCCCACGCGCACACGAATTATTTATCTTGACGACGATATCGCATACCCCAAGCGAATGATTGAGACCTATGAGAAAATGATTCCCGCCAATGACGATAATGTATGGACCGCTACTGGATTTGATTTTGTGAATATGAAACTCAGCGGAAAACGCACACACAAGGACATCGCCACCATTGCGGAGGGGTATGGGTCGGTTTGTGTGAAACTGAGTACATTTGGCGATGATTTCGTGGAATATATGACGCGTTATACCGCTCCCGATAACCAAGTATGCCGTCTCTCGGATGACGTCATTTTAAGCAATTATTACCATATGCGCAATATAGGTATCCATATTTTGAATATTCCGGGTTTTATGTCCATCCACGACATTTGGCAGGATAAGAAAATCCTGGATTACGGGAACGAGGCGGATGCGCTTCATTTGGGCGCGGGGGGGACATCGGACAATAATGTGGATCGGTATAAACGCGTGATTACGGCGCTGAATAAAGCGAAAGAACGGCGGTTTAAGATGTCGTTTGTTACGACGGAGGCGGGGGAACCGGAGCGGAGGACGGTGGTTTACCGATAATATCCGATTGCAGGCAACGCGCGTCTCGTGTGTAATTATTATTTGTTGTTATATAATAATTACATCCCACAATATGGTGAAATCCAAACTCAACACACATATCAACTATCACGAGTATTCGCATTTAGAAGAAGAAGACTTTAATTACAATACACCATTATTCCAGGTTCAGTTATTGCGTGACCCGCAAAAAGTCATCATCGGTCTCGGCCAATTGAACTACCATTTCGCAAAACGGTATAATGTCGTATACGCGCCTATTTATTTATTTAATGCGGAAATGGAGTTTATGAAACAGGTCGGTGTGTATGAAATGCCGTCCAATCAAGTCAAAATGGACGAATCCGGCGACTTGGATATCCACAAATTATCACCGCTGTTATATGGATTTGTAAATGCCGAATTATTACGAAAATCCCGTGCCAAAAAGGGCGATAATGCCGTCGCAGCCACCGTCGCCGCCACAGCCGCCACCGCCGCCGGACGCGCAACCGAGGTCAATGAAATAAAGAAATCTCTCGGAAAACCGCCGCAGCCCGCATCCGCATCCGCATCCGCATCCGCACCCGCATCCGCGACCGACGCAGACGGCGACGACAGCAGTAGCGATGACGACGACACCGCGGCCACCGCCGCTTATGACGCAACATTTGGATTAGACGCCAGACAAAAACATCTATTATCCGGCGCATCCATTCTACCACTACAAACCAAGGAACAATCTGAATTGGAACGCCGGCAATATAAATCCAATCCCGCCACCGACCTCTGGATTCAAAAGTATCTTCGGAATAAGTATTTCAACTTCATAGACAACGAAGGCGGTAGTGACGGGTTTTTCGCAGTCATTCGCGACGCACTTCTTACACAAGGTCGCACGACGACGATTTTAGAGTTGCGTCGCCAACTCTCCGACGAAGTGACCGATGAAGTATTTCGGGGATACCGAGAGAAATTCGCGTTGTATCACGGGATCACGCGAACCCAGACGCGTGAAACGAAAGAATTGGTGAATAATTACAATGACATAAAACGCCGGATATCATCTATTCACGACCGCGCCCAACAGCAATTAATGATTGCGGGTGCGAAGAAACTCGTCATAGAACATAATATGAAACACGATGAAATGAAGTATACGAAACTTCTCTCATCGCAATATGATTATATGCGCGACGTCCGGTCTACTCAACAATTAAAAGAGCGAATGATGACCTCGCTTTATTGGCCTGATGCGTGGGCGATCGCCACAATGGAGCGCGTGCTGAATATGAAATTCGTCCTCTTTTCGCGGGACGCATATGACGCAGGTGATATTGATAATGTGTTACAGTGTGATAATGGCGCGGGAGGAGACGATGGCAACGCAGTGGATGCCGATATTCGCAAGCGTGGCATATTTGAGCCGACCGCGTATATTTTAATCGGGAAGGGGACAGCGATCAGGACCACCACCGCCCGCAGTCGTAGCCCGCGAAGCAATAATAATCGTATCATAGACTCAAAATTGTCAACCTACACGCTCATCACGTATAAAACACACGGCGTTCTTGCATTTTCCGAAGTGCCTTATGATATTAAACTACTCATAACAACGAAATGCCTGGAAACACAGGCTGGCGCGTTTTGCCTCATTCCGCAATTCAAACTCTTCCAGCGCGAACTTGGTATACGTATAGATGAGATACCAAATGAGAGCCTGGACGAGTTAATGGAAGAAGTCCATACCGCGGCGGCCGGGAAGGGTGACAGAAATGGCGCACATTTGTATACACCCGATATCGTATTCCAATTTTATTCAAATTCTAATCCGAACGCACTGCCGGGAATGGGTGCTGGCGAGAAAATCCCCGAGACGGAGAAAATCCATTTTCATAAACTCACGGCATTTGACAACTGGCGGCGTAAATTATCCAACTTTTGGAATGAACCATTTATGTTGGACGGTCACACGTGGCAGAGCGTAGAGCATTATTACCAGGGCAGTAAATTCAAAAACAATAACCGGGAATTCTACCTTAAATTCTCGCTGGATTCAAGATCCGAGTTGTCATCGGACGCAGTCCTCGCAAAAGCCGCCGGAAGTAAATCCGGGAAATTAGCCAATCGTGCTATCATCCGACCTGCGAATATATCAATTGACCCCGATTTCTTCAATCACGGACGCAGTGAACGAGAGATGGAGAATGCGATGTTTGCGAAATTCTCACAGAATAAGAACTTAAAGGATATGTTGCTTGCCACGCGAAATGCGAAACTTGTGCATTATCAGCGGGGTGCGCGCCCGGAGGTTTATCAGCACCTGATGAGGGTAAGGCACAAATTACGGACCACAGGCACACGCTGACGCTCGCTGGCGCTCGCACACGCTGACTATTTCAGCAGACGCTGACTATTTCAGCACACGCTGAAATAAGAGGTGAAGAATCCCTGTAGCACCGCGAAAATAAACATAATCACGACGATGCGCACCCAGTCTTTTTCCGACGGATTTGTAAAGTGAAACCCCGCTATACTTCCACTGCCATCGCCTTTTACAGGAGGAGGAGGAGTATTGGCCTCGTGGTATTTCCCGATATTATAATGAATCACATTTTCAATCACATTTAATACGATAAAGACGAGAAACGAGAAGACGAAGATGTGAAGCGTCGCGGGTTTAAAATACTTTTTGAAGATGAGTTCAAACATTTATTATATTATATTATTAGCTTTTTATATAGCGTATTATAATAATACACGAAAATACCAGACAACGGAAGGAATGTGGATTGAAGAAGAAATACAGAAAGATGCGACGAGTCTCCAACGAACCATCCAATCACTTACGAGAGATTATCGTTCACGACATTCGGGGTCACCGCGGACACGCATCCCCGAAAACAAAGAGAAGACGAACGAATTCCTGAAACAGTTTTATGACCGATTACGCAATGCGGAGTATAATATTTATCAAAAAATGACATCCGAGAATGAAGCATCGTCGTCGCCTAGTCTATCCTTTCAACTCACGGAAGTCAAAAACTCCGCGACGGATTTACCGCACCCGCGCATTCTCTCGGATCTACAGCGAACCTATGATATACGACGAAGTAGACGGCACCCCGCGGACAACGACACCGGCGACGATGACCGGTATATTCCGTATAAAGTATATGAATACATCCGAGAGAAATCAGAGTACTGTATACGATTCCAGGCCGATATTCGCGGACGCACAATTTCACTCTTTTTCATAACATTCCCCGAGTCGCATATTTCGGTGTGTCAAAAACACGGGCGACCGCGCGGGGATACGCACGCAAGCGCAAATGTATGCGCGTCTGAAATCGCAACCTACCGAATTTACGCGTATAAAGTATTCGTCTGGCTGTTCATTGTTACGGGTCTGGCGGATAAAGAATGCTCGGAAAAGGGTCTTAATGTATATTTTTATATGACACCGTTTAAGAAAGAGCGACCTGCCGGCGACGATGCGGTTATCTCGGCCATCCACGCGAACACGGGTCTCACGCGAAACTGCGAGACACACGGTGAAATCGTCGTATATCGCACCGAAGAATGGTTCAAGGTATTCATCCACGAATCCATGCATAATTTCAATATGGACTTTATTGACATTGACCTGAAAAGCGCCAACGAACAGCTTCGCCGCACATTTTGTATTCCACACGACGATATTCTCTTGTTTGAAACATATACGGAGACATGGGCGCGTATTATTAACACTATATTTAATACCTATTTTACCACCACCGATGCGACGACGACAACGCGCGCCCACTTTATTCGCGCCGTGCGAGAGAAACTGGCCGAGAATGCGATGTTTTACGCACACCAAGCCGTAAAAGTCCTTGAGATTATGGGTCTCAAATACGCGCACATCACCGTCCAATCTGCGGAAAATACGGAGATGTGTCGTAAACGATACACGGAGGATACAAACGTATATGCGTATTATATTTTAGGGGGCATTCTCTCGGTGAATGCGATGCCATTTCTTTCGTGGTGCTGTGAGAATAATAGCGGGAGTTCTATTCGGTTCTCTCGTTCAGCGGGAAATCTTCCGCGGTTTGTTGCGTTTATAGAACGCGTGTCGAGAGATCCGGTGATCATAGGTTTAATTTCATTTCTTGAGACTGCGTCGTCGGCGTCGTCGTCGGCGTCGTCTACCGCAGTTATCAAGAATACGATGCGAATGACAATGGAATGACAATGGAATGACAATGGAATGACAATGGAATGACAATGGAATGACAATGGAATGACAATGGAATGACAATGGAATGACGACGACGACGGAATAAGCATTTGAAATCCCCCGATCGTAAAATTGAATATAAATCTATATGTATTGTTATATATATCATTGTCATTCTCGTATTATGCATACATCTTTCGGAAAGTTGGTTTCTATGTCGGTGGACAATCCCAAATATTATACTTCACAGCAAAGCTCGTCATCGCCTCCCCCTCCATTATTCCCAATTGCGTCATCGGCTGCCGACGCCGACGCCGACGCTGAAGAGAAAACAATGTTGTGGAAGAATATTGCGACTCTATTCGCAAAAAGCGAACAAACCGAAAGCGAGATTATACACCAGAGAGAAATATACGACAAAATTACGCGCGGAACAGATGAATTATACCGTGAAGTTCAAGCCGTGAAGACAACACTCCAACAATCTGAAGAACGGGCCGACGACGACGAGACACTCAAGAAGAAGATGAAAAAATACGTTGACAAGAAATGCGAAAAGGTTCGCGAGACGGTCTCCTATGGCGCGTATAACGCAGACAACGAAATATTCGCATATGTGAATAAAATTCGCGCGGAACTTGAAGCGCGGATCAATCCGATGGAGCTGGAAATAACCAGACTTAACGAACAATTGGACGACGTCGACAAAAGATATGAAATGGATTATGATATGTTTGTAGAGCGCGAAAATGCCCTTATGGCGAAATTGAAACGTGCCGTCAAAATGACGGAAGTCCTCAGCCAGCGCATAAAAGACAATGAAGAGATCACGATGAAACGACTCCAAGAATTGCGAGAATACACGCATCAACAGCAATACCGAGCCGCCGGAGACTTGCGCGAAGAGTTTACAAAGGCGATTTGTAATGAAATTGAGATGGAAAGCAAAGTCAGTGCTCAATTGGTGCAAAGTGTAAATGACGAGCTGACAAGTCTTAATGTTCGGTCAACCGACGAGACGTGTAGGCGGATCAAAGCACTGGAGGACTTTATGAATGGCCCATTTGTGGGCGGGTTGCGCGCGGAGTTATCGGGTGTTATTGGCAATGAGGTTGAGCGAGTAAGTGACCAGATGACCGATCTTATTACTCGGTCAAATGAATACCATACGGCGCGGTATGTTGGAGTGTGGGGTGAATTGGAGAATATGCGCGAGACACACAGCACGCTGAAGAAGAGTATCGGAATGGTGGATGCCGAATTGTCGGATGTGAAGGAGAATGTGGAATTCTTGAAAGATGAAGTCGCGGAGGCCAGTAATGATGTATATGATATGAAAGAAGAGATGGCTGAATGGAAAGATGTCGTTTATCGTGAACTGGACCGGGATTATTATGACTTGAAGGATTATGTCAAACGTAGGATACATCGGCACGAGAGATACGAACATACGGTGGCGGTGGCGGACGAAGCAGGTGAAGCTGATGCTTTACAAATGATTGCGGCCGAATACGCGGCACCAGAACCAGAACCAGAAGCCGAGCGCGAATATGACGAACATATCATTATAATTGATGGGGACGGATATAGCGATGATGAAGAGAGCGAAATTCAACACACGTAAATAACAGCACAGCACAGCACTGCGTCGTTTGGGGGCGCAACCCCAGGCGCAACCCCACGAATAAAATTGAATAGAATAATGTTTTTTTATGGTAAGTAGATAGCATAAACAAACAGGCAGGCAGGCAATGGGAATCAGGGGCTTAAACCGATTTATACAACAAAAGTGTCCGAATGCGTCATCCCGCATCCATTTGCGCGAGTTATCCGGTAAGAAAATCGCGGTAGATACGAGCATTTATATGTATCGTTTTTCCGGCGAAGGAGCCTTGTTGGAAAATATGTATTTGATGGCGTCCGTATTCCGGCATTATAATATTCACGCGGTTTTCATATTTGATGGTCCACCGCCTCCTCAAAAAACGGAGCTCATTGAATTGCGCCGAAAAAAGAAAGACCAAGCAAAACGACAATACGACGCGCTTGTTGAAATTATCAAAGAGAGAAAAAAAGCGCCATCGGGCTCGGTTGAAACGACCGAAATAGATGATATCGATGACACGATGCGCGAGTTGAAAAAACAATTCATCCGTTTGCGCGATTGCGACATAACCAATGTGAAGGAACTACTGGTGAGTTTTGGGTTTGCGATCATTGACGCAGAAGGCGAGGCGGATGTATTATGCGCGAAACTTTCCCTGAAAAAACGCGTAGATGCGTGTTTGAGCGATGACACGGATATGTTCGTTTATGGATGCCCGGTTGTATTACGACATATAAGCTTATTGAATCATTCGGTCGTATCGCACGACACTCACGAAATACTGAAGACATTGTCATTGACACAACAGGAGTTCAAAATGATGTGTGTCGTTTGCGGAACAGACTATTCGCAGAGTACCACCGCAGCCACATTGCCAGATATCGTGTTTAAGAAAATAACTGAATACAATTCCCTGCCCGCAAGTGAAAAACAAAAATACCACGACAGTGGTGGCGGATTCTATGATTGGTATTCCAGAGAAGACGGCCCTGGCGCAATAACCTATTTAACGAATGAAGCAATGTTTGACGTCTTTACGTCTGAAAGCAATCAGCAGTATAAGCAACTCGTCGTCTTGAACCGAGACGATATTCACAAACAACGAATTATGGAAATTATGATGAAGGAGGATTTCATATTCATTCAATCCTCTCCACCCACGACACAGGCCGTCATTAAGACGATTTCATCTGGAAATGGATCACTCACATCTTCGCCGGTATATGGCATTATAGGTTCATCGGGTGAAGACAGTCCAGGGACGCAGGCAAGTATGCTGACAAATTATATATATGGCGCGAATGCACGACCGTGATCGCGATTAGTATTTGAATAATACTACTACAAATAGTAAAAATGGATATACTCGTATATTCATTTTTTTGTTTTTTCATTTCATTTCATTTCATTTACAAAGCGGTAGCAGATGCGGCACCAGCAGTAGAAGACTTGGCAAAGTGGGCAGCCATATACTTCTGAAGGTTGAAGTAAGTGAGCTCCTCACCCTTCTTCAGCTTGAGAAGCTTAAGCAACTTGGCGTCGGGAATAATCTTGCGACCATTGTCCTTGTCCTGGAGCTTCTGGGTGCGGATATAGGCATTCACCTCGCGGGTCACCTCGGTGCGGGCAAGAACACTGCCCTCGGGCTTACCCAAAAAAGCGGCCAACTCGTTGGAAATCAGAGTAGGCTTGACGAAACCGGAAGGAGCGCGGTTAACATTGGTCTTACGGCGCTTGTTGGCCTTGTTGGCAGCGCGAAGCTCACGAGCGTGCTGACGCTTCAACTCATTCACCTCGGAGCGAATAGAGGCAAGAAGTGCTTGGGCGCTCTGGAGCTTGGTAAGAACACTGCCGTAGAGAGCAGTTGAAACGGCGCCATCCACCTCGGCAACGGGAGCAGCGCCATCAACGGCGGGAGGCACTGCGGCAGCGGCGGCGGCGGCAGCGGCAGGAGGAACGGGGGTTGCCTCGGCGGCTTGCTTGGAAGCCTTGGGGGTAGCAGCGGTGGCCTTCGCCTTGGCAGGGGCGGCGGTGGCGGCGGAGGCGGAGGAAGTAGCAGGCGCAGAGGCGGCAGAAGAAGGAGCAGGTTTGACCATTTTCTTGGTTATACACATATGAGTAAAGTCCTTTTAAGTTGTTTTAGAGCTATATCTTCGCGGGCATAATGCTCTGACATAAAATCGGCGAATACACGTTATTTATAAAACAGCCTCATACAACCAAGGCAATGCATTGCGCGCATCCTGATTGACTATCGTAAGAGTCGCCAATACATAGAACGCGCCAAGACACTGATCTTCGCGAGATACACCACGCCGAACCATTCGTTCAATAATAGACACACAAATCGTGCGAATTTCCGGGTCAGTCAACAACGTCAATACATTTAAATTTACGTGCGCATTATGTAATATAAATGGGTTTCCATTTGGAGGGCAAATCCTCTCTTTCATTTCCTGGGATAAATTGGCGCGGTAGAACCATATATCGTGAATATTCCGAATAAACCGAATAAGGTCTATCCGCTGTAAGGTGGTAAACCATTCCGAGTCAGAATAGTTCCCAAGTGTATTGATATGTTGAAATAAATCTATAATAAATAACTCTTCCTGTTTCTCTCGGGTCAGTACTGCGCTACCTCCAGTAGCCACAAGCATCCCCGCTTGGCCGGCCTCGCCGTGTCCGCCACCAGTGTCGTCGCAATCACCGTCGTCATCCAATTTTACCGAAACACGAAACCCTAACAATGATCCGTAAATGAGTTTTTCGTATACATTTTTGATCACACCTGATGGAATTACGTTCCTATTATATGGATTTGTTATATTGGGATATGAACTGATGATGAGATGAAAAATAGACGCAATATGAAATCCATATATTTTATTATCGGCGTCCCTGTATGTAAATAATTCCAGAGGCCTTATGTTTGATAATTTATCAAATGTATAAAAATCGGAATCATTTACACAATTGGAGATGCGTAGATACCCTGGCCCGGATGATGCGGTGTATTTCTTTGAAATGAACCGTCTAAAAATACGCTGTATTCGCACAATATAATACGACTGATTTAGGAATGTATAAATTCGTTGTGTTAACTCCGGTTTTGTTCCCGACTTTTTAATACAATAATGAGAACATAGTGTTCGTAAATCGGCAAGACTATATTTAACGTGTTTCATCTTATCTTGTTCACCGGGTCTGAATATAATAATATTATTTACAGGCTCGTCTTCTATAGATTGTTTAGGTGACTCCGGCTCATTCTCTGGTAATGTTGAAGAATCAGACGTCAATTTCATTTTTTTTCGCGTTTTTACTTCACCGCAACTGCGCGTTTGTATCAACGACGTAGTAGCAGTGGCGCCTGAAGCAGGTGTGGTGAGGATGGACGCATCATTGCCTGGTAAATAGGATGGTATAATTATAAATTCGGTTGAACCGGAAACGCCATTATGCGACTGTGAATGTGGTTGTCGTTTAAGTTTTACTTTACGGGAATATTGTTTGAATGGATTCTCATACATACTAAACGGTAATAATGACAAATATAACTTTTGTGTTTCATTTTTGTTGTTCGTTGGAGAAACAATGGTATCAGACGACATTATAAATATATATTAGTCGCATATAATGTTTATTATGTTTTACTCCTACCCTCCTCCACAAGTGAAGGACATAAAGATAATTTGTAATCATAGTGTATAACAGATATTTAAATGCGTATATCATCGTGTCTTCTTTTATGCTTTCTGTCGGCATCTCTGGTATCGGGTATTACGATACTAGATGTCCCAGGAGGCGGTGATATTGTTCCTGGAAGTATTGCTCACTATGACGCGGAGGCGGTGAATGCCACGGCGGAGGTTCACGCAGGCGTAGACGATAGTTCTTCGGGGCGAAAATTGCTGGTGAACTTAATTCATCGTATAATTGGTAGTCCTGCGCCCAAGCCTGCTCCTGCGCCCAAGCCCGCGGCTGCGCCCAAGCCTGCTCCTGCGCCCAAGCCCGCGGCTGCGCCCAAGCCTGCTCCTGCGCCCAAACCCGCTCCTGCGCCCAAACCCGCTCCT
>JACCED011082268.1_pt1 | contig 16395 bp, 5 predicted proteins | sample 7455021 | NCBI WGS metagenome assembly JACCED01 (sample SAMN15323456, study PRJNA562643) | freshwater metagenome | isolation source: river surface water | place: USA:Blue River Watershed | collected 2017-08-19 | reverse complement strand
TTGCTGCACTCTTGCTCAATGAGCCCTTGACCATTTGGCATGGTCTGGGGGTGCTGATGGTGTTGTTGGGCACCATGCTGTCATGGCCTGCTTCGGTTTGGAAATTCGGTTGAACTAAGATTTATGTATGAAATTTAGTTGCGAATGGCGCGATGCAGAAGCATGCTCAATTCGATGGCATTTTTGACATCCATTTTTTCAAAAATGCTGGCGCGATGGATTTCAACCGTACGCGAACTGTTACCTAGTTGTGTGGCGATCTCTTTATTAGCAAAACCATTCAAAACTTGCACCATCACTGACATTTCTTTTGGGGTCAAGCTGCTAAGCTTGGCAATACTCGCCAAGCTTTCTAGTAAGTTAGCGCGGTGCTTGAAAGAGGCTTGCAAAGCCAACTCGAGTAAGTCGGCAATATCTGGTGCATTGGCTGTTACCAGCGGTTTGAACCCTGTAGATTGTTGCTGGAGGTAAAGCGCAGATTCGACATCTATTGATGAACCGAAAAAAACTAGCCTCAAACTAGCGTCTGGATGGCTATTGTTGAAAAACTTTAGCAACGCTAAAGAATTGTCCAGATCGCCATCTACATTGCAGGCTAAAACTCCCGCCAAGTAAGGGAGATGCACCAGAGTTTGAACAGTGCCCAACATCTCATTTGCATTAGAGAAGTTGTTGGCCACCATGCTGTTGGCTTTTGCAAAAGTCTCCATGTGACTTTGATAAGCCAATGACCAAGAACCGACGACAAAAAGGTGGGGTTGCTCTTGATTTCCCGCTTTATCCGTTGAGCCTGTACCCGAAACTGCATCTAGCAATGCATTGATGCGTGCTTTGTAAATGTTTGAGTTCATGGGTTGATTTTACCCATAAATGGAACTTTTGATCTATTTACTTTGTCAAATTTAGATGTTATTGTATCCTAGACAAATTTTGGGAGTGTCGATGACAAATAACCACTGGCGAAATGTCAAACGACACATCATTTATGATTACAACCGTCTTTTTTACCGCAGCTTCTTTTGCATTCTTATTTATACTCAATGACCTTTTATTTAGTTCATTTGAGTTAACTCCTTATGTCTCACTCGTTTTTTTGCCGAGTGGGGTGAGAATCCTTTTCGTATTGGTTTTTGAAAAGTTTGGTGCAATTGGAATTGTCTTGGGTAGCTTGCTCGTGTCGCTGTTTTACTTGGGGCAGACTGAACTACTGTCTGTATTACTCATATCGCTAGTTGCGGGCTTTGCCGCTTTGGCAGCTCGCCGGGTTTCCTTGGGGACACTTGGCGTGAGTGAGGATTTATTGGGTATCAGCTTTGCGAAGTTAGTCCAGTTATGCTTGGTTTTTTCATTCATCAGTTCCATCAGTCATCAGGCGCTTTTTCTCTTGCTAGGCATCAATGGTGATTTCCTGCAGCAAAGCTTGTATATGTTTGTAGGCGATGTTACAGGCGCTTTGCTGTGTTTGACTGCTGCACGTTTGACCGTTCCAATGTTGCGCAGAAGACAAAGCATTTAAGTTTCGTTCGAGGGCTGGTTCTGCCAACCAACGCTTTCTAGTGTGCGCACGAGTTCGACCACACTTTTGACCTTAAGTTTGTCGTAAATTGCTGCTCGGCGTAGTTCAACTGTACGAACGCTATTACCCAGCTTTTCTGCAATCTCTTTGTTTGACTCGCCCTCAAACAAGTGCTGCATGATCAGATATTCTTTGCCAGTCAAAGACGCCACGCGCTCTTGCACTTCCTTGTTGTGCTTGTCCTTGTTTAGCCGCAGGCCAGACTCTTTAAAGTAACCATAGATTCGCTGCACCAGATCGTCGCCTGCAATTGGCTTTTGCATAAAGTCGTACGCACCCTCTCGAAGTACGCGTGTGACGATGGGTACATCGCCATGGCCAGTGATAAAGGCAACAGGCATTACCATCTGCGGATTGATCTTTTTGAGATGATCAAAAACATCAAGGCCACTGACTGTTTGCATGCGAATGTCCAGCAGAATGCAGCCCGGCCCGTCAAGCAGCGACGGTGTTTTTTGTATCGCTTGCAGGAATGCCTCTCCAGACTGGAAGTGATGGCAACTGATCTTTTCTGTGTCGAGCAGAAACTTCAGGCTGCTGGCTATGCCGGCATCATCATCTACAAAGAGTACATAAGGGACTTGGTTCATTTATGCCTCTATTTGAATTTTAGGAAGGATCAATGTGAATCTGGTCCCTCCCTGTTCGCGCCGCTCCCAACGAATGCTTCCTCCTTGGCGCTCGACAATTGATTGGCATAAGCTCAAACCTATCCCCATGCCATGAGGTTTGGTAGATGCAAAAGGTTTGAAGAGTTTTTTCTCGATGTTGTCATCAATGCCACTACCGTTGTCTTCCACCGTGATCAACGCTGTTTTTTGGGAGCTCTCAATGGATGTGCTAGCTTTGATGGTGAGTTCTCGGGATGAAGATGGCTTATCCTCCATCGACTCAAACCCATTTCGAGCTAAATTCAGAAGCACTTGCTCGAACAACGCTCTGTTGGTGTTGAGGTGAATGTCCTTATGGCACTCCAATTTCAATTTGGTATGGTTGCTCTTGGCTTGGATCTCGAGCAGCGGCATCAAACCATTGAGTACGCCTTGAACGCTGACGAGTTCATGTTGTTCATTGTCTCGTTTTACGAACTCTCGAATGCTTTTGATCACCTGTGCACCACGAGAAGCTTCGCTTCGAATGTGCTCTAACGCGGTCAGCACATCACCAATACGGCTCGTGTCTTTCTTTAGCAAGCGCTCACAACCTGCTGCAAAGTTTTCAATTGCCCCAAGGGGTTGGTTGAGCTCATGTGCAATTGCTGTCGACATCTCACCTAATGTCACCGCTCGCGAGTCACTCTCTACTTTTTCTTGGAGCTTTTTTAGCTTTTCCTGCGTGGATTTGCGAATCAGGGTGCTACGAATCAACATGCCCGTCGCAAATGCGGCAGATCCTGCGAGCATCGCCGCAAGTAGTCTGTAAAGATTGAAGAATGTGTCTTTGCTTTCTATGCGTTTGGCACTTAAGTAGATCACCCCATTATTTAAATCAATAGGCGTGATGGCTTGCACATCGCTAACTTGGGCGCGATCAGGCAGCGTGGTTGAGCTGATGAGGTTTTGGTTAGTATCCAAAATTGAATACTGCTGGTTTTTGTCAATCAAAACGGAACGCTCAGTAATCTTCTCGCTCATCCAAGTGTTGGGCTTGAGGGTTGCAACAACCATAGTTTTGGCTCGCTGTGCCGTGGGAATGAAAACATCCATCAAGAATGTTGATGCTTGATCTTGATTGAAGTTTGATGCCGCTTTTAATTCATATGGCGCTGAATAAATGACTCTGCGGCTAATGTTGGCAGCGCTGAAATTCGTAAAAAGTCCTGGCGATAGTGTTCGTGCAGGCGCGTGAAACTCTGTGCTGGATGCTTCATCCAATAATGATCCGTTTTCGTCGCGTACTTCGAGTCGCACAATCTCTGGAAACTCTTTAGTCAACAACGAAAACTGATTACTCTTGCCTAGTTGGCTCTTGCTGGCAATCGGTGCAACATCTAGCAATAGCCTTGTCTCAATGGTGCTGAGCTGTTCGCGAATGACCTTGGCGTATTCCTGAGCTGAGGTTTGCAATTCTGCTCTGGCAACTTGCGCATAAAAGAAACCCGTGACCCACCAACCCGCCATGCACATCAGGCCGGAGCATGTTGCGATGGTGATCCACGCTTTGGTACGAGATAGATGCATTGGGCTCATCTTCATGGCCTTAGCTGCTGGACTATCTCATCAGCTTGATTGAGTAAGTCCTGGAATTTGATGCGAGCAACCTCCTCTTGCTCGTTCATGTGGTCGTCGTTTGCGCGAAGTAGGCGTTCAGTAAACCCCTTGCGAACACAGCCTTCGGCTTCTTTGTTTGCTACTTCTTTGTAGAGCTTGTAACGTTCCTGTAACAAACTGTTGTAGCTTTGTTGGGATGTTTGTATTGCCGTCAATGATGCGAGAAGTTCTTGCGACGCTTGGCAGGCGTTTGATCGCATGAACGGAATGAATGTGGCTCCACACTTTGATTCCTTGGCCGTTTGTGCAGCACGCGAAATCTCCGCTAGGCGTTTACCGAAATTTTCGTCCTGGGTTGCTGCGCTCTGTAACTTGCGCTCTATGTATTCGACAGATTTGTCAGGCGCAACTCCAGGAGGGCGGCTCTTGTCGTTTGGTGAGCAAGCACTGACCAGCCTTGCTACGCCGCGACGAACCTCTTGGGAGACCCCCTTTTCGTTTTGTAGCAAAGCCGCAGCGCTGATTTTCGCGTTTTCACCTAGCTCTTTGGCTGCTGCTACCGCAGTCTTGATACCTGGATCATTTTGACCAGACGCGCTAGGAAGAATTAGCGACATCAACACGGCAAAAAAAGTTGCGCGTATCAAGTTTTAGCTGCCATTCATACTCTTGGTTTATTTTAAGGGAGTTCCCGCCTTTTAAGCCGGGGCCGCGGTCAATACACAGTTTGGTCAATTGTTGTTTGTTGCTTTTACAACAATTATGATTTTTGGCGTGAATCTACTTATGTAGTAACCGAAATTGAGGCTTTTTGCGCTGTAAGAAGTGTTATCGCTGGGACTGGCTCGCTGAATTTAAGTCTGAATCCATGTTCCATCAGAGTTACAAGCGCGCTGTTTGACCTAGACTGAAACTTAATTATAAATTAAATAATACATAAATATTAAATTATTAGAATTGTGATTTTTTTAACAAATAACTGTTGATTCGATAAGGTTGATGAACTATCATTTCGGCAAATACCTAGGTAGAAACCGGATCAAGCAATGAATATTCGTTCTAGACAAAAGCGTGATGCGCAAGGGCGGGATGTGAATCCTGCTCATGCAAACGCTCGGGCGTTGCCTGATGTATTGATCCCTGCACGCCGGTTCTGGGGCTTGGTGATTGCTACATTGTTAATGGCCGAATCATCGAACGCGAAAATCATCACTGCCTCTGGCGATCAAGACGAAAAAAAATCCGACACAAACAGCACACACAAAAAATCCAAAGAAAACACCAATTCTGTTGCGCAAGATGCCGACGCAAGCCTTGATCGAGAGGGACTCTTTGAGGACAGGATTGTTGAGCAGGTGGGCGTCGAATCTAAAGATTCATCTTCGGTTGTTAAGGATGCATCTCAAGATCGAGCTTCCACTTCGATCAACGATTCACTTTCTGACAAAGTTTGGGGCAAGCTCGAGAGCATGGTGAAGACTTGGTTGAGCCACGACGCAGTTGAAAGCTCCGAGTCAGCACTGTTGCAAGACACGCGCGATGTGTGGCAAATCGCAGCAGCACCCTCGAACCAACCCAACAACAAGGTTGAAAAGAACCTCAAGCTTGACGCAGCCTCGCAGGCCAAACAAGCTAAGCAAGCCATTCGTGAACTCTTCAATGATGAACTCGGTGAAGACAAAACACGCGTCGCAGAAGCAGATGATCAAGACCTCACGCCCAGTAGCTCTGGTTTTAACCCTGCTTACTTGCTAGGCTTACTCGCAGGTGGCGGTGGCGGTGGTGGCGGAGGAGGAGGTGCCGCCGCTGCTGGCGGTGGTGCAGGCGCCTCCCCCGCAGTGTTGCTTGCTGGCGTTGTTGTCAAAGGCTACTTAGATGGCGCAACCGTTTGGCGTGATGCCAACGGAAACGGGCTATACGACGCCAATGTGGACTACCACGTCCAGACAAATGCAGATGGATCTTACTCAGGCTTGGGTGGTACAGGCGCAATTCGTGTGTTTGGTGGGCTCGACACCTACGGTACGGGTCTGACCTTTCAAGGCGTTTTGCTTGCGCCAGACTCTGCCACGGTCGTCACGCCATTGACCACCCTGATTCAAAGTATCAAAGATATTGGTGGTATCTCAACAGACGCTGCAGTTACAAAAGTTGCAAGCCTCTTGGGCCTTGCATCATCGGGTGTAACCTCTGACGACCTCCTCAAAACAGACTCCATCAACAGCGCCTTGACGGGCGCTAACGCTGCTGCCAAAACCAAAGCGCTTACCGTCTATGCGGCGGCTGCACAGGTTGCGAACTTGATTGTGGCCGGCACTGCGGCGGCTAAGACTGCCTCAGGTTCATCCCTAGAGTTGTCTTCCAATGCAGTGATCAATGCATTGGCAGGGCAGATGGCTGCCGTACCGTCGGGTTCAACAGTTGATTTGGGTAGCGACACTTTTGTAAAAGCTGTGCTCACGGATGTCAGCGTTGGCGGCACTCGCATCGCAGCTGGACAACTCGATACGCTGTCTACCTCTATTTCAAATGTCAATGATGTGGTGAGCAATCTGGCCATCACAGCCAATACCAATTCACTGACTGCCTTGACTTCGTTGGTCCAAACCGAGTATGCAGCGCAGTACAACTTGAGCAGTGCGATCAATGCCGGTACGCTCAATGCATCAAACTTCTCAGGCTCTAGCTTGGTATCAATGTTTGACAGCATCTCTGGTGTGGTGGGCGCTGTTGCTGCGCCCACTGCAGGTGCTCGCTCTGCGCCTGATAGACCTACACTGAGTGATGCCGCTCACAACGCACTGACTCGTCTCGGGGCGACTGCGTTGAACCCCAACTTTGATTTGACTATCAATCAAAAAGTCCCAACTGACGCAGTTGCTGGAGATGTCTACAAGGTCTTGGTCGATGGCAATGTTTTGCTGACGCACACCTTCACGGCAGATGAACTCGCTTCTGCGCGGGCAAGCACCAATTCGATATTCAGCCTGAACTTTAAAGCTTCAGAGCTCGTGACTTTGCTGCGCCAACTTGACGCTCAAACCGACACCTCACAAGCTTTGGTGGTTGACGAAAAACGTTTGATCACCTCGCGTGTTGACACTGCTGCAGGTTTGGCCGGTGGGCAGTCCAAAGGCTTGATGGTTGCATTCGACAATACTGTCAAAACGCCCTCTATAGCGTTGTCAAGCGGGGAAGACACGGGCACATCAACAACGGACGGTGTGACCAAACTTGGTCAGAACTTCACCATCACCGATGCAGAGCCAGGTGCGACCATGACGGTCACCGTCAACGGTGTCGCCAAAACAGTGGTTGCCTCAACATCAACCTTTACTGTCAGTGCTTCTCAGTTGGGTATTACCGCTGACGGCACCTACAACATCACCATTCAACAAACCGATGCAACAGGCAATGTCTCGGGGGTACGAACCATGGCCCCAGTCGTGGTGTTGGATAAAGCACCCCCCACACTCAGCTTGGGCGCGCTTGGTGACAACAACCTATCAGCCTCCGAGTTGGCTGGCTTTCAACAAACAGTGACGAGCGTGAGTGATGCAAATGCAGTGATCAGTGTGCGTTTGCTCGATGCATCAGGCAACGCTGTCGCCAGTGGTTTGACCTATACCGCTGCCAATGGCGCGACGCCCGCCAAGGTGTCAGGCAATTTGTCATCCGTCGCCGATGGTGCCTACACCCTCGAAGTCAAAGCGACAGACCTTGCGGGCAACATCAGCACCACCGAGACGCAGCCCATCACCATTGACAAAGCCGCACCCGTCATCAACTTGCCTTCTGCTGCTGCCATCACAACCGCTGGTGGTTATGTCAACAGTGCTTTGGCCGCTACGGGTTTCACGATCAGTGGCACAGCAGCAGGCGCGGAGGACGGGCAATCTGTCTCCGTCACCATTGCAGGCCTGAGCGGAACGCCAACAGCCGCAGTGACGCGTGTGCTAACTGGCACAGTGACCAACGGCGCTTTCTCGGTTGCCGTCAGCAGTGCAGATTTGACGGCCTTGGGGACAGATGGTGATTACAAAATCAACGCCACCGTCTCCGACCGGGCAGGTAACAGCTTCGCCACCAGTGTGGCCACCAAGGCTTTTACCCTTGATCGCGCTGCACCCACCACACCAAGTGCCCCTGACTTGCTGACTGCAAGTGACACGGGTACCACAGCGCTCGCCAACGCCACCACCGATAACATCACCAATTCGACCTCATTGTCTTTGAGCGGAACCAACGCGGGCAATGGGTCTACCGTTGAGTTGTATGACAACGGCGTTAAGTCTTCTTACTCAACCACAGCCGATAGCTCTGGTAACTACAGTTTCTCGGGTGTGAACCTGTCACAGGGCACGCATAGCCTTAGTGCCAAGGCCGTGGACGCCGCTGGCAACAGCAGCGCTGCAGGTAGCGCCCTGTCCATCACGCTTGATAACCAAGCACCCTCGGTCACAAGCTTGACGGTTCCAGGCAATGCGGTTTATCAGCGCGGTGAAACATTGACCTTTGTCCTCAATGGCTCCGAAGCCATGTATGTGAGTGGCACCTACAACACCGCCTTAGGGCCTGATCAAGTGGGTAACCCCTACATCCAAATCAATTTGGACAGTGCGGATCCGCAATACGCGTACCTCAAGCGCGACGCCAACGGTGTGCCTGTGGGGCAGGGCACCAATTCATTGACATTCGAATACGAAGTGGTCTCTGGAGACTTAGACACTACAGGTATCAGTGTCAACCCAACCGTCGAGTTCCCAGAAGGCAGCAATGCCAAAATTCAAGATGCCGCAGGTAACGATCTGAGCCTCACCCTGAACAATGTCGGCGCGTTGTCAGGTATCAAAATCAACGGCGTGGCCGTTGGCTCCGCCGTGGACGGCTATCTGATCAATGTGGTCATCTTTGCTGATAGCAACAACAACAACGCCATCACCGCAGGTGAGGCCGTGGGCGGCTCCATTGGCGCCGGTGTGTTCTCTATACCAGGTGGCAAGGGCCACCTGATCATGCGCGGTGGTGAGGATATCTCCACTGGCGCTCCTTTCTCGGTGCAATACGAGGCGCCTGAGAACTACACCGTCATCAACCCAGTGACGACCTTGTTTGCACAATACCAATCGTTGGGCGGCGGTGCACTCAACACCAAGGGTGTATTCATTTACAACACACTCACTGAAGTAGCGGTGAGTAAGGTGGTCAGCGCTGGTTTGTTCGGCAGCTACTTACCTACCACTGATGTTGGCATGACAGCGGGCAAATACAGCTCGTTCTTGTCCTCGTATGACGCATTCCGTGTGGCGTCTAAAACGGCTGCAAGTCCAACGGAGGCAGCTGCGCAGATGAACACCAAGTTGTCTGCCATCGCCTACCAAAAAAATGCCGCCATGATCGCCACACTGGCCGATGTCGGTGGCACCACATTGGCAGCAATTGATGGTTTGGGTACGACTTCGGGCACTCAAACCACAGATACCAGCGTCAAAATTATTTCTGCATTGGCGTCGTTGCTCAACGTTACAACGCCCCCAGCTTTGGGGTCGTTGCTCACTGATGCTGGCACCATCAACACCTTGTTGACAAACGCCATCAAGTCTATACCCGCCTTGTCAGCGATTGCCGTCTCGTCGGGTAACTTGACGACCGATTACGCCACCAAAGTCACTGCAATCGCCGAGGTGATCGCTAAAGCCAACCAGTTGATTTCAGCTGTTCAAACAACCGCCATCAATGGCGACATGACGGACAGCAAAGACGCTATTTCGGTCTTGCGCCAAATCGTGGCGGTCCAGCAAGTGGTGCAAGGTGAGTCTGCTGACATGCTCGAACGTTTCATGGTGGGCGATACCACTGGCAACGGTTACATCAGCCCTGCAACCATGCTGGGTAGTTCGGTGGATGGCATTGATTACAAAGTGGCCCATGTCATCGTTGGCCCTATCGTGCCGTCCTCCTTCAAAGTGGCTGTCACGACCACTGACAGCATTACTGCGGCAGCTGCTGCCAATGTGTACGAAGGCGACAACGATGGTCAAGGCGGCGTCATTACCTTCAAGATCACCCGTGGTGGTGGCTTGGACGGCACTGTCGTGCTCAACTACAACATAGAAGGCTCTGCCACATTAACGGGTGACCGCTTTGTGGGTGGCACGATTCCTAAAGGTAGCGTGACTTTTGGTCCAGATGTGACCGAACAAATCATCACCATCCAACTTGCTAACAACGCAGCGCGCAATGCCACAGAGTTGTTGACCCTAACCGTTAAAGATGCGTATGGCAACTCACAGTTCACAGATCTGAGTGGCAACCTCATCGCCAGTGGCTCTGCGCGTGTCACTCTGCTTGATGACGATCCCAACACGCCACTTATCACTGTGCCAAACACCATCGCCGCGGGCGCAGGCCAAGCCATGGCTGTCTCAGGCGTGGCGGTGGACTACTTTGATACCACCAGCAAGTTGGTGGCGACGCTCACCTCTGTTCATGGCACCTTAGACCTTCAGCAAGCTGCGGGAGGCCTTGCTTTGGCAGGGACATCTGGTAGCTATACCCTCACAGGTACATTGGCGCAGATCAACAGCGCACTCGCACGGTTGATGTTTATCGGCGATGCTGGCGAGTTGACTGGTGGAGTACGCGTGAGCGTACAGCCTTATGTAGGTACTGGTAGCGGTGCAGTCATTCGAGCTGGTGTCGTGGGGCAGGCCGAGTTTGCGGTTGATGTTCACAATTCAGCCACCATCGGCGCACTCACAACCGACCAGCATGTCATTGCTGGCACACCTTCTTTGATCGCTCCCATCAGCGTGGCTGATATTGATAGCGCCAACGTCTCTGTGACCTTGAAGTCCACCTCAGGTGATGTGCTCACTGGCACCAGCACGGGTGTGTTTGTGAACCGCTCAGTGCCTGGGCAAGTCACTTTGGAGGGCTCAAAGACAGATGTCAATGCAGCCTTGGCCAACCTCTCATTCAAGGCCAACGCAGGAATAGCTACGGCACAAATCAGTGTCAGTGTGTCAGACCTCGATGCGTTGACCACTGACCCGAGTAGCAGCTTTACTGTCACGGTGGACGCAGCAGCTCCCACGGTGGTGGCTCCAAGTAGCGCCATGTTCAAAGGCGCACTTGCAACCTTGTTGCCCCAAATCACTTTGGCCGATGCCGATAGTAGTAGCCTGAGCGTGACCTTGACGGCATCAGCCGGTACTTTGACTGCAGGCACCATTGCCAGTGGCGTGACGCAGGGTGCTAAAACGGCCACCAGCATTACCTTTGTCGGCAGTGCTGATGCTTTGCAAACCACGTTGGCCAACGTGAAGTACACATCGCCTACTTCGGGCACACCCAACATCACTGTCTCGGTGACAGACCCCAGTAGCTTGACCGCCAGCACCACCATCCAAGTGGCTGTGGTTAGCAATCAAGCGCCCAATGCGGGTGGCAACCTGACCGTCACTGCTGTCGCAGAAGATGCAACTGCTGCCACGCTTACCTTGTCCCCCAGCTTGACCGATGCAGACAGTGCTGCGCCAACCAAGCTGCGCATCTTGTCTGTCGAGGGCGGTACCGTGACTCAGTCTGATGGCTCGGCCATTACTTTGGGCGACGCAGGTACCGCGCTCACGCTCACTAGCGGTGCTCTGAGCTTGAAGTTCACGCCAGACGCTAACCGCACCACATCCGGTTCTCTGCGCTATGTGTTGGTGGACAGTGTTCAGTCCGACTTGAACTCTGCAGCATCTGTTGTGACGGTGCCCATCACATCGGCTAACGATGCGCCGGTAGCCATCATGCCAACAACTGCATTGACCTTCACCGAAAACGGTGCAGCCATGCAAGTTGCCCCAGCTGTGAGCTTGAGCGACATCGATAGCACGCTCTTGAGTGGTGCGGTCGTTCGCATTACTAATGCACAAGTCGGTGATGCATTGAGCTTCACCGCCATTGCAAACAACCCAATTACAAGCAGCTATGCCAACGGCGTGCTAACCCTTTCGGGCTCGGCCACTCTTGCGCAATACCAAGCGGCTGTACAAGCGGTGACGTTCCAAAACACGCGTGACGATGTCAGCGCTGTGACACGCAACCTTGAAGTCGTCTTCACGGATGTGAACCAATCTACTTCTGGTGCTGCGTTGTCTTCTGCTGTGGTGTCTCGCAGCATCAATGTCGTTGCCGTCAATGATGCACCTGTGTTGTCCGCGCTGAGCGCTTCGCCAGTGGCCTTCACTGAGTCTGCTACTTCCACTAAGACTGCTGCATCTGCCAGCATTGCGTCCGCCTTGGTGTTGACCGATCCTGATGGCAACACGGGCTCTAACATCAGCTCAGCCCAAGTCAAAGTGGCTGCAGGCTACACCCCAGGTGAAGATGTACTGGCATTCACAGCGGGCTCTGGCATCACGGGTAATTTTGACGCCGCAACTGGCACCTTGAATTTGTTGGGCACCACCACTTTGGCTAACTACCAAAGCGTGTTGCGCACGGTGGTGTATCAAAACTTGGCAGCCAACCCCAGTACGGCTGCACGCTCGGTGCAGTTCACTGTCAGAGACGAGCAAGGCCTCAGCAGCACCGCTGCAGCCGTGCAAGTCAATGTCATTGCCACTGACGACAAAGCCATCATTGATTTGTCGGGCGCTGATGTTGCCGGGCTGAACAACACGGCCATGTTCTCAGGCGGTGTGGGTTCTGTCGCTGCAGTATTGGCACCGTCGGCCACCATTACCGATGTGGACACCACCCAGTTCAAGTCCATGACAGTGACCTTGAACACGCTCACCTCAGCAACAGGTGCATTGGCGCTCTCTACTGCTGGGCAAACTGCTCTTGACGCTGCAGGGTTGACGGCCACCATCAGTGGCTTGACATTGACTGTGAGCAAAGCCGGTGGTGCTACGGCTTCCATTGCTGCGTTTGAGTCTGTTTTGCGAGGCGTGGTTTTTACGCACTCAGCCACCGTCACCCCTGACGAAATTACAGCGGGACGCACCGTCACCGTTACTGCGGTCGATGGTGGTAACCAAACGGTTGGCACAACCACTGTCGCGCTGAGCTTGAGCGCTGGTCCGTTTGCATCCGTCTTGAGTGGGGGCACCTCCGCGGTGACCGCTTTGACACCCGCTACCAACACCACATTGGTCTTGGCGCTCGACCCTTCATCCTCCAGCCTTTTGGCTGACCTGTCGTCATCGCTGGTGGCCACAGCGACTGGTCGTGTGTCGGTCTCAGGCTTGTTTGCAGCTGTGAACATTGACGCCTCGGGCTTGAGCTCCTCAGCCCTGGCTGCGGCTACTTCTGGTGCCACCAATTTAGTGGGCACCACGGGTGCCAATGTCATCATTGGCTCTCAATACGACGACATCATTTCAGGCGGCGGCGGTGCCGACAAACTTTACGGTGGTGGCGGTAACGACACCTTCCGCATGTCGGTGGCTGACTTGAATGCCGCGGTGACCGTGAGCGGCGACGTTGCACCTGGCATTCAGGTTTCTGTCGGCGGCACAGGGGGCACGGACACTCTCGAGTTGATGGGCACAGGTGGTACTTTGTCCGCCACTGATTTGGCCAAACTTCAAAGCATTGAAGCCATCAAGGTGATTGGTTCGAGTGATTTCAATCTCACCTTATCCGCCACTTCTGCGATAGCGATTGATGCAAGTCAGCGTACTGCAGGTGCATTCACACTGAATGCGTCGTCCAGCAGCGCAGCCGTTACAGCCAGTGGTGGTGCAGCCAATGACAGCCTCACGGGCGGTGCTGGCAATGACACTTTGTCAGGTGGCGCAGGTGCCGACACGCTCACAGGTGGTACAGGCGTGGATAGCCTCAGTGGCGGTGCGGGCAACGATGTGTTTGTTTTCAATGCTGATGCAACTGGCTCAACCAGCGGCACCTTTGACACCATCACTGATTTGGCAGTGGGCGACTTTATTCGTCTGCCATCCAATGTTCAGTTAGTCAGTTCAGCAGCTGCGCGTAATGCAGCTACGATTGATGCGTGGGTTGTCGCAGGCAATGGCAGCACGACCCAGAGCATGTTGTACTTCGAGACGACAGCTAACGACACCAACCCTCGCGGCATCATCTTGCCCGACAGCGTTCGTCTCACAGGTTGGCGCGGTGTAACAGGCGATGCAGGCTTGATCACTGTGGCGGTGAACGACCCCTCTAGTGTTATCTTGCCAGCGTCGAGTGCCAGCTTACCCCTGAGTACCTTAGGCGGCTCAGCTGCCACATCCATTCAAATCAAAGACGACCTCTACGCCACGGACATTCAAACCGTTGAGCTCGTTGCGCGTGGAGGCACCTTGTCTTTAGGTGCGGGTGCTGGCTTGGCTTGGGCAACCACGCCCGTGGTCAGCGGCAACCAAACAACCTACACCTTGGTGGGCTCTACAACTGCAGTCAACACGGCATTGACATTCCTTGGCTACACCGCCACCAGCAAGCTTGCTGCCGGTGTTGCTGCCATCGACGTGCGTGTGCGCGACGATGTCAACGGTACAACCTTCAGCACCGCTCAATCTTTGTATCTCAATGCACCTGTGCCCACTGGCACACCAGACTTGGTGGCAGCAAGTGACTTGGGTTTTAGCAACGCGGACAACCTTACCAGCACCACAACTCCCACCTTTGCTGTTGCTCTGACGGACACCGGTGCCACCAGCAGCAGCACTGTTCGCCTCTATGCCAACGGCACCCTAGTGGCAGAGCGTTTGTTGACTGCGGCTGAGGTGTCCTCTGGCGTTGCTCATGTGACGGCCACCACCGCGTTGACATCAGGATCAGCTGTGGTGAGCAACATGACCAGCACCATTCAAGTGGGTGGCTTTGTATCGGCTCCTTCAGCCGCTTTGGCTGTGACGGTGGACTCTGTGGCACCGACTGTTTCGTCTATTACGGCAGCGGGTGCTCAGTTGGTTTCTGGTGACGGCATTCTGAACGCGGGCAAGGTCGTAACTTTCACGGTCAATACGACCGAAGCCATCACGGTGACCGGTACACCCAGCTTGACCCTCAGCAATGGGGCGAGCGCTAGCTACGCAAGCGGCAGTGGCACCAACGCCTTGGTGTTTAACTACACCGTGGGCAGCGGCGACACCAATGTGAGCGATCTCTCGGTGAGTGGCTTTGTTGGCAACCTCAAAGACTTGGCTGGCAACTCGCTGACCTCGCTCGGAGCAGCCATCAACCCAACAGGCACTTTGAAGATTGACACAGTTGCGCCGAGTTGGGTCGATGCCAGCAGCTTGTATCCCGCCAGCGCCACATATGTAGGCAATACGCCGTTGACATTCAAACTCGCCTTCAACGAAAGCGTAGTGGCAACGGCCAGCACGAAATTGCAAATTCTTCTCAGCACAGGCACCACCGTTGAAGCCAGCTTGAGTGCTACACAAATTGGTTCCGCTGACGCCAAAGGTGGACGCACAGCTTGGAACTTTGAATACACCGTCGGTGCTTCTGCCCCCGCAGGCATGACACTCACAGGCGTGACCAACTTGGTTGACACCGCAGGCAACGCAGTCAATAGCATCAGCAAAGCGCTGACGGGTATTGTGCTCAACAACACCTTCAGTAACCGTATTCCTGTGGCTGTGGCAGATGCTGCCAGCGGCGTGAATGCCGCGGTGTTTGCTGGCGATACTGCGGCAGTCAATGCGGTCGGCAATGTGTTGACCAACGACACAGACCAAGACATCTCTGATGTTTTAACTGTCACGGGAGCCAGCGTGGGCACAGTTGCCTTGGCCAATGTGACAGCATTAACAGGTTCGGCGACGCTGACAGGTACCAACGGCACCTTGGTGATCAACGCCAACGGCTCTTACACCTACACACCGGCAGCCAACGCTGCCATCGGTCTTGACGATACACCGCTCACGGATGTGTTCACCTACACCATCAGTGATGGCAAAGGTGGCTCTGCTGCTGCGCAACTGACCGTCACTGTCAAGGGCGCCAACAATACCCCCGCGGTGCAGACCACCAACGTGACGGGTGCGGTGACCGAGCTTGTCACTGCAGCTGGCAACCTCACTGCAACTGGAACGATCGGCTTTACGGATGTGGATTTGACCGATGCGCACACCGTGGGCTCAGTCACGGCATCCGCAGGTGCACTGGGTACCTTGACCCCCTCTATTGTGAGCGATACCACGGGTACCGGTACGGGCGGTTCTGTGGCATGGAGCTACAGTGTGGCGGCGAGTGCTGTTGAATATTTAGCTGCAGGCCAAACCAAAACCGAAACCTTCACATTCAATGTGTTGGACGGCAAGGGCGGCTCTGTGTCGCGTACCGTTACTGTGACGCTGACAGGCACAAACGATGCGCCCGTCTTGACGCTCAATACCGCCGCCACCTTGCCAACTTTTGAATCTGGCATTGGTGCTGCTGGGTCTAATACGTCAACTATTTTGACAACCCGCACGGATGTCGACACCTTGGATGTTCAAGCGGGCTACCCCACCTTTGTGTCAAACCTAGTCTCATCTGCTATCAGTTCTGACTGGGTTGCAACGGGTACGGCCAATCAATACAGCCGTGCAGGTAACTTTGGTACGGCCACACTCAACGCGGTCACTGGTGTTGTGA
>JACCED010619245.1_pt1 | contig 16407 bp, 9 predicted proteins | sample 7455021 | NCBI WGS metagenome assembly JACCED01 (sample SAMN15323456, study PRJNA562643) | freshwater metagenome | isolation source: river surface water | place: USA:Blue River Watershed | collected 2017-08-19 | reverse complement strand
GCGGTATTAGGGGCGCGCGAAAATGGTGTGGAAATTATTGTGATGCAAGTTGATTGGCGAGTAGTCGATGGGAATGGTGAGGCGCATTTTATTAGTGATAATATACCAGTTATATAGGGCGGTGGTATGGAGAAAAAATAAAAAATAATTATTATATACATTATTTTTTATTGAGGGTTGTTTTGTTTTCTTTTTCTTTTTCTTTTTGTAATATAGAATAGTTTTTATTTTTGTTTGTTATGGTCATTATATTCTGTGCTGTTGGTATTGTTTTCTTTATGACTGTGTTCTACTGTTTTATGAGATACAAATTTTTTGGAACACATTGATATCTATGTTGTAATTATACGAGGAACCACGTTAATTGTTTGTAATTCCTGTGACAGTAATTTATATGCATACGGTATTTCTACCTTTGCAAAGTGTGTCGTGTTATCGCAAGTTCTGCAATTATATATCGTGAAATCACCGGCTCCATATAATGTATTTTTTGTTCCATCATTATATGTGGCTATCATACCACACTTCTTACATACATATACACTATATTTATCTGACACGTCATACAAGCGTTCTTTACAGAACCTTGACATACCGTGCGCCAATAGAACATCACGCTCCATTTCACCTACACGGAAACCACCATCGCGACTTCTTCCTTCCGCAGGTTGACGCGTCAAATTTACCATAGGTCCAATCGAACGACTGTGTTGTTTATCATTGACCATATGTTTTAATCTCTGATAAAATACTGGTCCTATAAACACACTCGTCTCCATCTGTTCTCCCGTCATTCCATTATACATTATTTCATTGCCGTAACTCTCATACCCGACCTTCTGCAACTCCTCTGCAATCGTCTTCACATCCAAATTACCGAAACTTGTCCCATCACCAAATAATCCCAACTGCACTAATACCTTACCTAATAATGTCTCTTTCAATTGCGCAATAGTCATTCTACTTGGAATAGCGTGAGGATTAATAATAATATCCGGTTTAAGGCCATCCTTTGTATAAGGCATATCACACTCCTGAATGATGTTGCCACAGGTCCCTTTTTGACCATGGCGACTAGAATTACCTACAATCAAGCTGGGACAATGAAAGCCCTCGCGCATATAATATGTATGAGAACTTGGCATTTCTACGCAATATACCTTACCTTCATACTGCACAATTTCTTCAATATTTTCGGCATTTTTCTTCTTATTAATCCACGGTTGATTTTGTTCACGAATAATGCTGACTTTGTAGTAATCGTGCTTGCTAGTAACAGTTATTTCTTGACCGGCCCGCGAGCCAAGATTTTTTACGCCTGTTCTAGTAACTCCTGCTTCTTGTGCAAATTTGACAATACCACTCCATCCACAATGAAGGGCTAAACGAGAAATATCATTGGCTAGTCTTACACTAATGGTTCCGTAGCGACTGAAACCATCTTCGCCTTTATATTGCATTGTGCTCCCGTCCCCATTTAGTAATGCATTCATTAATACACGGGATTGTCGTTGGGATAATGACCATACATAATCTGGTAAATATTTATTTAAAGAACCTACGCTTAGTCCCGTTAAATGTGCATATATACTTTCATTTCCTTTAACTCCTGTTATGAAATATTTATCAATACTATGAGTTGCATTTAATCCCAAATTTTTGAATATGTTTTCATAGAATTGCATTTTGGTTGGTTTAATTGCTGCTATAAATATTCTTGGTGCGTGTTTATCTGTGCATCCATCACTAATAAATGCTCCTAGTAATTCCAACCAACTATCCATATTATATTGTTTATCACCAATAGTAATAAATTCTTGGTCAGGATATATATTTTCCATAGTCTTCTGCATTCGCACCATTTTCCCCATAACGTCTTTGGCTTCTATTAGTTCATAGTTCTTTCCATTACGTTTCTGAACATACAAACGATGGTTCATTGTGCAAGTGATTTCAATCTGACGATTTTTCACGTGATACATATCGCCATTATGGTCATACTCATATTTTGCAGTTGGGTATTCATAGCACATTTTACCCTGGGCATCCAGAGTGCATAACTTGTGTTTAGTAATATCCACATCCTTTATTTCAATCCATCCTGCATCAGTAAGCACTTGTTGAGTAGGTAATGCACAGAATTTATCACCATATACTGGTTTTCTAAAGGTGCGAACGCGGACTTTTGCAAAATTATAACCATCTCCATTTCTACCTGTATAATTCTTATCAATATAAGTCTCTTCAGTAGTTCTAAAAGTTTTACTTTGGTCCTCATATTTGATGATTTTAGTTGGGTCATCACGGTTTTCTTTAATAGGCAATATCTTTGCAATAATCACATCACGATTTTCGATCAACGTGTTTTCCGGAACAAACCCTTTATCATTGATTTTGTCGTAATTACTGTATTTCATACCCTTTGTCTTGGTCTTATCGGGTTTACAACGGATTATTTCATCACGCACAATATTGGTGTCTTCATCTTTTTCAGTATGATAGATTGTCGCAGCGAATAATCCGCGGTCAATAGAGCCTTTATTCACCAACACACTATCTTCCTGATTATATCCAGTGTGTGTCATAATGGCAACGTGAATTTGACATCCAGATGGCACTTTATTCAGCTGTAAGAAATTCATAAGACGCGTATCTACTAATGGACGAGTTGGATATGTCAACATATATGCAGTCTTATCCATACGTTGGTCATAATTCATTGCATATACTCCAATAGCTTGTTTAGCCATTGCAGTTTGATAAGTATTACGCGGGGATTGATTATGTTCAGGAAATGGAATACAAGATGCCAATACACCAAATATAGTGCTAGGATGGATTTCGCAATGAGTGAAGTTGATTTTTGCATTGGCATCTTGTAAATAGGCACGTTTAGATTGCATTGCAATCATCGCCAAATTCTGTTCTTCTGGATCAATATACTCGATCACCGACTCTTCAATACGGCAATTTGTCAATAGATCATTCCAGCATAACTCCTTTGTATTCAACTTGTCAATAATACTATTGGTAATGAGAGCGCGGTTATTTTTAACACGCAATACTGGACGAGTTAAACGCCCTCCATCATTGCATATACGAATTTCCAGCAGTTTGAAATCAAACACAATCGATGTATATATATTAATAATACCCTTATATTTTTTGTCTTTCATTGCTTCATATAATTCAAAAGGTTGGTCGGTCACTCCTAGCCAGCAGCCATTCACAAACACCTTTGTTTTATTATTCAATTCATTTGTTGCAGCTGTTTCTAATGGCACTATATAGGGTTGCACATATTCGTATAGAGAACAACTATTTGTAGGAATAGTGACGTGGGACATATATGACAGATTTTTGACCACACCAATACTCTGGCCTTCTGGAGTTTCTGCAGGACACAAGAAACCCCAAGTCGTATTATGCAGTTTGCGCGGGTCAACTAGCTCACCACTCTTTTCGAGAGGTGTATTAATACGACGCAAATGGCTTAAACTAGCAAGGTATGTCAGTCTGCTTAGCACTTGGGCAACGCCGACTTTTGTGCTATTCGCCTGTTTAATACTGAAATCACCAGTAGCAAGCGCACGATTAATGCCATTTTCAATCGTGGTGGATTTAACAATCTTATATATGTTTGTCATATTAATAATATTCTCGTAGTCTTCGGTCGAGCGCCACGAACCAGTATTAATTTCGCGAACCACTTGTTTCTGCATTTCTTTAACCAGTTTATTGAAATAGTTGCGGAATAGATTGTTTAATAATGTTCCAGTTAATTCAATGCGTTTGTTTAAATACGAGTCACGGTCATCTGCTGGTAATATACCAAGACTTGTTTGTATCAATTTCTTGGCCATATATCCCATCATATAGATTTTCTGTTCAGGTGTCTTACAATGTGGAAATAAATCGTTTTTGATAACGTCAATCGCAAACTCGCGCTTTTTCTTGAGGCCGGTCTCTTTATCCATATTTAGTGGGGTATATGCAACATAACTAGTGATATATTCAATTGCGGCCTCTTGTGTCAAATATTTATTAGCATCTATGATTGAGGCCTGTAGACATTTTAATAAATCCTCATATTTTGGGTCATTAATATCAAGCAGTATTTTTTCGCATATGGCCTTATCACTAATAACACCAAGAGCACGAAATACAATAAATAGTTCGATTTGTTGTTTAATGCGGGGAATAGTCATATAAATACCATAGCCGAAACCATTGTTCTTACTGTCGAGCACCATTTCAATTTGTTTTGGTGATATGCACTTATTATCAGGGATAGATTTCATCTCAACATACCAATTCTTTTTTGAGCTATTTTTACCGTCATAACAATAGACTTTGTTTTCGGCTGCACGCTCTTGGCCGAGCACTGTTTTTTCCGAGCCATTAATAATGAAATACCCGCCACAATCCATTGGACATTCACCGATTTGAACCGGATTAATATGCTTGTTTGTGCTCAAAACACAAATAGATGATTTCAACATAATCGGCATTTTACCAATATTGATTTTTGGAATAGTCTTTTTTATGATTTTTGGATTATTCAATGTTTCTAGTGTTTTAATAGTATATGTTATATTTAAATCGACTGTCATAGTTGACCCGTATGTGAAGTTGCGTATGCGTGCCTCTTGTGGCAACATTGTTTTTGTTGCACCATTGTTTTCGTGGATTTGTGGTGGATACAATTTGAAATTTTCGAAAGCAACATCGACCTCCAATAAATATTCGCCTATTTCCGCCGAGAAATCGTTCTCTGAGCGAATTTTGACACTGTTGAACATTTGAATTGTGCGTTGTATTTGGTAATTAATGAAATGATTATATGATTCAATTTGATGGCGAACAAGGCGTTCAAGATATTGTGAGCCAAAATAGGTTTCAATAATACTATAGGGTTCTTCAATATATTGCCCCAAATGTTCCAATACTTTATTGTCAGGTTGTTCTTTATTTTTATGTATTTCATTTTCAATAATTGTCTGTAATACTTGGGTTGAATTATCAGCGGATAGAGGGACTTTGGTTTTATCTTTGATGCGGCGGAGTTTAACAATCCCAGATGCATTTGTTTTTGGTGCAACTATTTCAGCAGAATGGTTAGAATAATGAGTAGCAGCAGTATCGAACATCATTTTATACAAGTTTATAGTTAATCGTTGATAATTTTAATTATAATAATTATTATTTGTTATAATACTCGTTAAACAATATTACCATTATATTACAATCAATTTTTTAGATAGTTTGTGAAAATATATTTATTGAACATAATAAACACATATTGCTATATTATACTAGACATAAATATAATCAATAAATGGGGGATAATAATAACATTAATAATAATCGCAATAAAAATAAGAGCAAACAAGGTTTCAGTAAACCAGGTCAAGAGTTTGTAGACTGTCTGAATAATTATACAAATAAGAAAATTGGGTTGGACGAGTTATACCAGAAAATATATGACATTACTAAGAGACAAATGCGTAATTCTGGCAAGAAGCAACGCGGAAAAAATAGGCAACAACAAATGCAATACGATGACGATGAATTCTATAATAATTCATATTACTACCCGCAACATTATGTGCCTTTTTATGGCTATCCACATACCAATTATCAGCCACTGCAATATTATCTACAGCCTATTATCGGGCATTCTACTGGGGTTGGAGCAAATCTGATCATGAAACCAGGGAATTTTTCGGAGGGGGATACTGGAAATGCGGGTATTGATGCTACTGAATATGACGCGCTAATTAAAGAATGTTTGGCTAGTTATCAATGTGATAAGTCTCAACTGGTTGTGCCAGCGCCAGTAAGTGTCCCAAAAAAGATAATTGTGCCTATTAAAGGAAATAAATTATGTCATTTATTGGACATTGTGAACAACTACGAATATGATGAGATGTGCACATATAACATTGATATGAAGGCACTGTCTAGTATTAAGGCTGAATTGAACTTGTTGAACTCAATGATTGGTATTCAAGAACTGAAAGACTCCATTTGCCAGCAATTGATTTATTTTATACAGAAACTGCACATACATATGTCTATCGGTGATTGTGATAAGGTTGAAGGGACCTCGAATATGATGCAGGAATATAAACATACAGTGTTATATGGACCTCCGGGCACCGGAAAGACCGAAGTTGCCAAAATAATAGGGACCATTTATTCGAAAATTGGCGTCTTATCCAAGAATGTATTCAAGAAGGTGACCCGCAGCGATTTAATTTCCGGATATTTAGGTCAGACGGCTATTAAAACCAATGGAGTAATCAATGATTGTGTGGGTGGTGTCTTGTTTATTGATGAGGCTTATTCACTCGGTGGTGTGGAAAAAGACAGTTATGCAAAAGAGTGTGTAGATACACTATGTGAAGCACTCAGTAATCACCGGGATGATTTGATGGTTATTGTTGCCGGGTATGAGCAAGATATGAACGAACTATTTTTCACGGCAAATAAGGGGTTGGATTCGCGATTTATATGGCGTTTTAAGATAGATGGATACACATATAATGAGTTAGCGGATATATTTATTAAGAAAGTGAGTGAGAGTACGTGGAAATTGTGTGTGGAAAAGGATATTTTATATAAATGGTTCAATAAGAATAAGTCGGCGTTTGAGAATTTTGGGCGCGATGTCGAGTTGTTATTAACATATACCAAAATTTCGCATAGCTCGCGTGTGTTCGGATTAGATAACGATTGTTTGCGGAAGATTATTATGGAAGATATAGAGAATGGTTTAGTAATGTTTTACAGAAATAAAAAGGAGAAAAAACAAAATAAAGTAATCGAAGGATTATATATATAACCGAAAATAATAGAATACCATTAAAAAAATATGAGTGAGAAAAAAACAATACAAATACATCCAGATTTATTATTTTCATCGGCCACCACCAAAAAGAAGAAAGGCGGTGGCGGGGGTGGGGGTAATATTGGTGCAGATAAATCAATAAAAATAAAATCGCAGAAAAACAAGACCACAAAGAGCCGTTTATTGCGATATATTCGTGAAAAACAAGAGGAAAACTATAAAAAGTTATTTGAAGAAAAGATTGGTGGAAGTATGGGAAAGGCCGAGGCTGAACTAGAACATATTATTTCTATTGCTGAAGACCCAATGCAGGAAAATATGAAAGATGGCGGCGGCGGAAACAGTGATTTTGATGAAGCCATTGATTATTTGAAAAATATGGAGATTTCTGAAAAAGAGAAAAAGACCAATAGCATATTAAACAGGACTATTAAAAATCATTTAGGTGGTGGCACAGGAAATGTTGTATCGGGAATACAACCTACGCCACTCCCACAGCTCAATAATATTGTTTCCTCTATTTCCCCTGTAGAAAATGTGGCTATGAAACTACCTGCATATAGTCCGCCTGCATACGGGTGTTTAAAAGGTGGAACATTGCCAACATATCGTTCATATAATCAAACACAGAAAAATGTGGGTGGGGGGGTCATCGGGAGTAGCAATAATTCGCCTGCGCCTATGGTCGTAAATACACCGATTTCTACGTATAGCGCTCCTGTAATGGCACCATCGGCGGCTGCGCCGCCACCTGTCCCACAACCCACTGTCTCAGGTCTCACCAATATATCTGATGATATGAAAAACCATATTGATAAATTGCGTCAGTTAAGTGAAAAGAGACAGACAATGAATATTGCCAGACAACAGATGGGAGGTGGATTGCCAAAGGCGAAGAAGCCGCTGAAACAAAAGCGCACTGTGAAACGCACATTTTATTTAGGTAAATCGAAAGTTCACCCAAAGGTCTCTGTTTTGGTCTCGAATAAAACTGTGCGTAGAAATGTGAATAGAAAAACGAGTGATTTGAAACAGGTGTCGATTAATGAAATTCGCACGAAACTCATTAAAGGCGGGTTTATTAAAGTTGGGTCTAGTGCGCCAAATGATGTGTTGCGTAAAATGTATGAAAGTATTACATTGATTGGTGGAGAAGTCAAAAATCATAATCCGGAGAATTTATTGTATAACTATTTTAATGGCAGTGAGAAATAATAGGTGGTTTCTATAAAATAGATAGCGAGCAAACTGGCTAATCGGTTTCCATAAAAATGATAGTAAGCTAGCTGGCTATATTTTTCCATAAAATTGATAGCTAGAAAACTAGGCTATATTTTTATGGAAAATGATTGGCTAATCGTTTTCCATAAAATTGAAAAACTTTTTTATTTATTATTTATATAATGAGATAAGTAATAAATAAATAATAATTATTAGCTATCTATAACTATTAAATGTTACGTAAAACTAGTTCTACATATAAATTCAGCGACGAAGACATAGAAAGTCTTAAGAAGTATAGCAACCTGTCTTTGGAAGACCCTGCTACCTCCCACTGCATTGATATGCCTGACAAATCAGACACATCTAGTGATTATAATCATATATCTGATTACGGGTTCTTTTGTGTCATTGATAAAGAGGATTACAATGATGTGCCTTTATATAAACAACGTCGAAATATATCTAATTACAACTATTTATGTTCTCCTTATGTGGACGGGCCTGAAACACATATATGGACACCTAATACAAAAGATGTATATGCCGAGGATTTTCAACTCCGGCTCTCAAATTATATATTAACTTTCACTAATTCATTAATTGCACTTGCTACTCTATTTGCATTGTGGAAATCTAAATAGAGTGCGTGTAAAACGTCGAAAAAATATAAAAAGAATTGTATATAGAATAAAATAAAAATAAAAATGGAAAAACAAACTATACTGATTACCGGCGGTAGTGGCCTTGTCGGTTTCGCACTAAAAGCCATCACACATAAATATCCACAGTATAGTTATGTTTTTTTATCTTCGCGCGAGTGTGATTTAACAGATTATAACGAGACCTTGAATATGTTTCAGCGCTATTCTCCGTGGTGCATCATTCATTTAGCAGCCTGTGTCGGCGGTCTCTACAAAAATATGAACCAAAAGGTCTCAATGTTTGAAAAAAATATGCTAATAAATATGAATGTTTTACGTGCATCATATGAGTGTGGTGCAAAGAAGTTTATCGGGTGTCTATCTACTTGTATTTTCCCTGATAAAACCACTTATCCAATTAACGAGACTATGTTGCATAATGGACCACCTCACTGCTCAAATGACGCATATGCATATGCGAAGCGTATGTTAGAGGTCCAATGCAGGATTTATCGCGAGACCTATGGTCTCGATTATATGTGTATTATTCCAACAAATATATATGGTCCCAATGACAACTATCATTTGGCTGATGCACACGTTATACCGGCGCTTATTCGTAAATGCTGGAATGCTAGTGATGAAGGGTCTCCATTTGTTATTCTCGGGACCGGGAAACCTGTGCGCCAATTTATTTATTCATTGGATGTTGCCGAGATAATAATGTTGTTGGCTGGTTGCGAAAAGAAAATAGATAATATTATAGTGTCAGTGGGTGAGGAAGATGAGGTCTCTATTAGCGATGTTGGGTATCTAGTTGCCCAGGAATTTGACTATACTAATAATATAGTATTTGATGATAGTTATAGTGATGGTCAGTATAAGAAGACCGCGGACAATTCATTATTGAGGTCTCTGTTTCCGGAGTTTGTGTTTACTGGTATAAAAGAGGGTATCCACGAGAGTGTTCAGTGGTTTTTGAGAAATAAACATTTGCCTGCGACCAGGTTGTAAGATAGTAGTAGAACCATAAATATGCTGTGTTATGATAATGTTGATAATAATGATATTATGAGTTATGTGTTATCTGTAATAATTGTTGATATTTTGTAGGTGTTTATAAACAAGTTCTTACTGAAAACAAGTTAGATATAATGTAAGTTAATATAATAACGTCAGCTTATTATTATAGAACCTATTTTTTCTCTAAAAAATGATTGTTAAAATTGAATATGTATATTTTGTGGAATACAATAATAGATATAGTACGATTAGATTAATTTGTGATGACGATGAGAATAGAAAAATCATTTTATCCGGAGAGGGTGATTGTTGCTCATCATCCTGGATTGAAATTTTGGATAAACCATTCGAAGAGTGTATTGGTAAAACATACCTTAATTGTATAGATACAGGCGAAGAAATAGATATAGGATTTTCAGAAGTGCAAGATTATGATATTAATCATATATACAAAATAACTTTCACAGACAATTCATCATTTTGTTTTTTATTAAGAAATTCGTCGAATGGATATTATGACGGTTGGCTGAATGAAAAAATTACATCTATTCATCCAAATGGTAAAATTATTTCTAGGCATAAACTAGTTCTGTTGGTTGGGTTACCTGGATGCGGGAAATCTCAGTATGCAAAATTATTATATGAAAGGAAAGCCCCCAATATGGCTATCTATGATGACATAGACATAGGTCTACAAATCAATATCGATAATATTCGAAGAGACCTTCTTAATAAAACAGTTTTTGTTGTGAATACCCGTTTATGTATAAGTGAAACATATTATGATTTTATTGATCGAATTAATTTATTGGACAAAGAAGATGGGATTGAAACCCTTTGTTTTTTACCAGATATCGAGCAATCGATAGCAAACATAAAAGCACGCGAAGGAGAAAATATCATCCGACAAGAGAAATTCATTGCAGATATTTATAGGTATAAAGATTATTATTCTGTAATAAACACTACTACTCCTTTCGGATATAATTGTGAATTTATTCCAACATATTCTCCGAAAAATACACCAAAAATTGTAATACTTTCATAAAATTGAACACATACAAAAATATTATTTTATATCTTAATATAATATTTATAAAATTAAATTAAAATTAAAATGGATACAATTGTTCAACAAGCTTCTACATTATTTACATTATATATCAGCAATGTAATAAAATCAGATAATCGTGTATTAGATAATACCATTATTACTATAATAACTGTAATAGTAATGAGTTCTGTTAAATATATATTTTCAAATTGGAAACAAATATATAATATGATTATATATTGGTTATATGATATGAGGAAATATCCACTTGAAATGTGGAGGGCACCTTACTTATATTCATTTATAATCACAGTAGAAGATTTAAAAAAATTTCGGTGTGTGAATTATATTGATTACCCGTGTTTTGCTAATATAAAAATTTTACCTCGTTCAATTTTATGTAGTTCATTAAGTAAACTTACTAGTAAAAATAGAGTAGGGTTTCTTACAAATGGAGAAGGCGAAAAAATAGCTGGTAATAGTAATAACCATTCAGTAAGATTGTATATAAATAATGAGTCTGGAATATTCTTAATGTCTATTGATAAATATGGAAATTCAATTTATTTTGGATCAGATGGTAATTTATATTATAAAGACATAGAAGAATTTGAAAAATTTTCAGTGCATCTTTTCAATTTTATAAAAGAAGAACTAGTTGAACAAACTGATAGTAATGAGAACCTTCGAATTTATGATTATCGGGATAATATTAAAGATTTGAAAACACTTGGAGAAATAAGTAGAAAAAAAACATTTGATTGTTTATTTTATACACAAAAAAATGATTTGGTTTATCTATTAGAAAAATTTAAAACAAAAACATTGTATCCTCCTCATATAGCAATGGATAATAAATTAGGAATTCTATTATATGGACCTCCTGGAACTGGAAAGACTGGAACTATTAGTGCAATAGCAAACTATTTAAATAGAGATGTTCGTATTATTAATTTCACAACAATTACTAAAATTAGTGACTTTGAATATGTTGTTAATAGAGAGATATATAAAAAGAGTATATTTGTATTTGATGAATTTGATTGTATGTTAGATGTATTAGTAAATTCTAATACTAATATTGATATTCACAAAGATAGTAATAAAACAGACTGGGGTTCTTTATTACTAGCTACTGAAGGTGAAGATAGAAAACAAATTATTGAAATGATGAAAAATGGTAAAGATGATAGTAAAATAAATCTGGCTTATCTATTACAGAAATTGGATGGTCTTGAATCCGCGGAAGATCGTATTATTATTGCGACAACAAATAATCCAGATAAAATAAATCCGGCTTTATTGAGACCTGGGCGGTTTGATTTGAAACTATGTCTCGGTAATTGCACAAAGGAGATGTATTGCCAGATTTTGGAGAATTATTATAAAGAGGAGACAAATGTATATAAAAGAGTTGAGGAGGCAAATATAGAAGAGTTTAAATATTCTCCATTGGAATTGTTGAATATGGCAATGCAGAATTCAACACTGGAAACTTTGATTAAATATATTCATTCCAAATAAAAATATAGTCGCACCTTCTAATTTTACACTTAATAAAAAAGTTTTGAGACCCTTTTACACAAATATATATTTGTAATAGTAATAAATATATATTCCTATAATATCTGTAAAAGGTCTCAAAACTTTTTTATAGTTATCAAAATGTCTACCTATAAATCTATATACCACGAATATTTCTCCTTGCTATCCTCCTATCAAAAAAAATACGGTAAAAATGTCTGTCTTCTTATGGAAGTCGGCAGTTTCTTCGAAATATACACCTATAAAAACAACTTCACCGACATCATCGAACACGACTATATTGTCGACCTAACTCAACTATGCAACCTCAGTCTTGTTGAAAAGAAAGCCACATATGAAGACCTCTATCAAATTATGATGGCCGGGTTTCGCAACTATATGCTCGATAAATACGTTAAACTCCTTGTTGATGCGGACACCACAGTTGTTGTATATGTCCAAGAAAAAGACGGCGACACCACCCGCCGTGTATTCCACACCATTTATTCCCCCGGCACATACGTCTCCTATGAAACCGAGACCTGTCCACAAATCACAAACAATCTGATGTGTGTATGGTTCAATAAATATTTGCCTTATCGCGGAGATAATCTTCGGGTCTCTCTTCTCACCGGGGTCTCGGTCTCCAATATTTTTACTGGTGAATGTAATATATACGAATATGATGAACCCTATGTTAAAAGTCCGACTACATTCGATAATCTGGAACGCCTGGTCTCCACTTATTGTCCAAGTGAACTCATTATTATACACGATTTCACCGATGCCGAATATGCCACTGCCATCCAATATTCAGGTATCAAATGCCCCACTATACATTCTGTTAATTTTACTGACCCGGCTAATGAAAAAGCCATTAATTGTATGAGTCAGCGTTATATGGCATACATTATCAATAATGTATATGGGGATGATGCATATACCACCTGCGCCGAATTTCATAATAGTGTTATTGCCACTCAGTCGTTGTGTTATTTGTTGAATTTCATATATGACCATAATGGCAAGCTCGTGAAAAATATGAAACATCCGATATTTAATAACACCGGAGACCGGCTATTGCTTGCAAATCATACTCTCAAACAACTCAATATTATAGACGACAACAGCGCCGATGGGAAAAGTGCGGGTATGTTGTCCTCTGTAAGTGCATTTCTGAATAAATGTGTCACTGCAATGGGGCGCCGGCGACTACAGTCCGAATTACTCAATCCAACCAAGAATGTGGAATGGCTCGAGACCCAATATAGTATTATTGAGACTGTGGTTGAGACCCCTGGAAAAATAGATGAAATTCGGAAGTTATTAAAAGGTCTCCGAGACCTCGAAAAAATATGCACACAAATCAATATTAAAAAAATATATCCTGGGACCATTTATTTTTTATTCAAAAATATGGAAACTATCCAAAATATATTTGAGACCATTGGGAACGAAACCAGTTATGCCGGACGCGTATCTGACTATCTCATCCACGGATGGGGAAGCCACAACGATGCTGTGGCCGATTGTGTCTCATTGATTAATTATATCAAATCTGTATTAGTAGTAGACGCGTGCAAGGGATGCCAGAGTATGCAGTCGTTTGATCAGAATATCATTGTTGCCGGGGTCTCCGCCGAACTAGACCAGCTTATTGCTGACCACGAGAAAAACACCTTATTATTTCAATCTATAAAAAATAAACTGAATAAAGCCATAAACCAATATGACAAGCCGAATGTAGTCACTGAATATGTGAAAGAACACGAGACCGAGAAGAGTGGATTGTCCCTGCAAATAACCAAGAAACGCGGGACCTTACTTAAAACTGTCTTGAAATCCCTCGAAAATAGTGGGACCCAATATATTATGTTAGACGGCAACGAGAAAATCCACGTGAACGAAATCACCCTTATAAATGCGTCTACAAATACCGATGAAATCAGCTGTAAATTATTGACTAGTGTATGTCGCGAACTCTATACATTCAAAGAGAAAATAAATAGCAAGATTACAGAGGTTTATATGAATATATTGGAGACCTTTTGTGTGGATTGGCTCACAAAAATAGAGAAGATTGCCTGTTATATTGCCAAATTAGATGTTATTATGAATAAGGCGCACTTATCATTGAAATATAATTATTGCAGACCCGTCATTGAAGCCGGCGAAAAAGGGTTCGTCAAAGCACGTGGTCTCCGCCATATATTAATTGAACATATTAACCAAGTAGAACTCTATGTTGCCAATGACCTGACAATTGGTGCGGATGGCACAAATGGGATTTTATTATATGGGACAAATGCAGTCGGTAAAACCTCGCTCATTCGTGCGCTCGGGATTTCGGTCGTTATTGCGCAGGCTGGTATGTGGGTTCCGGCGCAAGATTTTGTATATAGACCTTATGATGCTATTTATTCACGTATTCTCGGGAATGACAATATATTCAAGGGTCTGTCTACTTTTGTGGTCGAGATGTCAGAGTTGCGGGTGATATTGAAATATAGTAATGCGAACTCACTTGTATTGGGTGATGAACTGTGTAGTGGAACGGAGAATGATAGTGCGCTCAGTATATTTGTTGCTGGGCTGATGGATTTGCATAAAAAAGAGGCGTCATTTATATTTGCTACTCACTATCACGAGATTGTTGGGTATGATGAAATAGTTAGTCTCGGGTCATTGAAAATGAAACATCTGGAAGTGATTTATGACCGTGAAAGGGATTGTTTGATATATAACCGTTTATTACAAGATGGGCCAGGGAATTCGTCATATGGCTTAGAAGTGTGCAAATCATTGCATCTGCCAGACGAGTTTATGGGGGTTGCGTATGATATTCGCAATAAATATTTTCCGAATAAAAAGGGGTTTCTAGACCATAAGACTACGGTCTACAATGCAAATAAAATAAAGGGGGTTTGCGAGGTCTGCAAGACCGAGTTTGCCGAAGAAATACATCATATGAAACAACAGAAAGATGCGGATGCACGTGGATATGTGGATGGAGTGCATAAAAATCACCCGGCGAACTTAATGGCACTATGTGAGAAATGCCACGATGCTATGCACCGGGATGAGCCGGCAGTGAGTGTGTCGCCTGTTGAACCGGTGAAAAAGAAAGTGGTCCGGAAAAAAACAACAAAAGGTTATGCTGTTTTTTAGGGGATGGGGATGGGGAGAGGGGATGGTGTCGACTTACTCGGTAATATGGTATCTGAAATCATTTAATATTTTTTCTTTGTTTTCGTCACTTAATTTGCGTGATACGGCGGTTTTATGCAATATATAATCCACTATTTCTATTATTTCTTCACGTTTTTCTTTGGTCTCAATCTTCACATTATCATATATAATAACATTCTGGACAATATCTATTATTTCACTGGATAACTTGTCTATATTCTTCATCCTATGTAAATATGTCAGAAAATCGTGCGCATATTTCCCATAAAACTCCTTCTGTTTCTCCACGGATTGCTGGGCTAATTCCAATAATTTTTCTTGGTATAAATCATTTTCCAATAGATTGGTCTCATATATCTTGTCTATTTGCTGGGTCTCGCGTTTGAATTCTATATTTTCAAACATCTCGTCAAACTCATCTTGGGTTATCATATCTTGTCTCAATAAATCAATTAGGTTGTCCATCTCACTATCCATACTGGATATTAATTGGTCATTGTATATCATATCAGGGGCACGAACAGTGTCATCCATTTTGGCTGGTTATTATATATTATATTAGTTATAATTATTAATATAATTCTTACATTATTTTAGAGATGTGGGGGGTTTATTCAATTTTTTGCGCGAGACCCTATGTGCAATTTCCATAACATTTTCCACTATAGTAATAGAAATCTTTGTCGCGGATAAATGGGTCGCTATAATTGGCGCGCATAGCCGGTCCAGATGCATTTCCTGCCACACATTTGCTTCCGCCTAAAAGAACACAACAACTAGTTGATGCACACGCATTCACATCGAGGGCTCCGCATTTTTCCTCTACACCCTGTTTATCGATGTCGTATGTATTACAGAACCCGGCTTTGCTACTGGCGCTTTCATAGACCTTGCCTTCT
>JACCED011261378.1_pt1 | contig 16415 bp, 16 predicted proteins | sample 7455021 | NCBI WGS metagenome assembly JACCED01 (sample SAMN15323456, study PRJNA562643) | freshwater metagenome | isolation source: river surface water | place: USA:Blue River Watershed | collected 2017-08-19 | reverse complement strand
CGACGCGGCTTTGCGGGCAATCGATGATGCTTTCGCGCCTCAGATTCACAGAGGAGGATTGTCCACGCGCGAAGGTCTGGCAGCGCTTATCCACGACGGCTACCGGCATGGTCGGCAGGACATCCCCGCCATCGAGGACAAGCGGCTGTGGGTGGTCGAATCCGAATTCGCCAACGTGCTGCATCAGGGAAGGCGCGATGGCAACACACTTTCGGCGGCGCTGCGTGACTGCTGGGACGGTATTGACCTGAAACCTGCCACGAAATCCAATCGAGTCTATGCCAGCGATCCGCACGTTTGCCTGAGCGGCGCGATTTCGCCCAGCGAACTGACAGGGTTGATGAGCGCCCGTGAAATGAGCAACGGCTTTGCCAACCGATTTCTCATGATCTGGGCCGAGCGGTCGAGGATGTTGCCGTTTCCGAAAGAGACGCCACAGGCGGTAGTCGACCACCTGGCACGCAAGACGCTGGATGTGTTGACCTTCGTTCGCGCTGACCGGCACGACGAGTGCGCACATCGGCCGATGGAACTGTCGCCCCAGGCGCAGTGGCGGTACGCCCAGCTCTACCGGGGTGAACTGCACGATGGCGTTGACGATGGTGCAATTGGGTCCTTGCTTGAGCGCAGCGCACCCATGCTGCTCCGCTTGGCGATGCTGATGGCCCTGACCGACCTGCAAACCCGGATCGAGGCACAGCACATCGACGCAGCGATGGCTTGGATTCGTCATGCCACGGCGTCCGTGCGCTTCGTGTTCGTCAGCGCTGCCGAGGATGCCAGGCTGTCGCAGGTAGTGGACCTTTCAAACCGCGTACTGTCCTTCCTGCATGAACGCGGTCAGGCCACGCGCAGCCAGATCAGCTCCGAATGTTTCCGGGGCAAGATGCCAAAGGCGCGGATCGACGCCAGCCTGGAGCACCTGTTAGCCAGCACGCCGCCCAAGATCACGGTGCAATGGGGAGAACGCGCCGACGGTGCGCCGGGTGCGCCACTGCGGGTGTACCGGTTGGCCAAGGAGTGATGCGGGGGGATTTTTTCGCTAATTTCGCAGAGACAAATCGGTCGCAAGTGCTTGTCAGAACACTAATTTCGCTGATTTCGCTGATTTCTCACCGCCCTTAGAAATCAATGATCAGCAAAAAACTAATCCAATCGCTTCTGGTCGAAAATCCATCACGATGAACAATTACACCTTTTGCAAAGATACGGATCACACACTCCCCCCACTCACAAAGCGTGTTACTACATCCTTGGCCTTTTCTGCCGAATCGACGTAATAGATGGAGTAGGAAGAGGACATCCCGGGGCCGCCTTCTTGATCGTAATCGGCAGATGCGTCCGCATAAGAGTCGACCTCGGAGAGCAAGTCTTCAAATGACTCTCGCTCGTCAAAGTCATTGTCATCTTCCCTCTGCTCGCAGAGCAGGCTCCAACGGTCATTGAAAGCCTTGAAAAGCGCACCACCCTCTGCCACTCGAAATGTCATGTCGACAAATAAAAGTAAGTGCGCACAATCGTCCGCACTCGAGCAGTATGGGCATTCTGGTGCGCCACCTTCATCGTCAAATTCATCAATGCTCATACTGGCCTCCTTTTGCCATCGGTATCCGAAATCCTCCGTCCCGGATAATCGCCTTTCCTAAGGGCGGAGAACGGGGAAGGGGCTCCGCACATGTCCAAGCGTTTTATTTTGCCGTTCTCGACCGTAGCCAAAACGACCGCAAGCAGGTTGTCCTTATCGCCTTGAGCCATGACTACGCAGGGCCCAGGCAGCTCTCGCTCAAGCACACCCATCTCAGCCCATACCTCTGCTCCCGAGCTCCGAATGGCCTCGAGCTTAGGCATGATGTAAACGAGGTAGTCGGCCTTTGATGTGATTTCAGAAAACACCCATTGGGATGCGTAATGAAAGTCCTCGGCCAACAGAGGCTCCAGGCGCGACGCATCGAGCGTGTTCATCATCCAGGCGTAGGCCCGCAGTGCATCCTCTTTGCTCAGGACCTGCCTTGCCGCGCCGGATTGGTCGGGATTCTTTTCAGGTGAGTCAGTCGTCATGGTGTCCCCAGATTAAGTAATCAGTGGCTCACCAGATGAGCTTGGGCGCTGCAGGAATTTCCCGATAGCGCCTTGAATCTCGGCCAGGCGATCTCGCTCGATACAGGTGCGCGACTTGACCCGCTTTTCCTGAGGGTTCTTGGCGCTCAGCAACTGCGTCTTGATGACCAGCTCGACCAGCCAGGGCTGCGCTTCGATCGTCTTGATATTGAGCGTCTCGATGTACGAGTCAGACGCTAACAGGACGCACTCGATTTCCACCTCCGTAGACCGAAGTGCTTCTTGGACGTTGGACATTACTTACTCCTCTTTAGCCGCTTTGACGAAACGTCGGGGGCGGCAAGCCGGATCAAATCCCCCCGGTCTGGATGCGTGTGCGGTCAGACCAAACCATGCGTTACCTTAAGACGATGAGTTGTGGCAGGCCATCGGTGCCACACCAGACTATTGCGTTTTGTTCGAAGCGCTCACCAAGCGTCTTGGCCGCTTCGAGATCCAAGCCCAGGACAAGGAAGCTCTCCTCGCCGGGCCAGTTGTTCGACGGATGCTGCCCCATACCCTCGACAAAGATCAGGCTACGGCGGGTCAGATCTGCCGCCAGCGACGTCTGCCGCTCTCGGTTTTCAGGTTCACTGACCTCACGGCTGAATGGGTTGCAGCCCGTGAGAAATGCGGCGCAGTCCAGGTTCTGGCGCGCGTACAAAGACAACAGGTCCGGACTGACCTGTCCGATTTGCAGAACGAATGGGGACGCGCCATACACACGGTAGTGCGTCTCCAGGTAGGACTGGATCGTGGCGGAATCAATGACGGAATCTGAAAACAAAAAGCCCTCCGATCTGGAGGGCCGACGCGTCCCGCTTGGTTGCTCCAGGAGGAGCCACATTCGCTTTCGCGATCCACCTTGCCCGGGTAGGCAGGTTGGCGTGGGCGTCGGCCCAACTCAAAATGTTCTGTAATTATATTACGCTTTTCCAAACAATTGGAGATTGCGCATTGGTGGTGGAACGCGGAACCGAACCCGCGTCCGCTTTCAAAACCAGATAGTAACGCTTGGCCCTTGAAGGCGCGAATTCAACGATCTGGCCGAATTGGATCAAAGCAAAGAGATGTCTTTGATCAGACGAGACCGGCGAGACTGTCTTTTGATCTGATCATCAGAATCGTCTGCCCACGCGTGAGACGAACTACCCCAAGACCAATCTGTGCCGGTAATGCCTACCAAGCGAACCTCTCCTGCCCTCCCAGAAATTGTTCGATCAAACAAATTTCCGCCAACACTGAAAGAGATTCGATGACTACCTGCTTTCATTCGCAGGCGGATCATTGAGTTGGGAACAGTTTCCATCGCGGCACCGCCATCGACCGAAATATCCATAGGATGGTGCCCATCCCCCCAGTAACGAACTACGAACACCGTAAGAGCCTCAGGATCAGAGGAAAACTGCTTCGCTTCTTCGTCTCTCGTAAGACTGGGCGCAGCATCTTTGGTGCAGTAGGCGTTTCTGCCACGATCCGTGTGACAGTATGGCTTCTCAGCCAAGCGATCGACCGGTGTCGCACAGCCAGCCAATGCAAGTACAGCTACTAGTGGAGAAATACCTTTGACAAGAAAGTTCATGGCTGCCTTTCAATTGTGCTGGAAAGTGCCGAGAGGACTGTCCCTCTCGGCCCCCGAGTCATTTCAGAACAAATCGTGCCGTAGCAGCCTTGCTGGCAAGATTGACTTGCGCGATAACTTTCGTGCCAGGCGTAACCTTAAAACTCCCCTTGGCTTCAAGCTTGTCTCCGGTCGGCTTTAACTCGACCTCTTGCTTGTCAGCACCGGCAAGCAAGGTAATCTTGGCCGTCGCCTTGCTGACGTCGACTGGTTTTCCGTGATCGCGCACGTACAACTGAAGTACATCGGATTTGGCCACCAATTCGTAGTCCACATCCTTGATCTCGGTGACCAAGCCCCCGTGCAAGGGTTTGTCTTCATGGCCATGATCGTGCTTGTCGGCTGCGAACACGGCCCCCGACAACATCAGAGTCAAAGCAAAGGCAGTAGAGATCAGCTTCATAAAATTTCCTTTCAAAGTACAGGTTAAAAATTCAATGCTTGGATGGCAGGGATAACGTTTAGTGCGAGGTGGTCGCATCTTGCGGATGCACGGGCTCAGCAGTGACATCCTCGTCTTGCTCGTTTGGCCGATGGGCCAGACGATAAAGAATGGGGAGTACGAGTAGCGTCAGTAGTGTGGAAGACAAGATGCCACCGATCACCACAGTGGCCAGGGGCCGTTGAACTTCTGCGCCGGTTCCAGTGGCAATCGCCATCGGGATGAAACCCAAGGAGGCGACTAAAGCCGTCATCAGCACAGGACGCAAACGGGTCAGAGCACCGTCTCGGATGGCTGCGTCTAGAGGCATTCCTTCCTCTCGCAGGGTGCGGATGTAGGAAATCATCACAAGGCCATTGAGCACGGCGACGCCTGACAGCGCGATGAAGCCAACGGCCGCCGAAATCGACATGGGAATGTCGCGCAGCCACAGCGCCAGAATGCCACCCGTCAAGGCGAACGGAATACCCGTAAAAACCAACAACCCATCCTTGGCGTTGCCGAACATCGCAAAAAGCAACACAAACACCAAGAGCAGCGAGACTGGAACAACGATCTGCAAGCGCTGGGTCGCCGACTGCAGATTCTCAAAGGTACCTCCCCAACTCGTCCAATACCCGGGGGGGATTTTGACTTGTGCCAGACCCGCTTCTGCATCCGCAACAAACGAGCCCACATCTCGGCCACGAACGTTGGCACTCACCACGATTCGGCGCTTACCGTTTTCCCGACTAACCTGATTCGGGCCTGGAGCCAACTCGAAACTCGCCACTTCGGCCAACTGGATGAAGTTGGTTCGGCCTTCAGCACCGCCCGATCCGCGCGGCAAAGGAATCGGCAAGCGCTTCATACCTTCAAGGTCGTTGCGCAAAGACTCTGGCAACCGCACCAAGATGTCGAATCGACGGTCACCTTCAAACAGCGTCCCGGCCTCACGCCCTCCGATAGCCGTAGCCACGGTGTCTTGAATGTCGCCAACGTTCAGACCATATCGGGCGGCCTTTTGGCGATCAATGTTGACCGTGAGCATTGGCAATCCGGTGGTCTGTTCAACCTTGACCTCGGATGCACCCTGGATCTTCTGCAACATTGACGAAACTTCTTCGGCCGTCTTGTTCAACACGTCCATGTCGTCGCCAAAGATCTTCACCGCAACATCACTGCGAACCCCAGAGATAAGTTCGTTGAACCGCAGTTGGATCGGCTGAGAGAACTCATAGTTGTTGCCTGGTATCTTGCCCACGACTTCTTGCACCGCAGCAAGCAGCTCATCACGTGACTTGCGTGGCTCTGGCCACTCCGACACCGGCTTGAGCATGATGTAGCCATCAGAGATATTCGGAGGCATTGGGTCGGATGCGATCTCCGCCGTTCCCGTTCGCGCAAAGATGCGCTCGATCTCAGGGAACTTGGCTTTGAGCGTGGCTTCTAGCTGCTGCTGCATTGCCACCGACTGCGTCAGACTGGTGCCAGGGATTCGCAGGGCCTGGATGGCGAAATCGCCTTCGTTCAAGCTGGGTACAAATTCACTTCCCATGCGGGTCGCGATCAAGCCGCACAGAACAACCGCCACTGCGGCAACAGCCAAGACAACAGCCTTGGCAGCCATCACTCGGTCCAGCAAAGGGGCGTACCAACGCTTGGCTTGCACCATCAGCCAGTTTTCCTTTTCGCTGACGCGGTTGCCAATAAACAGTGCGACAGCTGCCGGGATGAAAGTCACTGACAAAATCATTGCCCCGACCAGCGCAGCAACCACGGTGAACGCCATCGGATGGAACATCTTTCCTTCCACACCGGTCAGAGCAAAGATGGGCAGGTACACCACCATGATGATGAGCTGACCAAATAAGAGCGGGCGGCGCGATTCCTTAGAAGCAAGGAATACCTCGTGAAAACGCTCGGAGCGCGTCAATGGCCTGCCGTACTGAGCTTGCGCATGGGCAAGACGACGGACACAGTTCTCGACGATCACAACCGCTCCGTCGATGATGATGCCGAAGTCGAGTGCGCCCAGACTCATCAAATTGGCGCTCACCTGGTAAGTCACCATCCCAGTGAAAGTAAACAACATCGACAAGGGAATCACGGTCGCCGTGATGATGGCTGCGCGAATGTTGCCCAAGAACAGGAACAAGATCACGATCACCAGGATCGCGCCTTCCAACAAGTTCTTCTTGACCGTGTTGATGGCTTTGTCCACCAAGACCGTACGGTCGTAGACGGTGACAGCGTGTACGCCTTCAGGAAGGCTGCGGTTGATCTCAACCATCTTTTTGTCGACGGCTTGGGAGACTGTTCGGCTGTTCTGTCCGATGAGCATGAAGACCGTGCCCAGAACCACCTCGCGCCCATTGTCTGTGGCAGCACCCGTGCGCAGTTCACGCCCCAAGCCTACCTCAGCCACGTCACGTACCCGAATAGGCACGCCACCGGCGCTGCTCAGGATCACGTTGCTGATGTCCTCTAAGGTTTTGACCTGACCTGGGGCCCGGATCAAATATTGCTCTCCACGCTTTTCGATATAGCCCGCGCCCACGTTGCCGTTGTTGCGATCTAATGCCGTCACGATGTCCTGTAAGGTGATCCCCAGCGAGGCAAGTCGCTCGGGTATCGGCGAGATTTGGTATTCCTTGGCAAAGCCGCCAATCGAGTTAATTTCTGTAACGCCGGGCACGTTGCGCAACTGCGGCTTGATGATCCAGTCCTGAATCTCGCGCAGATCGGTGGCCGTATAAGGTTGGCCATCAGGCTTCTTCGCACCATCCTTGGCTTCTACCGTCCACAGGTAGATCTCGCCCAAGCCCGTCGAGATCGGGCCCAACGCCGGGGTGATGCCTGAAGGTAGTTTGTCGCGAGCCTCCTGGATGCGTTCGTTGACCAATTGGCGCGCAAAGTAGATGTCGGTGCCGTCCTTGAAGATCACAGTAACCTGCGACAGTCCATAGCGGGACAGGGAACGGGTTTGCTCCAGGTTGGGAAGGCCCGCCATCACGGTCTCAATCGGGTAAGTCACCCGTTGCTCGGTCTCCAACGGTGAGTACCCCGGTGCTTGGGTATTGATCTGCACCTGGACGTTGGTGATGTCCGGCACTGCGTCGATGGGGAGCTTCTGGTAGTTGAATACGCCGACGGCCGCCATACCGATGACTGCCAGCAACACCAACCATCGGTGCTCGATAGCTGCGCGAATAAGTTTCTCAAACATGGTCGTTGCCTCGTCTCAATGGGTGTGTTCGGCAGAGGCTTTGCCGAGTTCAGACTTCACGACAAAACTACCTGCTGCCGCGTAGGGAGCCCCCGGCTTGAGTCCTTGCACCACCTCGACGCGCTTGCCATCACTACGACCTAACTGCACGGGCTGGGCGATGAAGCCTCCGTTAACCTTCAGGAACACAACAGGCTTATCACCCACAGTTTGAATGGCGTCACTGGCCACGGTCACGGGAACATCCGCCTCCGATGAGATCACTTCCACACTGACAAACAGACCAGGCCGCCAAGCGCCCTTGGGGTTGGACAAGACCACGCGGGCCTTGGCCATGCGGGTCTGCTCACCGATCAATGAGCCCACAAAAGTGATGGTTCCGATCGCGCTGGCATCGAAGGCCGTCGCTTTGATGGTGACCTTCTCGCCAACCCTGACCAGCGGCAAATCCTTCGCAGGCACGTTGATCTCGGCCCAGACCTGTCCCAGGTCAGACACGGTGAACACGGCGGCATCTTCCTTGACGGCCTCACCGAGGCTGAGATGCTTTTCGATCACCAAGCCGTCGAATGGCGCGCGCAGCTCGAAGCGATTGAGCCCCCCCGACGAACTTGAGGCCAACCCCAAGGCGGACAGCTTCTGCTGGGCGTTGGCCACGGCGACCTCTGCCTCGTGCAAGGCTTGTCCGGCTTGCAGATAGTCCTGCTCGGCAGAGATCTTCTGCTCCCAGAGCCTCTTTTCACGCTCATACGTGGTCTTGGCCAAGGCCAATCGCTTTTGTGCCGTCTGCAACTCGCTGCGCTGCTCTGATGCCGCCGGGCTGGCGATGACGGCCAAAACTTGGCCTCGTCTGACCGCCTGCCCCAAACTGGCCTGCACACTCTCGACCACCCCCGCGATGCGCGGAACAACGTGCGATGTCCGGTCTTCATTCAGGCGAATCTCGCCCGGCAATTGCAAAGTGGATTTGATGCGGGCCGCACCTGCCGTGTCGATGCCAATGGATGCGGCCTTGATTTGTGCATCGCTAAGTTCGACCTTTCCTTCCTCCTGGTTCAGGACGAACATGAAGGGCTCGGTGGAAGTCTGGGCAACGATGCTGATATCAAAAGCGTGTGGCTCGGGCACCACCTCGCGGCTCACCAGGCTGTCCTTGTCAGGTGCAAAGTTGAGGGTCTGCTTCTCACCGGTCAAGCGCGTGATGGTGGCGCTGACTTTGGCGGCATTGTTTGGAAGCGGCTTATCTTTGCTGAATAGCCAGATCCGCAGGCGTGGTTCGCCGCCATCCTCAGCCAGCAGCGCCTCCAACCCGAAGTCCCCCTCCTTGAACAGCTTGCCCCCATGCGGCCCCTTGCTCGGACCTTCGTGGTGCTCACCGTCTGCATGGCCTTTGTCGTGATCGTGGCCATCTCCGTCCTTCTTGCCGTGGTGCTCTCCATCACTGTGTGCCTTGGCTTCAACGTGGCTGCCATGTCCGTGACCGTCATATTCCGCCGTCTTGGTTGTCTTGTTGCTGAGGATGGCGGTGCCAAGCACGACGCCAGTCGCGGCAATCGCAGCGATAGCGATCAGCTGCTTTTTGCCGATATTCAGTTTGTTTGTGTCGATTTTCATGTTCATTCCTGGTTAGCTGGCTTGTCGGTGTTCGGCGTGGAGTCGCCGAGCACCCGGTCAATATCCGCCGCCGCGCGATGCGCTTCGGCCAGTGCCTTGAGGTGTTGGGACTTGGCGGCGAAGTAGGTGCGCTGCGCGTCCAGCACTTCCAGGAAGTTGAACTTGCCGTTTTCAAATCCGATGGTGGCTGCGTCGTAGGCACTCTTGGCCCCGGGCAGTACGTCCCGTTGCAGGACATCAACTTCCCAGCGAATGGCATCCAGCCGCTCGCGCGCTTGCAAGACTTCCGTGCCGACGCGTAGGTTCAGGGCCTGGAGTTCGTCCCGGGCTTTGTCTTCGCGCTTCAGCGCTTCCAGCAAGTTGCCCTGATTGCGATCAAACAACGGCAACGGCACGGAGACGCCGAACAGCAGCTGATCACGCTGCAGCTCATTGGGGCGCTTCACTCCCAGGCTGAAGGTGACATCGGGCACCCGCTTGCTGCGCTCCAAATCGACCAGTGATCTGCGGCGTTCCATCTCTAGCTGCGCACGACGCAAGGTTGGCGAGACAGACAGGCGTTGCTGGACACTGTCGAAGCTTGGAACGAGCGGGAGCACTTCAACATTGCCCGCGACGAGGGTGAAGCGAGGTGGATTGGCACCCAGCAAGCTGGCAAGACGTCCCCGAGCGTTGCGCTGCTCGCTTTGCGCCTGGGCGAGTTCAACGCGCACCCCGGCCTCAGCCACCCGGGCCTTTGATTCTTCGACGGGAGAAACCTTACCCGCTGCCACGCGCTTGGCAACCGCGTCGGTCGCTTTTCTCGCCAAATCGACACTGTCAAGAGCCAGTGCTACACGCTCCTGGGCTGCCAGCGTTTCGAAGAAGGCGGCGACCACAGCGGCGCGGATTTCGATGCGCCGCACATTCAGGTCTTCCACTGCGATGTCGCGCCCTCGCTCGGCGGCCGCGATACGGGCCGCGCGCTTGCCGCCCATTTCAACGGGAAGGTTAATCTGCACGCTTTGTGTACGGGTCTGTGCGCGCTGGTCTTCCAGTAAATAGGCAAGCTCTGGGTTAGGGCGCGCTTGCCCTTGAAGCACCTGACCTTCAGTAGCCTCAATTTCACGTTTTGCGACGGTAAGGTCTGGATTGCCGTCGAGCGCCAACGCGATGGCTCTCTGCAACGTCAGAAGCGTCGCCACATCGGCCTGCGACTCAGATTGGGCTGTGCGGTTGGCTTGCGCAGCAGGCAGCGATTGGGCAAAAGATACCCCTACGGTGAGCGCAATAAGCAGGCCCGCTGCAGTTGCCTTTTTTGTAGCCCTATGAACGGCAAGTGACGCCCGTCGTTTTTGCTTGTGAATACTCTTCAACATCCGATTCTCCAGTGATTTCAAAGACACGAGGAAATCGGCGGAGAGCGATCCAAATGATCGCCTGCTACATCGTCACGTCAGCGGCGCAAAGGCGGCTTTGTGCGGTCACGCACCAAGCGCGACTGCTTTAGTGACGACGAGGGAAGGAACGCGCTCCCCGCCGATCAGGCGAGGACACGCCACTGCGGGCGTTCTAAGCGTTCGAAAGGGGGCGACGTAAGATGCAGCCAGTAGTCCGCTATGTCTAGGGACGAGCTGAACATCGGCGGGAGAGTCACCTCCCCAGGCAGGGCTGATGAACACCCCGCATGGCAGGATGCGCAATCAGGATCACCGCCACCGGTTTTGGCTGGATCGGGTGCTGTCTCTTTACCATCAGTAGCCTTGTGCTGATGGTCATGGTGACCGAAGTGTTTGGCTGCGGCTCCAGTTTCGTGCTGGCAATAGCTGGCCACTGCCGCCCAGCTAAGCTGCAGCGGCATGAACACCAACAGAAAAATTGCCAGCCATTTACGCATGAGTTGAACAGTGTAGCAGCTATAGACTTATTCGTCTTTTGAGTTTTCTACCGCCTTGCCTTGGGTCGTCAGCTGGACGATGAGCAAGGCAGCGCCCGATGTGATCGCCACATCAGCGAAGTTGAAGGCGGGCCAGTGCGCAAGCCGCCAATGGAAGTCGAGGAAATCAACAACCTGTCCACGAAACACACGATCCGCGACATTGCCAAGCGCACCACCAAGGATCAGGCTGTAGCCCACCGCTTCAAGAGGTGGTAGTTGCTGACGCAACATGCGCCCCAGCCAAACAGAAACGACCAGACCCAGCGTGATGAAGAAGTAACGTTGCCAGCCGCCAGCACCGGCTAGAAAGCTGAATGCTGCGCCCGGATTCAGGACATGGACGAAGTTGAAGAATGAGGTGACTTCGACCTGTTCTCCGTAGGCAAACGTGCGGGTGATGGAGAACTTCGCGAGCTGATCGATCATCCCCGCACCGGCGGCCACCGCGAACCAGACCGAGGCTGATGTGCGGCGAGTTGATTGCCACAGAGAGGCCGCCAGCGGTATCAACCACCCGGCGAGCGCCATGCAGATCCATCCAAGTCCCCATCCCGCGAGCACGTCGGCAGGGAAGTGCACGCCGGCGGCGACGCGCGACCAACCGACCAATGCAGCGTACAACACCATACCGATGCGGCCAAGACGACCCATCAAAGGCCAGAGCGCGCCGACCACCAGCGCGGTATAGGTGGAATGTCCGCTGGGCAGGCTGTAGTGGCGTTCGATATCACCGATAACGCGCACCGTGTCGCCAAGGACGGCCAGCGGGCGTGGAAAGTCCAGCCATAGCTTCAAGACGGTGGCGATCAGCAAAGCCAGCAGGAAGGCCGCGCAAAAACCAAGGAGGCGGTGCAAAACTGCCGCGCCACGAGCCGGGTTGGCGGCCGACTTTGACCACCACCACAGACCCAGCATCGTCAGCGGCGCCGTCCAGTAACTTCCCGCGAGGCTGAAGAACCACACCAGCGGCCCCAGCGCGGCAGGCGTACCCGTGTTGATGGCTTGAAACAGCGCGACGTTCAGGCCACCCCAGTCATAGAGAAAGAATTTCCATGTCATCGGCGCAGCAGCCTCAAGCCGTTACCGACGACAAGGAGGCTGGCGCCCATGTCCGCAAACACAGCCATCCACATCGAAGCGTTATCAAAGATGGCCAGCAGCAGGAACACCAGCTTGATGCCGAGCGCAAGACTGATGTTCTGCCAAAGCACAGCGTGGGTGCGCTTTGAGAGCCGTATCGTTTCGGGCAAGCGACGCAAGTCATCGTTCATGACGACAACGTCGGCGGCTTCCATGGCGGTGTGAGTTCCGGCCGCACCCATCGCGAAACCGATGTCAGCCTTGGCGAGGGCTGGCGCGTCGTTGATGCCGTCGCCGGTCATCGCCGTGACGCCCAAGCGCTGTTGCAGTTCGCCAATGGCCTGCAACTTCTCTTCGGGCAGCAAATTCCCACGTACCTCGGCAATGCCAGCCTGAGCGCCGACTGTACGTGCGGTCGCGATGTTGTCGCCCGTCAGCATGACCGTTGTCACACCCATGGATTTCAGGTCGGCCACGGCCTGGGCGGATGAAGGCTTGATGGTGTCTGCCACCGCGCAGATGGCCATGACTCGCTGGCCGTTCGCAAGGATCGTGACGGTGCGTCCGGCTTCCTCATGAATTGCAAGGCGCGCTTCGAGCTGAGTCGAACATTGCCCGCGCTCTTCGATCCACCGGTGGTTGGCCAGCGCGTAGGGATGATCGTCGATCACGCCTTGCACGCCGCGTCCTGCAACTGCTTGAAACTCACCGACCTCCTGCTCGTCCGTTGACAACCCCTCGGCGATGGCCTTAGAAACCGGGTGATCCGACCGTGCTGCGAGACTTTTTGCAAGCCCCTCAAGAACTCGTTGATCAACACCGGGGTCCACCGACTCGAATGCCACCAGTTTGGGCTTGCCTTCGGTGATGGTGCCAGTCTTGTCCATGGCCACGGCCTTGATCTTGCGGGCCTCCTCCAGGTACACGCCGCCTTTGATCAAAATTCCCCGACGTGCCGCAGCCGCCAGGCCGCTGACGACTGTGACAGGCGTGGAAATCACCAAGGCACACGGGCAGGCAATGACCAGTAGCACCAATGCCTTGTAGACCGCTTGCAGCCACGTCACCCCCGTGATCCAAGGCATAAGCAGAGCTACCGTAATGGCGAGGGCGAAGACCGCCGGAGTGTAGATGGCAGCGAACCGATCCACGAAACGCTGCGTCGGAGCACGCGAAGCTTGGGCCTGCTCAACGGCATGGATGATGCGCGCCAGGGTGCTGTCTGAAGCGGGTGCCGTAACACGCATTTCGAGGGCAGCCGCCTGATTGATAGTGCCTGTATAGACTTCGTCTCCGGGTGCCTTGTCGACTGGCAGGCTTTCGCCTGTCACCGGCGATTGATCAATGGCACTCTGGCCCAAGGTCACGACACCATCCAGCGGAATGCGTTCGCCCGGTCGGATACGCACTATCGCGCCCACTGCAACCGCTTTGACCCCAACCCGACTCCAGCTACCGTCGGCCTGACGCACTTCAGCCTGCTCCGGTGCAAGTGCCAACAGGCTCTTGATGGCGTTGCGCGCCCGATCCACGGCCCTCGCCTCAATGGCTTCGGCAATCGCGTACAGGGCCATCACCATGGCGGCTTCCGGCCACTGGCCGATCAAAAATGCCCCGGTCACGGCCACCGTCATCAGGGCATTGATGTTCAAGCGCCCCTGCCGCAGTGCGGCAAGACCTTTGCCGTAGACCGAGAAGCCCGAAAGCAGAATGGCCACTGCTGCCAGCACCATGCCCAACACCTTCACCGGCCAACTGTCCGGCAATGCGAATGCCAAGCCTTCAGCAGCCAACGCTAGCCCTAAAGCACCGATCAACTTGCCCCAAGAAGTCCAGAAGCCTGTTGGCGGGGCGGGAGTAGCGTCCACCGTTTCATCTTCCACGCCAAGCGGTTCCGGCTTGAAGCCAGCCTTGCGAATAGCCTCCAGTGCCTGCGACAGCGCACTGTCATCGGCTGCAATAGCCAACTCGCGATCACCCAGGTTGAATTGCAAGCCACGAATGTCTGCCACACCGTCCAGCGCTCGGCGAATCTCCGACTCTTCCGAAGCGCAGTCCATGTTCGCAATGCGAAACCGCTGCGATCCTCCATTTACCTGCCCGGGCGGCAGAGATTCAGTGGACATCGCTGAGGCTTGGCAAGAACTTGCGCAACCGCAAGCAGTGTCGGTGTTTGTGTCGGGCAACGTATGTGGCGCAGACGGGCTCATGATCTTCTCCTTGTTGGGTTGATTAGAAACCCTGTAGCCACTACAGTGTCAAGCGCCTACAATGAGATGTGATAAGAAAACTCGCTACTGCTCAAGGTGCAGACATGAAAATCGGCGAACTGGCCAAAGCCACTCATACTCAAGTGGAGACCATCAGGTACTACGAACGCGAGGGATTGCTGCCGGAAACAGCACGAACGGAAGGCAACTACCGCGTTTACGGGAACGAACATACTGACCGGCTGTCCTTCATCCGGCACTGCCGAGGGCTGGACATGACCCTGGAAGAAATTCGGGTGTTGCTACGGTTCAAGGACTCACCTCACGAAAACTGCGCCTACGTGAATGATCTTCTGGATGAGCATATCGGTCACGTCGAGACCAGAATCAAAGAGCTCAAAAGCTTGCAACGGCAACTCAAAGTTTTGCGAGAAACCTGCCGCGAATCTCGGGAAGCCAGTCAGTGCGGAATTCTGACCGAACTGTGGGTCGCCTCCCGCCAAGACAAGGAAGCAGCACCCCTTGCTGGGCATGTGCATGGATCGCATGGCATCAAAAGTAGGCGTTGAGATCGTAGGCCGTTATGCCCCCCCTGTCACAGTCGGTGCGTTCATTTGCGTGCCCCAGACACACATGGAAAGTGACTGACAGTTCTGGTGAAGAAGGAGAGCGCTGCAGACACCGCTCCGTTGGATGCAACGTATATGTCTTCGAAATCGGTGGGGCTGCGCAGTTTTGCGTACCGCACCTCTGTAGTGCCCGTGAATTTGGCGCTCAGCCACGCCACGAAGTTCTGCGTTTTCTGCTGCCCGTGATCTGACATGAGCACCAGGCGGTCGTACGCGCCGTCCGCAGCGCCATCATGATGGGGGCGATGTCCGCGCCCGAATTGCATCGTCCTAGGCACGGAGGTCCTCGCAGCGTGCCGACCCCGCTGCGCGCTACGCCGCCACTTGCCCCTCGATCCCGCCCCTACTGCCACCGGCCTAAGCCCGGACGCTGGCCTAGTCGATGACGCATGAATGTGGGAGAATTGGCCAGACTTGGCAACCCGATTCCATTGCAGGCCAAAGCTGAAGGCGACCCGATGACTGATATACATGGCGAGATCCTGACGCTCGAAGAGGTCGCCGCGTACCTCAAGGCCGGGAAGCGGACGGTTTATCGCCTTGCCCAAAAGGGTGAGATTCCGGCGTTCAAGCTTGGAGGCACTTGGCGGTTTCGCCGCTCAGAGCTGGACAGTTGGATCGCTGAGAGCATCAACAAGAAGAAGCCGGAAGCAGAGTGACCGTGCGCCAAGTCTGCAACCGAATCACATCTGGTCAGGTACACAGGGAGGATCGCCGTTGATATCGCAGCAGCTTTTGACACAACATCAAAGCCTGTACTACGCGTGGCTTTTGACGCGGCGTGCGGCAGGCGACACGGTCGAATCACTCGCATCTACCCTTGTCGACTCACAAGTTGACCTCAACCCGCATCAGGTCGAGGCGGCACTATTCGCCTGCAGCAATCCGCTGTCGCGCGGCGTCAAGCTCTTCTGCAATCACGCGTTGCAAAGCAGCCAAGCGGCCTCAGCCTCCCGCCGCGTGACGAGTCCTGGCAGCACTTTTCCCCCGCCGTAGACCCATCGCCGCAGTTCACTCGCGGTAGCAGTCCAATCGCGCTGGTTGATGCGCCGCCGTAGCGTCGACGCCTGCAGCCGCCCTGCGCCAAGGTTGAAGGTGAAGTCCACGATGGCCGAAAGTCGCCCCTCAGGCTCTGTGACCAACACCGGGCAGTAGCGCAGCGTCGCGGCGAGCGCCGTTTGTAGGTCGTGCGCCAGATAGACCTCGGCTTCGGCCTCGGTGATCGGCGGGTGCTTCGGCTCACACAGATGACCGTAGCCAATCGTCCAATAGCCCGCTGGGCAGATGTAGGGGTGGGCGCGTCCAGGATCGGCCCTCGGCACCCGGTGAAAGCCCTCAAAGCGCTTGGCCAGCTCGATGGCCGTTTTAGGCACCCAGGTCACGAGCGCACCCGGTCGAACACGCGCCCGAGGAACCAGAAGTTCAGCACCCCGGCCCACAGCGCCTGATCGGCTTCCGTCCAGGCGTGCAGGATGGCTGTGCCCCAGCTAGCGCCAGCGGTCACGGCAGCCACAAATGCCGCCGTCTTGGCAGCGCAGTACAGGGCCATGAACCAGTAGGTGATCACCGGTCGCACGCTGACCGACAAGGCGTCTG
>JACCED010397463.1_pt1 | contig 16432 bp, 22 predicted proteins | sample 7455021 | NCBI WGS metagenome assembly JACCED01 (sample SAMN15323456, study PRJNA562643) | freshwater metagenome | isolation source: river surface water | place: USA:Blue River Watershed | collected 2017-08-19 | reverse complement strand
ATAACATGACTGAACAATGTTATAAAAATGTATTATCCTTACAAGATCAACTTCTTGAAGCTAAAATTGTTGTTGTAAATAACAACAGCACAAACACTTTTTACTTAGATAAACTTCCAGAAACTGTTACTGTTGAAGATAACGTGTATCCAAGCACATACGAAGCTGGAGCATTATTACATGCTTTCAACAAATATGATTTTGAAAATTACTTCTTAATCCAAGACAGTATTGAAATGTATGATTGTTTTGAAATTATTGATTACACGAAACAAGATTATGAATTTGTTTTTGCATTGAATTTATTTTGTCCAGCTTCTCACATGACAAATGATAATCATAAAAATTATATAAAAACTAATTTCAAAAGTTTATCTTATTTATTATTTATGCAAGCTGGTATTGCTACAAATTCATTTATTGCTAAAAAACATCATATTCAAAAAATAGTTGATGCTGGAATATTTGTTGAAAGTAATCTTCCAAAAAATAAATTAGCAAGTGAGTGCTGGGAAAGAGTTTTTGGTTTAGCATTCTATAAAAGCAAAATAAAACTCAAAACTGTCAAAGCTTCATATGATAGAAAATTAATGAGTTCTATTAATCACTTATCTCAAACACACATTGAACATGTTTTGAAAATGGGTGAAAAATTTCATAAATACATATTAGCTAGATCTTAACTTACAAGATAATAAGACCAATATTCATCTTCTTTATCAATAGGTCTGTTTAATAGGTAATTAAAAGTATATCTGGGTACTCGTGGCTTGCTTAGTAACTTCATTCCAGATAGTTCTAATTTCTTTCCACCTTTTTTATGGTTGCAATCAGAACAACAAGTTACTAAATTTTCCCAAACATGTTCTCCTCCTAAATGTCTAGGATGAACATGATCTAAAGTTAAGTTTTGCTTTCTAGATCCACAATATTGACAAGTAAAGTTGTCTCTACTGAAAATACCCATTCTGCTAACTTTGTAAACAGGATTACCTTTTTTCTTTATGTTATATTTTAAACGGATGACAGAAGGAACTTGGAATTGTTGCCCAGCTCCTGTAAAAAAATAACTGTCATCTTTGAAATGTAGAGTTTCAGCTTTATTCATTATTAATAGCTTCATTGCTCTAGATAAAGAACATACATATAGTGGTTCATAGTTTAAATTTAGCAGTAAAATTCTGTTCATTTCAAAGGAAATTATACCATAGTTTGGTGGTAGGATAAAGATATGAAACTAAATACAAGTAATTTTTATGATTCAATTAGCGATGGAACTGTCTTGGTAAAATTTGAAGCTAGCTGGTGTGGACCTTGCAAAGCTTACACTCCTACATATAAAGAGTTTGCTGCAGAAAATGATGCTGTAAAATGTTTTGCAGTTGATTGTCAAGATGATCCAGATTTAGCAACTGATTTTGATATAAAATCAATCCCAGTTACTATTTTGTTCAAAAATGGTGAAGAAGTAAATAGACTTTCAGGAAAGCTAAGTAAAGATCAACTAAAAGATCTAGTAAACAATTAAGTAAAAACCCTCAACATTTCTTGAGGGTTTTTTATATAAATGAGACATTCCAGCATTTCAAGGTTTTGCATGGTCTTATTTATAATATTCATAATAACAATTGTTTTTTCTAGGTGGAAATAGGTTGATGTCCAAATACAAAATTAAGGTAAAAACTGCTGGTTGGGAAAAAGAAGATATCCCAGATCAGTTATTTGTACCTAATTCGCACACAGTCAGCAAAAAACCTGATCAAATAGATTTTGATCCTAGAAGATTCAAGCCAGTATCAAATTTCAGAGGTATGCCAAAACCTACAGGAGGACTATGGACTTCTGATTATGATTATGAAAATGAAACTTCACCATGGATTGAATATTTAGGTTTAAACTTACCTTTTTGGATCCCGAAAGGTGAAAGAGGATTAATATTAAGACCAGATCCAGATTTGACTGAAGTTTACAACATCAATGATGCAGATGATTATTTTAGATTGCAAAAAGAATTTCCAGCATATCATCATTACAAATTAGATGAAGATAGAAATCGTATTCCAGGAGCAGATTTAGAAACTATTAATTACGAGAAACTATTTGATCCAAAAAAACGTGGTGGTGCTGGGCTTCATGGATTAAGAGTAAAACAAAAAGCTTTAAATGAACTTTATGATGAATTAAGCACTTGGGATATTCCATCAACTGTATGGTCTCCAGGATCTCCATTAAGACAAGTAGGAAAAATGACCCCAGGAAAAAATAGAACAAAACTAATTAACGAATTTCATGAAAGATATTCTAGTATTAATTCTTTGTTATCTAAAGTTGCACATTTAGACAGTATTGGTGCTTATAATTATTCTGACAATATTACTGACAGAATAATTCTTGCACAAAATGATTTAGATGAAATTCAAGAAATAGATCAAGAAATTCAAGTTGATCCAAAAAGTCAAGATTTACTTGAAAAAGAAGAACTACTTTCTAGCATCGCAAATAGAGTAAAAGTTGAAAACTTCAATATGTTATCTGTTGGAGAAGATTCAAAAACTCCAAAAGGTTTAGCCTCAGGTTATATTACTGGTATTTTATATCTTGAACCAGGCGCATCAAGTATTTATAATATGAATGAGTTTGAACAATATACCAAATCTCAAGAAAAAAGTAAAAAATCTAGAGTTCAATTATGGCAAGAATTTAAGCAAAGTAAAAATCCTGATAAAGAAGTTATTACTTGTACTCATGCTTCTCCATCATGCTTAAAAGATTGTATTTATCATACTGGAAATGCACGTTTTGATAACGTACATGCAGCTAGAGAAATGAGAACAAGTAGATTATTTCATCCTGAGACTAAAGAAGATACATTGTTAGAAATTGAAATAGACATCATGAGACTTCAAAATCTTTGTATTGAATTAAACACAAGATATAAATATAAGCTGAAAAAATATCTTGGTGAGAATTTTGCTTTTCAACCAGTTATTCGATTAAATGGAACAACTGATATTAACTGGGCAAAAGAAGCTGCATATCTTCATGAAAAGTTCAAAAATATTCAATTCTATGACTATACAAAAGTCCCTAAATATATGGATATGTATATGCGTGGTTATAATGATTATACTAAACAGCCATTTGCACCAAACTATCACTTAACATTTTCACGCTCTGAAACTAATAAAGCTCAAGCTCTTGACTACCTTGAAAGAGGAGGCAATGTAGCTATAGTATTTGATAAAACACCAGAAACACTTACATACCATGGAAAAACTTATCGTGTTATTGATGGAGATAGACACGATTTAAGATTTTTGGATGACATTGAAGGTATGAAACGACCTAATGAAGGTTTAGTCATTGGTTTGAAATACAAAAGACCATCCAAAACTGAAGACAAAAGAAAACAGAAAGTTACTAGACAAAAAGAATTATCTCCAATGTTCAGTAAATTAGAAATGTTAGGTGAAGGACAAGAAGTTCACGAAGCTCCATTTGTTATCACAACAAACGGAGAAAAAAATGTTATTGTAGGATAAAAAAATGAAAGATCTATTATCAGAGTTAAATAATATTGCTGTACAGCTAGAAGATGCTGGATTTATTGTTGAAGCAGATACTTGCCATGATGTTTTCATCAGAGTTGCTAAAAAGAAAAAATCTAAATCAAAGAAAAATGTTCCAACAAATCCAGAATTATATGCAAAATGTAAATCTGAAATCAAAAAGAAATTTGATGTCTATCCAAGTGCTTATGCAAATATGGCTTTAGTTAAGCTTTATAAGTCTCGTGGTGGTGGATACAAATCAGAGTAGGAAATAAAAAATGGCATTATTAAAATCAGTTGAATTAAATAGTGGAGTTGTAGCTGAGTATTGGAAGATAGCTCATGTTACAGTAGATTGCTCCGTATCAGATCCTAATGTAAGAATTTGGTTAGCATTGTATATAAATCAAACAGCTAGAAACAATGGAAAACAAGCAATACACACACAAGAAATCACAATGAAGTTGTCAGATATCGATGCACAATTCTCTTATGATTTTAGAGCTTGTTTATATCATACTATCAAAACTCTAGAAGATTGGAATACTGCTACTGACGTTATAGAAAGTGATGGTTCATAACATGGAAGAAAAGAATAAAAAAGAAGAAGAAGTAAAAGCTCAAAATCTCTTGCAACAAATTAATCAAGTTATTTCTGAGCTAGAAGATGAAGGTGAAGAAGTCTTAGCTAATACTTTACATCAAGTATTTATCAGAGTTGCTTCTTACACAGAAAATAATGGTGCAAAAGATGGATCTGAATAATCTACAAGCATTAGCTGATCTTGCTGAACAACTTGAAAATCAAGGTTTTATGGTTGAAGCTAACAATGTTCATAATTTGTTTATAAAACAAGCTGATCAATTTAATGAAAAACACATGGTTGAGTTTCCCATGGATGTGTCAGATGCATTAAATAATTATGACACAAAAAATTATAAACTTGATCCTGAAGGAAATTGGCAAAATTTAGTTTCAATTCCTGAATTTATAAATAATTCTACAGATGAGCTAACACATGCTCCTGCTGCTGTTGATAAAAATCATATAGTTCTTGAAAATCCAGAAAACAAAAAGATTGAAGTGATAAATGTAGTACCTAGAGAACACTGGGACACAATTCACTATCCAAAGCAAGAAGATCAACAAGATGATGAGAAGTTTATAAAAAGAGCTATTGACTAAAAAAGGGGAGTAAAACTCCCCTTTTTTATTTATTCCTGATCAATAGTTCAGTAGCTGGTTTTGCTTCAAATCCATCATCAGTTTTCTTTCTTCTTCCAGCTGTGTAAGTTACTGGAAACTTATTTATTAATAGACCTGTATTGTCATAAAAACCATCTTCAATATCTCTGTTGCACAAGAATACATCAGACTTTTTATTTGATCTTACATAGTCTAATAGTTTATTTTGATGATCATCTGTGAACTCTTGTCCATAAGATGTGAATGATCCTCTGTATGGTGGATCTAAGAAAACAAAGTTATTATCTTTATCTTCAACATAGCTTACACAGTCTTTCCAATCACCTGAAAAGATTTGTGTATTTTGTAATGATTTATTCCACCATTCTACTACTTGCTTATCATATACTTCTGTTTTTTGATTTAGTAGCCCAGAAGGTGTTCCATATCTATCGTTTGTGTTTTTATTTACTTGATAGATACCATTAAATCCAGTCTTCATGAGAAAATATAGTACTGCTGCTTCTTTAGTATTATCCCAAAAAACATAATCATATGCATGTTTGTGTCTTAGAGAATAATAGTATTTTTTTCTCTCTGCTTTTGTTAATGGTAAATATTCTTGAGACAATTCATCCAAGATAGAAATAAAATTATCACAATCAGATTTAATTGTTTTGTATATTCTAACGATATCAGAATTTACATCATTGATAATTAATTCTTTAGGAGCATATTTTTCGACAATATGAATATACATTGCTCCACCACCAAAAAATGGTTCACAATATGTATTAACAGTTTTTGGCATGAATGGTTTGTAATGTTTTAACATTTTATTTTTACCACCAGCCCATATAAACAAAGGTTTCATTCTTTATCCTCAACTCATAGTATATCATTCTTGTAGGTGAAAAATATATATCAGTGTAAAATTATATCATATTAGGTTAGATAAGGCAATTTATATGGAAAGATTTAGAAAAGTTGAAGCTAAAAAATCTAAGATGCACCCTGGTGGTTTGAAAGATTGGGTTGAGAATGAAAAATGGGTGGACATTAGAAGAAAGAATAAGAAGGGCAAATTTGAACCTTGTGGAAGAAATGACACTTCTAAAGGTGAAAAACCTGTTTGTGTTCCAGCTAACAAAGCAAAAAATCTTACTGAAAAACAAATTAAAAATAGAAAGAGACAAAAAGCTAGAAAAGAAAAAGAACCTAATCCTGGCAAAAAACCAAACACAACAAAATATACAGAACAAGCTGGGGGAAAATCAAACGTGTCAAATAACAATAATATTAGATTTATGGGAAGTATGATCCCACTTTCAGATTTACAACCAAAACAACCTAGATTTGTCAAGGTATCAGGAATAGAAGATGAAGGTGGACTTGTTGATCCTGATACTTCTCGTGCTCCTTTTGAAATGCCAAAATCTGATGTTCAAAATGATAGAGAATTTCTTCAAAATGAATTAAGACAAATGACTGATAAAGATGGAATATTAGATCATATTATTGAATTATATAATTCTTTAGAAAATAATCTATATGAACAAGCAGATAAACAAACCCTCAATGCTTTTAAGACATTAGAAATCAATCGCGGAAATGAAAGATGGGATGAGTACTATCACATGATGGTTGAAAGAATGATCAATTCAATGAGTGCTCACATAGAGGAAAATGGAAGTCTTTTCCTCAGATCTGATGGTTCAGTTGATCCAGAATTGGTTAAACAAGCGGAAGAACAAATGTTAATGTTTTTGTTAGATGTTGCTAGTAAAGTAAATATATTTATTGATAACAATTATAGTTTTTACTTGTCAAGCATGTTCTTAAAGACATTGAGTTTATTTGAACAAAATTAATATTTAGAAATATATATTTTTTTATTTCTAATAAGATCCCAAATCAGTCTTACTTTACCCTTAAAAGTAAGACTGATTTCTTTTTCTACTAACTCTTCTGCAACTGACAAAACAATGTCAGTAATATCATCAGTTCCTGGACGATAATCAGAGTTTATTGAATCAATTACAAAGTTTATGTAGTTATTGGCAAACTTATCAGATGCTTCATAAATACCTAAAAAATCCTCATGAGAAAATAGTGATATATTTTCTGTTTCTTGATCATACACCACCCAATGATAAGGATCTACTTCTAGACTTATTTCTGTATTAGGAAGATTGATAAACTCCCCTTCAAAAAAATATCTTGCCAAGACATTATTATTTTGTTTGTCATTAAAAGAGGAGTACAGATAACGATTTTCTAGCATCAGAAGTTTTCCATTTTCAAAGCATGAAATCTCATTTTCTTCATGCTTTTAGTTGCAGTGAGATTTATTGCTTGCCTAGAGACATTATACATATTTGCAACTTCATCAAATGTGTATCCTTTTATGTAAATCAAGTTAATAATTTCTTTTTCTTTGTCAGTAAGAACAGAATAGCAAGATTGCAGTAGGATATTGTTATCAATGTCTGATAAATCTGACATTGGTTCACATAAACTATCAGATGCATTTTCTCTGAGAAAATCACAATCAATTATTTCAGGTTTAGCTTTATCTTTATCTGACATAACACGAACTGGAATTTTTATAATTCCTGTGTCTGCCCTGAAATAATGACTGAGATAGAAATTTATATAGTTGTGTAAGTGAGTTATTAGTTTTGTATTTTTGCTTGGATCGTAGTTTCTATAAGCTCTAATAGCACTTATTTTAGCTTCCTGCAAGATATCTTCTAAAGGATATTTTTTACCATAAGAAATATATTTTTTGTTTGAAAGTTTGAAGATGAGCTTCTCGTATTTCTTGAGCAACTCTTCTTCTGTCAAAATATCACTTTTGGGTTCTTGCATATGATTTCCATGTTTCCAAATCAAACTCAGCAACGTTTTTGTTGTTTACTCTGCACCAATCTAAAAACATACTTTCCCAATATCTGTAAGTTAATGGAATTACTGGTGTTGATTTTGGTGCTCGATCATCCATATTTTCTTTGATGAACTTTAGTATATGAGTGTCTAAAATGGCAATTTTGTCCTTGTAAAAAGGATCAGAATGTAAAAGAAAAAATCTACTTGTTTTCATTCCAACACCAGGGATTTCTTCTAATATTTGTGGTGTCATTCTGGATAAATTGTATTCTTTAGTAGAGATATGTTTGAAAGCAGAATTGATCTTCTTGTATTGACCTAACTTAGCTTTTTTTATTTCTTCAAATAATATACCATGTTGATCAGCACTTTTTATTAATTGAAAAGGAGAGATATTCTCTGGCATCATCAATCTAACATGAATGCTGATCAAAAACTGGCTTAATTTATCTGCTTGTATATATGCTGTTTTACCAGCTACAACTATACAAAATAGTAAAAACAATTCCTTATCTTTTTCAGATCTATTGTAGTCTGTAATATTGTAAGGATCTATTTTATAAGTCGTCGTCTCCGTCATCATCGATTTCATCCTCTTCAAGGATTATATCACCCATTGAGATGAAATCAAATATTGATAAATTTTTGTCCCAAGGAATGATTTCTTTAGTTGCGTTTTTCCATTCCTCATTATACTTCTCATCACTTTCATCAGATTTGATCAGATCAGCATGTTCGCAAATATCTTTCCAGGACAATTTTTCATTGATGAAATTCAAGAAAGCTTCTTCACTTTGTAGTATTTCATCTTTAGGATCGATCAAATCTTCATCAACACCTTCGATTTGATTTTTGATCGTCATAATATCTAAGAACTTTAATATCCAACGTGATTTGTCAGAAAATTCTACAATAAGATCTTTGCAAAATACTTTATTTTTATTTACTTGGAACTCATCAAAACTTTCTAACCAATCTCCAAGTAAATCAAAACATTCCAATTCTTCTTCAGATAGTGTTTCAAGATAATTTGTTACTTCAATTTTAGTAACATCAAAAACCATCATATAATCGTCAGAGTTGTACAAAGAGTTATTTTTGTGAATAACTTGTTGCACCATTGAAGAAATTAAATATTCAGATGCTATATTGAATTTATTTTTGCCAATTTGCACAGATATATATTCTGGCAAGATATTTTTTTCTTCGTTAGGACTTATCATCTGCTAAAGCTCTTGCCACTCTTTCATAATCAAGCAAGTACATATCATCTTCGAGATCACCTTCATCAGTGACAAACTTAACCTTTCCAACTCTTAAGCCAATATCCTTAAGAAATCTTTGAGGATCTTCACCATTGATTTTTACTACAGGATTGAAATCTACAGCACAATCAGCGAACCATCCAGTCCACATGCTCATGTTCTTTTCACGTAAAAAACCCCAAACAGCAAAAAACTCTTCTAATGCTACAGCTTGTGCTTCAGTTAGATTATCAAATTCAACATTAATTTTCATAAGTGTTCTCCTGAATAATTTTATACATCCTCAAACAATCTTCCAGGGTCTCCAAAAGAAATTCTATCTGGAACTTCATAAGATTGTTTCAACTCAAAATCGTCTTCAAAGTCTAAATCAAACAACTGCAAATTTATATCTTCGTGTTTGATCGTTCTAGTAAAACGAATACCGACTAATAACGGAATAGAATTTAGTTCTAATCTTGGCATATCGTTCCATAGTTTTTTAGCTACTACATTCCAATATTTATAATCTGAAGAAGCTATGACAATTGGAGAAACTTTCTTGTATGTTTTTCTTCTCTTAGTTTCTGTATTTCTCCAAGACAAATAAACACTTATTCTTTTAGCCCCAATTCTGTGTTTATTTATTCTTTCTAGTCCTTTGTATAGTAATGACTCAAAAACTTCAAAAGCTCCAGCATCATCTCTTTTACTAGGAGGAAGTACATGAGTGTGTCCAAATGATTTAGGGATATCATTATTAGAGACACCATAGTCACATTGTAAACTTCCTCTAAGCATGTGATACCAGCGTTGTCCTACTATACTACCCCAAGCTTTCTTCAGCTTAATCTCATCAAAACTATACAGATCTTCTATAGTTTTGATCCTAGATTTATTCAAACGAGCTTCCATTCTTTCTGCAATTCCCGGAAGATCTGTTAAGTCTAGTTTGGATATTTTAGATTTTACATTGTAATCAATAGCAGTAAAACCATTAGGCTTGTTCATATCAGAAGCTACTTTAGCTAAAAATACATTAGGAGCTACTCCTATTGAACAAGTAATAGTTTCTCCAATGCCATCAATAAAATCTAACTTCAAAAGAGCAGCTATCATTTCACAATCAAAATCATCCTCTTCATCTATTTCACAAGCCATTTCATCAATAGAAAGAACTTGTACTTTTTTAAAATTAGATGAGAGTATTTCTACAATCTTGTTGTGAACTTCTACATATCTTTTTGGACGAGCTTCACAAACAATAAGACCAGGGATTTTTTCCTTAGCAACACTAACTCGTGTGCCAGTCTTGACCCCTAGTCTTTTAGCTTGATATGATGCAGCAATAGCACAAGTATGATCAGAAACACAAGGAACAACTATAACTGGTTTTTCCCTATAATCTGGATTGTCATGCTGTTCTACTGATGCATAAAAAGAATCAAAATCAACAAATAATCTTCTGTATATTGACACAAAATATTATATCGTTAATCTTTTATTTTGACAAATGTAGCGTGTCCATTTAAGTTGTAGCTATAAATATAATTAGGATCTTCCATTAACTCGTTTGCAAATCTTGTAACACCCTCAAGACCTAAAAATCCATAATCATCAAAAACAATAACTCCACCAATAGACATTTTTGATTTAGCCCATTCAAATACATCTTTACAAGATTGATATGTATCTACATCTACATGGATCAAGCTAATATTTTCATCGATCTTATCAGCTGTTTCATCAGGAAATATTCCCTTGAGCAAATGGGTGTTACTCAAGGTTTTCAACCCAGATAAAAGATGTATTACTACTTCAGTCTCTGCGTAATCAAATTCACTACCTGAAAAAGTTGTATCTTTTTCTCCAGATTTAACAACTCCTTCCCATGTATCAGCTAAATAGCATTTTTTATTTTGATCTTTAGCGATTGCACTTAGTAACGCTCCTGATCCACCATTAGCTACTCCAACTTCTAAAAAACATCCAGGAACTTTCTTACATTGTTTGGCATACGTATACAAATCAAAAAGTCTGTAAAGATCTAAAAGTGAATAGTCTCTGACAAACATGTAGATAAATCTAAAATATTTATCTGTTACCCACGGAGCATATCTAATAAAAAAACCTTCATTAGCATGAATGATTTGATGAGTAACTTCTGGAGATTGTGCATGATGGTAAAAAAGACCCATTTGTGCATCAAAATCTTTGACGAAGTCTTTATTGTTTTCTAAATCTAATGGATCTAAAAGTTTCTTGAGAAAAAACCATTCTTCGTCTGTCATCTTAACTCATAAAAGGAACAGCAAGACCTTTTTGAACAAGTTCATCATTTAAAGAAACATAAGTTCCTGTTTCATCTTTATAAAAAACTTCAGCTAAATATCTTCCATATTTTTCTTTAGTATCTTTTTTAGTTACAATGATAACTTCTTTGCCCATGATTTTTTCTTCAACATACACTTTTGAAGTTAATCCAGCCTCCCTAGTTGCTCCCTTGATTTCAGGAGTATTGATTTTTGCTAATCTAAACTCCATTTTCTTGTTGACACTGTTGAAGCCTAAATCAACATCTCCGTAGACAGTATCTCCATCAACAACACGGATTACTGTCATCTTGTAGTGATATAAAAAATCAATCATTTTAGTCCTCTGGATAAACAAATAATACTTCTTTACTATTTGTTTTTTTAGAATTTTTGCGCATTAAATAAAGCTGATATGAAATAGAAGTCAGCACAATTAATATCGTGCTGACTGTTAAAACTTGTCCCTTTGAAAGCTTGATTGCTTCTAGTCTCTTCATCTCCAAATACCTCTCACATAACAAAAATATTATACTTGAAATATTTGGTGTTTCAACTACATCATGCCTTCAGAAACTAAAACTTTTTCACTTTCAACTGGCTTGTCTACAATCAATGTTTCAGTAGTAAGAACAAGTCCTGCAATTGATACTGCATTTTGAATTGCTGATCTTGTTACTTTAGCTGGATCAATAATTCCAGCTTGTATCATGTCAACATATTCTCCAGTTCTAGCATTAAGTCCAAAGTTTCCATCAACCATACTGACAACTGTATTTACAACAACATCTGAACTAATTCCAGCATTAAAAGCAATTTGTCTGATTGGTTCTAAAAGGGATTTTCTTACAATCTCATAACCGATTTTTTCATCATCATCAGTTAAATCATTTAGTGCTTCTAGGCCCTGAGAAATACGCAATAGAGTAGTTCCACCACCAGGAACAATACCTTCTTCAACTGCAGCTCTTGTTGCAGCTAAAGCATCCTCATATCTATACTTCTTTTCAATCAATTCTGCTTCTGTACTAGCACCAACCTTGATGATAGCAACACCACCAGAAAGCTTTGCAATCCTTTCATTTAAGGTACGTGCTTCATAGTCACTTTCTGCTTGTGCTAATGTTGCTTTTAATTGAGCAATACGATCTTCAATGGTGTCGTCATCTCCTTCACCCTCAATGATAGTAGTGCTTTCCTTATTTACTCGGATAGATTTAGCACGTCCAAGATCAGTAATCTTTGTACTTTGTAATTCTAATCCCATATCTGCTGAGATAACTGTTCCACCTGTAAGAGCAGCAATATCATAAAGATACTCTTTCTTTTGTCCAGCAAATCCAGGAGACTTGACTGCAACCCATGGCATAGCACCTTTATGTACATTGATGACAAGAGTTTGCAAAGCTGAACCTTCAATGTTGTCAGCAATAATCAAGAGTGGCTTTTTACCATTCTCATTAACTTTATTTAAGACAGGAAGCAAATCATTAAAGTCAGAGATACGTCCATCATAAAGAAGAATGTAAGCATCATTATATTTACATTCCATTCTTTCTGGATTATTGATAAAGAATGCAGAAATGTATCCTTTGTCAAATCTCATACCTTCAACTAAAGCAAGTGATGTTTCTCTGCTACGACTTTCTTCAATAGTGATAACACCATCTTTGCCAACAGCTTCCATTGCATCTGCTACGATTTGTCCAACTTCTGTTTCGTTTCCAGAGATCGTAGCGATGAAAGTAATCTCTTCTTTATTCTCAACAGGTTTTGCAAATGTAGTAATTAAATCAACAACGTGCTCAACTGCTAAATCCATGCCACGCTTGACATTGATTGGATTTCCTCCAGATGATATGTACTTCAATCCGTAAGTGACAAGTGCATTAGCTAATACCGTAGCAGTAGTAGTTCCGTCACCAGCAACATCATTTGTTTTAGCTGATACTTGTTTACAAAGTTGAGCCCCTAAATCTTCGTAAGGACATTCAAGTACAATGTGTTTTGCTACTGTAACTCCATCTTTAGTAACAATGGGACCACTTTGAGATTGTATTACTACATTTCTACCTTTTGGACCAAGAGTACATGCCACAGACATTGCGACTTTATTGACACCACGTTGAAGAGCTTGTCTTGCTTCCGATTCATTTAAGATAAGTTTATGCATTTAAATATTATAAAACCTTTGTTAATATTTCAATCTGAAATTGAATATTTTTTCCAATTTTTGTGCTGATTACGTTCTCCACAAATGACACGCATAATACAATTATAGTTTAAATTATGCAAACGGCAAAAACTAGATAAATTTGTTCCTTGATGTCTTATACCATCTGGATCAACTAAATCAAAACATTTATGTTTTTTAGAAAAATTAAAATCAATATTTTCATTAGGTAAAGTCCATTTTTTATGATGTCTCCTTTTTCCGTTTAATACAGAACTCAAAGCTCTAGAATTTAGATCATGAAGTTTACAGAATTCTGTTACATTTTTGCCTTCATAAATTATACCATCTGGGTTTTTTATGCAGAAATCTATTGATAAAATTTGTTTTAGATTTGTTTTGTGTTGGTCACTCATAGAAACTTTTTTACTATTGAGTGAAATCCTTTTTTTATGTTCTTCAGATAAAGGTTTTCTTTTCTGGCCAGTTAAAATTTCTGATATTTTATTTTTAGTTTCTTCTGTATGGATTGTTTTCAGATTTTGATTTTTTTTAGTTTGAGATATTTTATTTTTAGTTTCCTGACTATGTTTTCTGTTGTGAAAACCTGAAACATTAAGATTTATATTATAAACTTCAAAAGATTTCAATATTTTGTCAAGCCAAAATTGTTCTCTTATGATCAATTTGTCAAATTCCACAAATTCTAAAATATAAAAATCAAAACTTATTTCTTTATGATAATTCCATGATGATTGTAAATGAAGATTTTTATGGGTGTTATTTCTTAAGTTTTTTATATGTTCGTGCCATCTGCGTGAAATGCATCTAGCCGATCCCACATAAATCTTATTAGAAACATTGTTGTGCAAAGCATAGATGCCACTGTCTTTTATGTATTTCATAAATATACCTCAAAATTATATAAGGTATATTTATGAAAATACTGTTATGTAACCTTTACTACACAAGTTACAATATTTACTCCGATTTCACACCAAGTGATTCATTATTGAACCAACCATGTTTTTGTAAGCTATGACACAGCTTGATATAATTATAAGCATTTTCTGTTGCAATACGACCCTTTTTGGTAATACGAACAAAAGGACCAGTCTTGCGAACAAGATTACCTTGCTCTTTAAGTTCAAGTTCAATATCTGAAAGGAGGAAAGGTTCGATCATACCGAGGACAGTGCTTTCTTGTTCATTAATCATTGCACCAAGTGATCGACTTCCAATAGGAGCATTCTCACGCAAGAGTGTAACGATGTACTTCCTAGATGCATAATCTAACCCAATAATAGGATCAATTTGGTCAAGCTTAAGCGTTTTATACAGCAATTCAGATGTAAGCATATCTGGGGTAACTTTGCCATATGTCTGTGCTTCTGCTACATCCATAAAACTTCTAAGCAAGTTATAGCATAGACGTGCAGTCTTCCTAGACAAACGTGCAATCCTATTAGCAATGTCATAAGGAATAGTAATTCCATAGACACGTTCACCTGCAGTTTGTACCATGGTAGTTAGTTCATCAAAGTTATATGGAACCAACTGTGCTTTGTATTGGAAACGCGACATCAATGGAGGATTTAGGTCTCCAGAGTGAGTTGTAGCACCAATAAGAGTGAACCTTGGAACACGCACTTGACGCATTTTAGAAAGGTTTTTGTCTTCAAGTGTGCAGACAAAATCTTCCATAACACCATATAGCTGTTCCTGAATTTTAGGTGCAAGAGCATGGATTTCATCAATAAAGATAACGTCATTCTCTTCGATATCTTTGAGGATGTTGTAGAAATCAGCCCAGGATTTGATGCGTGTAGCCATGATTTGATGAAAGTTTACTCCCATCTCATTAGCAACCACATTAGCCATAGTGGTCTTACCAGCACCTGAAAAACCAAGGAACAACATGTGCACTACACTGTTGTTTGTTTTACGGAATGCTGTTATCTTCAGCCTCAAGTTCTCTTTAATGTCTTCTTGTCCTACGACTTGTTCAAAAGTACGTGGACGAAAATCATTGATATTGTTTTTCATGTCGTTCGATGTAGCGTTCATTACACTCAACCTTAAGCATTATTTGTCTGTCAAGCAATATACCTGCAGAACTTTTACCTGTCAAATCATATAACAAGAAATACTCTCCTGTACAAAAGTAGCATGGAAAATCTTCTTGTTTTTATATGTCAAAGCCAAAATGAAGCAGAACAAATTGCTGTCATATCTAGCAACGTGAATGCTCATAGGTATTTTATCATTGTTGGCTTTGAAATCAATAAACAGAGCAATTTTTTTCTAGAAACTGACTCATTTTTATTGCTTGAAAAAATAGATTTAAATAATAAAGAACAAATAGCTCGTTTGTCCCTACTCTATTCTATGGCAAATTATGAAAATATTTTGATTTATTTAAATAGTAAGATGTTTGTTGAAAACGAAGCAAATCAAATATTTTTGAAATTAAAAAATACATATGACTTTGCATTGTTGTTATCAAGATCTTCCTATGCATTGAATGGATATCAACATGAAGAAGATACAGTCTCAACTCTTGATTATGGAATGATCATGCAAAAAGCTATGAATGAAGAAAAGCTTACATTTGAGGAGTTTAAGATTGCATTACAAGAGTTACTTCCTCCTGTTACCTTAAATCTTTCAGAAAGAAGCACTATGTTTCTGACAAAAGAATTAAAAGAAATTATATTATTACATAACAGAGAATACAGAAGTGAAGTTCTAGATGTTTTGTTAGATGAAACTGCTATGGATAAATGTCTTTTGTTTTCCACAAATGATTTCAATAAAGAAAAATACACTACGAAAATCATTTGTGGAGATGAAATCGTAGTGTATTTTTATTTCTAGTTACTCAGGTTCGGCGCTTCCTTCAAATATTAAAAACTTTGTTTGAGGATATTTTTGATACCATAGTTCTAGTGCATGATGACAGTGTTCAGCATATTTATAATGAGCACCAACACCTGTTCTCAATTCCATTTCATATAAGAATTTATCAGCAGTAGTAGTATGCTCAAATAAATACTGATGACCTAAGTTTGTAAAGT
>JACCED010232815.1_pt1 | contig 16449 bp, 16 predicted proteins | sample 7455021 | NCBI WGS metagenome assembly JACCED01 (sample SAMN15323456, study PRJNA562643) | freshwater metagenome | isolation source: river surface water | place: USA:Blue River Watershed | collected 2017-08-19 | reverse complement strand
GCGGATGTCAAAGCCGACGCGGGTGTTCAGGCCGGTGCCGACTGCGGTGCCGCCTTGGGCCAGTTCATAGATATGCGGCAGGCACATTTTGACCCGCTCGATCCCGCGCTCGACCTGCTTGGCATAGCCCGAGAACTCCTGCCCCAAGGTCAGGGGCGTTGCATCCTGCGTATGGGTGCGGCCGATCTTGATGATGTCTTTGAACTCATCCGATTTCGCGGCCAGCGCGCGGTGCAGCTTTTCCAGACCCGGCAACAGCACATCGCGCGCCATCATGCCGATGGCCACATGCATCGCGGTGGGGAAGGTGTCGTTCGAGGATTGGCCCATGTTCACATGGTCATTGGGGTGGACCGGCTTTTTGGATCCCATCACACCGCCCAGCATTTCGATGGCGCGGTTCGAGATCACCTCATTGGCGTTCATGTTGGATTGGGTGCCCGATCCGGTCTGCCAGACCACCAGCGGGAAGTTGTCGTCAAACTTGCCCTCGATCACCTCTTGGGCCGCCGCCGAGATGGTCTTGCCCAGATCAGCGTCCAGATCACCCTGCGCCACGTTGACCAGCGCGCAGGCCTGCTTGATGACCCCCAACGCGCGGATGATGGCGACGGGCTGACGCTCCCAGCCGATGGGGAAGTTGATGATCGACCGCTGGGTCTGCGCGCCCCAGTATTTGTCGGCGGGAACCTCCAGCGGGCCAAAGCTGTCGGTTTCGGTGCGGGTCGCGGCGGTATGGGCAGACATCGGTGGCAAGCCTCTCTTCAGTTGCTGCAAGCCTCATAGGGGGAGAGCTTCGGAAATTCAATCGGTATACTGTCGCATACCGATGCTTTCCGATGCGCCGTGGATGCCTCAGGTCTTGCGGAACTTGTCCAGCCGGACCACCTGCGCATCGTGCTGCGGCGGCTCGGGGTCGTCCTCGGGCTCATCCTCGGCGTCGTCTTCGTCGCTCTCGTGCGTTTCAAAACGCAGGCCGAATTCCACCGAAGGATCGACAAAGGTCCGCAGTGAGTCGAAGGGGATAATCAGCGGTTCGGGCTGATTGCCGAAATTCAGCGTGATCGAGAAGCCCTCATCGGTGACGACCATGTTGTCGAACCAATGCTGGATCACCACGGTCATTTCCTGCGGATAGCGCGCGCGGAGCCAGTCGGCGATTTCCACGCCCTCAGCCGTGGTGTCGAAGGTGATGAAAAAATGATGGGCACCGGGCAGGCCGTTGTCGGCCACATCCTTGAGAACGGTCTGGATCAGCCCACGCATCGCGCGGTGCATCAGATTTCCGTAATCGATGGTCCGTGCCATGCTTGCCCCTTGAACTTTGACGCGGCCAGCATAGGGGATTCGTTCTCGAAGGAAAGGGGAAGGCGTCAAGACGGGTCGACCAATCGGCCTGTCATGCTGCCGCAGGTGGGAAAGTGCCGGAGCCTTTGGCCGCGCTCCGCCCCCAAAAGCTGGAATTCGCCGGAGCCGTTGCGCTGCGAGGGGGGGAAGGTCCAGGATTCTGTTGCCAGGCTCCGCCCCCAATTGAGAAACTCGCCGGAGCCTTTGCGCAGTGAGGGGGGTGTAAGTGCCGGATTCTGTTGCCAGGCTCCGGCGGGCCCCGCCTTACGCGGCTAAGCGGAAGGGCTTAGGTTTCGATGTTCGGACCGCTTACGCAGCCAGAGCCATCGGAGCGTGGTTGTCATTGGCAACTACACTTGTGGTCCGATAACGGTGGTGCCTACCGGGTAAAAGCTGGCCTCTTTAGACGTCCGTCGATCCTATTTCGGCCCCAAACCCCCGCAATGTCGGGTGAGATGGTGGAGCCGCCGGGTACCGCCCCCGGGTCCGAGCCGTTTATTACAGGTGCGTTTATCACCATAGTCCGGAGCAAGCCCCGAACAGGTCAAGATATAAGAGGGCAGGGCCCGACACGCAAGGGCTGGCCAAACGCAAAACGCCCGCAAGCGGGGCTTGCGGGCGTTTCAGGGTCTTTGCGCTGCGGCGATTAGAAGCCGGTTTTGATCATCTCAAACTCTTCCAGCATCTTCTCGCGCATGCCGTGGTCGATCGGCGTCTGGGCCAAGAGGGTGCCTTCCACCGGGCTAACATCGGCCGCCGCGAGTTCTTCTGCGGTGATCGAGGTCATCGCGGCATCATTGCTGTGGGCGTAGCCGAAGTTCTCAAGCAGGCCTTTGGCCGAGCCATGCTCAAGCCAAGCGTTGATGAAGTCATAGGCCTTGTCTTCGCTGCCCGGCGCGTCCTTGAAGTTGACATAGCCGCAGAACCAGGTCGTGGCACCTTCGGCTGCCGTGCGCTGGAAGCCAACGGGGAAGTTTTCAGCCCGCATCAACGCGATCGAGTCGTTCCACGACCACGCCAGCAGAACTTCGCCCGACGCCATCAGCTGCGACAGTTCCGACGGGTCGGACCAATAGGCGCGCACATTGGGGTGCACTTCACGCAGCCAAGCCGCGGCAGCGGCGAACTGCTCGTCGGTGATCGAGGTCCAATTGGTCACACCGGTCGCCAGAAGCGCCAGCGCCCAGACGTCGTCGGTGTTGTCGGGCAGCGAGATACGGCCCGCATATTTCGGGTCCTTGAACACGTTGAGCGAGGCAACGTCGGCCTCGGGGACTTCGGTCGTGTTCCACGCAATCGCGGTGTAGGCGTAATCGGTCGGGATGTACCAGACGCCGCCATCATCGGCGAAAATCTTGGAATCCTTAAAGCGCGCTGCGATGTTGCCGTATTCCGGAATCCGGCTGACATCCCAAGGCTCAATCAGGCCTGCGTCGCGATACTTGGACACCATCTGCGAGCAGGGGTGCGCCACATCGGCCTTGAAGCCCGAGGACATTTTCTGGAAGGCTTCGTCATCATCGGCGAAGAAGGCATAGGTCGGCATCTGGCCATGCTTGGCGACATAGCCCTCGATCAGGGCCTGGTTTTCAAATCCAGCCCAATCAAACACGGTCAGCTCCGGATCGGCGGCCGAGGCCATCGAAGCAAAGCCAATCACGGTCGCGGTCGAAAGAAGAAGTCGGGACAGTTTTTTCATGCGGGTCCTCTGCTGTTGGTGTCGGCGGGGTCGTTGCCCGGAAGAAGGTGTCAAACGATGACAGGACGCTAGCGGCTGGTCCTGTCAGGCTCAAGCCCCTTAGAGATGCGTGTGATTTTGCAGGATGCAAGGGCAGAACCCCGGTTGCGGCGCAAAAAGCGCCGAGTTTGCCCGGTTTTTGGGCACGGGCGGGCTTTACCTTCGTGCGGACGCCGCATAGCATTTTCGTGATCCTTGGCCGCGCGACAGCGTAACAAGGTCTGCCCCTTGGTCCCAAATGGGCCGCGCGGGCTTGGCGGGAAGACCTGCCACGGGGGCGGCTGCCCTCGTTCCCGTTCAAACCAGATCGACAGGACACCTTGATGACCAGCCCGCTGAACCTTGATTTTGTCCGCAGCCAGTTTCCGGCCTTTGCCTCGCCCGTGTTGTCCAGCCACGCGTTTTTTGAAAACGCGGGCGGGTCATACCCTTGCGCGCAAGTGGTGGACCGGCTGCACCGGTTCTACACCGACCGCAAGGTGCAGCCCTATGGCCCTTATCCGGGGGCGCAGGCAGGCGGAGCCGAGATGGATGAGGCGCGCACGCGGCTTGGGGCGATGATGGGCGTCAAGCGCGAAGAGGTCAGCTTTGGCCCCTCGACCAGTGCCAACACCTATGTGCTGGCCCAAGCGGTGCGGCAATGGCTGCGCGGCACCGATGGGGCGATTGTGGTGACCAATCAGGACCATGAGGCCAATTCGGGTGTCTGGCGGCGTCTGGCCGATGAGGGGATCGAGGTGCGCGAATGGCAGCTTGACCAGGCGACCGGCAGCCTTGATCTGGCCGATCTTCAAAAGCTTCTCGCCGATGGTCGCGTGAAGCTGGTGGCCTTTCCGCATTGCTCCAACGTGATCGCCGAGATCAACGACGTGGCGGCGATCTGCGAGATCACCCGCGCGGCAGGCGCGCGTACGGTGGTGGACGGGGTCAGCTATGCCCCGCATGGCTTTCCCAATGTCACGGCCTTGGGCTGCGATGTGTATCTGTTCTCGGCCTACAAAACCTTTGGCCCGCACCAAGGAATCATGGTCCTGCGCGAGGCCTTTGGGATGGAACTGCCGGGGCAGGCGCATTTCTTTAACCAAGGCACGCTGTACAAGCGTCATACCCCTGCCGGGCCGGATCATGCCCAGATTGCCGCCTGTGCAGGCATGGCGGATTATGTCGATGCCGTTGCCGCCGCCCATGGCATTGGCGGTGATGCCGCCAGCCGCAACAGCGCCGTGCATGACCTGATGCGCGCCCAGGAAGTGGCAGTGATTGCGCCCTTGCTGGACTATCTTGCGGGGCGCAACGATGTTCGGCTGTTGGGGCCGCGCGATGCGGGTAAGCGCGCGCCGACCGTGGCGGTGGAACTGGACCGCGCTGCCGTGCCGGTGTCGGAAGAGCTCGGCCGCAACGGCATTGCCTGCTGGGCGGGCGATTTCTATGCCGTGCGGCCTTTGGCGGCGCTGGGCATTGACCGCGAGAAGGGTGTCCTTCGGATGTCGGCGGCGCATTACACCAGCGCCGAGGATGTCAGCCGCCTGATCGCGGCTTTGGACCGTGTGCTGTAAGCCCCGCGCGCAAGCGGTATGAGCGCTGGGTCGGTGGCCTTTGGTCGCCTGCCAAGCGGTTTAGGGCAGGGGGGCAGCCCCCTGCCTTATCGCGCCCACAAGGTATTTCTGGACCGATACTGAACCAGTTGCTGGTTTCCTGCGTATCTTGTTGAAATGGGGATAGAATGTCAGACGCGCCGTTGATCTTGTGGTTCCGCCGTGACCTGCGGCTTGGGGACCATCCGATGCTGACGGCCGCCGTGGCCAGCGGTCGGCCGCTGGTGCCCGTTTTCATTCTGGACCCCGAGACCGAGGCGCTGGGGGCGGCACCGAAATTCCGCTTGGATCTGGCGCTTGCCGCTTTTGCCGCCACTCTGGCCCGCCATGGGTCGCGGTTGATCTTGCGGCGCGGTCCGGCGCTGCCGGTGCTTGAGGCGCTGGTGGCCGAAACCGGGGCCGCGGGCGTGATGTGGAGCCGCAGCTATGACGCCGCCGCGCGCGACCGCGATCAGGCGGTGAAGGCGGCCCTAAAGGCGCGGGGACTTCTGGCCCAAAGCCACCCCGGTTCCCTATTGTTCGAGCCTTGGGAGGTTGAGACCGGGCAGGGTGGGCCCTACCGGGTGTACACGCCTTTCTGGCGCGCGGTGCGGGGCCGCCCGGTGGCCGAGGCCGCACCCGTGCCCGCCACTTTGCCTGCGCCGTCCGTCTGGCCCGCCTCAGAGCGGTTGGACGACTGGCAGCTTTCGGCCGCCATGAATCGCGGCGGCGCTGTTGTGACGGCCTATCAGCGCGTGGGTGAGGACAAAGCCCTGACCCGGCTCGAGGAATTTTCAGCAGGACCGATGGCGGCCTATGCGGCGGACCGCGATCTGCCGGGGCTGACGCGTGCCACCAGCGGTCTGTCGGAAAACCTTGCATGGGGCGAGATCGGTCCGCGTGCGATCTGGCATCGCGGCTGGCGTGCCATGGCCGAGGGCAATGCCGGGGCCGAGACCTTTCTGAAGGAACTGGTCTGGCGCGAGTTTGCTTGGCATTTGATGTACCACTATCCGCAACTCGACCGCGCCAGTTGGAAACCCGGTTGGGAAACCTTCCCATGGCGCCCCGACAATTCGGACGCCGAGGCGTGGCGGCGTGGCATGACGGGCGAGCCTTTTGTCGATGCTGCCATGCGCGAGATGTATGTGACAGGCCGCATGCACAACCGCGCGCGGATGATCGTGGCCAGCTATCTGACGAAACATCTTTTGACAGACTGGCGCGTCGGCCTGCAGTGGTTTGCCGATTGCCTGACCGATTGGGACCCGGCCGCCAATGCCATGGGCTGGCAATGGGTGGCGGGCTGCGGGCCGGATGCGGCCCCCTATTTCCGCATCTTCAACCCGGCGGGGCAGGCGGAGAAATTCGATACCGATCAAACCTATAGGCGCCGCTGGATTTCTGAATTAACCCGCCAGCCAGGACCCGAGGCGCAAAGCTATTTCGCCGCCGTACCGCGCACATGGCAGCTTGACCCCGCGCGGCGATATCCGCTACCGCGCATCGATCTGGCCGAGGGGCGCGCCCGCGCTTTGGCGGCTTTGCAGCAAGGAAAGACTTGAGTGATGTCGCGTGATCTGAATAGCTTGCTGCAAAAAGAACCCGTGGGGGGTGTGTCGATGGACGTCCTGACGTCGGTGAAAGGCCAAACCGGCCTGCCGCGCTATTTTTCTGCCGCCTTTGATCTGGCCAGCCGCATGCAACATGGCCGGGTGGATTTCCTGTTGCCTGATGGTCGGCGGTTTCGGGTTGAGGCCCCGGGTGCGGGCCCGGTGGCCGAAGTGCATGTGCATGACCCCGACGTGTTTGCCCGGCTGATCCGCGAAGGCGATGTCGGCTTTTGTGAGGCCTATATGGAGGGCGGCTGGTCGACCCCTGATCTGCAGGCGGTGATGGATCTGGCCCAAGGCGGCAACAATGACGCGCTGGACCGTATGATCGGCGTGACCTTGGTGCGCGCCTTTGAGCGTTTGCGCTTTTTGCTGCAATCGAACTCCAAGCGGCAGGCCAAGAAGAACATCGCCTATCACTATGATCTTGGGAATGACTTTTATCGGCTTTGGCTCGATGACAGCATGACTTATTCCAGCGCGCTGTTTCGCACTGGCCAAGAAAGCCTAGAGACAGCGCAAGAGCAGAAATACGCCAGCATGGTGGATCAGATGGGCGCAAAGCCCGGCGATCATGTGCTGGAAATCGGCTGTGGCTGGGGCGGCTTTGCGGAATATGCCGCCGCCAAGCGCGGGCTGAAGGTGACGGGGCTGACGATTTCCAAGGCCCAGCATGACTATGCGGTGGCGCGGATTGCGGCGGCGGGTCTGTCGGACCGGGTTGAAATCAAGCTGCAGGACTACCGCGACGAAACGGGCGTCTATGACGGCGTCGCCTCGATCGAGATGTTCGAGGCGGTGGGCGAAAAATACTGGCCCACCTATTTCAACACATTGCGCGAGCGGCTCAAACCCGGGGCGCAGGCCACCTTGCAGATCATCACCATCGCCGATGACCGCTTTGCGATGTATCGAAAAACGGTTGATTTCATTCAGAAATACATCTTCCCGGGCGGCATGCTGCCCTCACCTTCTGCGCTGAAGGCGGAGATTGCGCGGGCGGGGTTGGAGTTTACCGGCTCGATCGAGTTTGGCCAAAGCTACAGCCAGACCTTGCGGCGCTGGCATGACACATTCAACGCCCGCTGGTCCGAAGCCCAAGCCATGGGCTTTGATGATCGGTTCCGGCGGATGTGGAACATGTATCTGACCTCTTGTGCGGGGGCGTTTCGGGGTGGAAACTGCGATGTGACGCAAGTGACGCTCAAGCGCCCCTAAGGGCATCCTGCTGCTTTTCTGCCTGCCATTTTTGAACGCGCCGTTTTTCCGTCTGCCGATTTTGACCGAGGATTTCATGCCCACTGCGCCCAAGCTGTTTTCCGCTGTGTTCTTTGCCCTTGTGGCCGCGCTTGCGGCGCATGTGTTTATCCCGGTCTTGCCTGAGGGCACGCAGACCAAGCTGTTCCGCGAGCTTTCGGCGGTGATTGGGTTGTTCTGCGGCTGGTTCATCATGGGTCGCTCCACCGGGCGGGGTATGACCGAGGCGATCAACCGGGGGCTCATCACCGCGGTGGCGGTTTTGTTTTGGTGCCTCTTGCTGTTCTCGATCTACTTCATGGTCCGCAAATCGACCCGGATGATGTATGACGGGCCGATGGAAGCGGTCTTGGGCATCTTTGAGATGATGCTGGAATACGGGGCGCTCTTGCGCCATCCGGCGACGCCCGTGGTTTTGGTGAGCGGTGGTGTTCTGGGCGGCGTTGCGGCCGAATGGATCGGTCGGCGCTGGAATTAGCCTATGGGCGGCTGGGCTTGTCCGGCCTCGGCTTTACCCTATCCTTGCCCTGCGCTATCAGCGCAAAGGCCCTTGTGGGCGGCCAAGGGGCAGGTTTCCATGCGATCCGACGACCAACACATTCGCGCCCGCGCGGCCCAGATCGTCCCCGCCACCCAACGGCGCGTCGCCCTGCCGGGCGATGTAGCCGTGCTGACAAGGGCCGAGCGCTTTGCGGGTTTCTTCGCCGTCGAGGAGCAGGGCCTGCGCTTTCGCCGGTTTGACGGCACGCTGTCCCATCCGGTCAACCGCGAGGCCTTTGTGTCGGGTGATGCGGTGACGGTGCTGCCCTATGACCCGGTGCGCGACAGGGTCTTGTTGATTGAACAGTTCCGCGTCGGCCCGCATCTGCGGGGGGATGCCAATCCTTGGCAGCTTGAGGCGATTGCTGGGCGGATTGATGACGGCGAGACCGCCGAGGCCACCGCGATCCGCGAGGCGAAAGAGGAGGCGGGGATTGAGATCAACCGCCTTGTGCCGATTGCGGGCTATTACCCCACGCCGGGGGCGGTGACCGAGTTTCTCTATTCCTACCTTGCGCTGGTCGATTTGCCCGACAGTGCCATCGGCACCTTTGGGCTGGCGACCGAGTCCGAGGATATCTGGGTGCATCTGGTCAGCTTTGATCGGTTGATGGAATTGTGCGCCAGCGGTGAGGTCGGCAATGCGCCCACGCTTTTGTCGGCCCTGTGGCTGGCGCGCGAGCGTCCGACCCTGCGCGCGGCTGCGATCTGAACCCTTGCAACGTGGCACCTCAAGGGCATAACTGGGCCCAGCCTATGGATGAGCATGCCGATGACCGACGACGCCCGCAAAGTTCCAAGCCACGAGCTGACCTATGTCCGTCTGCGCGATATGGTGTTGTTTGGAGCTCTGGCGCCCGGACAGCCGGTGACCATTCAGGGCCTGATCAGCGATCTGGGCGCGGGCATGACCCCGGTGCGCGAGGCGATCCGGCGGTTGACCGCCGAGGGCGCGCTGGAGCCGCAGGGCAACCGCCGGGTGACCGTGCCAAGGCTGGAGCCGGGGATCTTGGACCAGCTGGCCTTTGCCCGCCTGACGATTGAGCCGCGGCTTGCCGAGCTTGCCGCCGCGAACCTGTCACCTGCGCTGATTGCCCGGCTGCAGGGGCTGGACGCCACTGTGAATGACGCGATCCGGGGCGGGGATGTGACCGCCTATCTGACCGCCAACCATGCCTTCCACTTTGCTTTGTATGAGGCGTCCGGCGCGGGTGTTCTTCTGGATATGGCGCGGTCCATGTGGCTGCGCTTTGGCCCGTCCCTGCGGGTTGTGGCCACGCTGGCTGGGGCGTCGGGCCTGCCAGATCAGCACGCCGAGGCGCTGGCCGCCATGCGCGCGGGCGATGGCGCGCGGCTGGCGCGGGCGGTGAAAGACGATATCGCTCAGGGCGTCGAAGAGGTGCGCGCGGCTTTGGCAAGGGGCGAGGTTTAACGGGCTAGGTCTGCCAGGTCGGCCCAAGCACCCTCATGCAGCAAGAGCTGCGATTGATCGCGGTTTACTGCCAACAATAAGACTTCCAGCAAAAGCACCATCTGTGCCTGTGCTAAGGTTCAAACTGCAGCGCGACCTTTCCCAAAGCCATGATCTGGGCGCAAAGTTCTTCTGAGGATTTCTCTGCAAGCCCCTGAACTTGAAAGTTTTTCCGGATCAAGGCGATCCCGAACAGAACCGCCAACAGCATCGCGGCCTTTTCCTGTGCTTGGGGTCCGCCAAGCTTGTCGGCAAGTGGTGCTGCCAGCCCTTGCTGTACAAAGGTGCGAATACTGTCGCCCATGACCGGGTCAATGACATTCACCAACAGCATCATGAACGGGTTTACCGAATCCGTCTCCGGATCGTAGGGTCGTGAAAAGCTTTCGACGGCTTTGGCCAAAAGATCTTCACGATCAGATGCCAGCACGTCCCAAGGCGGAACATCCGCCAAGGTCGCCTCGAACAGCCCCTGCTTGCCCCCGAAATAGCGCGATACCAGCGCCGCATCCACGCCCGCCGCCCCGGTGATGTCACGCACCGAGACGTTTGAATACCCGCGCGTCCAGAAAAGTTCGCGCCCGGCTTGCAGCAGTTTTTCTTTGGTCGAGATGGGTTTTGTCATTGTCCCATGACTAATGATCAAAAAAACGCAGGTCAACAATCGTTGACAATACGTCAGGGTCGCCCTAGGTGGACGTCAACGATTGTTGACCTGTTTATGGAGAACCTCATGTCAAACACGGCCCTCATCACCGGCGCTTCTTCCGGCATTGGCGCGGAATTCGCCCGTTATCATGCCCGAAAAGGTGGTGATCTTGTCGTCGTCGCGCGCCGGAAAGAACCGTTGCAGGCGCTGAAGACAGAGCTTGAAGCGGCGCATGGCGTGCGCGTGACGGTGCTCGCCCAAGATGTTGGCACACCGGCACAGGCCGCAGCACTTTATGACGCTGTGAAAGCCCAAGGGATCCAAGTGGATATCTTGATAAACAACGCCGGTTTTGGGGGTCATGGCGGGTTTCTTGACCGTGATCTTGCGAAAGATCAGGCGATGATTGATCTGAACATCTCGGCCCTTGTGACCCTGAGCCACCTTTTCGGCAGGGACATGAAAGCGCGAAAGGGCGGCAAGATGTTGCAGGTCTCTTCGACCGCCGGTTTCCTGCCCGGGCCTTATCAGGCGGTCTATTATGCAACGAAGGCCTTTGTGACCTCGTTCAGCCAGGCGATTGACCAAGAGTTGCGCAAAGACGGCATTACGTCGACGGCGCTGTGCCCGGGCCTTGTCCACACGGAATTTGTGGCCTCGGCGGACTTGGCAGGCACCGGGCTGGCCAAGCAAAAGGGTGCCACGGCGGCCTCGGTCGCGAAATGCGGCTACGAGGCCATGATGAAGGGCAAGTTGATTGCGATCAACGAGCCTCAGCTGTCCTTCATGATGAACTGGCTCATTCCCGTCATGCCGCGCCGGATGGTTCTGAAAATGATCGAGAAGATGCAGACCAAATAGCCAGACACGTCCGACCCTCGGGCAGGCCAGTTTGACCTGCCCCAGTTCGCTTTTCGGCAGCGCCTGCATAATTTGATCAAATTTCTTGAACAGCCCCCGCGTTTGATCATATCTTGCGCCAAAGCGCCCGAGGATTCCCACAGGATTCAGGGCCCGTGACCGAAGGGACATCCCATGAACATGATCACCAACCACATGTCGACGGCCGAGCTGCAAAAGCTGGACGCGGCGCACCACATGCACCCCTTCACCGATGCCAACGGCCTTGCGGCCAAGGGCGCGCGGGTCATCAAATCGGCCAAGGGCGTCTGGCTGCAAGACAGCGAAGGCAACAAGATCATCGACGGCATGGCCGGGCTGTGGTGCGTCAACATCGGCTATGGCCGCACGGAACTTGGCGATGTGGCCAAGCGCCAGATGGATGAGCTGAGCTATTACAACACCTTCTTCCAGACCACCCATGTGCCTGCCATCGCGCTGGCGGCTGAGCTGGCCAAGATCGCGCCTGAGGGGATGAACCACACCTTCTTTGCCGGGTCCGGTTCGGAAGCCAATGACACCAATATCCGTCTTGTGCGGCGCTATTGGCAGGTCAAGGGTATGCCCGAAAAGCGGGTGATCATCGCGCGGAAGAACGGCTATCACGGCTCGACCATGGGGGGCGGCAGCCTTGGGGGCATGTCGCCGATCCACGCCCATGGCGGCAAGATCGACGGGATTCACCACATCGACCAGCCTGACTGGTGGTCCGAGGGCGGCGATCTGACCCCCGAGGAGTTCGGGCTTGAGCGCGCCCGGCAGTTGGAAACCGCCATCCACGAGATCGGCCTCGACAAGGTTGCAGCCTTTATCGGTGAGCCGATTCAGGGCGCGGGAGGGGTGATCATTCCGCCCTCGACCTATTGGCCGGAAATCCAGCGCATCTGCGACAAGTACGGGATCCTGCTGATTGCCGATGAGGTCATCACCGGCTTTGGCCGCACCGGCAATATGTTCGGCTCCACCACCTTCGGCATTCGCCCCCATATCATGACCATCGCCAAGGGCCTGTCGTCGGGCTATCAGCCGATTGGCGGGTCGATCATCCATGACGAGGTGTTCAAGGTCGTGGCCGAGGGGGGCGAGCTGTATCACGGCTATACCTATTCCGGCCATCCGGTGGCCGCCGCTGTGGCGCTGGAAAATCTCCGGATCATTCAGGAAGAGGGCATCATCGACCATGTCCGCAACGTCGCGCACCCGTATCTCAAGGCGAAATGGGACGCGCTGACCGAGCATCCGATGGTGGGTGAGGCAAAGTTGGTGGGCCTGATGGGGTCGATCGCGCTGACGCCGAACAAAGCCACCCGTGCCAAGTTCAAGGCCGAAGCGGGCACAGTCGGCTTTAAGGTGCGCGAGCGCTGCTTTGCCAACAACATCATCATGCGCCATGTGGGCGACCGTATGATTATCGCGCCGCCGTTGGTCATCACGCCGGACGAGATTGACGTTCTGATCGCGCGCGCGACGAAATCGCTGGATGAGGCCTATAAGATCGTCAAGGACGAGGGCCTGTTCGTCGCCGGATAAGCTGCGGCATGCCCCCCACCCCCAGCCCTTCCCCACGAGGGGGAGGCGGGGGGTCTGTCAGCGCTGGTCGGGCCCCTCGGGCCGGGTCCAGATCCAAGCGCCCATCATCACCAATACAGACCCCTGCACCGCGAGCATCTGCCAGCTAAGGCCGAGTGCTAGGCTGATCGCAAAAGCCGCAGCCATGGCGATCAAGGACAGGCGTTTGGCCTTCGGCGCGATGGCGCGGTGGGCGCGCCAGTTGTGGATGGCAGGGCCGAAACTGGGATGCGAGACCAGCCAGTTGTGCAGCCGTGGCGAGGATTTGGCAAAGCAGGCGGCGGCCAAAATCATGAAGGGCGTGTTCGGCACCAACGGCAGCACAACCCCGGCCAGACCAAGGGCAAGGGCGACAAGGCCAAGGCTGATCCAGAGCAAACGCATGGGTTCGGGTGTTTCACAGACCCGCGCCCCTGTCGAGGGCGTGGGGTCGTCTAACCGCGCCCGTCATATGGCAAAACAGGGCCTTTTGCGCTTGGCCTTTTCTTTTCCCGCCCCCCCGCCTATAGGGGCCTATGGCGGGATGCCCCCGCGCCCCTTGCTGTGAAAGGCCGCCCATGCGGACCATAACCACGACCGAAGACCTTGCCGCCTTTTGCGCTGCGGCCAAGGATCATCCCTATGTCACCATCGACACTGAATTCCTGCGCGAACGCACCTATTGGTCCAAGCTTTGCCTGATCCAGATGGCGCTGCCGGGCAAAGACGGCGACGCGGTTCTGGTAGACCCGATCGAAGGGTCGCAGATGTCGATGGAGCCGCTCTATGACCTCTTTCGCCACAAGGCGACGGTGAAGGTCTTTCACGCAGCGCGCCAAGATCTGGAAATCTTTTTCGTCGAAGGCAATGTCTTTCCCGAGCCCTTGTTTGACACGCAGGTCGCCGCCATGGTCTGCGGCTTTGGCGAACAGGTCGGCTATGAGACGCTGGTCAAGAAGATTGCCAAGGAAAACCTTGATAAAACCAGCCGGTTTACTGATTGGTCGCGCCGCCCGCTGACCTCGGCGCAAAGCGAATATGCGCTGGCCGATGTCACCCATCTTCGGGTGATTTATGAATGGCTGGCGGCCCAACTGGCCAAGAATGGCCGGCAGGGCTGGGTGGAAGAGGAGCTGTCGCTTCTGACCGACCCCGAAACCTATATCACACGGCCGGATGAGGCCTGGATGCGCGTCAAGACCCGCACCACTTCGGGCAGGTTCCTCGCGGTGGTCAAGGAATTGGCGCGGTTCCGTGAGGGTTATGCCCAAGGCAACAATGTGCCGCGCAGCCGCGTGATGAAGGATGACGCGCTGTTGGAGCTGGCTTCAACCCGGCCCACCTCGATGGAAGAGCTGGGTCGCTCGCGGCTCTTGCAGCGCGAAGGGCGCAAGACCGAGATTGCCGAAGGCATCATCGCAGCCATCAAGGCGGGTCTTGAGATGCGGCCCGAAGATATGCCGAAGCCGGATCTTGAGCGTGAGCAGTTGCAGGTGAATCCGGCCTTGGCCGATCTCTTGCGCGTGCTCCTCAAGGCCAAGTCGGAAAGTCTGGGCGTGGCACCGCGTCTGATTGCCTCGGCGGCGGATCTTGATGCGATTGCTGCCGGAGAGCGCAAGGTAGATGCGCTGAATGGCTGGCGCGCCGAAGCCTTTGGCGATGACGCGATGCGGCTCTGCCGGGGTGAGATTGCGCTCTCGGCCAAGGGCAACGAAGTGCGGGTGGTGCGGCTTTAGGGCCGCCCCGCCTTTAGCGGCGGCTAGACCGGGCGTTCTGCGCGCCCTGAACCACGATTTCACGGATGCTGTCGAGTTTGATCTTCGACAGATGGGCGGCCACGGTCACCTCACGCGTGCGCTGGGCACCAGCAGGCGTGGGGCCGGGCGGAGGCATCAGGCGGAAGTCAAAGACCAAGACACCGTTCTCATCCAGCGGGCGCGCCACCAGTTCGGCGTCATAATGGCCTTGGTTGGGCGACAGGCCCGTGGCGCGCACAATAGCGCCGTAAGGCGTTTGCTCGATGCTCATCGACAGAACCTGATCGACCAGCGGGCGGGCCTCAATCGTGGCGGGGATGCCGAACTCATCGGCCTGCGCCTCGCGTGAGCCGCCGAACCAGTTCAGCGGGTTCAACCGCGACTCGCGCATTGAGCCGCAAGCGGTCAGCACCATCACGGCAGTCAGGGCGAGGGTCAGGGAAAGGCGCATCGGCGGGGTCCTTGCAAGCAATCTCCTTTGGCTATCCGATCAGGGGGCCTTTGAAAAGGCCGCAGCGTTTGTGGGGCAGGGGCTGGACAGGGGGGCAGGGGCGAATTAGCTGACACGGGAATAAAGGAGTTGCACCATGGCCACCCCCGCCTTTGAGGAGATTGCCGAAACCTTCGAGTTTCTCGACGACTGGGAGGATCGTTATCGCCATGTCATCGACATGGGCAAGGCGATGTCGGCCTTGGACGACAGCTTCAAGGTTCCGGGCTACAAGGTGGATGGCTGCGCCAGTCAGGTCTGGCTGCGCCCGGTGATCGCGGGTGGGCGGTTCGATTTTCAGGGCGATTCGGATGCCATGATCGTGCGCGGTCTGATCGCGGTCTTGCATGCCTTGTATTCCGGGGTGCCGGTCGGGCAGGTGGGCGCGGTGGATGCGCTCGCCGAACTCGGCCGCTTGGGGCTGAACGAGCATCTCTCGGCCCAGCGGTCCAACGGCGTGCGCGCCATGGTGGAGCGCATCCGCAAAGTGGCGGCTGAGGCGGCCTGAGCGCGAGGAACCGCGCCGACCGTTAGATCGGCGCGCAGGCCGCGCGGCACCAGTCCAGCGCGGCGGGCGACAGGCGCGGGCCCAGTTTTTCCAGCACCTCGGCGTGATAGGCGTTCAGCCACTCCCGCTCACCGGGGGCGAGCATGTCGGTCACGATGAGGCGGCGGTCAAACGGCACAAAGGTCAGCGTCTCGAACCGCAATTGCTCGCGTTCGCTGTCACCGCCTTGCAGGTGTGGGGCTGGTTCCACCACGATCAGGTTCTCCAGCCGAATGCCAAACTCGCCCTCGCGGTAATAGCCCGGCTCATTCGACAGGATCATCCCCACCTCAAGCGGCACTTCAGAGACCCGGCTGATCCGCTGCGGTCCCTCATGCACCGACAGGAACGCCCCCACACCATGGCCTGTGCCATGGTTGAAGTCTTGGCCCGCCATCCACAAGGCCGCCCGCGCCAAAGGGTCAAGATCGCGGCCCGTCAGCCCCTTGGGCCAGCGCACGCGCGAGATGGCGATGGTGCCTTGCAAGACGCGGGTATAGCAGGCGCGGGCATAATCGCCCGGATCGCCCACCGCCACGGTGCGGGTGATGTCGGTGGTGCCATCAAGATACTGGCCGCCCGAATCCACCAAAAGCAATGAATTGGCCTCAACCGCCCGGTTTGACTCGTCAGTCACCCGGTAATGCATGATCGCGCCATTGGGGCCCGCGCCGCAGATGGTGTCAAAGCTGATCTCATGCAGCGCATTGGTCGCGCGGCGATAGCCCTCAAGCGCGGTCACCACATCGATCTCGGTCATGCCGCCTTGGGGCAGTCGGTCGTCCAGCCAGCACAGAAACTCCACCACCGCGGCGCCATCGCGCAGATGTGCGGCCCGCATCCCGGCAATTTCGCCCGCGTTCTTGCAGGCCTTGGGCAGACGGCAGGGATCATCGCCCCAAGCTACGGCGATCCCGGCCTCCTCCAACTCCATTGACACCGCAAGCGGGGCGGTGCCCTTGTCCACCCGCACGGGGCCTTGCAACGTGCGCAGTGCAGGCACAAAGGCCGCCACCGG
>JACCED010607856.1_pt1 | contig 16450 bp, 15 predicted proteins | sample 7455021 | NCBI WGS metagenome assembly JACCED01 (sample SAMN15323456, study PRJNA562643) | freshwater metagenome | isolation source: river surface water | place: USA:Blue River Watershed | collected 2017-08-19 | reverse complement strand
TTATGAGTCTGGGGTCGGTCCGGGCCGGCTTCATTGGACAATGGGAGACTTTTATCGATGAGAAATCTAGCTGCCGCCTTGCGCGGCTTTGCTGCGCTCGCCGGCCTGGTGGCCGTAGCTGCGCCAGCTTCCGCTCAACCTGCGGCCGATACCATGGCCGCCATTCGTGCGCGCGGTCAGATGATCTGCGGTGTATCGACGAACGCGCCGGGCTTTGCCTTGCCGGATAGCCGCGGCGAATTCCGTGGCTTGGATGTCGATACCTGCCGTGCCGTTGCTGCTGCACTGCTTGGCGATGCAACCAAGGTGCGCTTTGTGCCGACCACGACGGTGCAGCGCTTCCCCATGCTGCAATCTGGCGAGCTTGATATTCTGGCGCGCAACACGACCTGGACCATGGCGCGTGAAAGCTCGCTTGGTCTGACCTTCGCTGGCATCAATTTCTACGATGGCCAGGGCTTTATGGTTAAGCGTAGCTCCGGCGTTACCTCGGCCAAGCAGCTTGATGGCGCGACGATCTGCGTGCAGCCTGGCACAACCACGGAAATGAATCTGGCCGATTATTTCCGTACCAACCGTATGCGCTTCACCCCGGTGGTGATTGAGCAAGCCGAAGAAATTCGTGCAGCTTTTGTCGCCGGGCGTTGTGACGCCTACACCAATGATGCCTCATCCTTGGCGTCTTTCCGGGCCACCCGCACCACGGATTCCAATGATTTTGTGCTGCTGCCGGAAATCATCTCCAAGGAACCGCTTGGTCCGGCGGTGCGCAAAGGCGATTGGAAATTCTTTGATCTGGTCCGCTGGTCGCTTTATGCCCAGATTGCAGCTGAAGAGCTTGGCGTGAACAGCAGCAATGTCGAAGAAATGGCCCGCTCCAGCACCAATCCTGACGTGCAGCGTCTGCTCGGCCGCACGGGTGATCTTGGTAAATCACTCGGCGTTGAAAATGACTGGGTGGTGCGGATCATCAAGCAGGTCGGTAATTACGGCGAAATGTATCAGCGGAACATTATTCCGATCGGCATTCCGCGCGGGGTGAATAATTTGTGGAACAATGGCGGTCTGCACTACGCACCGCCGGTTCGCTAATCTGCAACCAGGGGAAGGGGCTTCCCTTTCCCCAGGATGCCGCCAAATAAAAAAGCCGATGAGGAATTCCTCATCGGCTTTTTTTGCGACGGTGATTTTACCCAACCGTCAAACGGCGTTCCATGATCTGTTGTTTCATGGATTTCTGCAATTTTTCAAACGCGCGAACTTCAATCTGACGAACCCGTTCCCGGCTGATGTTGTAATGCTGGGAAAGCTCCTCAAGCGTGGTGGGCTCTTCACGCAAACGGCGCTCGATCAGAATATGCCGTTCCCGATCATTCAAGCTTTTCAGCGCCCCGTTCAGAAGTTCGCGCCGGTTTGTCATATCCTCGCGTTCGGCGAGTTCTTCTTCCTGGCTTTCGGACTCATCAACCAGCCAATCCTGCCATTCACCCTCGCTATCGGCGCGAAGCGGCGCATTCAGGCTGTTATCGGCGGCCGCCAGGCGCCGATTCATGGAAATGACATCCTGCTCCGGCACTTGCAGCACATGGCTGATCTTGGCCACCTGTTCCGGCTGCAAATCGCCATCTTCAAGGGCAGACATCTGGGCCTTCAAACGGCGCAGGTTGAAGAAGAGCTTCTTCTGCGCTGCGGTGGTCCCCATTTTCACGAGTGACCAAGAATGCAGGATATATTCCTGGATGGCGGCGCGGATCCACCACATGGCATAGGTCGCCAAGCGAAAACCACGATCGGGGTCAAAGCGCTTGACCGCCTGCATCATGCCGACATTGCCTTCGGAAATCAGTTCGCCGACCGGTAGGCCGTAGCCGCGGTAACCCATGGCAATTTTGGCGACCAGCCGCAGATGCGACGTTACCAGCTTATGGGCTGCTGGTTCATCGGCCGCATCGCGCCAACGCCGTGCCAGCGCGAGCTCTTCCTCGGCTGAAAGCATGGGGAATTTGCGAATTTCTTGAAGGTAACGCGAGAGGTTACCCTCGGTCGCCATCGGAATGGCCAAAGAAGTCGCCATCGGTTTCATCTGCCTCCTGCACCAGCCCGCCTTGCTCCCTGCGGACGCATCTCGGACCGATCATGAACTTTTTGTCATTTTCCCCAGAGCCCTGACCTGTCGCCTACCCCTATCAAGGGGGATGAGCCGGCCGGGTCGTTCAAGGCGCCCTGAGGTTTCCGACACGATTCTCTTAGGCCATATGCGCTTGGAATGCAAGAAAAACCGACTGAAATACTCGGGTTACGTCGTGTTACCATCCAGTAATGTAAGCAGCGCGGCCATATCCGCCGGTGGTGGGGTCTGAAAAGCCAGTGTTTTGCCGCTCACAGGGTGCTTGAAGCTAAGGCTTTCTGCGTGCAGCGCTTGCCTCGGAAAGGCAAGCAGCGCCTCTCTTTGCCGCTCGGGTAGGGTGCGGGCACTGGCAGGGGTGCGCCGTAGATAGACTGGATCACCCACGATCGGGTGCCCGAGATGGGCCAGGTGCACGCGAATTTGATGGGTCCGGCCAGTCAATAAGCGGCAGGAAATCAAGGCACAGCCAGTGCCCCAGGCCTGCAGGACGCGATAGCGGGTTGTCGCTGTTTTCCCGCCCCTTTCGACCACGGCCATGCGTTTGCGGTCAGCCGGATGGCGGCCAATGGGCGCGCTTATTTCCCCCTCCGGCGCGGAAGGTAGGCCCCAAGCCAGCGCGATGTAGCTCCGGTCGAGATCGCGGGTCGCGAAAGCCTCGGAAAGGCGTCGATGGGCAATTTCGGTCTTGGCAACCACCATCACGCCGGAGGTATCCTTGTCCAACCGATGGACGATACCAGGGCGTTTTTCGCCACCGATTCCGGGCAGATCATCACCGGCATGGGCCAGCAAGGCATTGACCAAGGTGCCGTCCAGATTGCCCGGGGCAGGATGTACCACCAAGCCCGCCGGTTTGTCGATGACGATCAGATCGGCATCTTCATGGAGGATGGTCAGGGGAATGGCCTGCGCCTCGGGCAGGGCTGAACTCGCGGGCGGGACGGTCAAGGTATAGACAGCGCCAGGGCGAATGGCCTCCGAAGGGTCGGTCAGGGTTTGTCCGTCCCGCCGTGCATGGCCTTCCAGCATCAAGGTCTTGACGCGGGAGCGAGAGAGCGAACCTATCGCATCCGCGAGGAAGCGGTCGGCACGTGTGCCGGCTGCCTCGGCCGGGGCCGCGATTTCATGGTGTTCGGCAGTCAGGGGGGATGTTTCTGTGCGATTGCTCAAATTTCTGGTCATTACCATGGGGGTGCTGATTGTTGCCGGTACCGTGACGCTCGCGGTGCTCCTCGTCCAGCGCAGCGGTCCAATGTCCGCTACACCGACAGCCTCGGGGCTTGGTCAGCCCGCCGGCACCCGCATTGGCGGCATCGCCGGGGCCGATAAAACCATTGCCATATGGGTTGTCCGCCCGGATGGCGAGAGGGTGTTATTGGTGGATCCTTCCAGAGGCCGTGTCATTGGCGATATTCGCTTGGGGGAATGAGGCGTGGCGCATCGGAAGGCATCCTTACCACAGAAAATCTGCGCCGCCTGCATGCGCCCCTTCGTGTGGCGCAAAAAATGGGCGCGGAATTGGGAGGATATCCGTTTTTGTTCTGATGCCTGCCGGGAAGGGCGCTATCAGGCTGCGCGCCAGAAGCGTGACCGCGCCAGCTGACCTTTAGAAAGCGTTCGTAAAAGCCGAGCGCGATCCGGCTGGCTTAGCTGGGCCGGTCGCGTGCGCCCATCATGCCTAGCAGGGCAAGGAAAAATGCGCCAAAGGCCAATTGCAGGCCTAACACCATGGCGGTGACCGACCCGATGGCCTGCCGCACCATCAGGCCTGCGCTCAAGGACCCAAAGCCTTCGGCGCCCCAGATGGCAAGAGTGGAAAGACCCAAGGAAAAGCCACCAATCAGGAAGATCGCCGCGACGATGAGGGCGATTTCCAGCGCAAAATGCGTGAAGGCGCGTTTCATGAGGCTGCCTGCTGGCATGACACCGGTCTGCATCCCGTAAAAGACGGCGAAGACCCAAAACTGTAGCGCCTGAAAACCCATGACGACCGCGCCAGACGCATAAAGCAGCGTATGGATATCAAAGGTTATCGGACCAAGCATGCGTGGACCCGGCAGCAACGCCAGCATCGTGGTACCGCCCAGCAGGAACAGCAGGGCGCCGGGATAAAGAAATAGCCAGCGGGGACAGAATATCAGCAAAAAGCGCAAATGCCGCCAGCCATCCCGCCAGGAACGGAGGTGAGGGGGGCGCGACCTGCCATCGGGCGAGAGAATGGTCGGGACTTCGGTGATTTTCAGGCCATTGATGGTTGCCTTGACCACCATTTCAGAGGCGAATTCCATGCCGGGGGCGCGGAGATCAAGCGCGAGCATGGCGCTGCGCGAAAACCCCCGCAAGCCGCAGTGGAAATCACTGATGGGGCTCTTGAAAAAGACCTTGCCAATGAATGACAGCACTGGATTACCGAGATACCGATGGAGCGGCGGCATGGCCCCGGGGCGGATACCGCCTTTGAAGCGATTGCCCATCACCAGGTCATAACCGGCTCGGAGCTTCAGTAAGAAAGGGTCCAAGGCCGTAAAATCATAGGAATCATCGCTGTCACCCATAATGACGAAGCGCCCATGCGCGGCCTTTATCCCGGCCATCAAGGCTGCGCCGTAGCCCTTTTCGGCCACGGCGATGACGCGGGCGCCAAGCGCCTCGGCCAGGCTTTGGCTGCCATCCGTGCTGCCATTATCCGCCACCAGCACTTCCCCGCTGATGCCCTGTTCAGCCAGATAATGCATGGCTTTGCGCACGCAGATGGCGATGGTTTCGGCCTCGTTCAGGCAGGGCATCAGAATGGTGAGCTCCACCATATCAGCTGGGGCCGTCGCAGAAGGCTGCGCTGGTGCTGGCATCATGCTGGTAGAACATCTCCTTCCCGTGGGCACTTATAGAGAAATCCCGATGCAGTCTTTTCAACCGCTTATCCAATCATCAGGCAAGTAGAGCGTAACGCATCTTCCAACGGAATGCCTGGCGCCCCCGAATGATCCTTTGGGGCGACCCCATTGGCGCTTCCGAGCATGTCGCCGGCCAGGCTCGGCTGCAGAGTTGCAAAATCCGCCCAGCCTTGGATGATCGTCATATGTCACAGAGCGATCCCACCCATCCCCGTACCATGTTCGATAAGATCTGGTCGCGCCACCGCGTCCTGGAAAGGGAGGATGGCCAGACATTGCTCTATGTCGATCACCATCTGATCCATGATGGTACGGCGCCCGCCTTTGAAATGCTGAAAAAGCGCGGCATTGCCCCCCGCGCGCCGGAACGGATTTTCGCGACCCCGGATCACTATGTGCCGACCGATACGCGCCAGACGGACGCCATCGAGAACCCAGAATATCGTGGCATGGTCGAATCGCTGGCGCTGAATACCGCGACGCACGGCATTCGGCATTTTGGTCTGAAAGACGATAATCAAGGGATTGTTCACGTCATTGGCCCGGAAATGGGCCTAAGCCAGCCTGGCATGTTGCTGGTCTGTGGCGATAGCCATACCTCCACCCATGGTGCCTTGGGGGCTTTGGCCTTCGGCATTGGCATGACGGAAGTCGCACATGTGCTGGCGACCCAATGCCTGTGGCAAAGGCGCCCGAAGACGATGCGCATTACCGTGGATGGCACGCTGGGCTTTGCGGTCACCGCGAAGGATGTGATCCTGCATATTATCGCGACCATCGGTACGGCGGGTGCCACCGGTTTTGTGATTGAATATGCGGGTTCCGCGATCCGTGGACTGTCCATGGAAGGCAGATTGACGCTCTGCAATATGTCCATTGAAGCGGGCGCTCGCGCGGGCATGGTGGCACCCGATGACACTACTTTTGGCTATCTTGCCGGGAAATCCTACGTGCCCAAGGGCCTCGAATGGGACGCAGCTGTCGCGCGCTGGCGCGATCTGCCGAGTGATCCCGGTGCAGTATTTGACAAAGAAGTCTTCATTGACGCGGCAGAGATTGCGCCGATGGTCACCTGGGGGAATAGCCCTCAGGATGCGGTGCCGGCCGATGGCATATTGCCGGACCCAGATCAGGAAAATGATACATCAAGACGCACGGCCATGGCGGAATGTTTCGCCTATATGGGCCTGGAACCCAGCATGCCTGTCGAGGGGCTCCGGGTTGACCGGGTATTTATCGGTTCCTGCACCAATGGCCGCATCGAGGATTTGCGGGCTGCCGCGCTGATTGCTCGTGATCGCAAGGTGGCAGATGGGGTCACTGCCTGGGTGGTGCCTGGATCCGCTCCAGTAAAACGCCAGGCCGAGGCCGAGGGGCTCGACAGTATCTTTCGCGCCGCGGGGTTTGATTGGCGCGAAGCAGGTTGTTCCATGTGCCTTGGCACCAATGGCGAAATTGGCATGCCGGGCGAGCGCATTGCTTCAACCTCCAACCGCAATTTTCGCGGACGGCAAGGGCCGGGCGTGCGGACCCATTTAATGAGCCCGGCCATGGCGGCTGCGGCCGCGATCGCAGGCCATATCACCGATGTGCGCCTTTTAGTGGCAAAGGCCTGAAGCCATGGAACCCTTCATTACGCTTCGTTCCAACGCCGTCCCTTTTGCGAAGGAAAATATCGATACGGATCAGATCATCCCGGCGCGCTTTCTGGCCCGCCCGCGCGATGATGATCATGGCATCAATTTCTTTCGTGATTTGAGATTTCGCGCCGATGGGACGGAAATTGAGGAATTTCCACTCAACCATCCGATATGGCGTCGGGCGCGTATTGTGCTGGCCGGACGCAATTTTGCCTGCGGTTCATCGCGTGAGAATGCCGTTTGGGCCTTGCATGGTTGGGGGGCACGCGCGGTCATTGCCCCTTCCTATGGCGATATCTTTGCCATCAATGCGGTCAAGAATGGCGTCTTGCCAGTCAGCCTTCCTCAGGAAGCGGTCGCCGCCTTGATGGCAATCGCGGAGGCGGATCCCGCGGCGGAAATCGAGATTGATCTGCCGCGCCAGACAGTCACTTCAGCCGATGGCACCGTTTATGACTTTGAAATCGATCCCTTCGCTAAAAGAAGCTTGCTTGAAGGGCTGGATGAATTAGCCTTCACCCTTTCGCATGAAGCCGAGATCGCGGCTTTTGAAAATCGATTGGGACGGCATAATTTCTAGATAAATCCGAAAATCGGAAAAAACAGAACAGAGAAGATGAGCAGGGGAGGTCTTGCATGACAATAAAATTAGGGCGCCGGGGATTGCTGGCGACGGGACTTGGTGTGCCCTTTTTGGCACGCCCATCATTGGCGCAGGGGGATTGGCCAAATCGTCCCATACGCTGGATCGTCGCCTTCGCGGCGGGCGGTGCCGCTGATACGGCGGCCCGGGCAATTGCGGCGGATATGCAGGAAGCGCTCGGGCAGAATATCGTTATTGAAAACCGTACAGGCGGCAATGCGATCATTGCCGCCAATGCGCTACTGCAATCACCAAAGGATGGTTACACCTTCCTGGTTGATGCCGCCAATCAACTCACCAACCCTGCCTTGATGCGTGATATTCCCTTCGATTACGCCACGGCTTTTACGCCAACCACCCTGATTTCCACCTTTCCGCAGGTGATTGCCGTAAAGAGCGATTTTCCGGCGAAGGACATCAAGGAATTCATCGCCGTCGCCAAGGCAAGGCCGGGCTCGATCACGGTGGGTACACCGCCTGCTGCCGGTATGGCGCATTTGGCCCTGGCGGCCTTTGAAAAGAAAGCCGGTGTGCGCCTTGTTCATTCGCCATATCGGGGGGGCGCTGATGCCGCACGGGATATCATGTCGGGCAGTATCGATGCCGTTTTGATCACATCATCTTCCGTGCGGCCGCCCCTGCAAGCCGGGAAGGCGCGCGTCTTGGCGGTCACAAGCCTGGAACGCATCCCTTCGCTTCCCGATGTGCCAACCCTGGCAGAGAGCGGCTTCCCGGGCTTTGACATGAATGATTGGAATGGGCTTTTCGCCGCAGCCGGGACGCCCCGGCCGATCATTGAACGCATGGCCGCGGTGGCGGCCGTTTCCGCAAAAGCGCAGGCGGTACGGGCGCGTATGGATCCAGCTGGCGCTATCATGATTGGCAATGCGCCGGATGTCTTTGCCAATTGGATGAATGAACAACGGCGGACTGCCTTGGAAGTCATTCGTGATGCCGGCATCACGCTGGGCTGACACTTGACGGTTTTGCTACCCCCCTAGAGGTAAATACGGTTCATGCGTTTCCCTGCCCGAATAATGCTTCTACTGATCCTTTGTGCGTGGCTACCGAATTGCGCCGAGGAGGGGGGAGCGCCGCGTACGACCGTAGCCGCAGCGACGACGGCAGGCCCGATTGATGCTGAAGCCGGTCCCTGGCGGCAGCAAAACCATTGGGTCGCCGTGCATGGTACGCATGATTTGATTCTGACCAGGCTGTGCCGTCCGCAAAATCCTGAACCTGCGCGCCTTGTTGTAATTAATCACGGCTCTCCACCGAATGCCGCGCAGCGCCCGGCTTTTACGCCCTGGAGCTGTGATCGTCCGTCCGTGCAATGGTTCCTGCAACGTGGCTATGCGGTGGCTTTGCCGTTGCGGCGTGGTTATGGCGCCTCAAAGGGGCCGTGGGCAGAAGCCTATGGCCGCTGTGATTTTCCGGATTTCACCCAGGCCAGTCAGGAAACTGCGCGTGATATCGTCTCGGCGGTGGATTACGTCTCGGCGCTGCCGGGTATCCGTGCCGATGGCGTCATCATTGTCGGGCAATCTGCAGGTGGTTGGGGGGCGCTGGGTTTGGCCGCCCAAAATCCTCAGAAAGTCGCGGCGATTGTGAATATGGCCGGTGGGCGTGGTGGACGATTGAATAATGCGGCCAATACCAATTGTCGCGCCGATCTGCTGGTGGAAAGTGCTGGCCGTTTGGGCCAGACCGCACGCATCCCAAGTATCTGGATTTACACGGAAAACGACTCATTTTTCGCGCCCGCGATTGCGGCTGCGATGCATCGCAATTATGCCGCGGCAGGTGGCGTCGCGGAATTCCACGCCTTGCCAGCTTTTGGGCAGGATGGGCATGGGCTATTCAGCGCGGCAAATGGAACCCAAATATGGGGCCCTTTGGTAGAAGCCTTTTTGTCTGTCGCTGTGCGTTAGGGGGTTATCTTTATGGCAGAGGATGACGTGCCCATTTCCGGTGGCATGCGTGAAAAGCTGATCCGCACCAAAGAACGCTGGGCGGAAGAAGGCCGCTTATTGACCGGCACCACCGCCGATCCGACGCGAGACCGTCTGCCACCTGGTCAGACCTTGGTAAAGGATTGGCCCGTGTTGGATTTGGGGGTGCAGCCCGACGTCAGCAAAGACAAATTCCGCTTGCGGCTTGAAGGCCTGGTGGAAAACCGCCTTGCCCTGGATTGGGATGCCTTCATGGCAATGCCACAATCGGAAATTCTCTGTGACATGCATTGCGTCACACAATGGAGCCGATACGATAATCGCTTCAGCGGTGTGAAGACGCGCGATTTGCTGGCCCTTGTGAAGCCCAAGCCAGATGCGCGGTTTGTGTCCATGACATCATATGATGGCTACACGACCAATTTAACGCTGGAGGATTTTGCCGCGGAGGGTGTGGTAGTTGCGCATGCCTGGGAAGGTCAACCTCTGACCCGTCAGCATGGCGGCCCGGTTCGCTTGATCCTGCCGCAGCTTTACCTCTGGAAAAGCCCCAAATGGCTCACACGGATTGAATTCCTGGCCGCGGATCGCCCAGGCTTCTGGGAGGTCAGAGGGTATCACAATCGCGGTGATCCCTGGCTTGAGGAACGTTATGGCTGAAGCCACGCGAAGGGAATTTACGGGCCTATTGTTGTCAGCCACCACGCCGTCGCGGATGACAGCCTGGGATTTCCGATTTCCTGCCCTTGAAGGTGGTGAGCATGATCTCTCTGCCTGGCGGGGGAGGGTGCTGCTGGTGGTGAATACTGCCTCTTTTTGTGGCTTCACACCGCAATACCGGGCCTTACAGGGCCTGCATGAGCGCTTCGCTTCGGCTGGTTTGGTGGTTTTCGGCGTCCCGTCCGATGATTTCAATCAGGAAAGCCGGGACCAGCGCCGTATCCGAGAATTCTGTGATGTAGAGTTTGGGATCACCTTTCCCATGGCTGGGCTTTGCCGCGTGCGCGGCGAAAACGCCCATCCCTTTTATCGATGGGTGGCGGCGCAGGTCGGTGGACCGCGCTGGAACTTCCATAAATATTTGGTTGGTCGCTCTGGCCGGGACGTTAAAGGCTTTCCCAGCCGTGTGGAGCCCAATTCACCCATTCTGTTGGGCGCCATTGAAGCGGCCTTGGGTGAACCGGCCGCTTAAGCCGGGGCTGCCCGCTTAAGGGGGCAGGGCTGCCAATGGGGCGATAGCGGGGGCCTGCATAAAAGAGTCGAAATATCAAATATTTTATATGATAATTATTTTATGTTAGGAAAAATCACCTGGGCCGCCTGGCGCGCCTTGCGCCGCCCCGCTGGCCGGAGAGGTGCGCTTTGCGCCCTTATCCTGTCGATTGTTTGGGGCTGCCCTTTGGGGCAGGCAAACGCTGACGTTGAACCGGTCATTCGACTGCGCATCGTGGGCGGACTTGCCGATGTCAGCCAGTATCTTCGATATGAAGAACCTTTTTGGCGTGAAGGCATAAGCCAAGCGACCCAAGGGCGAATCATCGCGGAAATTGCTCCCTTCGACCGCAGCGGCATTCGCGGGCAGGAAATGCTTTCCCTGATCCGATTGGGGGTCGTCTCCTTCGGGACAGCCTTGCTGGCCATTGTGAGTACGGAAGAACCTGAATTCAACGCCATCGATTTGCCGGCGGTAAGCCCCGACATATCCGCTTTGCGTCGATCAGTAGCGGTGTTTCGTAGCCATCTTACTACGACATTACGAGATCGGTATGATGTCGAATTATTGGCGGTATATACTTATCCGGCGCAGGTTGTGTTTTGCCGTCGTCCTTTCGCGACATTATCGGATCTCGCGGGGCGTCGCATTCGGACTTCTTCGGTGGGACAATCCGAAATGTTTACAGCGCTGGGGGCTATTCCCGTTGTGATTCCCTTTGCCGATATTGTTTCTGCGGTACGAAGCGGTGTCGTGGAATGTGCCGTCACCGGTACCTTGTCTGGCAATGATATTGGGTTACATGAGGTGACCAGCCATGTGCACGCCATGGCAATTACCTGGGGCTTATCGATATTCGGCGCCAATCTCGGAACATGGAATGCCCTGCCGGAATGGGCGCGTGAAAGTATTCGTTCTGAAGTGTCGAAATTAGAAGCGGCAATATGGAACGCCGCGGACCGTGAAACGGATGAGGGTTTGGCCTGTAACTCTGGTCAGCCTACATGCCAAAATGGGCGCAAAGGCAGGATGACCATCGTGCCAGTCAGTGAAGCGGATTATTTGCGCCGTCGCCAGATTTTGACCGATGAAGTGTTGCCAGGGTGGGTCCGTCGCTGCGGTAGCGAATGTATTGAGGCGTGGAACAAGACCTTGGCGCCATTGCTTGGTGTTCATGCGCGGCCGGACTAGGTTATGTTTACGACCCGGATCATCCGTTATGCAGTTCTTTTTTCTGCATTAGCCTTATTCTTCGCGCAGGCCTTCGCTACGGCATTGATGGTAAACAGGGCGAAAGAGGCGCAATTGACCGCATCAATGGATGCCCTGAATAAAATCGGTCGTTCGACTGAGGCCTCCATCAATCGGTCTTTTGTTCAAGTCGATGCCATGCTCGCAGGACTACCGGCAGTTTTGGCACCGTTTCAGCGTGAGGGACGCCTAGAGGTTGCTCTGGTCAATCGTGTTCTACGCGAATTCAATAATCAAAACTTTACTTACCGGGATATCTTATTGATTGGTGAAAATGGATTGCCTGTTGCCACGGCACTTCCTGTGTCACGAAGAAGGCGATTACCCCTTCCGGATTCATCTTCGTTTGCTGAAGTCGCTTCACGCGGTGGCAGTCTTTCTATTGGTGGGCCAGTTCTCAATCCCAGCACCGGCGAATGGACCTTATTTTTTGCACGCAACATTACCCTTTCTGGGCTCGGTCCGGTTTTGGCAGTGGCTGAAGTACCAATCCCGGTTGTACAAAATATTCTCTCAGGTGCTGGGGAAAGTCAGGGTTTGACAGTAACTTTGGAGCGTGATGACGGTACATTGCTTGCGTCAGTTCCTCATGATGAAACCCGCATAGGACATAAATTTTCACTCGCTGGAGATGCCCTACGCAACGCGGCACAATTAAAAATTATCAAAAATCGTTTTTCGGAGGATAAGGTTTTAGCAGTTGTTAGACCCAGTCTTTATCCTGCCCTGATTATCACCGTTACCTTGGAAGTCGATAAAGCCTTGAGTGGTTGGTATTCTGACCGCATCCGCGCCTATCTTGTTTCTGCTGCTTTGGGGCTAATGCTGTTTCTTGTGGCTGGTGCATTAATGATCGGCCTGCGTCAGAGAGAACGTGTTGAAGATGAAAGATCGCGCGCACGGCGCACCTTAGAAAATGCCTTGGAATCCATGTCGGATGGATTCGTCATGTTCGATCCAGATGATCGTTTGATTGCATGCAACAGTCGATATAAGGATTTTTACAAGATCAGCGCCCCATTCATTGTACCTGGAGCGTTGTTTGATGATATCATGCGAGAAGGTGCATTGCGTGGACAATATCCACAAGCGCGTGGTGATATTGAAAAATTTGTTGTCGATAGCAAAGCCTTCCATCGTGGCAATCATCCGCCAATGGAAAGATTGCTGCCGGATGGTCGCTGGGTGTTGATAACGGAACGTCGTACGCCGGATGGCGGTACAGTTGGCATTCGAACTGATATTACACCCCTTAAGAATGCCATGCAGGAATTAGCCGATGCGCGCGATATTGCCCGCGCAGCAGGAGAAGCGAAAACTCAATTTCTGGCCCGTATGTCCCATGAATTAAGAACGCCATTGAATGGCATCCTGGGTTTTTCTGAAATTTTGATGGAAGATAGAAAGCTGGGGCAAGACCAAAAAGCGAAGGTAAGAATCGTTCATAGTGCAGGAAGCCATTTGCTTGAATTGGTCAATGGTCTGCTTGATCTCTCCAAGATCGAATCCGGGCATATGGCCCTTATCAATCGCCCGTTCGAGTTACATGAAATTATTCAAAACTGTGCGTCCTTCATGACGCCCGAATTAGAGAAAAAGGATATCGAATTTACCTTCAAATTCGATAATGGATTACCGAAAGTCGTTTCTGGTGATCCAACGCGTCTGCGACAGATCATTTTGAATTTATTATCTAATGCGGTGAAATTTACACCGCCGGAAGGCCGTATCGAATTTTGTGCCATTCTTGCACGCAGAGAACGAATGCGGATTGAAGTGAAGGATACAGGACCAGGCATTTCTCCGGAAAATCAGCGCCTCATCTTTGAGGATTTCGTGCAATTGGCTTCTTCTTATCATTATGAAGGACTCGGCACGGGCTTAGGCTTGGCAATTACGTCCCGGCTGGTCAAGCAGATGGGGGGAGAAATTGGATGCGAGAGCGCTGCTGGTAAGGGGGCGCTTTTCTGGTTGGAGATACCACTCGATCGTGCTGAAAACGCAGAGTACGCTGCCTACGCCAAGGTGATCGAGCGGGCGTCCAGTTATCAGCCTCGCCAACAGAAAATTCTCGTGGTTGATGATGTGCGGGCCAATCGAGAGATCGTCGGTACAATGCTTGCGCAGTCAGGACATGAGGTTCTCTTCGCTGAGAATGGTGCCGAAGCGCTGAAGGCCATGCAATGCAATTTGGTCGACGTTGTATTGATGGATCTACAAATGCCGGAGATGGACGGGCTGACTGCAGCAAGGGCAATTCGTCAAATGCCTGCACCAGCGGGTTTGGTTCCAATCATTGCACTAACGGCGTCAGTCATGCCGGAGCAAATCGATGCTGCGCATCAGGCTGGTATGGATGCTCATATTGGGAAGCCGATACATAAGGATGCGCTTCTCGCCATGCTTTCAGAAATCTCGCTGAGAGCTGAGGATAAAAAGCAGGGGGATGAGCAAGAAGCCACGCCAGTAAGCAAGGCCACTGATGACGTAATCATAGAGTTGAATGTGTTGGTCGAGTTAAAGAATGATCTGAAGGAAGCTTCAACCGAGGTTATTCAGCAATTCGTGGAAGAGTTGAATGAAGGCTGCAAGTTGCTTGAGGACCAGATATCACGTCCAGAGCTCCACCCAGATGAAATGGCTCTCACCATTCACCGTCTCCTTGGTGCCGCGCGTACCTTGGGCACAAAGCGTTTGACTGCAAGCTTGGAAAAATGGCGGGAGCAGCGACAATCGAAGTTTTCGCAGGGACATACTGCACTTGAAGTCGCCACAATTAACGTGATTGAGCAAGTGAAGCTTGCTGTTGAAATGATCGGGCAAAGCCTGGTCAAGATTCAATAATGATAGCGTTGGTTATAGCCCCCCATGGATTAGGCATTTTCAAACCTTACAGAACGAAAAATGAGGAAGGCCGGCGCGCTATTTTGCCTCCGTGATGTAAGCAACCTGCCTAAGCGGAAGGAGGTCGTCTTAAAAGACGCTTCAGTCCGACCCATTGCTGTTCTAGCCAGTTGCCTGTCGCCAAGGCTTCTGGTGCGGCCGGATCACCGGTATTTGGATAAGCATGGATATGAAAATTAGCGGTTCCGAAAATGGAATCCCATACTGGGAACAGCACTGCATAGTTCTGGCCTTGGCTACCGACAGACAGCACCCCATGATGCGCACGATGGAAGCGTGGGGAAACCAGAAGCCTTTCCCCGATGCGCCCGAAAGAGAGGCGGATATTTCCATGAGACATGCTTTCCACAAGCCGCATCACAAGAAATAACAGGGGAAATTGCGCCGGCGTAACACCGATCAGCAGGGCAATAGTGCCGAACCAAAAAGCGGCCAGTACTTCGTCAAGGATATGATTGCGATCATCGCTCCAGAAGGTCATTTGCCGTTGGGCGTGATGCACCGAATGTAATGCCCACCACCACTGGAAGCGGTGTTGCAGGCGGTGGCGCCAGTATTCTCCGAAATCCAAAATGACGATGTAAATGAAGAATGTAAGTAGCGGAGATTCCCGTAGCGCGGGAAAGAAGGTTTCCAGGGTTGGGGCAATAAAGCCCGTATCAGCCAAGAGCCCCTCCAGGCTTGAGCGCAAGCTGGAAAGCGACACAAAGGCCAAAAGTGGGAAAATACCGAGCCGCGTCAGCAGCGTATACGTGATATCGGTCCGGATCGCACGACGGTTGCTAACTGGTTCAACAGGCCGCAATGCCTCAAGCGGTCGGCAGACGATGTAGATGACCAGGATGCTGAAAACACCGAATAGAGCGAAATCAACCCATTCCAGAACTTCATCCGCGATATCCATCATATCAATGGCGTAAAGCACGGGCTGCAGCATGGTTTCAAAAATCCAGCCTGTCAGACTGGTGTGCAAATCTTCGAAAAAGGCGAACATGGCTTTATGGGCGACCTTCCGGGGGCAGGGGGCGGAAGCAGAAGCCTCTGGATTGGAGGCCCCCCAGCACATCATCAAGAATATTCACATAGGGATCCTGGCGGCTCCTAACTCCCCAATGCATCACTAATACCTCGCCATCCTGGATGGTGTGCAACGCGCGGTCTCGCAAAGCCGAGTTTGAATATTTCGTGCTGTTCAATTCGTCACCAAGAAAACCGTTTCTGCTCCAGGCTTGGTGGCGAAGGCCGCAGGCCTCGGCTAGCCGGCGTGCATTCGGCGTGGTGATACCTCCGGGGGCGCGCCATAGGGGCAGGATTTGCGCATCGGGAACAACTTGCCGCAACCTCTCCGTGGGAGCGGCCAATTCCCGGCACAAAGCGGCCTGATCCAAAACTTCCTCACCTGGGCCATTGCGTGACACATAGCGTACCAGCCCTGCTCCTGGGTCACTGGTGAAATACCAGTGCCGATCAGTGTGGCTGGCAAAAACATGCCCTTCGGTGGCGCGCGCGCGCCAGAAATTCGCCCATGCGGGATCAAGGCTACGATCGCCGCGGTGGGTTGGTTCATGCGCCACAAAAAGCGTCGCTTTAATGCCCCGGCGCCGCAAGATTTCGGCAATCCGTTCGGCCTCTCTGCCCCAACCAGTGTCGATCGTCAGGTACAGCGTGCCTGCAGAACAAGCCCTGTCCATTTGCGCGTGAGCGTCTTTTGCCAGCCAGGGAGACAAGGCCAAAAACGCCAGAAGGGTTCGGTAAAGCATGCTGGGCATGGGTGGTAGGCTATCACTGGCTCCGACGCGGTTGCACGAAAATACCATGAGGGCTT
>JACCED011379926.1_pt1 | contig 16452 bp, 17 predicted proteins | sample 7455021 | NCBI WGS metagenome assembly JACCED01 (sample SAMN15323456, study PRJNA562643) | freshwater metagenome | isolation source: river surface water | place: USA:Blue River Watershed | collected 2017-08-19 | reverse complement strand
CACATGCCTATTACCTTCAAGAGTGCATCTAACCCCTATAAAACGTCTCTAGATACCCAAGGACAGACTGTACTTGTTAATCAAGTATTTCCTGCTAAAGTTTATAAGGTTAAGAAAAAACAGAAGACCAAGAAGAACTAGACACATCCCATGCATTAGCAACTGTACCTCCAGAAGATATTAATACTCTTCTTATAGTATATCCTTGTCCTGCGCCTATCATATATAAATAATAATCGTATTGACTATCAGATGTAATGATATTATCAGTACTTACATATTGATTGTTTCCATCTACAATTGTTCCAATAACTATAGATAAATCATTATCGTTCGCATCTTTGACTGTTATAGTAATATCATTATTTGTATTATTTCCACTAGACCATGATTGGTTTGCAACACTCCAATAACTTTCATCTCCATTTGTATGAATTCGTTTTACTGTAGAATATTCACTTGGTGGTCCATCGAAATCAAATTGCTCATAATAATGGAAACTATAAGTATAGTCAGCGTCAGTGTATTCTGAACCATTAACCATTACTGCACCATTATTGTAATTATATGATGTCACTGAATCATTTAAAGTATAAGTACCTAATACTGCTGTAATAGATTGACTAGAAGTATTCGTAAATGTTATTGATAACCAATAAGTATTATCACCACCACCACTATTATCATCTAATGTTGACATCAGAATACCATTTTCAAAAACTCCAGTTAAAGTTACAACATTCATATTTCCATTGATCAAATAATTTCCTGTTGCTTTCCCATTATCAATTCCAGATGTAAATACGTGATAATCTTGTTCATTTCCATTTAATCTAAATGCTCCACCAGTAGCATAATTTTTAACTTCTCCTGATGAAATAAAATAATAATGTGATGTATCATTATTAACTATGTAAGCACCATTATTAGCTACTCCGATATATTTTCCAGCCGAAAAATACGCATGTAATGTAGAATCTCCTTCATATGGATATGCTCCATCAACTTCATCTTGTATTTTAAAATATGATGATGTTACTGCTATATGATCATAAAATCCCTCATTTACTTTATCAATTAAATTTTGTAAATTAAAAGCTTGTTTTAATTTTAGTATAATTGCATCTGTAAGGTCTTGTGATCTACCTAATGCTTTTCGTATATCCCACATACTGGAAGAATCACTAAGTGCCATTGCTTCCATTAATAATCTTTCACTTAAAAGTTTAGGATTGTTTGATAATCCCCAATGAACTCCATTATATTTATATGCTCCAAATTTAACATTCGAGCATTGATGGTTTTGTATGTTATAAAATGTAGATACGATTCCTCCAAATTCTCCAGAACATATATTACCATTATTAAAATATGCTAACTTAGTTAAGTCGCTACCAAGATCAAAATTAGTAGTCCCATCATTAAAAAAGGTTCCACTAGAACAAGCAGTTTTATATACACCACTATTAGCTTTACCTTCATCATAACCAAAATTAAATAAATGAAAATCTTGCAAATTGCCATTTAATGGAGCAACTCCGTTAGCTGTCGAACCAAAAACTGAAAGATCCGATCCATCTTCTGCGTATAATATTTTATAACCATCAGAATTATTATTTGAAACTACATCTTTATAAGCACATCCTTTTTTAATTAATCCTTGATCTACACCATTTAAATAATAATGATATTTTGAATCTTCTGAATTGTAATATGCTCCAGTTTCTGGTATAATTTCACTTCTGAAAACTGCTCCTAAATCTTTCAAATCGTCTATGGAAATTCCTTCAATCTTTGAAGGATCATTAAAGATTATTCTTAATGGAGGAGTTGCAAACGTATTATTATTGATATTAAAATTCACATTACTATTAAACTCAAACCATTTTTGTATATCTAAAACTCCAGTATTTGTAGTACTATCATAAAAGAAAATTTTATCTGATTCAATAAAACCACCATTTTTTGTAGTATCTTTAAATATTATAGTTCCAGAACCAGTAATTTTAATCTCCATGTTATTATTTATCGGTTTATTCCAAAAACTTCTTGAATCTTCAAGTGGTTAGAGGTATTATAACACCATGTCTCATAAACTGACTTGTGTTGTTACAGGAAAAAGTATCATTGTAGGAAATGAATATTTTCAAAAGAAGCTACTTCAATTTGGTAGCCAAGATATTTTAAATGAATTATATGTCTCAAGACAAGTCAAAAGTCTTCTAAAGAGAGGTTATAAAATCCAAGAAGTACGAGATTTATTGAAGATTAATAGTGATGATAAAGGACTTAAACCATCTTCAGATATTGACCTTAAAAAGATTCTTAAAATAGATGATGAATCATCTGAAACCGATAACATCAAGAAATCTGATCCAGATGTTATCGAGTACATCAAAAAATTGAAATCCACAGATATTTAACTTGCAGGACTATCATTTTAATGATATAGTCACCCCCTTACATTTTGCTAAATAAAAAAACTTATGGAAACTTGTACAGAGATTAAAGTACAGAAACGAGACGGCGTTTTTGAACCGTTTCAAGTTGAAAAGATTAATAAAATTTTAAACTGGGCTACAGAAGGAATCAACAACGTTTCAGTATCTGATATTGAAATGTATGCTAAATTGAATATCGTAAATGGTATCGAAACAAAAGATATTCACAAAGTATTGATTGAAACCGCTGCAAATCTTTTTAATGAATCTTCACCAAACTATCAATGGGTTGCATCTCGTCTGTTAAACTATCAGATTCGTAAAGATGTCTGGGGTGGTAAAAATCCTCCAACTCTTCTAGACTTTATCAAGAATGCTGTATCAAAAGGATTCTATGATGGTGATGTTCTTAAACATTATACTGAAGATGAAATTAATAAGTTAGGAGAAATTATCGATCACGATAGAGATTATAACTTCACATATGCTGGTATTAAACAATTATGTGATAAATACCTCATTCAAGATAGAAAGAGTGGTAAAGTTTTTGAAACACCACAATTTGCTTATATGCTAATCTCTATGATTTCCTTTATTAATTATGGGAAAGATAGATTATCATATGTAAAGAAAGCTTATTATAAATACTCCAAGTTTAAGATCAATCTACCAACACCACAAATGGCTGGTATTAGAACTAAGCTTCGTGCATATTCTAGTTGCTGCTTAATTGATATTGATGATACTAAAGAATCATTATTTCATAATAATACTGCCGTAGGATTCGCTACAGCGCAACGTTATGGTATTGGATTAAACATTGGTAGGATCCGTGCTAAAGGAACTGGTATTAATAATAATACTGTAATTCATACAGGATTAATTCCATTCCTTAAAGTTTATGAAGCTACAGTAAAATCTCTCCAACAAAATGGATTAAGAGGTGGTGGAGGAACTGTACATATTCCATTCTGGCATCGTGATATTGAAGAGATTATTGTACTTAGAAATAACGGTGGTACAGAAGAAAGTCGTGTTCGTGATTTAGATTATAGTATTCAATTTAGTAAAATGTTTTATGATCGTTTTATTAAGAATGAACTATTAACATTATTTTCTCCTCATGAAGTTCCAGAATTGACCGAAGCTTTTGGATTGGATTCTTTCGATGAACTATATTTAAAATGTGAGAAAGATCCTAAGATCAAATATAAAAAGAAAATCAAAGCTGCTGATTTGATGTCTCTGTTCGTTAAAGAACGTACTGAGACTGGTAGAATATATGCAATGAATATTGATCATTGTAATTCTCATGGTTCTTTCAAAGAAAGAATTACTATGAGTAATCTTTGCCAAGAAATTACTTTCCCAACAAAACCAATTACTCATATTGATGATCCAGAAGGTGAAATTGGTATTTGTGTTCTTTCAGCAATTAATCTTTTAGAAATTAAGAATGATGAAGATTTGAAAGAAACTTGTGATATTGTTGTTAGAATGTTGGATGAACTTATTGATTATCAAAAATGGTTTAGTCCAGCAGCAGCAAACTTCATTACTAAACGTAGAGCATTAGGAATCGGTGTTACAAATTTTGCAGCTTACTTAGCTCAAAATAATTTAAAGTATACTGATGCTGAAGCACCAAACTTTGCTGATGAAATGGCTGAGAAGGTTCAATACTATCTATTGAGAGCTTCTTGTGATTTGGCAAAAGAAAAAGGTGCTTGTGAGAAGTTTTATAAAACAAAATATGCTGATGGTGTATTACCAATCGATACTTATAAAAAGAAAGTAGATTCAGTAGTCACAAGAAAACCATCTAAAGATTGGGAAGCTTTAAGAGAAGATATTAAAAAATATGGTTTAAGAAATTCCTGTTTAACTGCACAAATGCCTGTGGAAAGCAGTTCAGTAATTCAAAATACTACTAATGGCATTGAACCAGTTAGAAGCTTGATGACTTATAAAACATCAAAAAGATCTACACTTCCAGTATTAGTTCCCAATTATAGCGTTCGTAAAAATAAATATACTTTAGCATTTGAAATGGGACAAGGAAATGCTGGATTTATTAATATTGTTGCAGCTATTCAAAAATGGTTTGATCAATCTATATCAACTAATCTCTATTATAATTATGAAGATTATCCTGATAAACTTCTACCAGATGCTGTAGTTATTAAAGATATTTTACATGCTTATAGTATGGGATTGAAAACTTTATATTATTCCAATACATCAGATGGTGATAAACAATCAGCTTCTGGTGAAGGTGGTGGATGTAGTGGTGGAGCTTGCACTTTATAAAAAAAAAAGAAACCCGCACTTATGGTGCGGGTTTTTTGTAAATACTTTTATGCCTTCTAAAACTGAAAAACAACGTAAATTCTTTGGTGCTGTTATGTCTGCAAAAAAAAGGTGGTAAAGCATCTGGTAAAGCAAAAGAAGCAGCTAAAGATATGTCTAAAGAACAAATAAAAGACTTCTTGAAAAAAGAAGAAGTAGAAGTTTCTTTCAATGACGTAGTTCAAAGTTTATTGGAAGATATTGAAACTAGTGATGTTTTATTAGAAAAGAAAAAAGCTAAGAAGAAAGATGCTTGTTATAGAAAGGTTAAAGCGAGATACAAAGTATGGCCAAGTGCTTATGCCTGTGTTCCTGAAAATATTTCAAAAGCTTTAACTAAAGAAGGTTGGAAAAGTGTAAATGAATTAAACATTAATGATGATATATTAACTTATAATATTAAAAATGATGAATTAGAATTTAAACCAATCATTAATATTCATAGATATAAAAATGCTAAAACCCAAGTAATAAGAAGTGGTAATACAGGATTTAATTTTGAATGTACTATTAATCATAAATGGGTTGTTAAATTGTCTGAAGCTAAAAGTGATGTTAAAAGAAAATATGATAGAATTGATGACAAAGCATTAATAACAACTGAAGATATTATTAATTATAAATCAAATAAGTCTTTAGTTGTTTCTGCTACATATAATAATAAATCAGCAATTAAAAAAGATTTGATTTATAAGTATGGAGATAATTGGATAAAATATATTTTGGAAATATCTCCAGAACAAAGACAGAGTTGGTTATTCAGTGCAATAGTTTATGACGGCAATCAAAGAATAATAGAACGGTTAACAGAAAATACTGAAAATATAAATCAATTAGATTGGAAATATACATCAACACTAAACAAACAAAGTTTTGGATTTAAACAGAAAGATATTATGCATAGAGATGCATTTTTATTATCAGCATTTTTAAATGGTGGAACTGTTTCGTGGAAGAAGCAAAAAACCGAAATATATTCATGTAGTTATGTAAGTAATAAAAAATATAAAAACTGTTCTAATTTTAAAATAAAAGAGGAAAACATAACTGATGTGTGGTGTCCAGAAACAGAAAACGGAACTTGGGTTATGATGCAGGAATCTGAAAGAGGTGGTATAATAACAATTACAGGAAACTCAGGTGCTTTGGTAAAGTGTAGAAAAAAAGGAGCAAAGAATTGGGGAAAGAGTAAATAATATTATGGAGACATTTTCGGAATTCTTTTTTCTAGAAAAGTTTAAGCTAGAAAAGGAAAGAGGTTTAAGAGGATGGTTTGATAGGAATCATGGTAAGGGTTGGGTTGATTGTAAGACAGGTAAGCCTTGTGGTAGAAAGGAAGGAGAGAAGCGTAAAGGTTATCCAGCTTGTCGTCCAACTAAATCCATGTGTAGTGCAAGTTCTAGAAAGAAGAAAAGCAGTAAACGTATAACTTGGAAAAAGAAGAAAAAGTAATTGACCATATACCAAAAAAGTTATACAATCTTCAACTCCTTATGAAAACAGTATTAAATAAAAATAACGTAGATACTAGATTTCAACCTTTATTTTTAGGAGAGGACTTATCGCTTCAACGATATGATAAATTGAAATATCCTAAGCTTTACGATCTTGCTGAATCGATGGAAGAATATTTCTGGAGACCGAAAGAAGTTAATTTGTTAAAAGATAGAACAGATTACATGGATTTATCTGATAGTGAAAGATTCGTTTTTGATAAAAATCTTCAATGGCAAACCATGACAGATTCGATGTTATCTCGTTCTATTTTCAAGATGTCTGAGTATGTTACTAATCCAGAGCTTGAAGCAGCTATGAATGTTTGGGCATTCTTTGAATCTAATATTCATTCTCGTTCTTATTCACACATCCTAAAGAATGTATTTCCGAATGAAAGTGTTTTCTGGGATAGCATTCTACAAGATAAAGAAATCTGTAATAGAGCAGATGAAGCTAAGAAGGAGTATGATAAACTCTTTGGTAGTAATAATGATATTAAGACTGAAATCTTTAATTCATTACTATCTACTCAAATTACTGAAGGATTAGCTTTCTATACATCATTTGTTTGTTCATTCTTCTTTGGTGCTAAAGGAAAGATGGAAGGTAATTCTAAGATTATTAAGTTAATTGCTAGAGATGAGAATCTTCATGTAGCTGTAACTCAAAATGTATTAAGCTATCTTAGAGATAATGAAGATGAAGGTTTCCAACATATTGTTAAAGCAAATGAGCAAAAAATCTATGATGCTTATGGAATTGCTGTAGAGACAGAAAAGAAATGGGCTGATTATCTATTCTCTAATGGTGGATTGTTAGGATTGAATGCACAAATTTTAAAATCATATGTTGAATGGTTAGCAAACAATCGTTTAACTTCTTTAGGTTATAAAAAGATTTTTGATACTAAAAAGAATCCATTAGGTTCATGGTATGATATGTTCATGAACTCTGATAAAGTTCAAGTAGCACCACAAGAAACTGGAATCACTTCATATAAGATTGGAGCAAGAAATACTCAGGTAGATGTATCTGAGTTTAGTTCGATTGAGTTATAATGAATAAATCAGATAAAATATTAGTTACAGGAGCAGCTGGATTTATTGGTAGTGCTTTAGTTTGGAAGTTAAATTGTAGTGGTTATGAAAACATAATTTTAACTGATAGACTTGAATCTGATGATAAATGGAAAAATCTTTTATCATTAAACTACCTTGATTATTTTGAATGTGATAATCTTTTCCAAAAACTATTTTCTGGTCAACTAGACGATATAAAATACGTTTTTCATTTAGGAGCTTGTTCGTCAACAACAGAAACTAATAATACATTCTTAATTCAAAATAATTACGAATTTACAAAAATATTAGCTGAATGGTGTATTAAAAATGGTAAGAAGATGATATACGCTTCTTCGGCAGCTACTTATGGTGATGGTTCATATGGAATGAATGATGGAGTAGATAATTTGGAAAAATTAAGACCATTAAATATGTATGGATATTCTAAGCATTTATTTGATTTATATGCTAAGAAGATGGATTGGTTTAATGGTAGTAATGGATTGATAGGTTTGAAATATTTTAATGTATTTGGTCCTAATGAGTATCATAAAGGAAGTATGCGTAGTTTAGTTAATAAAGCATATTCTGAAATTTCAAATACTAGAGAAGTTTCATTATTTAAAAGTTATAATCCAAAGTATAAACATGGAGAACAGCTTAGAGATTTTATCTATGTAAAAGATGCTGTAAACATGACTATACATTTAGCAAAAGCTAATTCATCTGGGTTGTTTAATATTGGTAGTGGATTAGCACACACTTGGATTGATTTAGTTAATCCTATATTTAAATCTTTAAATATTGAACCTAAAATAAAATTTGTTGATATGCCAGATTCTATTAGAGAAAAATATCAATACTATACATGTGCTAATATTGATAGATTTATTAATACTGGTTGGGATAAAATAACATATACATTAGAAAATTCAGTTAGTGAATATGTGACTAACTATTTAATCAAAAATAAGTATCTAGGAGAAAATCAATATAATTATTTTTAGCTCATAAAATATGGGATAAATAATTATATGAACAATTCAATCCTTTATATAAGATTATTGAGTTATCTTCTAATAACAGGTTTGATGACCTTCATATCTATCATTAGTGATAGTAAGTATGATGATTTTTCTCAGATAGATTCTATGGATTGGTTCATAATCATTGGAAAATCTTTACTTCCGGGCTTTGTAACCATCAAAGCATATTTAGATCAATCATTTTCCAACTTTTTAAAAGAAGAGGATAATAAATAATTCTTTATATGTTCGATTGGGCTGAAAAAAATCTTAATACAATTTATTATGCTATCCTCATTATAGGAGCAATATTTACATTTTTAAAGTTTATTTCAACTAAATTTAAGAAGAGTAAAGTATATCATTCAGTATCCTTAATAACAGAAGTTCCATTAATCGTTAAAAATATCAATAATAAACAAGAAGAAGTTCTTAGAGAAGTTAAATTACAAGGCAGATTAATATCAGAGATACTAGAAAGTTTAGAATTAGCTCAATTCTTATGTGATTCAGATGGATTATGTATTAAAGTTAATAGTCGATGGACAAGTTTAACTGGATTAAGTGAAGAAGATGCTCAAGGGCATAATTGGTTATTATCCATTCACCAAGAAGATAAAGATAGAGTAACTAGTAAATGGAAAGAGATGTTAGAAGAGAATATCCCATTTGAAGAAACATTTCGTTACCAACATAGAGTAACAAAGAAAATTACAAAGGTTAAATGTACTGCTACTGAAATCTACGACGAAGAAGGTAATCGTATATACGTTTTCGGATTATCTAGAGTATTATAATATTGTTTTTTATAACATAACTTATAATTAGTTATGTGAGAAGTAAAGTAAGAAAGATTTTAAATTACAGTGGAGAGTTTTTGTGCGAAGTTTGTGGAGGAAAACATTACTTGGAACAACATCACATTTCCGGTAGAAAGATTCAAAACTATAATAAAATAAAAAATCTAATTAATGTTTGTTGTAATTGTCACACTAGAATTCATAGAGGTGATATTATCGTAGAAAAGCGTGTAATGACTACAGAAGGATATAAAATATTGTGGCATTATAAAGGAGAAGAATCAATTACTGGAGATGATTCTAAACCATATATGTTTTAGTTCAGTCTTTTAAAATAAATAATTAGATGGCTTCTAAACTACTTAATAATTATCCGCAAATAGATATGTATTTGCGTTGTTTATATGAAGCGGAACAAATGAGTTTTCCAAATTTTGGTAACGAAGATGATTGGAAATCTGTTTCTAGAGAAGAATATGATGAAGTTCATAGATTAGAAAAAGAAATTTATAAACTACAACAAAACAAAAAAGATTACTTAGAAAAAAGATTAAGTCTTTACCAAAAGATATTTGATAATATAAAAAAGGTTGTCGAAGATCCAACACCAGAAATGTTGGAGAAAACTTATAGAATACCTAAAGATATAATTAAACAACTCGACTTTAAACTAGATCGACAAATATTAAAGAATTATATTAAACAAATGGAAGAAATGCCATAATGAAAAATTTAACGTACCATTTTGAAATACAAGATATGCTGATACAATTCGTAGCAGCATTCGATGACGTTGTTATTGGTAGATTTAATAAAAATAGAGAAGAAAAAGAACAGATAAAAGTTCGATATATTCATGCTCCGAAACAAAGAGTATTACATGATATTGTTAATAAAGCACAAAACATTACACTTCCAGTAATAGCTGTTAATGCTACATCAATATCAAGAGATACTGATAGAGTATTCAATAAACTAGATGGATTCGTATTTCCTCCAAATAAGAAGAATAATGGATGGATAGAATCGGTTGATATACCAATGCCTTTACCAATTGATATATCTGTTTCAATGTCTATCTTAGGTTCTTTCCAATCAGATGTTGAACAAATCATTTCTAACTTTGCTCCTTACTGCAATCCATACGTTGTAATATCATGGCGTGTACCAGACGCTTTTGGACTACAACAAGTAACAGAAATACGTTCTACTGTAATCTGGGATGGTAACGTAACACTAGAATATCCAACCGATTTAGATCCTAATGTTAAAACTAGATTCATTGCCAATACAACATTTACAATCAAAGGTTGGTTATTCCAAGCTGCTCCAGCAGATAGAATCGAAAATATATATTTCGTAGATTCAAACTTCCGAGTATCTTCTAAACTTGAATTAGATAGAGATAACTATTCTCAATTCGTTAGTGAACAATATCAATATGATCCTACTAAGAATCTCCTAAACGAAACAGAAACCGTATCCATATCAGCCGTTCCAAAAATTACAAATATATTAACATCTACTTTAGATGAAATATCTGGAACTAAAATTGTATACAGTTATAATGATAAAGAACCATTTGTTGTATATGGAGAAAATTTAGATCTAGTAAGATATGTAATGCTATCTTCTACTAGCAACAAAATAGTAACCACGTATCCAGCAAAAGGATATAACTTCATTGTAGATGAAATAGCTGAAAAGAATTATACATTCGAAGATCCTAATGAAGATTATCCCGGATTTGATATGGACCCAGATGATATGATTAGCCGTGGATTGAGTGCATATTATCCACCAGTAACAGCTTCTATCATTCCTGTATCGAATTTCCAAATAATAAATAAAAACATTTTAAAACTTAATATACCATTATTAACTAAACAAGAAGACTTCGTTATAATATTTGCAAATGATATTGGTTGGGTAAAATCATCTGATATTGATGTTAAATTTTTTAGTGATATTATTACTAATAGACCATACGAAACGGTTTATTTTTATGGTACAACATTAGTATCTGGAAGATATAATTGGGGCGCATTAAGTAACTGGTATTCAAACGAATCTCATACAACACAATTAACTCGCTTACCAAGACCAATAAATTCACCAGATGATAAACTTACTTATGTAAAAGTATTGAGTACTAGAAATGTACATATTAATTTGGATAATCCAACATACTTCAATGTAGAAAAAATGTTCTTGTACAGTTCTACTGTTACAGTATCATCAACTACTAATAAGAACTTTGCAGTGCAAGTCGTATTAGATGCCGATTCACAATTAATAATTTCTGGTAATGCTACAAATAATATATAATTATGTTTAAGACGTTCGATCATTTAACTACATACCTAGAAGAGAAATTCGGTAAAAACTATTTGGTATTGTCTAATCTACCAATGTTCACAATCTATCTAGATTTAGTTAAAGATATAAATTCTTATTCAGAAGGAGAAAGAGCTTTCTATAATGAATGTATGGCTGGTAAAGCCAAAATAGAAGAATGTTTTAAATTGGCAAGAGTAAAGATTACAAAGGATTTACAATTAAAAGCAATGCATGTAAATGTATTATTTTTATATCATGTATTCAATAAACAAGTATACGCAGGAAGAGTAGATATTACTGGACTTAAAACTATAAAGTTATCTAGACAATTCTTAGACAAGTTACTAAAAGAAAATGATATGAAAGCTTGTGTAGATGTTGTTACACACGAATATATTCATGCTTTCCATCTTAACTTACCTAAACATGTTAAAGGTGAAATAGAAGCAGACTTCAATAAAATGCTCTGGGAAGATGAAGATCCTTCCGTAATATTCTTTAGAAAGTTCGATACTTACTTCCAATACTATTGGAACAAATATAAACAAGGTGATACCGATTTACCAAAAACTAGATTCAATAATACACTAAATCAAATCGATGATCCTAATATTAATAAAATATTAAATGCTAGATTCTTTGCTAAAAGTAAAAAGAAGTTCTTAATATACTTCTGGAATGTATTAGATATTATCGCTAGAGAAATGGTAAACAAAGTTACAGCATCTTTAAAGCAATCAAATAAAACAGAATACGCCGAAGTATCAAGAGAAAATACTCAATTGGTTTATGATAAACTAATGATTATATTTGGATACTCTATGGTAAAGTTAATTGAAATATATCTAACCAAGAAATCTAAATTATCTGAAGTAGGAAAGTATCCTTCTTCTTATCTATTGAAAGCTAATAAACACGTTTTATCATTGTTCCCTGAAGGTGAATTAGAAAGTTCTATAGGGAAACTTTTACTGTATAGTGTATTCGGAAGTGGAATCGATTTAGATGTGTCTGGAATAACGGCAAAGGGCCGAAGCGGGGCGCGACCCTACTCTTCGGTTAACGAATACGAATACGCCGCCACTGCGGGGGATTCTCCTCAAGAGAACTCGCCGCATCAAAGAAGAATATCCAGAATACTACAAAGTGGTGAAAGACCAACTCGTAGACAAGAGAAATTATACGGAGTTTAATCCGATTACTTTTTCTTCTTGTTAGCTCCCTTTTGAGAAGACTTTGATCCGGGTTTCTTTGGTTTCTTTGTTTCCTTACGTTGTGAATGATCGCCTTTTCCCATACTATATTATTTATTCTAAATTTTAGTAGCTTTATAAAAATAATTTGTTAATATAAACTATGTCTAAATCAATAATATTCGATAGAGACGGAACATTGATTAAACATATTCCATACTTATATAAACCAGAATTAGTTGAATTATTACCATATGTTAAAGATGCAATTCAATTAGCTATACATAAAAATATCAATTTATATATTCATACTAATCAATCTGGAATAAATCGAGGTTATTTTAAAATTGAAGATGTACATTCTTGTAATAAAAGAATGCTCAATTTATTGGAAGTTGATGAATACACATTTAAAGAGATTTGCATATGCCCAGAAAGAGATGATGAACAAGCTATATACAGAAAACCATCGACTAAATTTGTTCAAGAACTTATAGTTAAAAATAATATCAATAAAAATGATATCTGCTATATTGGAGACAGAGGTATAGATATTAAAACTGCTGTAGATTCTGGTGTTAAAGGTATTGGAGTAAATACATCTTCTTATAATATAATTGAAGAATGTAAAAGTCTTAATATTAGTAATTATCATTTATTTGACAATTTATTAGAAGCGGTTAAGTATTTTATAAATGTATAAGCTGGAAGACATTTTATCAAAAATTCAAAATAAATCTATAGTATTAACTAATGGATGTTTTGATATTCTTCATCGAGGCCATGTCGAATATTTGAATCAATCTAAAAAATTGGGAGATATATTAGTTATAGGTATAAATTCAGATGCATCAATTAAAAAAATAAAGGGTAATGATAGACCTATAAATAATGAATTCGATAGAGCTTTCATTTTAGAAAATTTAAAATGTGTAGATTATGTGTTTATATTTGATGACGTAAATTTTCAAGAATCGATATTAAAAATTCGTCCAAACATTTATACAAAAGCAGGTGACTATACATTAGATAATATGAATATCCTAGAGAAAAATGCTTTGGTAGAAGTTAATAGTAAAATACAATTCATGCCTTTTATAGAAAACTTTTCAACAACGAAAACAATCAATAAAATTAAATCATATTAATGCATAATTTATTACAACGATTTAAGAATAAAAAAATCCTAGTAATAGGAGATTTAATGTTGGACCATTATATATTTGGAGATACAAATAGAATATCTCCAGAAGCACCAGTTCCAATTGTTAAAGTATCAAAAGAAAAACGTACAGCTGGAGGTGCTGCTAATGTCGCAATGAACTTAGCTACATTAGGAGTTTCTACTACCTTACTAGGAGTAACTGGAAATGATAAAGAAGGTAATAACTTAATTGAAATTTTAAAAGCCAATAATGTTAATACTAATTATATAGTAGTAAGAAGTGGAACTGATACTATAGTAAAAACTAGAATTTTATCAAGAAATCAACAACTAGCTAGAATAGATTATGAAAACGAAAAATCTAATTATGAAATAGATTTTTCTACATTAGATAAAACCTTGTTCAATGTAGATGCAGTTATAATATCTGATTATAATAAAGGCTGTATCACTCAAAACTTTTTCGAACAATTAAAAACTTATTGTAAAAGTAATAATATCTTTATTGCTAGTGATCATAAACCATCTAGTAATCTCAATATAACAGATGTTGATATCATAACACCGAATAAAATGGAAGGTATAGAATTCGCATATGGTATATTTCCTCCAACAAATTTTGATATACAAGATGTTTGTAAAAAAATAAACGATAAACTTAAACCAAAATTTTTATTACTTACGTTAGGTCAAGATGGAATGGTTGTATCAACTCAAGGTAATATAATAAAAGCTATTCCAACAGTAGCTAAAGACGTATATGACGTTTCTGGTGCTGGCGATACTGTAATATCAGTAATAGTTTCTTGTCTAATATCAGGACTAAATTTTGAAGATTCTGCCCATATAGCTAATATGGCAGCAGGAATTGTAGTCGGTAAATTAGGGACTTCTTTAGTATATCCAGAAGAATTAATAAAAAAATATAACGAATCCTATCATAGGTATTCTATATAATATCATTCTTCCGTAACATTAATAACCATATCCTCTGGCTTTAATACATATGTCTTACCTATTCTAATAGGTCTATAATGCATAATATCATAATATATTTTAAATGATATATAACTGATTATTAATAATTCCATGCAATATCCTATTACAATTATTTGATGATGTCAAGAAATAAAAATATGTTGACATTACATTTCAAACGATTATAATCATATCATGTTAGATTCAAAACTCGTTAAATGGTTCATCGAATTCTTTATGATACTTTGTATTATTAGATTAAGTATGTATATTATATTTGGTAAATAATATGAATGATATTAAATGATGTAGATTTTGAAATTTTAAACACTTTAGGTAATTTTAAGTGTACGAAATTTATCGATGCTTCTCTTGCAACTGCAATAAACGCATCTAACTTACAAGAATCTTGGTTTATCTATGCTCCTAATGCAACTACAGTAAACTTACCAAACTTACAAAAATCTGGAAATATACTTGCTAATAATGCAAGTATAGTAAACTTACCAAACTTACAATATGCTGGAACTATCAAAGCTCCTAGTGCAACTACAGTAAACTTACAAAACTTGCAAATATCTGGAGCTATCGATGTTTCTTATACAACTAAAGTAAACTTACCAAACTTACAAGAAGCTGAAACTATCGAAGCTAATAATGCAAGGACTGTAAACTTACCAAACTTACAAAAAGCTGGAGATTTGGAATTTCGACTTGCAATAAGTTTAGATTTGCAAAACTTGCAAGTTTGTTTAAATCTAAAGACTGTAGATGCAAAAATAATAAACTTATCAAATTTAAGAGATTGTAGAGATATCTATTCTGATAATGCCAAAAAAATAATAATACCAAAGCGTTTAAAAAGTAAATTGAAATATGTTTCAAAAGATTGTGAAATCATTCATCCAGAAATAGAATCTAAACCACAACTAGAATCTTTTAAAACCTTTTTCTATAAATAATATACATGAACAAAGATTCGAAATTGATCTGGGAACATTACCAAAAGCTTGTAGAAGCTCCTGTAGAGGATATCCAAACTATGGGTAATTGGGAAAAGAAAACCAAATCCGGAAATAAATACGATCAACCTTCAATCAAATTATTAAAAAATCCAGAATACTTAAAGAAACTAAAAGCCACTTTCGCTTCTAATATTCCTTATAATTTTAATCTATATTTCATTAAATCCCCAAAAGCTTCCCAACACGTAGAAGTTGGTCCAGTATCAGAAGATAAATTAATACAATATATTTCAGATGTAGACGTTTCTCCAATTATTAATGCTTCTAAAGCTAATCCAGAAAGTATTACTATCATATTTACAAACAACTCAGCAGCAGAAAAAGTTCCCCTCACACCTTGGATGATAGCTCATAGAATTTCTCATAGTATGTATAGAGCATCATTTTCATATGATTCATCTAACCAATTAGCAAATGAATATAAACACTTCTTTAGACAAATAAACTCAACCCTACAAGGTTGCTTTAATATTAGTGGTGGATTCACAAGTAGAGATAAAGCCCTAGTTAAATTAGTAAATAAACTAGGAACTTTTAGATCAGCTAGAGAAAATAAAATTACCAGACCATTCGAATTT
>JACCED011520721.1_pt1 | contig 16464 bp, 8 predicted proteins | sample 7455021 | NCBI WGS metagenome assembly JACCED01 (sample SAMN15323456, study PRJNA562643) | freshwater metagenome | isolation source: river surface water | place: USA:Blue River Watershed | collected 2017-08-19 | reverse complement strand
ATTAACCCAGTAGCAAAAAACCAACTGCCAAAATCCATAGTGGTCATCCCTAGCTAAGTTTATGGGTAGCTTAAAGCGCATGCTTAGTCAGTTGATCCACCAACTTCTGATGCACACCGCCAAACCCGCCATTGCTCATAATCACAATATGCGTGTTTGGTTCGCTGATGGAGATGGCGCAGTGGATGAGTTCATCCAGGTCTCTTACCAATTTTGCGGGTACCGGGCTTTTGTTGACGATCTCGTCCATGGCCCAATCGACATTCGGGGGTTGGTACCACAAAACGTCGTCGGCGTCGGTGACGCTTTTGTTGAGTGAGCTTTTGTGGACGCCCATGCGCATGGTGTTGGAGCGGGGTTCGATGATGGCGATAATTTTTTCGTCACCCACTTTAGCGCGTAGACCGGCGAGCGTGGTTTTAATTGCGGTGGGGTGATGGGCGAAATCATCGTAGACTTTGATGCTATGGACGTCAGCTAAAATTTCCATACGGCGTTTTACACCGGCAAATTGTTCGAGTGCTTTAGCGGCGTGCTCTGGTGTTACGCCCACATGGCGCGCGGCGATAATTGCGGCTAATCCATTATTCACATTATGAATGCCGGTTTGTGCCCAGTGAATTTTCGCAACTTCTTCACCATTGTGAATTACCGCGAAAGCGGAGCCGTCGGTCGCTAACAGCTTGGCTTGCCATTCTGGTGCTTTCTGTTCGGTAGTAGGTTCCTGTGCAGAGTTTTCTTCGCTAATCACCGTAAATTGTTGTTGCGGTGTCCAGCAACCTTGTTGAATCACTTCTGCAAGGGCTTTGTCGTTAGTCGGGGAAATTAATAAACCGTTATTGGGGACTGTGCGCACCAAATGATGGAATTGCTTTTGAATCGCCGCGAGGTCGGGGAAAATATCGGCGTGATCAAATTCGAGGTTATTTAAAATCACTGTACGCGCGTTGTAGTGAACAAACTTGGAGCGCTTATCAAAAAAGGCGCTGTCGTATTCGTCCGCTTCCACCACAAAAAATGGCGTATTGCCAATGCGCGCAGACGTGGGGAAATTTTTGGTGACGCCGCCAATCAAATAACCCGGTTCCATACCGGCGTATTCCAGAATCCAGGCGAGCATCGAGGATGTAGTGGTTTTTCCGTGGGTGCCAGCGACCGCCAATACCCATTTGCCTTGCAACACATGGTCGCGCAGCCATTGTGGGCCGGAGGTATAAGGAATGCTTTGATTGAGTACATATTCAACACTGGGGTTGCCGCGGCTCATGGCGTTGCCAACCACTACCAGGTCAGGTGGGCTGGGCATATGGGGCGGTTGCAGATGGATGGGGTCAAAACCTTGAATTAGCTCAATGCCTGCTTGTTCAAGTTGGGTGCTCATGGGCGGGTAGACATTGGCGTCGCTGCCGGTAACGCGGTGGCCGAGTTGTTTGGCGAGTTGGGCGAGGCTACCCATGAAAGTGCCACAAATTCCGAGTATATGAATGTGCATATTTAACTCATTATTGAATAGTGTTTTGTGTGATTGGTATAAAGGGATTAACCTATACTTTTCAGTGGATTGCAACCTGATTGAGTCTGGCAGGAGTATCAACCCGTGCGATGTGGGTCAATTATTGTTAGTGCGGTAATAGCGTTGAGCTTGATGGTTGTCGAGGCATCGGCACAGGCTTCTATTAATCCAAATTCCCGTGTGGTTAAAGTTGCGGCGGCCAAGTCAGAATTTGCGGTTGCCCAGGATTATTTTGTACAACTCTTGCGCAAGGCCCTGGAGGCTGGCGCGGGTGGGCGGCCGGTGCCCGTAATTCATGAAACCGAGTTGATGGAACAAGGCTTGGGTGTGCAGGAAATGATTCGCGGCAAAAAAGTGGACGTCTATTGGATGGGCACAGACGCAGAGCGCGAGCGCAAGCTGCGCCCCGTTCGCATCCCGTTGGATCGCGGTTTAATCGGCCATCGCCGTTTTATTATCCAGAAACGCATGAAAGGGGCGTTTGATGGAGTGAGCGATTTAAAAGTGCTGAGTGGCTATTCAGCTTGCCAGGGTGTGGAGTGGCCTGATACCAAAGTGTTGCGCATGGCAGGTTTAAAAGTGCGTGAGATCTCCAGCTTTGATCGCATCTTTCAGGAAGTGGCTAGTTTGCGTTGCGAATATTTTCCGCGCGGCTATTTTGAGGGCTATTCAGAAGTAGAGCAGCGCAAAGCAACCTATCCCGATTTAATGTTTTACGAAAACCTGATTCTGGAATATCCCTTTGCGCTGTATTTTTTTGTAAACCCAAAAGATGAAGAGCTGGCGCGCTGGATAGAAATGGGCCTGGAAAAAATGATTGATGATGGCTCATTTGTTAAGCACATGGAGCTGCACCCCTTAACCAAAATCGCGTTTCCGCTCAACAAGGTGAAGAACCTGCGCTGGATTCATATTGAAAACCCCAACATGCCGGCGGGAACGGATTATAGAAATCCGCGTTACTGGTTTCAGCCCAGTGATTTTAAATAGGCTTAGCGCTCTCCCATTAACTGCCAAGATAACGCGCGCGCTTGGCGGCTTTCATTTGGGTGATGTCACCCATAAATAATCCGTCTACACAATTGCCGAATTCTGAATCCACGCTAAAGGCGAGTAGTTCATAACCCCCTTCTTCATAGAGTGCAGCATATTGCTTAAACAGCACAGGGATTTTGTGACCGGCAGTGGAAAATTCCGTTTGCAGAATTTCAAAACCCTGATCGCGATCCAGCTTGCTGAATTTGTGTTGCAACGCAATTAACGCATCTTCATCAATTTCATGCGGGTGTTTGCCTTCCGCAAGGCTCTCGCTGTCTTTGTAATAGCGCTCGTAATAAAACACCAACAAATCGCGCAGTGCTTTCGGGTATTGCGCGCTCATACTCACCGGGCCAAATACGTAGCGAATGTCCGGGTTGTGTTTGATGTAGGCGCCCAAACCCTGCCATAAATAATCCAGGCTGGCTTTGCCCCAATAATCCGGATGCACAAAACTGCGGCCCAATTCCAATCCTTGTTCGAGATAGGGTTTAATGCCGGGCTGGAACTCAAATAAATCGGCGGTGTACAGCCCGCTAATACCTTTTCTATGGAGAATTTTTTGCGCCTCACCTAAACGATAGGCGCCGGCGATACACAGCTTTTCCTCATCCCACAATACCAGATGACGATAATAGTGATCGTACTTATCCAGGTCGCGGCGGCTACCGGTGCCTTCACCCACTAAACGAAATGTTTGCTCACGTAGTCGACCAATTTCGCGCAGCACGGTGGGGTGATGGTTGTAATCGCACAAATAAATGCCGTGGTTATCGCGCGTTTGGCCAATCAGTTCTGCCGTTTTAAACTCCTTGATTAAAGCGGCCCGATCTTCCGGGTGGGCGATGGTTTTTTCGGTGATAAAAATCGCCGGGCGTTGACCCTTTGCACTGCGATTTTTGCCGATTTTATAAAGGTGTTTTTTCAGGCGTTTAATTAGCGCCTTGTCCGCCAGCTTGTCGGTTTCCAATGCGTGGTGGGGAATCACTTCGCCAATGCGGAATTTAATTTCAGCCGAATGTTTATTAAACATTTCGTGGGCGAGCAGGGCGGTGGCTAAGGGTTTGAATATCATCGATGCGCTGTAAAACAGCAGCGAATTTTTGGCAGAGACAAAAATCGGCAAAATCGGCGCTTTGGTTTTGCGTGCAAAATGTAAAAATCCCGCCTGCCACTTTCCATCGCGAATGCCTTTGGGGCTGGCGCGCGAGACTTCGCCCGCCGGGAAAATAATAATGGCTTCGTCGTTATTTAGCGCTTGTAAAATATTCTTATAGCTCTGCTTATAGGCTCCGCGTGTCATATTGTCTAACGGCAAGAGCAACTCGTGCAGGGGTTCAAAGGCCATGAGCATATCATTAGCAATAATTTTTACATCTTTGCGCACTTCGCTTACCAAACGCACCAGTGCCAAGCCATCCAGCGAACCAATGGGGTGGTTGGCGATAATGATTACTCGCCCCTGTGCGGGAATATTATTGCGCTCGCGCTGGGAGACGCTGTAACTGAAATTGAAATACTCAAAAATCCGGTCGATAAAATCGATGCCTTGGTTCCCTTCATGCTCGCGCAGGAAGGCATTGATTTCTTTTTCATGGGTGAGTTTGCGCAGAATGCTCAGGGTAGAATTGCGCACTACGGGTGCCTGCTGATTAAAGCCGGGGAATTTGTCGACGAGGGATTGTTCGATATTGAGCATGGCAGTCATAACCTTGCAGGATGTTTTCCCTGAGGTTATGACTGTGGTGTGACGTTTGTGTGATAAACCGATTGCAGTTGTGTGACATTCAGTACTGAGAGTGAGTGCTACGTTGCCGGAGTCGTCGTCCCGGTTAACTGCTCTTCTTGCTTGGATAGCAGCGCAGCGTAAGGTGCTTTGAGGGCGATAAATTTACCGCTGTCGTTGACGATATCCAGATGCTCTTGCAAGTCTGCATCAATCAAACGCTGACTAATTAATATTTCGCCTTTGTCCGGCTTCAGGTAATTATTGTGCTGTACCACAAAATCTTTCAGCAGCGATTTGTTGGCGCTGACCGGTGCTGATAATTCATGCACGGCGGCGGCAAGGTGCAAGCGCGGGCTGGGGTTTTTCGCCGCGAGGTTGCTCAGTAACTGCGCGGCACAGACGGCGCGAAAACTGCACTCGTAAAACGCTTCTCCGGTGAAATCGATAATCAGTGTTTCACCCGATAACATTTGCCGCTCGCCGGAATACAAATTCAACACACCCTGCAATTGTTTTTCAAAACGGCGTAACACTGCGGCAAAACTTTCACTGTTTAATTGCTGGTAGAGCTTGCTCATATTGACGATTTGCAAACTCAAACGAACGGAAACTTGCTTGGGCGCTTCTGGTTCCGGCTCGGGGATGTCTTCGATGGTAGGCATTTTTTCCACCACCGCAGTTACTATCTCGCTGGTGCTGGGCAATTTATCCTTGAGTTCTGCCCACCACTGGCGCTGGATAGTCCACCAGATTGCTAATAGCGATACAAATACCGCACCCATCCACATCATAAAAAAGCGATAGTCGCGCTCGCTGTGCAAGGGAACATCCAGAGAAACTTCCAGATAACCGGCAACGTTGTTATGCAATGCAATAGCGGCAGAAAAGGTGTAGCGCTTGCCTTTAATTTCCTGATTGGGTTTAAAGCCGCTTTGCACCAATAATTGGTTTTCTACCGAGTGAATAGTGGAACCAATCACGTGAGGGTACTGGCTGACTTCCAACAGAATGGCCTGCAGGCTTACCAGGTCTTGCTGCAAGGTGGCGTTTACGGCCTGGCGCGCGGCACTATTGGCGAGTACTTGGCCATAATGATTAATTTGTTCGCGTTGATTGAGTTCGCTGTTATAGCTGTAAGCCCAACCGCCAAAAATGCCCAGCGCGATGAGCAGCAGGCTGCAAAGGGAAAGTTGTGGGTAACTGCGATAGGTGTTGATAATGGTCATTTCTAGTGAAGTCCGTGCGCAACTGCATGCGTTTCTGTTGTAACCCCGGTTCCTGCCTGGGTCGTGAAAGACGGCGGCCTGCGCCATGTCGTCTGGAATTGCATTCTAGCTTAAGTTGTTGTCGGCTGCTAAGCGCTAGTTCGCGTCACAAGCTGCTGTGGGGCTGCGTTAAATTCCGCTAGAATGCGCGCTTTCGCCCCCAGGGGCCAAGCCCTACGCCAGCGCATCATGGTCTGGCTCACTAAAGTAGCTAAAAAATAGCTCATCAAGAGAGGCTCTGTGAACGAAATTTTACTGATTAACGCCTCGGGCGTGGACAAGCCCGGCGTCACTCGCGCGATTACCCGTGTACTGGCCAATGTTAATGCCCGCGTGCTGGATATTGGCCAGGCGGTCATTCACGATACCCTGGCGCTGGGGATTTTAGTGGAGCTGCGTATTGCCGCTGAAGCGCGCGCGCAGTTGCTGGAACAGATCCAGCACGCGACTGAGCCATTAGGTATTCAGGTCCGCTTCCAAACCATCAGCGCGGAAAGTTATGACCAATGGGCTGAGCAGCAGGGTAAGACTCGCCATATTGTGACGCTGTTGGCGCGGCAGGTAGATGCAGCCATGATTGCGGAGCTGACCGCAGTGACCTCTAAACACGGTTTGAATATTGATTCTATTAATCGTCTCTCGGGGCGCGTGTCGCTGGCGGAGTTAACGGCTGAAGAGGCTGCTCAATCCAGCGCATGTGTAGAGTTTTCGGTGCGCGGCACGCCTGCCGATTTAACCGCATTGCGTGCGGACTTTATGGAGTTGTCTGCACAGCTCAATATTGATGTCGCGTTCCAGCGCGATACGGTTTACCGCCGCAATCGCCGTCTGGTGTGTTTCGACATGGATTCCACCTTGATCGACGCGGAAGTCATCGACGAATTGGCAAAAGCGGCTGGTGTGGGTGAACAGGTTGCTGAAATTACTGAAGCGGCCATGCGTGGCGAGTTGGATTTCAAGCAGAGTTTTGCACGGCGTATGGCGCTGTTAAAAGGTCTGGATGAATCAGTGCTGGCAGGCATTGCTGCGCAGCTGCGATTAAATGAGGGTGCAGAGAAATTAATTTCCACGCTGAAAAAACTCGGTTACAAAACGGCCATTCTCTCGGGCGGTTTTAATTATTTTGGCAATTTTCTGCAAAATAAACTCGGCATTGATTATGTCTATGCCAACGAGCTGGATATTGTGGATGGCAAGGTTACCGGCGAAGTGAAAGGTATTGTCGTCGACGGCAAACGTAAAGCGGAATTGTTGGAGATGCTTGCCAAACAAGAAGGTATTGCGTTGGAGCAGGTTATAGCCGTTGGCGATGGTGCAAATGACTTACCTATGCTGAGTGTTGCTGGTCTCGGTGTCGCTTTCCGTGCGAAGCCGTTAGTAAAAGCCTCCGCGGAGCACAATATTTCCAATCTCGGGTTGGATGCAATTTTGTATCTGCTTGGATTTCGCGAGCGGGATAAATTGTAGGAAAGATTGAACACGAAGACATAAAAAAACCGGAGCTGGCTCCGGTTTTTTTATGTCTGTATTTTAGTCGCCAATCTGTGGTTGCTAAGGCTTATATTTAGCAGCGTCTGATTAGTGCGACGCTCAGCTTCCACTTCGTATAAGGACACTCGCGCGATTAGGATTCCATATTGAAATCGTAAGTCATGCCGGTGCTTGGCTCTTGCAAGTAGTGACCCTGAATATAGTGGGCGCCGGCTTGCCACAGGGTGGAAAGTACGCTGGCGTTTTCTACAAAGGGCACCAGGGTTATTTTGTTTTCGCTGTTTAGCTTTTCAATTAATTGGATCAATGTTTCCGGACTTTCATTATTGTTCTGAATGTCAGTCGTGAAAGACCCATCCACCTTAATCATTTCGGCAGGTACATGGCTCAGGGTATTAAACGGATTCAATGAGCAACCAAAATTGCTGATCGAGAATTGGGTTCTAAGTTTGGTTAGACCTTCGGAAAACCCTTTCGCTGCATTCAGGTGGTTGGTGACATCAATTTCTTGCGCTTGGAACACAATTGAATCAGGCGATAATTTTGCCGCCTTAAACGCAACGCCCAGCCAGGGAATCAGGGTTTCATCACACAGTGACTGACGTCCGATATTCACAATCAGTTTGGTTTTATTGCCCTTGGCGCGATGCTGGGACAGCATCTTGATTGATTCGAGAATGACCCAGCGATCAATTTTAGTGGCAACGCTGATGTTGGCCGCCGCTTCCAGGAAATGATTGGGCGTAATTTCTTCGCCCTTATCATCCAGCATGCGCAAATAGACTTCGTAGTACTCTTCGTCAGAGCCACGCAAGCTGATAATAGGTTGGAACAACAAACGGAAACGGTCATTCGCGAGTGCGTGTTGGATAACGGCGGCTACGTCGATCTTGATTTCTTCTTTGGAAATTTCCGGTTCAAACAAGAGCGCGCTGTTACCATTTTCGCTGCGCACTTTTTCCATTGCCATGCGCGCCTGTTCAATGACGGTGTTAGTGCTGGTAGTGGTCTCATTAATTAGCGATATGCCGATACTGCATGTAATCTGCAGTGTTTTGTGATCGATATCGATAATGTGCGCTTCAATATCTTTGCACAGTTGGTTAGCGCGATTGACCGCAGCATCGGCCTTGACGTTAGGTGCAATAATGGCGAAGGTGGAGTCGCTCAGTCGTGCAATCGTATCGCTGGTGTTGGCCTTGGCGCGCAGTAAAGTGGCGATATCTACCAGCGCTAAATCCGAGCCTGCGACGCCAAAGGTGTTTTTGATACGTTCGCTGAAGTTATCCAGTTCGATATAAAACAAACAAAAAATTTGTTTGTCATCGACGGTATCAATAATGTGATCCAACTGGTTGAGCAGGTATTGGCGATTGTAAACACCGGTCGCCAGATCCTGCCATTTAATTTGCTTCAGTTGTGCTTCCAATGCTTCGTTGTTGCTGTGCACAACGGCTGATGCTGCACGCGCTAAAAACTGGATGCAAGGCTCTTCATCGTAAGTAACCAGTGAAACTTCCAGGTCAATGTGTTTGGTTTCGCCTGCCTGGGTGATGCCGCTGAAGGCCAGTGAACTGGATTCCGCTTCTTCGCCTTTGATGGTGAAATCTTTTAAGAAGTTTTTCAGGCGGATTTGATCGGCATCGGCGACCATATCCATAATCGGCATAGCTTCGATGTCGTCGCGATTTTCGTAAGCAAATAGCTCTGCAAATGATTCGTTGGCGTAGAGATACAAGCCATCCTGCACGAACGCAATGGCATCGCGCGAGCTATCCAGCAGTTGCTGGCTGCGGCGCTCCGCTTCGCGAAAGCGACGGTCGGCATTGCGGCGTGCCTGGCGCTGTTCGCGATTATTTAACTCGCGATCGATGACTAGCAATAAATGTTGGTCATCGTCGAGGTTAACGACATCCGCTGCGCCCACGCGCAAACCTTCAACCACGGCGAAGGGGTTTTCGTCTTCATCCAGTTCGCTGAGCAGAATGACGGGAACATCTTTGTTGAGACGGCGAATTTGTTTGATTGCAGTTTGCGGGTTGGGATTGGTGGTTTTGTCGTTACCTATCAACAGATCCCAACTTTGCTCCTGAAGCAATTTCACCAGCGCTTCTTCACTTTCCACATGTTGCGCGCGGCAGGGGTGACCGGATGCATGGAGCATGCTGATTAGCCGTTCGGCTTCAGTGCGTGAATTGTTCAGGATAAGTAAGCGGATGGTTTCTGTTGTTGTCATAAGTCTTCTGTATATCAGGGGCTCCCGGCTCATTGTGACTATAGCGCGTTTTTTTGCGCGCGAGCCGTGCGTCGCTGCAATTCCTGGAGTCGTTAGTTTGTTTTTGTTGATTTTGCTGACCACTTCCTGCCGATAAGCCGGAAAACTCTGCCTTGTGTCGCCGCGCGCTTGCCATGCCGGGTGAGCTATTGATGGGGCTATATTACTGGAAACGATTGCCCGCTCAACTTCACATGCGATTTATGCGATCTGGTCGTACCTTTTGTGCTCTGGTTCGCAGTTGTCTGGGTAATGCCTGGGCAGTTTATTGCCAGACTGAATCAAAATCGTCTTTCTTTTCCTCCGATTGTGGTTTGCTTGTGGCCAATTCGCGATAGCCGAATTGGCTAAACGCGCCAGTTGCAAACAGGCGGCTCGTGAGTTGGACGGATAGATCCTGCGCACTGACGCCGGGTTGGGGTTGCAGGTACAGCCGCGCTTTACTGAACTCGTGGAAACTGATGGCGTTGGCGATCAAGCTCGCCGGTTGGTTGATGGCTTTAAGCTCGGGGATTTGGAGTGCGCGTAGATATTCGGCAAACCCGCCCGTTTTATGAACTGCCGCCAGGCCGACCGGAATCGCATGGGGCGCCAATATCTGAATGCCCAGTTGCGTTGCCCCTTTGGTTTGATGTGCCCAGCGCACCACACCTATCGCCCATTTGTTGCGACCGTACTCGCGCAAGCCCAGCAGCTCGCCCGCCCGCACTTGCACGGGGATCTCCTCGCGCCATTCCAAGCCATACCCACCAAGACTGCGGTCGATCAGTGGCACGTTATAGATGGGATGGCTGCCTTGGTAACTGTCTTTCTCTTGGGATTTAAGCTGCTTGTCAATATTGATGGTCGGCAGTGCTTTTCCATCCAGCATCGTACCCTTTATATCAAAGGCGTCACCCCAGGGATCGTTGGCTTTTTTACTGGTATCCGCCTTTAACTGTATGCCGCGTTTTTGATAGATCGCCCCTTTTTCCGGGGCGCCACTAATGGCACTGGATTGGTTTAAAAACAGATTAAATGGCTGCTCGCCGGCCAGATGGAAATGAATGTTGGTCAGGCCGACGGTAACCTCGATATCAGTGTTGACCTCCTGGCGCTCGAAGCTGCGCATGGCGATATGACTCCAGGCTTGCTCCAGGTGTTTTGTCAGAGCGGCAGTTAAATTAACGCCGGTCGGCAACGGGCTTTTTTCCGGTTCTGCCAGGGTTGCTTTGGACAGCTCATGCAGTTGCTGAACCAGGCGAGTGGTGCGCAACTCCAGCAATGTTTGGTCGGTTTGCTCGGAGGTTGGTCGCCAATTGGATTTGTAAAATGGAGGACGGTTGCTATCCAGAAGCACTACAAACAGATTTTCTTTACCGGCAGGTGTATAGCTCTCCAAATCGGCCATGCCCGCCAACAAATCCAGTAACTTATAGGTGTTTTCAATTTCATCCTGACGCAGCTGGTTTGGACGCGCAGTGGCCAGCAACAAAATTCGCACATAGGTTTGATGGATGTTTTTTAGTCCGTGGTGGTGCGGTTGCTTGTCTTCAATCAGTTCGTATTCCAACGATAGCAATCTGGCCAAACGGTAAAGTGCGTGTACCTCCGCCCAAACCTGACTGGATATGGGCAAATAGAGTTGGTAGGAGCGCAGTAGCAACAACCCCAATGCCGTCATGGCGCGTTGGATAGTCAGGGGTAGTTCCGAGGGGGCGGGTGATTTGCCCAGGGTGTTGCCGGTTTTGAGGCACAGCTCGCGCACAACAGCGAGGTACCCATTCAAAAAGTGCTTTTGAATTGCCTGGGCAACGGTAGCCGTTTTCAACGCAGCTTCCGGCAGTATCAATGGTTGGTTGAGGTATTTTTGGGCCAGGCCGTTCAGGGTTTGATGCACGGGAATACGCAATAGCTCCAGCAGGCTAAGCCGATTATCCCAGCTCGTCTGCAACCGGCTTATTTCGTGTACCGCTGTATATAAAGGTGCGCTTACCTGTTGCGCTTGGGTTAGTGGTAACTGTTGTAACCACTGCTTCAGCTGCGGTTCTTTATTACCGGCGCAAAAGCTGAGCTGTGCCAGGTTTTGCGCCGGCACTATGAGCTTGCTCAGTAATGGTTGTAAATCAATATCCGTGGTCATCATCCGCCATCAGCTAAATTGCAGTTATAACTATCTCTTTGAATATAGACAATTTTTACCGCTTCGCTTGCGTTGCCCAACACTAATAGGTGTAAAGCAGGGATAAGCGCGTTGTGATCTAGCATGTTTGTACTATTTTTAATGCCACCACTGCTGCTTAATTACAGTTTCGACCAATAACAAGAACCGGAGTTTTATCCAATGCGTTCCCTGTCCATGAAGTACAAGCTGATCCTGTTGGGATTGGTTCCTGGTATCGTCATTCTGCTGGTGTTGCTCCTGCTGGTGAGCTCGCGCATGAACAAGATCGTTGATAAGGACATGGAGGTGCTGCGCGATACGCTGCTGGAGGCTCACAAAACCGAGTTGCGCCATTCGTTGGATGTGGCTGCGTCCCTTATCAAGCCGCTGTACGACTCCTCCAGCGCTAATGACGCGCCTGAAAAATCCCAAGCGATTGAGCTGCTCAAGCGGCTGAAATATGGCAAGGACGGTTATTACTTTGGCTACAACGGCAATTCAGTGCGAGTGTTTTCTGGCAGCGATAGCGCCAAAATTGGCGAAAGCTTTCAAGGATATAAAGACGTAAATGGGGTGTTCCTTATTAACGAGCTGGTCAAGCAAGGCAAAGCGGGCGGCGGTTTTGTTACCTATCACTTTCCACGGCAAGGGCAGGGCGAGACTGCCTACCCCAAGCTCAGCTATGCCATTTGGCTGGAGAAGTGGGATCTGATGGTCGGTACCGGTTTTTATATCGACAATATTGACGCGTCAGTCGCGGAGGCACGGGCGCTCAGTGAGGCCTACATCCGCACTACGTTGATGATTGTCTTTGCGGTAGCGTTGGTGTTGTTAGTGGGGATTTCCCTGTTGGCAGTGTACATCGCCAATAAAACCCTGGAACCCTTGAATGGCCTGGTGCGTAGCCTGGAAGATATAGCGCGCGGCGGTGGTGATTTAACCCGCCGGCTGAAGCGCACCAGCGACGATGAAATCGGCGCTGTGATTTCGGCGTTCAATACGTTTGTGGATTCCATCCACGGTATGATCCAGCGCATCCAGCAGCTCACCAAACAAGTGGCCGAAATTGGTCAGCAGGTATCGCGCGACACCACCTCTACTTTTCAAACGTTGGATCACCAGCGCGAGCAAACTCTGCAAGTTGCCAGTGCCATGAATGAGATGGCCGCTTCGGCAGTAGAGGTTGCACGCAGTACGCAAGAAGCTGCTCATGCGGCCAATGTGACTGAGCAAACTACCAAGGATGCGCAAAAAACCGCGACTCGTTCGATCGAGAATATCCATCAACTCTCTGATGAAGTGCGTTTGAATACCGATGGTTTGCAGCAGTTGCAGCAGGATGTAAATGGTATTGGTGCTGTATCCGATGTAATTCGCGGTATTGCCGACCAGACTAACTTGCTCGCGCTCAATGCATCCATCGAAGCGGCGCGTGCCGGAGAAATGGGGCGCGGGTTTGCCGTAGTGGCGGATGAAGTGCGCGCGTTGGCCGCTCGTACACAAGCGTCCACGCAGGAAATTCAAAGCATGATTCAGCGTCTGCAAAGCAGCACAACAGCGGCGAGCGACTCCATCAAGCGCAGCTTGGTTAAAGGTGATGTGTCGGTGCAGATGGTGACCGAAACCTCGGCAGCGCTAAATGCGATCGATAGTCAGGTCAGCACGATTAATCAGCGTGGCTTGCAAATTGCGACGGCGGCGGAGGAGCAGACGCAAGTGATCGAATCGATCAACCAAAATATGCACGCCATTGCCGACGCCACTGAATCGGCGAGCAAGTATGCGGCGCGCTCCAACGAGTCGGGTGAAAGCCTGGCGAAGGTGGGTGCAGAATTGCAGCAACTGGTTGGTCAATTCCGCACTTGACTGCAGGTAACGAGGTGCTTTTTTGCAATGTTTTGGTGCATTTTTGTTGGGTCAGGTAAATTTTATTTTGTCCTGTCGCTTCAGGGTTGCACCATGAAAAACCAAATTGGTGCCCGGTATCTTAAAAATTGCGTTTATCTAGGGCATAAATTTTTGCGGGTTGCTGCAATTTACGGGTTTAGTATATTCCTACTCTTTTGTTGCCGCAAAAAACTCCAATAAAATCAGGTTGTTAGATGGTTTTAATGATTGGGCATCTGCCCGGGTGACAAAAATGCCTCTCTAGTTGGTCACTGGCATAGCGCTTGCTAAACCCCTCGCAATGAGGAGTTGCAACCCTATGTCTACTACTGCTTTGAAATCTGTTCGTTCCGTGTGCCCCTACTGTGGTGTGGGCTGTGGCATGGTGCTGGAAACCGATGGACAAAAAGTCATCAAGGTTTCCGGCGATAAAAACCACCCGTCTAACTTCGGTCGTTTGTGTACCAAAGGCCAAACCAGTGCCCAGGCGCTGGTTAATTCCGGCCGCATGGAATCGGCGTTTGTGCGTACCGAGCGCCTGCGCGACCCGGTTCAAACCCCGATGTCTCAGGCGATTAGCTATACCGCTAAACGCCTGCGTGAAATCCTCGATCAGTATGGCCCTGACGCACTCAGTTTTTATGTGTCCGGGCAGATGTCGATTGAATCGCAATATCTGGTGAACAAACTCTGCAAAGGCTTTGTGCGCACCAACAATATCGAATCAAACTCGCGGTTGTGTATGGCGAGTGCAGGTATGGGCTACAAACTTTCGCTCGGCTCCGATGCGCCGCCCGGTTCCTACCAGGATTTTGATCACAGCGATTTGTTTTTTGTGATTGGCGCCAACATGGCGGACTGCCATCCAATTTTGTATTTGCGGATGATGGATCGCGTGAAGGCCGGGGCGAAATTAATCGTTGCTGATCCGCGCCGCACGACTACGGCAGAAAAAGCTGACTTATTTTTGCCGATCAAACCCGGTACTGATCTGGCGTTGCTCAATGGTTTGTTATTTTTGCTGCACAAAAACGGCAAAACCGATTCCGCATTTATCGCTCAGTACACCCAAGGCTGGGAAAACTTTCCGGAATTCCTCGCCGATTACACCCCGGAAAAAGTCAGCGAGATTACCGGGCTATCGGTTGAGTCAATTATTAAAGCGGCAGAGTTGATTGGCGCCGCGCCAGAATTTATGACCTGCTGGACGATGGGCCTGAATCAAAGTACCCACGGCACCTGGAATACCAACGCCATTTGTAATTTGCACCTGGCCACCGGGAAAATTTGCCGTACGGGCAGCGGGCCTTTTTCGCTCACCGGTCAACCCAATGCCATGGGTGGCCGCGAGATGGGTTATATGGGGCCGGGCTTGCCTGGGCAGCGCGCATTAGTAGTAGAAAAGGATCGCGAATTTATTGAAAACCTGTGGGGCATTCCCCAGGGCTCCATTAGTACCAAACTGGGTAAGGGTACGGTGGATATGTTCGAGCGCATGGCGCGCGGTGAAATTAAAGCCTGTTGGGTGATTTGCACCAATCCGGTTGCGTCTATTCCCAATCGCAAAATTGTGATTGAGGGTTTGCAAAAAGCGGAGTTGGTGATTGCGCAAGATGCATTCCTCGACACCGAAACCAATCGCTACGCCGATGTGTTATTGCCTGGCGCTTTATGGGCCGAAGCGGAAGGTGTGATGATTAACTCAGAGCGCAATATCACCCTGATGCAAGAAGCAGTAAGCCCGCCGGGCGAGGCTATGGCGGATTGGGAAATTGTTGCGCGTGTTGCGCGCGAAATGGGTTTTAGTGAAGGGTTTAATTTTTCCTCCGCTGCAGAGGTGTTTGAAGAAATTAAACAAAGTTACAACCCCAAAACCGGATACGATTTACGCGGCGTCAGTTACGAGCGGTTGCGTGTTGATCCCTTGCAATGGCCCTGTGCCGATGAAAGCTCCAGTCGCAATCCGATTCGCTATTTAAATAATGGTGTTAATCAACCATTAAAAATCAACGACGACGGCAGTAAACCACAACTGCAATTTGCCACTGAATCCGGCAAAGGTATTTTTCATGCGCGCCCGCATGTAAACCCGGCGGAAATGCCCGATGCAGAATTTCCCATGGTGCTCAACACTGGTCGCGTACAACACCAGTGGCATACGCTCACCAAAACCGGAAAAATTCCCACACTGAATAAATTGAATCCCGGCACCTTCGTGGAAATTAATCCGCAAGATGCAGTGGAGTTGGGTATTAAGAACAAAGACAAAGTAGAGATTCGCTCGCGTCGAGGCTACGCAATTTTGCCCGCCGTGGTGACTGATCGTGTATTACCTGGCTGTTGTTTCGCGCCGATTCATTGGAATGATGTCTATGGCGATAACCTGTGCATCAATGCCGTCACCAGCGATAAAATCGATGCAATTTCCCAACAGCCCGAATTGAAAGTGGCAGCCGTTGCGCTCAAGCGCGTGGAAGTGTTTGCAGAAGCGAGCACGCCGGATTCCGCAGCGGATGCCAAGCAATCAAGCGCTCACAATTCAGATTATGAGTTGCCAATGACCATGGCCTTTGCACCTGTGGCTGAGGCAACAGCGGCGAGTTTAATAAAAATGTTTGCTGAAAAAGTGGGTGTTGCCGAAGTGGTTGCACCGCAGTTTTCCCTCGATGAAAAAAATTACCTCGCCGGATTTGTCGGCGGCCTGCAGTCCAGTGCCAAATTGATTCAGGCGGTGCCAGCATTGCCGGCAGATGCGCCGATTAGCGCCGAGTATCGCGCCTGGGTCAATGGCATGTTAGCGGGTATGTTCAGCCGCGTGTTGCCCTTGGGTGTCAGTGCTGCGCCTGTGCAAAGCAAACCGGCGTTAACCCTATTGTGGGCGTCGCAAACGGGTAACGCGGAAGCCCTTGCGCAAACATTTGCGCGGGAATTATCAGCACAAGGCTGGGCGGTGAATTTCCAATCCATGAATGATTATTCAGTGGAAAAACTCGCAACTGATAAATTTGTGGTCTTTGTCACCAGTACTTTTGGCGATGGCGATGCGCCGGATAACGGCGGCGATTTCTGGAGTCAATTAAGTAGCGATTCCATGGCGCCGTTGAATGAATTGCAATTTGGTTT